>Ga0116126_1001664_pt1 | contig 13806 bp, 9 predicted proteins | sample June2015DPH_16_5_FD_89730 | JGI IMG/M metagenome (GOLD analysis project Ga0116126, IMG submission 89730) | Peatland microbial communities from SPRUCE experiment site at the Marcell Experimental Forest, Minnesota, USA - June2015DPH_16_40 | ecosystem: Environmental > Terrestrial > Soil > Wetlands >...
GGAGATTTCCGATCCCGCCGAACTGGTGGCCAACGGGCGCTTAAAGCTCCTTCTGCAGCGGGTGGAGGCGCTGTTCGACTGGATCATCATCGACTCTCCGCCGGCCGTGCCGGTTTCCGACGCCAGCGTGCTGGCGAAGGCCTGCGATGGCGTGCTGATGGTAGTACGTTCCAACGCAACGCCCGTCGATATGGCGCGCCGGGCGCGACAGGAATTTCCCGATGAGGCGCTCATCGGAGTGGTGCTGAATGGCACCAATATGGATGCGATGCCCTATACGCGTTATTACTACGACGCCTATCAGAAGAGTACGACCGAGTCCAAGACCCCCGGGAAGTAGGAAAACGTGATCCGGCTGTTCAAAGTTTATTATCCGCTGCGCACGCTGGTTCTGCTGGCGGTTGAGGCCCTGATTGTTTGGGTGTCGTTCGTCCTGGGCACGATGCTGCGGAGCCAGGATAGCTGGTTGCTGCTCAACGTCGAAGGCGGATACTTCAAGATTCTTGCGATCACTGGAGTAGTGCTGCTGATCTCGTACTGGTTAGACCTCTACGATTCCTCCAGCTTAGGTGAAAACTGGGAACAGGGTATACGCATTCTGCTGGTGATGGGATTCGTGGCGCTCTTGCTTTCCGCCGTAAGCTTCATGTTTCCCAATTTTATACCGGGAAATGGTTCGGCTCTGTTCGGACTCATCATCCTGGCCTTCACTTTGTCTTGCTGGCGTGGGGCTTATGGCTGGATGGTGAAACAGCCGTTCCTGCGTGAGCGGGTTTATGTCCTGGGCAGGGGAGAGCGTGCGGAGCGACTGGTGAACGGTTTGCGGCAGCGTTCCACCCTCGGGATTGAAGTGGTGGGATGGACCGGGAACGTTGAGGGCGAACTGACTCGGGAATCTGTGGCATCGCACCTGTTGAGCTTGGCCCGTGCAGAGGGAGTGCACCGTGTGATTGTTGCCATGCCGGATCGCCGGGGCACATTGCCGGTCGAAGAACTGCTGGCCTTGCGACTGGGAGGCGTTAAGGTCGAAGAAGCGACGTCCTGGCTGGAAAAGATCTACGGACGAATCGAAGTGGAAAACTTGAACCCGAGCTGGCTGATTTTCGCCGAAGGGTTCCGCTTCAGCACCTTCTTCCGGATCGTTCGCCGGCTGTTGAATTTTTCGTTTGCGCTGATCGGGCTGCTGTTCTCCCTGCCCTTGCTTCCGTTTATATGGTTGGCGGTCAACCTGGATTCGTCCGGTCCGGCGCTCTACCGGCAGAAACGAGTGGGCCGCGGAGGAAATACTTTTTACTGTTACAAGTTCCGCACGATGCGTCAGGACGCGGAAGCCGACACCGGCGCTACTTGGGCTGCCGACGATGATCCGCGGATCACGCGCGTGGGCAAGTTCCTGCGCGCCTCGCGTCTCGATGAGATCCCGCAATTGTGGTGCGTGCTGAAGGGCGACATGCATTTCGTCGGTCCGCGCCCGGAGCGGCCCGAATTTGTCAAGTGGCTGAGCCAAGAGATTCCTTATTACAGCGTGCGAAATATGGTGCGCCCCGGCATTACCGGCTGGGCGCAGGTGCAGTATAAGTACGGCAATACGCTGGACGACGCGCGGGAGAAATTACAGTACGACCTCTTCTATATCAAGAACGCCTCCATCGGTCTGGACCTGTGGATCATGTTCCAGACCATCAAGATCGTGCTGCTGGGGCGGGGTGCACAATGAGGTTGGTTTTCTGGGGTGCGGCTCTTCTGGTCGCATACACCTACGCGGGCTACGCGGGCTGGTTGTGGTTACGGGCCCGATTGTTCCCGTGGCCTGTGCTTCGCGCGCCGCAGGAGCCTTACGTTTCCATCATAATGGTGGTGCGCAATGAAGAGCGATGGCTCGAGAGCAAACTGCGCAATCTGCTGGTTCTGGACTATCCCCCGGAGCTTTGTGAGATCGTGGTCGTCTCCGACGGGTCTACCGACAGGACGGAAGCGATTCTGCGCGAGCACAGGAATAATCCGCGCGTGCAGGTCGTCATGAACCAGTTGTCGCGGGGAAAGGCGTGCGGGCTGAACGATGCATTCCGATGGATCCACGGAGATATCGTAGTTTTCACGGATGCGCGGCAGAAGATCGAATCTGGCGCACTGCGCCTCTTGCTTGAAAACTTCGCCGACCCGGAAGTGGGTTGTGTAAGCGGGGAACTGATGCTGGGCGATCCCGCCAGGGGCGAGACCGGGCAGGGCATGGGACTTTATTGGCGCATCGAGAAGAAAGTGCGCGAACTGGAGGCGGCTTCGGGTTCGGTTGTGGGCGCCACGGGCGCGCTATATGCGGTGCGGCGCGAGTTGCTGACCGAGGTGCCCGGGGGAACGATTCTGGATGACGTCTATATCCCCCTGCAAGTGGTACGGCAGGGGCGGCGAGTGGTGTTTGAGCCGCGAGCGCAAGCCTGGGATAGTCCAGACTTGGGCGGTGGACTGGAGTTCGCGCGGAAGGTGCGCACGCTGAGCGGAAACTATCAGCTGGTGCAACTGGCGCCGTGGGTTTTAAGCGGTCACAATCCGGTACTCTTACGGTTCGTGAGTCACAAGTTGCTGCGTCTGGCGGTTCCGTTCGCCTTAGCCGCGATGCTGGTCGCCTCTTTGCGGCTGAAGGCTCCTCTGTACCGGGTGGCACTGGTTTTGCAACTGGCCTTCTATGGACTGGGCCTTCTGGCCCTAGCGCGCCTGCCAAAGGCAGGCATGATAGGACGTGCCGCCGATGCAGCTGGTACCTTTGTGCTGTTGAACACAGCGGCGGCGGTAGCTTTTGCCCGCTTTGTGATCGGACGGAAGATTGCCTGGAGCCGATGAGATTCATGACATCCATGTCGAGACGGATCACCAAAGCCCAGCGCACGGGCGGAGCGTGCAAACCTAAAGTTGGCGCCGAACTTACGATATCGCGGGGTGGTTCGAGTCCTGCCGTTTCGGCGCGACCCGATAGGGCCGCAGATTCGGAGCAGGAATGAACCAGCGCCTCTGGGGAACGGAACGAGTTCGGAGGTTCGCAAAGGACAGCCAGGCCAGGAGCAGCCTGGCCTATCGCGCGCTCGTTCTTTTTTCACTGATCTACTTCGTTCGTCCAGAAGACTTCATTCCCGGACTCGACGCTATTCCCATCGGGAAGATCGCAGGCGGGATTGCTTTGTTGGCGCTGATCTTCGTAGTTCCCCCCCAGCAGCGCCACAAGTTAACCATCGAACTCAAGGTTCTGCTATTGCTTTTGGCCGATATGATGTTGTGCATTCCGTTTGCGGCATGGCGATATGGTGCTTACGACACGGTGGTCAACAAGTTCTCCAAAGGCGTTATCGTCGCGATCCTGATCTACATGGTGGTGACTTCGGTCAACGAGGTGCGCAAGCTGCTCACCATTCAGGCGAGCGCGGTTGCGCTGGTGACGGTAGTCTCAGTGTTTGCTCACCACACGGAGTACGGCAGGTTGATGGGCATCCAGAAAGGCATTCTGGAAAATCCGAATGACTTGGCCATCAACATTGCCATTAATTTCCCTTTATGCGTTGCCTTCTTGTTCGCAGCGAAAAGACCACGACCGAAGCTATTTTGGGCCGTTAGTCTGGTGTTCATGTCATGGGCGGTGGTTGCGACCTATTCCCGCAGCGGTCTAATTGCGATGGCGGTCACGGTGGTAATTTGCCTGTGGGAGTTCGGTGTCAGAGGGAAGCGCACGATCCTATTGATCAGCGCTGTCCTCATGGGGGTCATTGGACTCGGAGTCATCGTCGCCACGCCGCACTATCTGATCCGTATCGAGAGCATGTTCCGCGGCAATATAGAAGGCTCTGGCGACCGGGGCTCCCTGGAGGCACGTAAGCAACTGCTGAAAGACAGCCTGATGATTATGGTGAAACATCCCTTGTTGGGAATTGGGCCAGGCAACTTCCCCAGCTATACGCAGACATGGCATGGGGTTCACAACACATACACGGAGTTGGGAGCCGAGACTGGTTTGCCCGGTCTCTTTCTCTTTCTGTTACTGGTCGGTTGCTCGCTGCGCAAAATAAGGCGCGTTCGGAAGCTGCCCGGGTATCAGTCCAGCAAAGACATACGCTTGTGGACCAGCGCGCTGTGGGCAGCGATGGCGGCTTACATTTCGGGAGCCATGTTCGCCTCCACAGAATATAACCTTTTTCCATATTTCATGGTGGGTTACATCTGTGCGGTTTATCAGATCGCGGGTGTTCCACAGGGTGCGAAAGATCTCCAGCAGGACGATGTCAAGAGCGGAGGCAAAAGGAAACTTGGAGATGCTGCAAAACGCGAACGGGAACTGGCCTGGACTCGCTAACGAAGTTCTGGCAATCTTGCGCTGTCTGGCATGCCAAAGCACGCTGAATCCGCGCGCTGACGGACTGGTATGCGCGGGCTGCGAGCGGCGGTATCCCGCGCTGAACGGCGTAGTCCGCTTCGTTGATGCGCAGAATTACGCCGGCAGTTTTGGATTTCAGTGGACGCTCCACGCGCGGACGCAACTGGATGATGCCACCAGCGACCGGTCCGAGAATGCATTTCGGCGGCGCACTGGATTTCGTCCCGAGGACCTGGCAGGAAAACTGGTGCTGGATGTCGGTTGCGGCATGGGGCGATTCGCGGAAGTGGCTACGCGCTGGGGCGCACACGTCGTTGGCATTGACCTGAGCCTGGCCGCGGAGGTCGCAGCCCAGAACCTGGCGGACCGGAAAGCCGCCATCTTTCAGGCCGATGTGTTTCAGCTGCCCTTTGCCCCCGGTAGTTTCGATTTCATTTACAGCATTGGAGTGCTGCACCACACTCCGAATTGCGAGCAGGCAGTCAAAGTTCTGCCAAAGCTGCTGAAGCCGGGCGGCCGCATTGCCGTCTGGCTGTACAGTTCCTATAACCCCTGGTATCGCATGAGCGACGTCTACCGGAAAGTCACACGGCGTATGCCGCCGAAGATGCTGCACAAACTGTGCTATGCCGTGATTCCGCTGTACGGAGTGCACCAGGTTTTGAGAGAGATTCCGCTCGTTGGGAAGCCTACGAGTGGTGTGCTGGCGTGGCTGATTCCCATGTCTTTCAACAAAGACGCCATCTGGCGAGTGCTGGACACATTCGATTGGTACTCGCCCTGGTATCAGTCTAAGCACACGTACGAAGAAGTTTTCCGATGGTTTGAGAGCTGCGGACTGGAAGACTTGCGAGTGATCGAGCAGCCAATCGCCGTCCAGGGACGCCGACCGCTAGTCTGTAAATCCATTCCCGCGTTGGAAGCCTCGGAGGTGCAGCAGTGTGCGGAATAGCCGGGATGGTTGGCCGACAAGACGACGTTATTGACCCTGCCGATGTCCGCCGGATGTGCCAGAGGATCGTTCACCGTGGTCCCGACGATGAGGGCGTTTACGCGCGCGGCCCGGCGGGACTGGGTATGCGACGCTTGAGCATCATTGACCTTGTCGGCGGACGGCAGCCGATTCACAACGAAGACAGGAGCCTGTGGGTCGTCTTTAACGGAGAAATTTATAACTTTCCTCAGCTCAGGCAGGAGCTTGAGGGCCGCGGCCACCGCTTCTATACCCACTCTGACACTGAGGTCATCCTTCACTTGTACGAGGAGACGGGGTCAGATTGCGTGCAACAACTGCGCGGCATGTTTTCCATTGCCTTGTACGATGAGCGCCGGCAGCTGTTGCTACTCGCGCGCGACCGGATGGGCAAGAAGCCTCTACACTATGCTCTGCACGAAGGCCGTTTGCTGTTCGGATCGGAAATCAAGGCCATCTTGGCGGTGCATCCGGAGTTAGCAGAGGTGAATCCGGAAGGCCTGCTGCAATATTTCTACTTCGGATACATCCCCGATCCGCACACCGCGTTTCAGCGCATTCACAAGCTGCCCGCCGGCCACTTGATGGAATACTACAAGGGAGAAGTCAAGATCCGCCGGTACTGGGACTTGCCTGAGTATGGCACGCATCCGGCGATGAGCGAAGAGGAGTGCCTGGAAGAGTTGGAGGTGCAACTGGAAGAGGCCGTGCGCATCCGCTTGATCAGCGATGTGCCCCTGGGAGCGCTGCTGAGCGGAGGCGTTGATTCTTCGATCATCGTAGCCTTGATGGCGCGGGTAAGTTCGGGGGCGGTGAAGACGTTTTCGATCGGCTTCCAGGCGGAGCAGTTCAACGAATCGGAATACGCGCGCATGGTGGCGGAGCGGTTTGGCACCGATCATCACGGACTGGTGCTCGATCCGAATCTGGAAGAGACCCTGACGTATCTCTCCCAAATGATGGAAGAGCCGTTTGGCGACTCTTCCATGCTGCCCACGTACTATGTGTGCAGGATGGCGAGGCACCAGGTCACGGTGGCGCTCTCCGGGGATGGCGGAGACGAACTTTTCGCGGGATATGACCGATACCTGGTCGCGATGGACCGGCGGAAGTTCGACCGGCTACCCGGCTGGCTGGGCCGAATTTATCGCAACGCGATTCACGCCCGCATTCCCGCCGGAATGTATGGGAAGAATTTGGCCTGGAATGCGTCGCTGAATGCGCGGGATCGTTACCTGGATGGTGTGTCGTTCTTTCCGGCATTGCATCGTGAGCGAGGCTTGTTTACAGACTCGTTTTTGCAGGCTGCGGGCCGGTTACCCGATCCATTGCTGCAGTGGCAGCGGCTCTACGATGACGCTCCCGCTAATGACCCGTTGAGCCGCCTGCTCTACCTCGACACCAAAACCTACCTGGTCGCCGACATTTTGACCAAGGCAGACCGAATGAGCATGGCGACGTCTCTCGAACTGCGCGTCCCGATGCTTGACCACAAGTTCGTGGAGTGGGTCACCTCTCTGCCGGTGGAGTGGAAGCTTCGCGCTGGGACCCGCAAACATGTTCTGAAAAAGCTGGCGGAGCGTCTGGGGATTCCGTCTCCGCTGCTGCACCGCAGAAAGCAAGGCTTTCAGCTGCCGTTGGTGGAGTGGATGAGGAACGATGTCAAGGATCAGTTTTTGCGGGTGCTGCTGGAGCCGCATACATTGCAGCGCGGATATTTCAAGCCAGAGGCCGTGAGGTCGCTGGTGGATGAGCATGTGCGTGGACGAAGAAATCGCTCCGGGCTGTTGTGGCGGATGCTGGTGCTGGAATTGTGGCACAGGAACTTTATGGAATCCCGGAACCAATGGAGCGCGGAACACAGACCGCCGGACATTTTTGCGCATGAAACCAGGCAGGTTTGCCAGCCGGAGGCGGCCGCGGTGTCCGCGCACCCGCAAGTGACACCAAACTGAAGCCACAAGACTGACGATTCTCCGTAATGCAGAACTTAGAAAGCATAATAAGGCCGAATCCGCCAGGGGTAAGCCCCCGCAGCAAGGCACCGGTGTTCGTGCTAGGGTGCGGGCGGTCGGGCACGACGTTGCTGTATCACATGCTGCTGTCTTCCGGAAATTTCGCGCTTTACCGCACAGAATCCAATGTTATCAATCTGCTGGAGCCGCGGTTTGGCGACCTCAGTGTGGCACGCAACAAACAGCGCCTCCTGAACGCTTGGTACAAAACTCGCCTCTACACTTTGTCGGAACTGGAAAAGGGTCCGCTTGAAGAAAGAGTGATGGCGGAGTGCAGGAATGGCGGAGACTTTCTCCGCATAATCATGGAGGAGATGGCCGGCAAACAAGGAGTGGAACGATGGGCCGACACCACGCCGGAGCATCTGCTGCACCTTCATCGAATCAAAGAGACGATCCCGAACGCGCTGATCATCCATATTATCCGCGACGGGCGGGATGTGGCGCTTTCGACCGATAAGCAGGGTTACATCCGCCAATTGCCGTGGGATAAGACGCCATCCGTCATGGTCGCAGGGGTGTATTGGGAGTGGATGGTGCATAAGGGCCGCAGGGACGGGCGCGACCTTGGCGGTGATTATACAGAAGTGCGGTTTGAAGAACTGGTGGGGCGACCGAAGGAGACACTGGCGAAGCTCGGTTCATTTATCGATCACGACCTCGACTATGACCGCATCCAGAAAGTGGGCATCGGTTCAGTCAGCGCTCCGAACACTTCCTTCAAAGAGGGCTCATCCGAAGCATTCAATCCGGCCGGACGCTGGAAGAACAGTTACACGCCGGAGAACTTGGCGATGTTTGAAGGGCTTGTTGGCGGAACGCTGGAAGAGCTTGGATACGAGTTGGGAACCAAGGATCAGAGTGTGCTGGACCGTGCAGACCTGAAGCGGCTGCGGGCGATGTACCGGATTTATTTCGACAGCAAGCTTTATCTGAAGGCGAAGACACCGCTGGGAAAATTGCTGGTAACGCGCGATCTGTCGTGGATCTGAAGAGGTCTGCACTGGGTTCCGGACCGTCTCAAGGCTGATTCCCGCCTGTTAGTTCCCGATAGAGATCGAGCACTGCTTGGAGATTGCTGTCGTCGCTACCGTATGTCGCTTTACTGTTCGCGGGTTGGGCAAGTCTGTCTTCGATGGCATGCAGAAGCGCATGCAAATCTGACTTGGGAATCAAGTGGACTCCGGCAGGCCGCATCCCGTTGTTGCTGGCGATTACGGGCGTGCCCAGATGAAGCGCCTCGCGAACCGAGATAGCATCACCGTCATAGAGTGTAGTGCGCAGCATCAGATGGGCGCGCGAAATCGCATGCATGGTGGTGGCATGCGGCACATCGCCACAAAGCAGAACGTGCTCGGCGTAAGGGCATGCACTGATTCGGCTGCGGAGTTCTTGCTCTAGGCTGCCCGATCCAATTAAGACCAATCCAGCAGAAGGGAACTTCTGCCGGACATGTGCCAGGGCTTCGATCTGCAGAGGGAGATCATACTCCGGTTCCAGCAGCCCCACTGAGATCAGCAAAGGATTGTGCGTGCTGAAAAAGGAGGCAAGAGGATGAAACAGATTGGACGCCGGTTGCTCGTCGGATAGAAATGAATGCGGGAGGATCAAACGCGTACGATCCGGCGAGACACCCAGGCGCTGAAAAAAACCGATTATCTCCGGGTTCACGCCGATCAAACCGTCGAAACGGCGAAGAACAAAACCGGCCAAGGAATTTGCCCCTTTAGATTTTCCCACAGCAGAGCCGGGATATCCGCCGGAGTGAAATGTCATCACCGACTTGCGGCCACCCAGGAGCGTGCAGACCAGGGCGAGACCGAGAAGCCTTAGGGTCAGCATTCCTCCTATGTGAAGGTGGATGACGTCGTAATCCAATCGCAAGAGAAGCTGAATCAGTCCAACGGCACTGCGGGGATGGTAAACCTCATCTGAATCGGGCTTTCTGTGCCGTGTGATGTTGATGACCGCGCACGGCACGCCCTGACGTCGGAGGAAAGTGCGGATCGCCACCAAGTTGCTCTGGACTCCGCCATGTGGCGGTGGATAAGGGCCTAACTGGAGCACTTTCATTGGGGCGGAGAAGCGAGGAAGTCTTCGATGTCAATCGCGCACGGTGCATGTTCCCGCGCTGACTGCATCATGCGCAAGCAGCCGAGGGTGGAGCGCACGCCGTCGCGCACTGTGACCTCAGACGGGTTGCCTTGCTTCAATGCGGCAAAAAAAGCTCGCATCTGGGCCTGGTAGCCTTTCTCAGCAAACCAGGTAGAGGTCTTGCGGACCACGCCGGTTCGCAGAATGGACTGTTTGAAGTCCTCGGCGGCAGCACCAGCTCCAGGAGTAAAGGCTTCCAGCCGTTCGCCTCCTGATGTCCGGCTTCCCACCGTGCAATAGGTCAAATTTGCGATTGAGCCATCGGCGAAGCGAAAGGCGGCAACGAGATTATTCTCCCCGATAGGATCTTCCTTGCCGATGGGAAGGGAGTACGCTGAGACTTCCACCGGTTCAGTATCGAGCAGCCAATACATCAAATCTACAAAGTGGCACGCTTCACCGAGGATGGCGCCACCGATCGCAGGATCGGCCATCCAATATGATCCGGAAATTCCGGGCGAATTGACACGGCAATTCAACACCGCCGGACCGGTTCGCTTCGCAAGTTGTGTCTTCAAGGCCATGTAAGTCGGAGCGTAACGGCGGTTGAATCCAACGGTAAGCTGTTTTCCGGTGTCCTTCACGGTCTGAAACAGCTCGCGGCATTCCTTTTGCGTGAGTGCCATCGGCTTTTCGACAAAAACGTTCTTTCCCGCCTGTAGAGCTGCGAGCGCCTGCGCAGCGTGCTGTTGGTTACGGCTTACGATCACGACTACCTCGATTTCGGGGTCCGTCAGAATTTCGGCGTAGTCACTGGCGCAATATTCCGCTCCGAATCGCAGGGCATAGCTCTTGCCGCGTGCTCCACTGGCGGAATGGACCGCGCGCAAACGCACCCCCGGGGTCTTCTTAAGGTTCGGCAGGTGAACCCAGCGGGCCAGATTACCTGCACCTACCAGAGCGACACCAATTGCCGAGGACGCGCCGACATGACCATTAACCTCTACTCGCCGTTTTGGTCGAAATCCCGCGAGGGGCTCAGCTAAATCGGCGCCCGGATACTTTACAAGGACTGCCAGACTGTTCGTGGAAGGGTCCATGATGGTTTCGTATGCATTAGACGCATCCTCCAGCGGGAAGCGGTGTGTGATCAGAGGATCGATCTGTACGCGTCCAAGGGACACGAGCCGCAGGAATTCCTCCATGTTGCGGTTTTCCGTCCAGCGGACGTAAGGGAGTGGATAGTCCTGTCCCTGACGCTCATAGGCGGGGTCATAGCTCCCGGGTCCGTAAGCACGTGCCATCAGCACCTGAATTTCTTTCAAGTAAGTCTCATACCAGGGAAAACTCAATTCCACGGCGCCGACATCGACGATGCGGCCGCGATCACGGCAGATGTCAACCGCAATACGGCATGGCGCGTCCGATTTGGCGGCGGCGGCAATGATCACGCAGTCCACGCCCTGTCCATCGGTTAGAGCCCGAATCTGCGCGGACAATTCTGAACTTCCAACGAGCGCCACATCGGAGCCGAGTTGGCGCGCTAGTTCGACACGATCGGGCTTGAGATCGGTCGCGACAATGAAGCCACCCTGTAGGCGCGCGAGCTGGGCAATCAGTTGACCGACCAGTCCGAGGCCGATAACGGCGACCCTTTCTCCCAGTGAGATGTTAGCGATGCGCACTCCGTTGAGTGCAATGCTGCCTAGAGTCGTGAAGCAGGCATGATCAAACGAAACGTTATCGGGGATCCTCGCAGCGAGATTGCGTCCTACGGAGATGGTTTCGCCGTGTCCCGTCCCTTCGCCACCATAGGCCGCACGGTCCCCGACTTCGAGACCCGTGACCGTGGCATGTTTCTCCGTCACCAGACCTGCGCCCGCATACCCGAGCACCGCATACTCGCTGAATTTGGCCTTCACTTCGGCCAAAGTCTTCAGTGGACCTTGGGCCTTGAGCACATTCCAGATTTTGCTGAGCTGGGAGGGATCGTCGGCGACTGCCTTCAGAACGCCTTCCTGGTGGATGCTGGCAGTCTCCGTTCCGCTACTGATCAGCGAATAGATAGGCCGGATCAGCACGTGATGCGGGCTGACGACCGGGTCGGGGACTTCGTCGACGATGATGTCCTTCAGCCCCTTTCGGAAAATCTGCTTCATTGATTTCAGCCGCGATGCTCGTGCGCGAAAGTGCAACCAAAAGCGAAAATCATGATTTGTCGTAAATATATCAGAGCCATCTGTCTATTGCAGTTACGTCCGACACCGTGCCACGCTTGCGATTTCTTGGGGCGGCGCAGGCTTATGGTGCGACTCCTTTGGTCGCAGCTAAGACAGCGTCAATGTCCGCACCGATGTCTTTGCCGTCCGATCCGGCCTTTCGATAATGACTGGAGGGGGAAAGGTGATAGTCTCCTCCGTCACCGTTGCGGAAATCGACAAAGCGAACTGCTTTCCAGTCTTTGGGAAAGAACTGCTCGCAGCTCTTCAGAGCGCCGCAATGGGGCGTTTTGGGATAGGGATCACCGGGCAATCTCGGCTTGTCATTCGTCTGCACGATTACATTGTTGGTGAGAATCCAGGAGTTGCCGAAGCAGCGCTCCAGCGTTCCGGTAGCTCCGTCTGGCCCGAGACAGGTCGGTCGGCCCCCTCCGGGTGGGACTGCGCGAAAGCCAAAGTCGCCAGAACCAACCAGGTTATTGCGAAAGGTGAAGTTTTGGATTTGCATCTCAGGGCCATCAGGTGTACTGAGGATACCCGATCCGACAGGGAAACCGGTATTGTGCTCAATGACAACGTCATGAGGCCAATTAGTTTCCTGGTCAGTTCCGATCGACCAAAGCCATCCGTTCGTACAGCAGTCACCGGGAGCAAACACTTTCGTGTTGATATCCTCGAGAACGTTGTCATGAATATTGACGTTGTAAACAGGGCCCGACAGGAAGCGGCAGTGGCCGGTGCCATTGCCAGCCTCTCCCCTGCAGGTGGTGGCATAACTCGCTGAGATCCCGATTCCATTTACTGCGTGGCGAATGATGTTGTAACGAAAGGTCAAATCGTGAACGATGCAGCTCGGGCACCAGCCAGTTTGATTCTTCGGGTAAAGCAGGATGGCAGTGCCCTTCTGAGATTGGGCCCAGTTGTTTTCGAAAATATTTCCCTCAACCAGTTCGCGAACTGAGTTCTTTGTTTCGTACAGATTCTTCACTGCAAATTGCGTTCCGAAGAAGCTAGGATGTTTATGCCACCAGACGAGAGGCTTAAAGACGTGGTTGCGACGAAATTCGATGTCAGCCAAAGTGGTATCGGCGCCGCCACCTCCCCAAAGAATTGCTGCTCCCGCTGCTTCGAGGTAGTTGTTCACGATTTTGACTGGCCCCGTTCCCGTTACCGAGCCGACAGCCGACGAATCAGCTCCGTACGCGGAAGTCTTCGAGTGAATATCAGACACGAAAGAATCGACCAGCGCGATGTAAGAGCTGGATTCGAAGTCCAGTCCCTTCACGTCTTCGCCGGTAGGTGAGCCGTGGATCCAGCATCGGTCGAAGACGATGTGATCTGCTTTCTTCAAGTTCACCAGATCATAAAAGCCACCGCCGGGCCCGTTTGCTCCTGTATCGGCGATCTCAATGCCAATAAAGCGGTAGTGGTTCGCACCGGCATCGGTGCCTATAATCCTGCCCTGCCCTCGCGACCCGCCGATCCGTACCATGACATTTTGGGTGGAAGGACAAGTAAACGAGGGTCGGCCGGGAAGACCGGGAACTCCTGCGTAGCAAGGGGCTATGCGCGTTCCCTCTTTGGGGAAGCTGGAGTCAGCACTGCTGGTGCGGATTATGATCCAATGGGCATCGTCGCAGAGCTTTGAGGGGAGGTCAAAAGAGCCGTCAAAGGTGGCACCGGCTTCTAGCTCAACCGTATCTCCACAAGCAGCGCGATTGAGAGCCTGTAGCACGGATCCACCTTCCTTAACTTTCCACACTGTTCCAGGTGCCGGGGTATCGGCGAGAGAGCTTTTGACATAGATTCGCGGTAACTCCGCCGGCCCGTCGAAACCAGAAGCTGTCTGCGTCGCAGAAAGTGAATCGACAGCGGGGAGCAAACATGCCGAGAGGAGAAGAGTTATCCGAACTAAAGTGTTTAGGTTGTAATACATGCAGGCTGGATCTGTCATCGACACGATCCTAGCATACACTCAATATATCACAACTTTGAGGCTATTGTCGCCGCGGAAAAAGGCGGAACAAGTTCAGAACTCCTGATCTACGAAGAAATTAACATGAGCCGATTTTGTAAATCAGGCGTAGATCCGTACCTGGAAAAATCGTCTCGGTGGCGTTGAGTTCGTCGCAGAGATGGCGGAGCGCC
>Ga0116126_1001669_pt1 | contig 13789 bp, 11 predicted proteins | sample June2015DPH_16_5_FD_89730 | JGI IMG/M metagenome (GOLD analysis project Ga0116126, IMG submission 89730) | Peatland microbial communities from SPRUCE experiment site at the Marcell Experimental Forest, Minnesota, USA - June2015DPH_16_40 | ecosystem: Environmental > Terrestrial > Soil > Wetlands...
ATGGGGATTTTCGCGCCCAACAGCTCGGAGCCGATGAGATCGTGCTGCGTCGTCATCGCGCCGATGACGATGTCGTTGCCGTCGGCGTGGACACCCTTGAGATCGGCGATGCCGCCGAGATCGACGAGGTGGGCCGGCGTTGCGAGCCGCAGCTTCATCATCGGGATGAGGCTGTGGCCACCGGCGAGCGCACGGCCGTCGTCGCCCAATTGGCCCAGCAAACCGACCGCTTCTTTGACGGATGTAGGGCGATGATAGGCGAAAGCGCCTGGTATCATGGGCATCCTCCCTGGCGCAGTCCGTGTGACCAAGGTCATCACCAGGGCCCGTCAGAATTGCGCGCAATACCTTCTTAGAAGAATTATTGTGGCGGGTTGTGCGCTGCAGCAGCAAGAATGGGTTCACCAGTTTGTTCGCGAATGCACCAAAGGTGGCGGCACTGCACGAATAGCGGCACTGCCTGCACGAATTGCGTCAATGCTGCTGACGCAATCGATCCTGCAAAATCGATTCTATTGCGCTGCGATACGATGCCGCCGGCGCAACGCAAATTCCGGATCAGCGCCGTTGAGGGTGGCGACCCTCGACTTCAGCCGACCGATACGGCTGCGGCTGACCGGCACCAGATAGTGATCTACGCCAGCCATCTCGACCAATTCGTTGTCGCCGGAGCGCTTGTAGCCGACGACCCGATCGATGTTGACGATGTGGCTGCGGTGAACGCGGACAAAGCGACTATTGTCCAGCCGCGATTCGACGTCGCCGATCGCGAGCGGGCAAAACAGCTTGTCGTTGCCGTCAAAGACATAGGTGTAGTGCGCGTTGGCATGAACCGCGACGACCTGTTCGACGGCGAGGAAATGCGTACCGCCGTCGCGCTCGATCGGCAGATGACGGGCAAAACGCCGCCGCGGCCCGCCGACGCCGCCGAGCGGAGAATAAGTTCCGCGACCAAATTCGGGATTTGGGCCGACCTCGGCGGCCGCCGGCATTGCCGACGGCGCCGCCGCGATTTCCGGGAGCGTGTGTGACTTGGCTTCATCGCCGGAAACCGCGACCGATTGCGGCGCCGCAGGAGACGAATCCGGCAAGAGGAGCAAAAGAAATATTCCGGAAATGCAAAACGCCACGACTGCCACAACGATGGCGAGGATGTCGGTCGATAGCACCGGCGCCCCCGACGCCGCCGTAACGTAGGGATAAAGCGTGACGCCCGCCATCGCCGTATAATGCATGCCCGAAACGGCAACACCGAAAGCGGCCGACGACAGGATCAGCGGCGGGCGCCCTCCCCGGCCGGTCGCAAGCCAAAGCGCCAATCCGGACGCGGCAATGGCGATCGCCATGCTGGCGGCGACATAGACGGGATCGTGGACCATGTGCGCACTGGCATCGAGCGCGTTCATGCCGATGTAGTGCATCGCGAAAATACCACCGCCCATCAGGCAGGAGGACAGCGTCAAGCGCAGCAACGTGAGCGGCCCGGAACTGGTCGCATAAACCGCCCCTCCGACCACGATCGCGCAGACGAGGAACGACAGCAGCGTGGGGAAAACGAGGTAATCGACCTGGAATGGCTGGCGTACCGCCAGCATGCCGACGAAGTGCATCGTCCAGATCGCGACCGCCAGCGAGACCGTGGCGCCGGCAAGCAGCAGACGCCGCCGCGCACCTGTCGCTTCCCCAATCTGCACGGCGAGGCTCAACCCGACATAGGCGCCCTGGGTCGCCATGACGATCGAAAGCAAGACGAGCCAAGTCTCGTAGGTCACCGGCATTGCCGTCATCCCCTCGCTGTACGGGACGGCTACTTCACCCCATCGGGCATGGAATGATTATAGAGGAATTTCGCGCGGAGGCCGATACCGCCATGAGCTGCTTTTCCGGCTTATTTCCCGGCTGACCCAGAATTTTAACAGCGGATGACACGCCCATGCCCGCCACACCCCACGTAGAAAAGCATTTCACTGCAACTGAAATCGTACGGGATGTCGTAATCGGAATGGCGGACGGCCTCACCGTGCCGTTCGCGTTGGCGGCAGGCCTCGCTGCCGCCGTTTCCTCCACGAAAGTCATCGTGACCGCTGGTCTCGCGGAGATCGTCGCGGGGGCCATTGCAATGGGTCTTGGGGGTTATCTTGCGGCCCGGGCGGACGCCGAACATTATGGGGCAGAGCAAGCGCGGGAGAACTGGGAAATTGACAATTTCCGGGACAAAGAGATTCAAGAAGTTACAGAAATATTTGAAGGCTACGGTTTGACAGGCGATGGGCTTAAAACCGTGGTCACGGCCGTAACGTCCGACCGTAAGCGTTGGTTGAATTTTATGATGCATTTCGAGCTTGGTTTGGAGGAACCGGATCCAAAGCGTGCTCCAACCAGCGCCGGCACCATCGCCGCGTCCTATGTCGTTGGTGGCCTTATTCCACTTGCTGCTGGCCGGCGATTTCGCATTCATACTCTTCGCCCTTGGTATTCTCGGTGTTGGCCTGATCGGCGTGCCAGTACTCGCCGGGTCTGCCGCCTACGCCCTTTCCGAGGCCATGGGTTGGACCTCGGGCCTTGAACGAAAGGCAACCGAAGCTCGCGGGTTCTATGGTGTCATAGGCGTCAGCGTGCTCGCAGGACTCGTCATCCAATTTTCCCCAATCAGTCCGATGAAGGCCCTGTTCTGGAGCGCGGTCATCAACGGGGTTGTGGCTGTGCCCCTAATGGTTGTGATCATCCTGATGGTGTCAAAGAAATCCGTGATGGGAGATTTCACCGCGGGGCGGTCAACTATCATCCTCGGCTGGATCGCGACGGCGGTCATAGGCGTCGCGGCCGTGTGGATGTTCACCCCCGGCTAGGCTGCGGCCGTTTCCTAGCGGAGGTTCGTTCGCCGACACCGCGAGGGCGGCCACCATGTCAGCATTCGACTGGCCGCTTATGAGTCCACGCCCTAATTGACCCGGCGCGCATAGCCGGCCCAATACGGCTCGCGGAGCGTGCGCTTGAGGAGCTTGCCGCTGGCGTTGCGCGGCAACGTGTCGATGAAGTCCACCGAGTGCGGACGCTTGAAGCCGGCAAGCTTGTCGCGGCTCCATTCGATCAGCGCGGCTTCAGTCAGGTTTGTGCCTTGCCGCCTGACCACCACGGCCTTCACGGTCTCGCCCCACTTGGCATCCGGCACGCCGATGACGGCGCATTCCAGAACTTCGGGATGGCCCATCAGGACGGCTTCGACCTCGGCCGGATAGACGTTCTCGCTGCCGGATACGATCATGTCCTTGATGCGGTCTTTCAGGAATATGTAGCCCTCCTCGTCGACGTAGCCGGCATCGCCGGTGTGAAACCAGCCGTCGCGGATCGCTTGCGCCGTCGCTTCCTCGCGCGCCCAGTAACCGGCCATCAGGTTCTCGCCCTGATAAAGAATCTCGCCGACTTCATAAGGCGGTAGATCCTTGCCGTCGGAGTCGACGATGCGCACACGGCCGCCGAGCATCGGCCGGCCACAGGAAAGGAGCCGCTCGCCGACATGCTGCTCGTGCGAGAGCGCCGTGAAAGGGCCGGTCGTTTCGGTCAAGCCGTAAACCTGCAAGAAGCGGCATTTGAAGGTTTCGATCGAGCGGCGCAGCAGGTCGGGCGAGATCGGCGCGGTGCCGTAACTGATGAGCTTGAGCGCGGAGAAATCTGCCGTGCGCGCCTGCGGCAGTTCGGTCATGAGCAACATCAGTGTCGGCACCAACAGTGCGCTTTCGATCCGCTGCTCAACCATGGTCCTAACAAGCACTTCAGGCACCGGGTCGCGTACGATCACGACGGTCGATCCTGTTTGCATCGCCCAAATCGCCCAGACGGTGCCGCCGATATGGAACAGCGGCAGGCATACGAGCGAACGGCCTCCCTCACGCATCTCGCTGTTTTCCAGCGCTCCGCAAAAGCCGACATTGAGCAGATTCCATCCCGTCAGCATCGCGCCCTTGGGAAGGCCGGTCGTGCCCGACGTACAGAATTGAGTGCTCACGGCGCCATCCACGTCGCGCCGCGGATCGTCGCCGCCGCGCGGCAGGTCGTCGAAGGTAATGGTCGTCACGCCCGACGCGGCGCCGTGCGCCTTGAACTCCGGCCCGGCGACGATCAGTTTCGGTTTGACGTCGTCAATGATTTGCTTGACCTCGTGCGGCGTGAGCCGCCAGTTGAGCGGCGCCGCCACCACGCCGGCCTTGTCGAGCGCGAAAAATAATTCGAAATAAGCCGCACTGTTCTTGTCGAGAATGCAGACCCGATCGCCGGGTTCAACGCCGAGCTTGTGCACAAAGCCTGCCGCGAGCTGTGAGCTCGATTCGTTGAGCGCGGCGAAGGTCTGCGCTTTGCCTTCGAACCACACAGCTTCCAGCGACGAGTGGCGCCGCGCCCGCCAACGCAGCATTTCTGCGATCGTTCGCATCCGCTCAATCCCTCCCGACGCCCGGCGGCTCAGCCCAACGCTTTCATGAGCTTTTCGAGCGCCACGGCCACGCGCTCATGCTCGACTTTGGCGACGGTACGGGCGCCGTCTTCGATTTGGACGGAAAATTTGAACCGGTTCTTCTCACGGTTCACCAGGACGGTCTTGATGACCAACTCGGCGCCGACCTTGCTCGGCCCCAGATGGTCGATGACGACACGGCTGCCGACCGTGATCTGTCCTGGCTCAAGTTGGCCTTGCACCAATCGCGCGCACGCGAACTCGGCGATGGTGACGAGATAAGGCGTTGCCGCCACCTGCGGCATGCTCGGATCGAGCGCGCCGACGGTGTCCTTCGGACCAACGGTCACGCGCGTGACCGAGCTAAGTTCGGAAGAGTTCATTGCTTGTCCATGAGTGCGCCGCGAGCGGCTTCACATACGCCGGGTGCCGGGCTTCCAGCTATGTTCCAGATTTTCGATCAGCTTGGGGTCGTACAGGCATCGGCTTTGCTGCCGCGCATAGGTTGCCATGTAGCGCCGAAAATTTGCTAAGGGCTCTTGCGCGACCCTGAGCGCCTTACGGTTGCTGACGGCGCTCGTCATTCCGGCGCGGACCAGTTGCAGCGCGTTCGCCTCGATCGCGGCTTCGATCCCTCCGGCAGGAACGATCTCGTCGCAAATCATGCGTCCTTCCGGCGTTTCGGCGTGAAACACCCGCTCGAAGAAGATGCCCTCGCGCGCGAGCTTTATGCCGACGAGCCGCGGCAGCCGCAAGTTGGCCGCGCCCGGAATAAATCCTTCCTTGCTAGCCGGAAGGTTGAAATAGGCACCGGGTTCCGCCAGCACGCGATCCATGACGCAAAGGAGCTGGCAGCCGCCGCCGATAGCAAACGCCTCGACAGCCGCGATCCACGGCTTCTCGACGTAGTCCTCGTATTGCTCGTCGTAGGAATCCGAGCACCAATGACCGCGATAGATCTTGTGGAGCAGGCCCAACTCACGCCCAATGAAAAAGTCGGCGAAGGAAATCTGCCCGTAGTAGAGATGCGTGAGATTGATCCCGGCATTGAAAATACAGCGACCGGCGTATTTCGGATGCTGCACCGCGCCCCCGCGTAGGACACCGCATTCGATCGTGTCATCAAGCAGCACGAGATCGACGCCGGTCTCCAGCGCCGCGGTGGCGCGGTCGTCCTCGGCGTTGAGAAATTTGGGATTGGTCAGCGTGACGTGGCCGACCTTGCCCTTGCGTTCGACTTTGGCTTCGCCGAGATCGGCAAAACCGCTGCGCCGGAATCCGGCGAGCCGGTCGAGCGCCTCGCGCTTGGGTTTGAGCATCGCGTGGATGAGATGCATGCCGCATCGCTCATCGGCGAGAATTTGCCCGATGAACAATCCCTGGTCCAACTCGCGGCCTTCCTTGGCACTCTGTTTCATAAGCGCCCGTTCGGCGTCGATTTGTTCACGGCTTGGCAGCAGTGCCGGGTAGCGGCTGGACGCGGCGGCAAGCAGATCGGAAACCCGCAAGGTGCGCACGCCCTGTCCGGTCAATTCATCGTAGATGGCGACCGCATGACGCCTGAAGAATTTTTCCTTCACATCGAGGGCGTGGGCTTTGAGCGCCGCCGTTTCGCCCTTTCGCTCGGCCCTTTCGGCCTGCAACACGGTTTCGAGGCTAGCAAAATACTTGCTGGCGGCCTCGGCATCGCACGAAAGCGAGGCGCCGAAAGCCGGTTCGGTTAGGGCGGGCGAGGCCGGATGGACGGCAAGTTTCTCCACAATAACCTCCCTAGGGGTCGGGCGGCAGCATAGCGCAACCCACACGCTAAAGCAGCTTACGCACGTAACGGCCATGCTTCATCCGGTAGAGTGGAACGGGTGCGTCCTGCGGAAATCCGGCGGCAACGCTGCGGGCCAAGTCGGCGAGGACGATCTCGGTGATGTCGGGCAGCGGCAGCTTCATCGCCTCGGAAAAGCCGACCCACACAACTTCGGTCAGCTCCGCCTCTGGATGGATGACGTTGGCAACCTGATGGGCAATTGCGCTTGCGTCGACGGCAAGGAAACGGGCGTCGAACCGGCGCCTGGCGCGCGGCGGCGTGATCGCCCGGGCTAGGAAGCGCAAACCCGACAAATCGGGAATAAAGCCGGTCGCGAGAAAATCCGCCCAGGGACCATTCGCCGCGGGCAAAGCGCCGGCTTGTTTCCGTCCGATGACGATACCGGTTTCCTCAAAGGTTTCGCGGATCGCAGCGAGTGCGAATGCACGTGCATCCTCGGCGCTGGACCGAGCGGCGACGCCGCGCATCAGACGAGCCTCGACGCTCGGGTGCAGGCCTGCCGCTGCCGGCGCGTCGCGATCGGCGGCTTCGATCCGTCCGCCTGGAAAGACGAAATGACCTGGCATGAAAGCGTGAGCCAGATGCCGCTTGCCGAGCAAGACTTTCGGCTCGTTTCCGGTGTGATCGACCAGAATGAGGGTCGCGGCGTCCCGCGGCCGCGAATTGGGATAGGTTAATTGATGGGCTATTTCCCTGATCGAGGCGAGATCGCTCATGGCCTCACCTACGACCCGCCCCCGATCCATGGGCCGATGCCCATAGCCCGTGAAAGGCTAGGATCCGAGGCGCCGCTGCTGCAATGCAGAAAATCGCTGCAACGAAATTCCTTTTTGTGCGACAGCCTTTTGTAATTACTGTAAAATACATACCTGCGTACATGATATGCGGAGTGCCGCATACGATGAACAGCACCCCCGATGTCCATGACACAAGGTCAGGCTCCTTGGAATAAAGATGTCGCTCTGGAGCGCATTCGGGATTGCTTGAATCGCGAGGGTCCTCTTCTGCCGATCCTTCATGCCCTGCAGGAGGAATTCGGCTATATCGATGAGGCTGCCGAGCCCTTGATCGCCGAGGCCTTGAATATCACCCGGGCCGAGGTGCACGGCGTCATCACCTTCTATCACGACTTCCGCCGCGCCCCGGCTGGCCGGCATGTGCTCAAGCTGTGTCGCGCCGAGGCTTGCCAAGCCGCCGGTGGCGATCCGCTGGCCGCACATGCCGAGGCCCGGCTTGGGGTAGTGATGGGAACGACGGCCCGGGACGGCGGTGTCACGCTCGAGGCGGTCTATTGCCTCGGCCTGTGCGCGACCGCTCCGTCTGCCATGCTGGATGGGCGCTTGGTCGGCCGACTCGATGAAAGGCGGCTCGATGCCTTGCTGACGGAGGCGCAGCAATGACGTTGCGGATCTACATCCCCGTCGATGCCGCAGCGCTGGCGGTTGGCGCCGAGGAGGTCGCGAGCGCGCTCCACGCGGCGGCCGCGCGGCACAACGTCACGGTCGATCTCGTCCGCAACGGCTCTCGCGGGCTCTATTGGCTCGAGCCGATGGTCGAGGTGGCAACGCCAGTGGGCCGCGTCGCCTACGGACCTGTCGCGCCGAGCGACGCCGAAGGCCTCCTCGCCGCCATCCTCGCCGACGGCGCACATGCGCTGCGGCTTGGCCCGACCGAGGACATTCCCTGGCTGAAGCGGCAAACGCGGCTCACCTTTGCCCGTTGCGGCATCGTCGATCCGCGCTCGCTCGAAGATTACCGCGCCCATGGCGGCTGCAAAGGCCTCGAACGGGCGCTCTCGCTCGGGGCGGAGGCGAACGTCGAGGAAGTGGTGCAATCGGGCCTGCGCGGCCGCGGCGGCGCCGGATTTCCGACCGGCATCAAATGGCGCACGGTGGCGCAGACTCAGTCGACGCAAAAGTACATCGTCTGCAATGCCGACGAGGGCGACAGCGGCACCTTCGCCGACCGCATGATCATGGAAGGCGACCCCTTCGTGCTGATCGAAGGGATGGCAATCGCCGGCATCGCCACAGGCGCGACCAAGGGCTACGTCTACATCCGCTCCGAATATCCGCACGCCGTCGCGGCGATGGAAGCGGCGATCGCGGCGGCGCGGCGCGGCGGGCTCCTCGGCAATCGCGTCGCGGGTTCATCTTTTGCCTTCGACATGGAAGTCCGTGTCGGCGCCGGCGCTTATGTCTGCGGCGAGGAAACGTCGTTGCTCGACAGCCTGGAGGGTAAGCGCGGTCAAGTGCGCGCCAAGCCGCCACTGCCGGCGCATAAGGGTCTGTTCGGCCGCCCGACGGTGATCAACAACGTGCTGTCGTTGGCCTCTGTACCGATCATCCTGGACAAGGGCGCCGCCTTCTATCGTGACTTCGGCATGGGCCGCTCGCGGGGCACGATGCCGATCCAGCTCGCCGGCAACGTCAAGCATGGCGGCCTTTACGAGACGGCGTTCGGTATCACGCTCGGCGAACTCGTCGACGACATCGGTGGCGGCACGCGCAGCGGCCGTCCGGTACGGGCGGTGCAGGTCGGCGGCCCGCTCGGCGCCTATTTTCCGCGTGCGCTGTTTGATACGCCGTTCGACTACGAAGCTTTCGCCGCGCGCGACGGCCTGATTGGCCACGGCGGCATCGTGGTGTTCGACGATACCGTCGACATGGCGAAACAGGCGCGTTTCGCCATGGAGTTTTGCGCGATAGAGTCCTGCGGCAAGTGCACGCCGTGCCGCATCGGCGCGGCGCGCGGCGTCGAGGTGGTCGATCGCATCATTAAAAACGACCACCGCGCCGCCAACATCGCCGTACTGGAAGATCTCTGTAACACGATGAAGTTCGGCTCACTCTGCGCGCTCGGCGGCTTCACGCCGTATCCGGTGATGAGCGCGCTCAACCACTTTCCCGAAGATTTCGGCGCGCCACCGCGCCTGCAGGCTGCTAAATAGGAGACGCGCCATGTCGCTCGTCCAACAATCGCTCGTGCAAGAGATCGACTACGGCACCCCCCGCTCCATGTCGGAGAAGACGGTTTCACTGTCAATCGACGGCAAACAGGTCTCAGTGCCGGAGGGCACTTCGATCATGCGCGCAGCGATGCAGACCGGAATCGAGATCCCGAAACTGTGCGCCACCGACATGCTCGACGCCTTCGGCTCCTGCCGGCTCTGCCTGGTTGAAATCGAAGGTCGGGGCGGCACGCCCGCATCCTGCACCACGCCGGTCGCCGAAGGCATCGTGGTGCGCACCAGGAGCGAGCGCCTCGACCGCCTTCGCAAAGGCGTCATGGAGCTCTACGTTTCGGATCATCCGGTCGATTCGCTCGATCGCGCCAAGCATCCCGGCGTCGACCTGCTCGACACCGCGGCGGCGGTCGGACTTGAAGAGGTGCGCTACGGCTTCGATGGCGCGCGCCACCGCAATCCCGGTATCGACGAGTCCAATCCGTATTTCACCTTCGATCCCGCCAAGTGCATCGTGTGCTCGCGCTGTGTGCGTGCCTGCGAGGAGGTGCAAGGAACCTTCGCCCTGACCGTCTCGGGCCGCGGCTTCGGCTCCATTATTGCCGCTGGAATGGACGAGAAGTTCATCGAATCCGAATGCGTTTCCTGCGGCGCATGCGTGCAGGCCTGCCCCACCGGCTCGCTGATCGAGAAGAAAGTCATCGAAAAGGGCAAGCCGGAATGGTCGGCGATCACGACCTGCGCCTACTGCGGCGTCGGCTGCGCCTTCAAGGCGGAAATGCGCGGCGACGAATTGATCCGCATGGTGCCGTACAAGAACGGCAAGGCGAACCGCGGCCATTCCTGCGTCAAGGGACGCTTCGCCTGGGGCTACGCCAACCACAAGGAGCGCGTCCTCAAGCCGATGATGCGCGACAAGATCAGCGAGCCGTGGCGCGAAGTGTCGTGGGAAGAAGCGATCGGCCGTGTCGCCTCCGAGTTCAAGCGCATCCAGGGAAAATACGGGCGCGGTTCGGTCGGCGGCATCACCTCCTCGCGCTGCACCAATGAGGAAACCTTTTTGGTGCAGAAGCTGGTGCGCGCCGCCTTCGGCAACAACAACGTCGATACCTGCGCGCGCGTTTGCCATTCGCCGACCGGTTACGGACTGAAAACCACATTCGGCACTTCGGCGGGCACCCAGGATTTTGATTCGGTCGAGCATTCCGACGTGATCGTCGTTCTCGGCGCCAACCCGACCGACGGCCATCCGGTCTTCGCCTCGCGCATGAAGAAGCGCATGCGCCAAGGCGCCAAGCTGATCGTCATCGACCCGCGTCGCATCGACCTCGTGCGAATGCCGCATGTTAAGGCCACTTATCATCTACCGCTGCGTCCCGGCACCAACGTTGCCATACTCACGGCCATGGCGAACGTCATCGTGACCGAAGGCCTCGTGAACGAGAAATTCGTGCGCGAGCGTTGCGACTGGAACGAGTTCAGCGATTGGGCAGCGTTCGTTTCCGAACCGCGCAACAGTCCGGAAGAGGTGGCGAAGATTTCCAACGTACCCGCTGAGACCATTCGCAACGCCGCGCGGCTCTACGCCACCGGCGGCAACGGCGCGATCTATTACGGACTCGGCGTCACCGAGCACAGCCAGGGCTCGACCGCGGTCATGGCGATCGCCAACCTCGCCATGGCGACCGGCAACATCGGCCGTCCCGGCGTCGGCGTTAATCCGCTGCGCGGGCAGAACAACGTGCAGGGCTCGTGCGATATGGGATCGTTCCCGCACGAGCTGTCCGGCTATCGCCACATCTCCGACGACGCCACCCGCGCCATGTTCGAGGAGCTGTGGGGCAGGCCGATCGACGAAGAGCCAGGCCTGCGCATCCCGAATATGTTGGACGCCGCGGTCGACGGCTCATTCAAGGCTCTCTACATCCAAGGCGAGGACATCCTCCAATCGGACCCGGATACGCATCACGTCGCGGCGGGCCTCGCGGCGATGGAGTGCGTCGTGGTGCAGGATCTGTTCCTGAACGAGACCGCCAACTACGCGCATGTGTTCCTGCCCGGCTCGACCTTCCTCGAAAAAGACGGGACATTCACCAACGCAGAGCGCCGCATCCAACCCGTGCGCAAGGTCATGGAGCCGAAGAACGGTTATGCCGATTGGGAGATCACTTGCCTGATCAGCGAGGCCATGGGATTCCCCATGCACTACAACCATCCGTCCGAGATCATGGACGAGATCGCGCAGCTCACACCCACCTTCGCCGGCGTCAGTTTCGAGAACCTTGACCGGCTCGGCTCAATCCAGTGGCCGTGCAACGAAAAGGCCCCCGAGGGCACGCCGGTCATGCACATGAACGGCTTCGTACGCGGCAAGGGCAAGTTCATCGTCACCGAATACGTCGCGACCGATGAAAAGACCGGACCACGCTTCCCTCTGCTGCTCACGACCGGCCGCATCCTCAGCCAATACAATGTCGGTGCGCAGACCCGCCGCACCGCCAATATCATGTGGCACCAGGAAGACCGGCTCGAAATCCATCCGCACGACGCCGAACAGCGTGGCATCCGCGAGGGCGATTGGGTGAAGCTTGCGAGCCGGGCCGGCGAGACGACATTGCGCGCGCTCATCACCGAGCGGGTGGCGCCGGGCGTCGTCTACACGACGTTCCATCACCCCAACACACAGGTGAATGTCGTCACCACCGAATACTCCGATTGGGCTACCAACTGCCCCGAATACAAGGTGACCGCGGTCCAAGTCTCGCCTTCGAACGGCCCAACGCAATGGCAGGAGCAATACGACGAGCTCGCGCGCCGAAGCCGCCGCGTCGCTGCGACGATCGAGGCTGCGGAGTAGCCTGATGAGGCACCCGACGACTACCGTCGTCTGCTCGGCTCGGCGCCGCCAGGGCACGACCGATGGTGAACGTATCATTCCGGAAGAAGCCGCCGTCGCGTTCACCTATGACGGCGGCTCGTATGCGGTGATGATGGCGACGCCGCAGAATCTCGAAGATTTTGCGCTCGGCTTCAGTCTCACCGAAGGCGTTGTTTCCTCGCCGGCAGACATCCGGCAGCTCGACATCATCGAGGCGGATGCCGGGATCGAGTTGCGCATGTGGCTGACCGAGCCGCGCGCAACAGCACTGGGCGAGCGGCGGCGGCATCTCGCGGGTCCGACCGGCTGCGGGCTTTGCGGCATCGAAAGCCTCGCCGAAGCCGTGCGGTCTCCGCCGCGTGTGCGCGACGGCGGGACTTTCACGCCGGCAGAGATCATGCGGGCACTCGAAGCGCTTGCACCGCGCCAGGAGCTTAACCGGCAAACCCGGGCAGTTCATGCCGCGGCATTTTGGCATCCGGACGCCGGCCTCATTGCGGTGCGGGAGGATGTCGGCAGGCATAATGCGCTCGACAAGCTTGCCGGGGCTTTGATCCGCGACGGCGTATCCGGCCACCGCGGCATGGTGTTGCTCACAAGCCGTGTATCGGTGGAAATGGTGCAAAAAACTGCCGTTATTGGCGCACCGCTTATTGTCGCCGTTTCCGCACCGACCGCGCTCGCCGTGCGCACCGCCGAAGCTGCCGGGATCACGCTAGCCGCAGTCGCCCGCAGCGACGGCTTCGAGATCTTCACTCATCCGCAGCGCATCAAAGAAACCAGCAAAGAAACTGTAACCCATGTCGCTTGACAAGCTAGTTTACATGGCCAATCAAATCGGCAAGTTTTTTGCGAGTCAAGGACGGGACCAAGGCGCTGCGGGGACGGCGGATCACATTCAAAAATTCTGGGATCCGAGGATGCGCGAGGCAATTCTCGCGCATCTCAAAACGGGCGGTACGGGGCTGGATCCGGTTGTCCGCGCCGCTCTCGAACAATTGAAGGCTGCGGAACTGAAAAAACCTGAAAAACTGGGGAACTAATAAATAAACTGAAGAACTAAGAAACGAAGAATGGAGAAATAAAGAAGATAAGGCGCCGAAGTGCGCCACAAAGGGGAGGTAAGTTATGACTACCGTTGAAGAAGCGGAGGGGCTCGTTGGTACAGCGGGCGGGCTCCTCGATCGAGAGCGAATCATAGCCGGGGCCGGGTTCAATCGCTGGCTCGTGCCGCCCGCCGCACTCTGCATTCACCTCTGCATCGGTATGGCTTACGGGTTCAGTGTGTTCTGGCTGCCGCTGTCGCGCGCGCTCGGGATCACGCAGGCAAAAGCGTGTCCCGACATGACGCTTTTGCAGGAGCTTTTCACCACCACCTGCGATTGGCGCGTCGCCAGCATGGGCTGGATGTTCACGCTGTTCTTCGTGCTGCTCGGCGTGTCTGCGGCGATCTGGGGCGGTTGGCTGGAGCGCGTCGGCCCGCGCAGGGCCGGCGTTGTTGCCGCATTATGTTGGGCTGGCGGTCTCTTTCTGGGCGCGATCGGCGTCTACGTCCATCAATTGTGGCTGATGTGGCTCGGTGCCGGCGTGATCGGCGGCGTCGGTCTTGGTCTCGGCTACATTTCGCCTGTGTCCACGTTGATCAAATGGTTTCCTGACCACAGGGGCATGGCG
>Ga0116126_1001673_pt1 | contig 13761 bp, 18 predicted proteins | sample June2015DPH_16_5_FD_89730 | JGI IMG/M metagenome (GOLD analysis project Ga0116126, IMG submission 89730) | Peatland microbial communities from SPRUCE experiment site at the Marcell Experimental Forest, Minnesota, USA - June2015DPH_16_40 | ecosystem: Environmental > Terrestrial > Soil > Wetlands...
AATTCTTTCACAACGTGGCGGGTGGCGACATCGAGCGGGTTCGCTACGACGAGCACTTCCGACTTCCAGTGGAAAGCATCGTGACCGCGATCCACAAGAAAACCCGCTGGGTACCTCTGGCCAGCCCCAATAACCCCACCGGGACGCAGATTTCCAAGCCTGATCTGCGCACTCTCCTGGAGGCTGCGCCGCACGTCCTGGTGTTAGTCGACGAAGCGTATTACGACTTTTCCGGTGCGACGGTTCTGCCCTGGATCAGAAAGTATGAAAACCTTCTCGTGACCAGGACGTTTTCGAAAGCGTTTGGACTGGCGGCGTTACGAATGGGTTTTATCTTCGGCAACCCTGAACTTGTGGAACTAATGCACCGGGCTCAAAGCCCTTTCCAGGTGAACTCGCTAGCCCTGCTGGCAGCGTCGATTGCCATCCAGCATGAAAGGCATGTAAGGAAATACGTGGCGGAAGTTCGCGCTAACCGCGACCTCGTTTATCGCTGGCTCGGGTCTCGGGGGATTCCTTATGTGCGGAGTTCTGCCAATTTCATTTTGACTCGTGTCGGGGAGCGCGCGCCGGAAATCGCCCAGCGCCTCCGCGCGGAGGGGATTCTGGTGCGCGACTGGAGCTACGATCCGCATCTCGAGGGTTACTTGCGGTTCACCATCGGTTCCCATGCTCAGACGCGCCGCTTGCTCGAAGAACTCGAGAGGCAGGAGCATTTGATCGAGACCCGGAACGGCACAAAAGCCTGGCGGAACTTCGTCACCTATTCCCAAACAGGATGGTTTGCATGAGGGCGCGCCGAGCGAGCATCCACCGCAAGACCGCAGAGACCGACGTCCGCATCCGGCTGAACCTGGACGGGCGCGGTCGCTACAAGGTTTCCACCGGCATTCGCTTTCTCGATCACATGCTGGAGCTGTTTGCCCGTCATGGCGGATTCGATCTGGTAGTTGAGGCGCGCGGCGACCTGGATGTTGACCAGCACCATACGGTCGAGGATATTGGCATTGTCTTGGGGCAGGTGTTCCGGCAAGCACTGGGGGCCAAGAAAGGCATTAATCGGGCGGGTTACTTCCTGATGCCCATGGATGAAACCCTGGCTATCGCCGCCGTCGACTTGAGTGGGCGGCCCTACCTGGTGCTCAACGCGCCGATCAAGGCAAAGTACGTCGGCGACCTCCAGACAGAACTGTTGGAAGACTTCTTCAACGGATTTGCGAGCAGCGCGGGGGCCAACGTACACCTGAAACTGGCCTATGGGCGCTCGAGCCACCATGCCGTCGAGGCGTTGTTCAAAGCCTGGGCGCGTGCTTTGCGCTATGCCTGTTCGCGCGACCCTCGCCTCAAGGCCCAACTCCCCAGCACCAAAGGACTGCTGTGATCGCGTTGCTCAACTACGGCGCCGGCAATGTTGGCTCGGTGCTGAAGGCCGTTGAGCACCTCGGACACTCGGCCGAGGTGACAGACAGGCCGGAGTCGCTCCGCTCCGCTGCGAAGATCATTTTCCCCGGTCAAGGTCACTTCGGCACGATGATGAGAGCCCTCGAGGAGCGCCGGCTTCTGAAGCCTCTTCGCGACTTGCTGGCCGGCGGCACGCCGTTCCTGGGGATCTGTTTGGGACTCCAGGCGCTCTACGAAGCGAGTGACGAAGCGCCGGAGGTTCCCGGACTCGCATTGCTCCCCGGCCGCGTGACCCGATTCGAAGGAGTCTTCAAAGTTCCACATGTGGGCTGGAGCCAACTGGAGATTCGAAGCCGCAGCGGGCTCTTTCGAGGGGTTGCGGACGGCAGTTTCGTTTATTACTGCCACTCTTACTACGGGCCAGCTTCCAAAGAAAGTTCGGCAGTAACTCACTATGGGCAGACTTTCGCAGCGGGCGTGGAGATGAAGAACATCTGGGCGGTGCAGTTTCACCCGGAAAAGTCGGGAGAAGTCGGGCTGAAAGTGCTGGGGAATTTCTTGAGCGGGGGCTAGGGACCGGAGGGTGGGGGCTAGGTGCTGGAGGTTGGGGGCCTAAAGATTGCAATGGCGATAAAATCTTACCGGGATCTGGATGTCTGGCAGCAGGCGATGAAGCTCGCGGAAGTCTGCTACAAGGAGACGGATGCATTTCCCGCACGGGAAACCTACGGCATGGCGAATCAAATTCGGCGCGCCGCCGTTTCCATCCCTTCAAACATTGCCGAAGGGAACAGTCGGCGCACCCGGCAGGCATACTTGAACCATCTATCGATTGCTCTCGGTTCGCAGTCAGAGCTGGAAACGCAAGTTGAGCTTTCCCGTCGGCTGAACCTTTTTTCAGAGAAATCAGCGCAGGACATACTGGGTTGGCAGAGGTGGTGGGCAGGATGTTGCATTCGCTCATTCGATCGCTGGAGCAGAAGGGAGAGCAGGTGACCCCAGCCCCCAGTCCCTAGCCCCCAGTTCTTATGTTTGCAAAACGCATCATTCCATGCCTGGATTGCAAGAACGGCCGAGTGGTCAAAGGCATCAAGTTTGTGAATCTAAGAGATGCCGGAGACCCGGGTGAACTGGCCGAGGCGTATAACCGCGAGGGGGCGGACGAACTGGTCATGCTGGACATATCGGCTTCCCGCGAGGGACGCGCTACGCTCATGGATACCGTACACCGGGTGGCGCGCAGGCTCTTCATACCGCTGACGGTGGGCGGGGGCGTGAGGACCCTGGAGGATGCGCAACGATTGCTCTCCGCCGGGGCCGATAAGGTGGCAGTGAACACGGCGGCGGTTGAATCCCCCGAAGTGGTGAGCCAGATTGCGGAGCACTTTGGGCGGCAAGCACTCGTTGTGGCTATCGACGCGCGCCGGCGAGTGACGACGGGCGGATTCGTAGGGGCACCCCTTGTGGGTGCCCTGGCGGGCCGGCAGGACGGGGCCAGGGCCGCTCCACATTGGAGAGTATTGACTTACGGCGGCACGAAGCCAACCGAACTGGACGCCCTGGAATGGGCTCGGGAAGTGGAATCACGCGGCGCCGGTGAAATCCTTCTGACTTCCATGGATGCTGACGGCACGCAGGCAGGCTTCGATTGTGAGCTGACGAAGACCATTGCCGAGGCCCTCCATATTCCTGTTATCGCTTCGGGCGGCGCCGGGGGGCCCGAACATTTTGCCGAAGTCTTCTTGAAAGGCCATGCCGATGCTGCCTTAGCTGCCTCTATTTTCCATTTCGAAACCTATACGATGCGCAGCCTCAAGGAGTACTTGCAGTCACAAGGTGTGCCGGTGCGGCTGTAAGAACCGCAAAGGCAGAAGGCTAAAGGATAAAGGGTAAAGGGTAAAGGGCCGCACGTTGTCATTCCGATCCCGCAGTCGCGGGAGAGGAATCTCGCTCTGGAAGCAAACGGTTAACGAGATTCCTCGCTCCGGTGGGAATAACAGGCCAGAGCGTACTTCGGTATCCCATTAGACTTCAACCGTTATCTTTAGCCTTTAACCTTTCGACTTTCCCTTCGGCTGGATACGCAATGATCATTCCATGCATCGACTTAATGGGTGGCAAGGTGGTTCAACTCGTCCAGGGGCGGGAGAAGTTCCTGGAGTTGCCCGACCCACTGGCGGTGCTCGAGAGATTTGCCGCCTATCCCCAAATCCAGGTGATCGACCTTGATGGAGCGTTGGGTCGAGGAGACCACAGCGATATTATCCGCCAACTCTGCCAGCGAAAACCCTGCCGCGTCGGGGGAGGAATCCGCACGGTGGAAAAAGCAGTCCAGACGGTGCAGGGCGGCGCGTACAAGGTAATTGTGGGCAGCAGCGCCTTTACGCCCAGCGGTATAAACTCCGAGTTCCTCCGATCTCTCCTTGCCGCCGTCCCTCGCGAGAAGCTCATGGTGGCGGTTGACTGCCTGGGTGACCGCGTGGCCATTCGGGGCTGGCGGGAAACCTTGCCGCTCACTTCTGCGCAGGCGCTGGCGCAGCTCGAGCCTTACTGCTCGGAGTTCCTCTGCACTTACATTGACGCGGAAGGTAAACTCCAGGGGACGAATCTGGCGTGGTTTAGAAGCTTGCGCTCCGTTACGCACTTACCCATCACTGCCGCAGGTGGCATCACCACTGATGAGGAAATCAACGCCCTGGAAGAGATGGGCATGAATGCCGCACTGGGGATGGCCATTTATCAGAAGGTCTTCCCCGAATTGTTCAAAAGCAGCCGGTAGCGCAGACCTGTTTTTTAGGTCTGCGGCTTTCAAGATCGTATGCAAACGGGCGCCGCAACTGCGACCGGCCGGCGATTTCTCTAGCTCTCCGCCCGTAGGCAAGACCGAACGTCGCCAGGCCAAAAGGCGCAGACCCAAGAAAGGTTTGGACTCTTTGCTCTTCCTGGTCCAGTGAAGCATGGATATCTATTTGTAAAGTAAGAAAAAAGACGAAGAGTATTCAGCTTTTTAAGCGCTCGTGTCTCGGTTATACTAACACTAGGAGGAGCTATGACAAAAAGTGTCGAGGCGGTTTTCGATGGCGCGACGCTCCGTCCGGACGAACCCCTGGGGCTTCCTCCAAATACTCGCGTGTGGTTGACGATTGAAAGCCTGAGAACGCCTGGAGGGGCGGGGTCGTTTTTGCGGACTGCCCGTACTCTGGGCCTAGCTGGCCCGCCCGATTGGTCGTCCAACCTCGAAGCTTACCTTTATGGCGAAAACGCTGATTCTCAGCGGTAAGTGTGTTTCTGGATACGGCCTACGCCATCGCGCTTGCTTCTACGACTGACGCATTTCATCCTCAGGCACTGACCTTGGCCGACGAGCTGGAAGCCAGCGGTACCCGATTGGTCACAACTTGGGCGGTGCTGCTGGAAATTGGCAACGCGCTTTCCCAGGTTCAGTTTCGCCATGCGGCCCTCCAACTGCTTTCTTCCCTCCAGAGCGACGCCAGCGTGGAGATTGTCCCGCTTGCCGGTCCGCTACTTGAGCAGGCGGTGAAGCTCTATTCTGAGCGCCCCGATAAGGAATGGGGCCTTACGGACTGCGTGTCCTTTGTCGTTATGGAGGAGCGCGGCATCCGCGATGCTCTTACCGCCGACGAGCATTTCCAGCAGGCTGGATTCCGGGCGCTGATGCGTGAAGGTACGGGATAATCCTGTCTGTCGTCTTCAATCGCCCTCTTCCATCCAGCGCAGACCTGTTTCTTAGGTCTGCGGCTTTTCAGATCGTGTAGACACGGCGGCCACCCGTCAGCTGACGGGCGACCTGCCGGCAATTTCTCTAGCCCTGCACCCGTGGGCAGGGCCGAACGTCGCCAGGCCAGAAGCGAGGTAGCTCAGACCTGCTTCTCAAGGTCTGCGGCTTGTCTCTGGGGGCCGGCAAGAAGCTCAGGGGGACTCACAAGACGGGTCCGCGCCAGACTTGCTAACAAGACCATGCACCGGACGATATTCCGCGCCGCCCCTGATGCCGAGGAATTGCTGGAACGGCGCAATTGTCATGGTATCATGTACGTGGAATGAGTTTGGAGTTTGAGTGGGACCGCAAGAAGGCCGAAGCCAATCATGCCAGCCACGGGGTTGATTTTGTAGAGGCGCTGACGGTCTTTCGTGACCCACTCGCTCGAGTTTTCGAGGATGAAGAAAACGTCCCCTAAGAAACGTCAGAGCGTACGCAACACCATGCGGAAGGAGTATCGGTTCGACTACAGCCGAGCCAAGCCGAATCGCTTTGCCGAGAGGATGTCGGAAGGTGTAGTAGCCGTGGTTCTCGAACCGGACGTGGCGGCGGTGTTCAAGTCGTCGAAGACTGTCAATGCCCTCTTGCGTTCCGTAATCGCTGCGATGCCAGAGTCCCAGCAACAACTGGGCTAACCCGCGGCTCAACCTGAGCCGGGCGTTCTCCAATCAACCCGGACTTAAGAATCAGGTCCCGGCTGCCCTTTGCTTACTGCCTGCTCTCTGACCCCTGAAACCTGCAGCTTGGCCCTCAACAATTAATGCTTGACAAATTCCAGATTGTGAGCTAGCGTGCTAGCGTATGATTACGATGTGGAACGTCCACAGGAACTACCTCCACCTCAGCGCCTCTGCCCATCCTGGCGACGAACATCCCCCGCAGTCGTGGAAAATGATTTGTTGGCAGCCTTCTTCTGTCAACCGTCAACTTTTGACGGTGGGCTGCACTTCGGAAAGAATTCTTTTTTGAACGAACGATACGGGAATGCTATTGAAAACAAAGGACCGCTGTGGAAAACTTGGGGGTGAAGCTGGAATGTGTATGAAAAAACAGGCACTTAGCCCTTCGAGGCGGGAATGTTGTTGAAAAGACAAGGGGTTAAGGTCCGCCCCAACGAGCGGGGATGGCTACAATAGACAATTTGTCGAGTCCACCGCGCATCATCGCGAACTCAGAGACAGGAGCGGCTGGAGTTGTTCAGCAACCTCACTCCACATACAAGCGGGGCACGCGTTTGCCAATCAAGCACAAAACCTCATAGGGGACTGTGTCGAGCATCTGCGCGATGTCGAGCGCGGTAATCGAGGCCTCCTCCGACCGGCCCATGAGGATGACTTCGTCTCCAACGTTGACACCGGGGATGTCCGTCACATCCAGAAGCGAGAGGTCCATACTGATGCTACCGACGAGCCGCGCAAGTCTGCCGCGTACGATGGCATGACCCCGATTCGAGAGCGCCCGGTTGAGGCCGTCCGCGTAACCCACCGGAACTGTGGCGATGCGGGAGGGACGCCGTGTATGGAATGCCTCCCCATAACCAAGCGGCGTCTCGCTGGGAACGTCCTTCAGGTACACGACGCAGGATTTGAAGGTGAGTACAGGTTCGAACTCCGGGAGGTCCGGAAGGTCTTTGCCCGGTGGGACAACGAGCGGAATGCAGCACCCGTAGAGCAAGCCTCCGATGCGAACCATGTTTTCAGGAAACTCGCGGCGGGCGAGCAACGCGCCACTGTTCGAGACATGAGTCCACGCGGGTTCAATTCCGGCCGAACTCAGTTGGGCAAGTGCAGCCCTGAACCGCTCACACTGCTCATCCGTTTGGGTAGCCAGCAGATCCTCGGCGGAAGCAAGGTGTGTGAACAGGCCGGTTAAACGCACGCCTTTGAGCGTCTGGTAATGCTCCAGGAACGCTGCCAGGCGGTCCGGCGGCACCCCCAGACGCCCCAGTCCGGTGTCCACTTTGAGATGGAACTCGATGGGACGACGGTAGCGTCGAACGCACTCGGCGTAGGTGTCAAGCCGGGCGGTGGAGGAAAGCGAAGGCGTGAGCTGAAACTTGATGAGGTCCGCAGGGTCGCTCATGTAGAGGCCGCCCAGCAGCAGTAGGGGCTGCGTGATCCCTGCGGCTCTCAATTCGAGGGCTTCTTCGACGCTCGCCACTCCGAACCAATCCGCGCCGCAGCCGGCCAGACAATTCGCCACGGCCACGGCTCCGTGACCGTAGGCGTCCGCCTTGATGACGGCCATCATTTTGCGCCGGCCGGCAAGTCGCCGGACTCGCTCATAATTCCGGCGCAGTTTTGAAAGAGAGATCTCGACCCAGGTGGGACGCAGTAGTTTGTTAATTGGAACATTCACATGCTTCACAGGCTTGTTGCGCGTGGGGTTCGGCAGGATGCTGAAAAACGTTTGTGAACGTTGTCATGCCAGACGGATTTCTCAGCATCCTGTCCGAAAAACGGGCGCACTGGCCGTTTGCGTCACGCCTCCGCGGGATTGCCTCATTCCTCCGGTGATTTCTGACCGCGAGCCAGATTCTCAAACTTCGCATAGGGTCTCATGAAGACGACCGGGATATCGCCGGTCGGGCCATTGCGCTGCTTGCCGATAATCAATTTCATCTCGACCCCGCGCCGGTCCACCTCACCTTCCGCTTCGCTTTCTTCAGCCGCCTTTCGCTCTCTGAAAATGAAGATAACCACGTCGGCGTCCTGTTCGATCGATCCGGATTCACGCAGATCAGATAGCTGAGGTCGCTGGCCAAGTCGCTGTCGCTGCTCAGGGGCGCGGCTCAATTGTGAAAGCGCAAGGACCGGAACCTTCAACTCCTTGGCGATACTCTTCAAGCCGCGCGAAATGTAACTGACTTCCTGCGTGCGGTTCTCAAAGCGCCCCTGACCGGAGACGAGCTGAAGGTAATCCACGATCATCAGGTCCAACCCCTTTTCCATCTTCAGGCGCCGCGCTCTGGCGCGAATCTGCATGATGCTCAGGGCAGGAGTGTCTTCGATCAAGAGTGGAGCGTCCCCGAGTCGGCCCAAAGCGCGGGTCAACTTGTTCCAATCTTCGCGGCTCCTTGAGAATCCGCTGCGAAGCTTGTGGCTGTCGGTTTCGGCTTCGGAGCACAAGAGACGGATGACTAACGACTCCTTGCTCATTTCGAGAGAGAAGAGCCCAACCGTTTTATGGTGCTTGATGGCGGCGTGGGCGGCGATGTTGAGCGCCAAGGCGGTCTTGCCCAGCGAAGGCCGCGAGGCCACCACCACCAGTTCTCCGGGTTGGAGTCCTGAGGTCATGTTATCGAGGTCTACGAACCCGGTTTCAATGCCCGTGACGCGCTGGCCGCGGTCAAGGAGATCGTCGATCGTCCCGAAACTCGACTTCACAATGTCCCGGATGTTGGTGAATCCGGATTGGACTTTCTGCTCGGCGATGTCGAAGACCTGGCTTTGAGCCAAATCGATCAGCGTGTCGGGGTCATCCGTTCCCTCCAGACAGCGTGAAATAACGTTGTTCGACGCATTGATAAGGCGTCGAATAAGCGACTTCTCTTTGACGATGCGGGAGTACTCCGAAACGGCAACGGAGGTTCCAATCGGCACACCATCCGTGAGGGCAGCGAGGTAAGCGGCCCCGCCCGCCTTCTCGGTCTGCCCGTCCTTGGAGAGTTCCTCGGAGAGCGTGACGAGATCGATGGTGCGGTTCTTCTCCGAGATGCCGACCATTTTTTCGAAGGTAATGCGGTGGGCTTCCGAAAAGAAATCATCCCTTCCGACCACTTCCAGAGCCATGTTAAGGGCCGAATTATCCAGGAGAATGGAACCGAGCAGGGCTCGCTCGGCTTCCAAATTGTGAGGAACAGCTCGGTCACTGGCCGTAGTGCTTGGCATGGAATGAAAAGTGTCTCTGGAATGTCAGATAACTATTCCAAAGGAATTATACCAATTGGGAGAATGTCTAGAGGAGATTTTTGCCCTGCCCTCTTCGGCCCGCGGGGGTTGGTGACAAGGTCGGCTCGCCGAGTCCAAGCCGCCTGGCTTCGCACGCCAGGGCGGTTACTCGGCCGACGGCTTTGCCTCCGTGGCAGGAGATTGCGGTTGGGACTGGGCCTGAGGCTGGGCCTCTGTCTCCGCTTCGCCTTCCACCCTCACTTTGATGAAGGCCGTTACTTCCCTGTGCAGCTTTATCGGCACCTCGTATTCACCCAGAATCTTCAGGGGTGAATCGAGAGCGATCTTCCGCCGGTCGATGTTGTACCCTTGGGCCGCCAATTTCTCGGCAATGTCGATGGCCGTGACAGAACCGAAGAGTGTTCCCTTTTCTCCGGATTTTCGAGTCAGGGTTACGCTGACCCCCTGGAGCAGCTTTGCCAGGTCCTCCGCGTCGCCCTTTTCTTTCGCCTCCAGCTTCAGAAACCGGACGCGTTGCTGCTCCATCCGCTTACGGTTCTGAAGCGTAGCGGCGACTGCCAGATTCTTGGGCAGAAGATAGTTGCGCCCGTACCCGTCAGCCACTTTCACCACTTGCCCTCTTGATCCAAGCTTTTCAATATTCTCAAGCAGAATTACTTCCATCGTTAAACTCCCTTCGCCCAGGGGCTAGCCCCTAGTCCCCAGCCCCCGCCGAGTTGCTAGGCGCCGGTAGAAAACGGCAACAACGCAATGTTCCGTGCACGTTTGATCGCCAGGCTCAAAGATCGTTGGTGGGTTGAGCATGTTCCGGTCAGGCGGCGAGGGAGTATCTTGCCCCGCTCGGAAATGAACCCTCCCACCAAGCGGGCGTCCTTGTAATCGATGACGTCAATCTTTTCCTCGCAGAACTTGCAAACCTTTCGCCGGCGGAAGAACTGCTTCTTGGGACCTGAAGGCCCACCCTCCCGCCTTGATTGCGGGCGCTCCGACTCTCCAGAATTGGTTCTCGGCACTGCCATATTGATCTACTCCTTCATCCTTGGGGTACTTCCGCTGCCGGCTGTGGAGGCGGCGCCACGGCAGGCTTGGAGCGGCGCTTCTTAGACTCCTGTTTTGCCCGGAGAGCTTTGAACTTCTCGGCGCGCTCCAAGTCTTCGTCAATCCGCACGCTCAGATATTTGATCACCGTGTCGATAACCTTCAAGCGGCGTTCAAACTCTTTGACCGTATCACCAGATCCCTGCAACCGGAAGAGAACATAAAATCCCTCACGTTGCTTCTGGACCCGATAAGCAAGCCGGCGGCGGCCTAGCTTTTCCACTTTTTCGAGCTTGCCGCCCGTGCCCGCAACCACGCCTTCCATTTGCGCGATCAGCTTGTCAACGTCTTCTTCGGTGACGTCAGGCCGGACGATAAAAATGATCTCGTAATTACGCATGGAACCTCACGATGGTTGGCTTGGAACCCGCCGGTTAAAGCGGTTCATCGCCTTTTGCGAACCTTCTCTAAGAATAACATGCACAGCTTCACAGGCTTGGTCGAGCATTTCAGCTACGGTTTCCAGGTCGGCCTCACGGAATCGGCCGAGTAGGTACGAAACCATATCCTGGATCGGCTGATCGGGTCTGACGCCCATTCGGACGCGAACGAAATCGCCCGAATCGAGTGCGCCGATAACGGACTTCATTCCTTTGTGGCCGCCCGCGCTGCCTCGGGGCCGAATGCGCAAGCTGCCCAGAGGAAGATCCGCGTCATCCACCAGCACAATCAAATCGCTCACGTCCAGCCGGTACTTCTCAGCCAGCCTGGCCACGGCCATCCCGCTCAAATTCATGTACGTCTGGGGCTTAGCCAGCAGAACATCCAAACCATCTATCCGCGTGGAAGCCGTCAACGCCTGAGCTTCGTGATGGGCCAAATTCAAACCACATTCGGCGGCGAGGCGGTCCACGGCCATAAAACCCAGGTTGTGGGGTGTCAGGTAGTACTCGTAGCCAGGGTTTCCTAAACCCGCGATCAGTCTCATTTCGAAAACCGAAATTCGAAACTCGAAATTCGAAACCCGAAAATCGGAAGGCATTTTCGAATTTCGCTTTTCGAATTTCGAATTCCAGTTTCGATTTTCCAGTTTCGAAACGCCTAGCTTTCCTTCTTGCCTTCCTTCTTGGCTTCCGGCGCTCCCGCTTCGGCTTCTTCTCCCTCTGCCTTGCCCTTGCGGATAACCTCGGGTTCGCCTGGCGCCGCCACTGCTTCTTCGGCAGCGGGCTTCACCTCTTCTTCCGCTCTCAACTCGGCCACATGAGCGACCACGCGTGTGGGATCCGTCAGGATCTTGACCTTTGGACCCACCGGCAGGTCTGAAACGCGAAAGTTCTTGCCGAGCTCGAGCCCGCTCACGTCGGCGACAAAACGCTCCGGAATATCGTCGGGGAGGCATTCCACTTCCACTTCGCGTAGCACAAACTCGAAGATTCCGCCTTGGACCTTTACACCCACCGGCTCGCCACTCACATGAATCGGGACCTGAAGCTTCAGTTTCATATCGCGCGCGATTCGGACCAGGTCAACGTGGAGAAGATCGCCGCGGATGGGCTCGGTTTGCCAGTCCCGGATCATGACGCGAGCCGGAGCCTTCCCCCGAATCTCCAGGGTGAAGATGGCGTTGTGGCCGGACTCTGAGTGGAGAATCTGCAAAATCTCTTTGGGATCCACCGCCACGGGAATCGCGGGCCCTCCGCCCCCATAAACCACGGCTGGGATCCGACCCGCACGCCGCATGCGCCGTGCAGCGTTCTTCCCGAATTCTTCGCGCGCCTCGACTTCAACAGCTAGAACCTGGCTCATGACTTTCTGCTCCTCAATTCCAATGCGCCCCGCGATCCGCAGGCGCGGGCTCTCCACCGCTTCAGATAAAGAGTTTGCTGACCGAAGTTTCCTCGTGAATCGAGCGAATAGCTTCCGCCAGCAACTTGCCCACGCTCAGCACCTTGATTCTTCCGCACTGCTCCGCCGCCGGCGAGAGCGGAATGGAGTTTGTCGTCACTACCTGCTCGAGGGGCGCCGCGCAAATCCTCTCGATGGCGTTTTCAGCAAACACGCCATGCGAACAACACGCGTAGACCTTGGCGGCGCCCTTCTCGCTCAGTGCCTGGGCGCTTTTCGCCAGAGTGCCGGCAGTATCAACCATGTCATCGACGAGTAAACACGTTTTGGCTTCAACCTCGCCGACCACGTTGAACATTTCCACCACGTTGGCATCTTCGCGGCGCTTGTCAATGATCGCCAGAGGCGCATTGAGCCGTTTTGCAAAGGCTCTCGCTCTTTCCACTCCTCCCGTGTCCGGGGAAACAACTACGGGGTCCTTCAGCTTCAGCCGCCGGAAATAACGCACCGTCACCGGCGTAGCGTAGAGGTGGTCCACGGGAATATTGAAGAAGCCCTGGATCTGGCCGGCGTGCAGGTCGAGCGCCAACACACGATTCGTGCCCGCCGAAGTCAACAAGTCGGCAACCAGTTTCGAGGAAATGGGCACACGCGGGCGGTCCTTGCGATCCTGTCGAGCGTAGCCGTAATAGGGGATTACAGCGGTAATCCGCTCCGCCGAGGCGCGTCGCAGGGCATCAAGCATAACCAGCAGTTCCATCAGGTTGTCGTTAACAGGGTTGCAGGTGGGCTGGATGACAAAGACGTCAGCCCCGCGGACATTCTCGAGGATCTGGAGGCGAACCTCTCCGTCAGGAAACCGTCCCACGTAAGCTTTCCCCAACGGCACCTTGAGTTGTGCGCATATCTCCCTGGCCAGAGCTGGATGAGCATTCCCCGTGAAGACCTTTAATTTGTGCTGAACCGGGTCCATCGTTCTCCTATCCTCACCACTGCCATGAGGGTTGTGCAAGATCGCAATATGGCTGGGAGGCCTGGATTCGAACCAGGGTTCCATGCTCCAAAGGCATGTGTCCTACCACTGGACGACCTCCCAAGAACCGTGAGCCGAGACAGGCAAAAAAGTTAGCACTCCTGAGGACGTTTTGCTCGTCACCTCTCACCGGAAGCACAGAAGTCGCCGGTAATCAGCTCGTGACAACGTGCGTGACCCGAATTTGAGCCACCCTTTGGGGATTAGCTTAGATGCGTGGAGCATCTGACGGGTAGATTCAAAAACTGAGTAGACAGCAGAACCACTCCCCGTCAAGGAGGCAATCTCGGCTCCGGCCCGGATGAGATGCCGCTTCAGCCGCGCCAACTCAGGCCACTTTGCGAAAACGACACGCTCGAAGTCGTTTTCGGCCGGTCCCCAATTCATCAAGGGAAATTGTGGCCACGCACCGACATTGTCAATGCTACGGACTTTGTCTTTGCTTGTCAACCGCAAACCCGCTTCCCGGTAAGCCTCTGCGGTGGAGATGGGAAATCCAGGAAAAACCACCAGGCACTTACGAGGAGGAAGATCGGGAAGCGGATAAACCTCCTCCCCGCGCCCGCACCCGAGAACCCTGCCGCCCAGCAGAAAGAGCGGGACGTCTGACCCCAATTGGGCCGCCAGGGAGAATCGAAGGCGCGGCGGCAACTTCTCACCGGTCAGCCGCTCCAGTCCCTCCAGCGTCGCCGCCGCATCGCTGCTGGCTCCGCCTAGGCCGCTTCCAGCGGGAATCATCTTCTCCAGCCGCA
>Ga0116126_1001677_pt1 | contig 13741 bp, 14 predicted proteins | sample June2015DPH_16_5_FD_89730 | JGI IMG/M metagenome (GOLD analysis project Ga0116126, IMG submission 89730) | Peatland microbial communities from SPRUCE experiment site at the Marcell Experimental Forest, Minnesota, USA - June2015DPH_16_40 | ecosystem: Environmental > Terrestrial > Soil > Wetlands...
ACGCTGCGCGCGGCACAATGATTCCTGAAATACGCAAAGCGTCTTGGACTGCGCCAGTCCCCTGGCGCTTTGCAAGCAACACGGAAGGTCCGCCAGATTCCCGCATGAACTTTTATGCGCCAACGACAAGATGAACTGCTATAGCGCACGCGGCCCGCGTGCCGGTTTGGGCGGCTCGCCCAAACCTTCGTCTCACATTCTCTGTCCGATATTGGCGCGAAAAAGTTTGTGGGACGGGATTTTCGGCGGGCCGCCGAAAACCGCACGCCAGCGGCGTGCGCTCCCTGTGCGGCTACGCCGCACTCGACTTCGACTTCAGAATTCGGGATTAGAGCCGGTGTGAATAACAGGGAAGTGGGTTCTATTAACGATGCCGTTCGATTTGGAAGTCGCGGCCGTTGCGTCCGCAGTTACCCGTGGCCCGGCCCGAAAATATTTTCGTTCAAGCCAGCGGAACCATTCGACTCTCCATCATTGTTTGGTGTGTCAGTTCAAAAACGCAGCCCGGCCGTCGCGCCCGTAAAATTCAACACCCCAACAGACCAAAGGCCGGCGCTGATTTCCTTTTCCAGCCAAATGGATATAAAATGAGATGCTCGCGGTGCTGCTTGGCGAGGGAATGACTGAAGAACGGTGTTTCCCTCTTGGACTTTCCGTAGCGCCTCGGGCAGCAATTGTGCGGAGGCCTGATTATAATCAGGCATCCCGCCGCGCCCACCGCCATTTTCAGGAACGAGCAGTCTTGCGCCGCCACACGGCCAACCACTGCCAAGCAAAGATAGAAGCGCAAAAGGCTCCCGACCAGAAAGAGCTTGCTTCCGGGACGACGGCGGTGGGGACGGTGATGTTGTTGTCAATCATGGTCACCGCACCGGTCAGCGCCAAGGCTCTGCCGACTATGCTTGCCCCGTCATCCAGGCTGATGCTCGCGAGAGCGAGAATAGTGCCATCAAACGCCGTGGTGGTACCGAGAGTCGCGGAGGAGCCGACTTGCCAAAAGACGTTGTCGGCTTGAGCTCCATTGATCAGGAGAACAGACGAAGCGCTTGCGGTCGTGAGCGTGCTCCCAATCTGAAAAACGAAGGGCCCATTGCCGCTGAGTGTGAGTGTTCCCGTCAGTTCAGCCGACGAGTCGAATTTATAAACGCCTGCCGTGAGCGTGAGTCCACCCAGATCCTCACCGGTCAGGTTGCCGTTTTGACTGACCGTCTCGCCTGCCAGAATATTGTATGCAGTGAGGGCATCAGCCTGGGCCTGTTGCGCAACCGCGTCAGTATCGTGTATCGTTCCATTCACGATCCCCGGACCAAAGCCAGTGATCGAAGTACCTGAATAGAGCCCCAGATCTCCGTTGACAACGGTATTGCCGGTGCTCGTCACCGTCGAAGCCCCCAAGACCCCGAAGCTGTCAGCCGAGAGTAGAATAGAAGCTTTGCTTTGCGGCAGAAAACCGGCCAACGCCACGAGAGCCGAGAGAATCAAGCGTTTGCTTTTCATTTTGAACGTGCCTTTCAGTTGCGGTGCTGTCAGCGTCACCGCCAGCACCTTTGCCCAATTATTACAATTACAAGTTTTCATTTATTTCCTTTTTACGTCTCGGATTTTTAATTCTGGTCTTAGTAATGTAACTATATAACCACAATTTAGTCTGGGGTGCCATCTAATTTGGGGACATTCGTGTAGACTTTTGGGCCATAATGTCAGGGCGAAGGAACAAGTGGTCGCTCAGGCCGCTTGGGAGCGCTTAAGGGGGCAACTCCTTCGCAGGTTCGAATCCTGTCCCTTCCGCTCAGCCCATACTAACTGACATTTCCCATTTGGTTTCTTGTCTAGGACCGGCGTGGACCCTTTTCGTGATTTTCTTCCAACTCCACAGGTTTGCAAGTCCATTTTCCAGTCCGCCCTCGGTTTTTCTCTGGCACAGGGGGGCGCTTCGCTGCGATTTGTCCTTTTCACACGCTTTTCGACCCGATGCGAAGACACCTTTTCCGTGGTTTCCATTGTTTTCATGCGAGTCCTTTCACTTTCTTCTTCATCCGGATGCCGCTGCGGGCAATCTCAGCCGTCCAATCCCTTCGAGAATAGCCCGGAACAACTCTCTCGGAACCGCCACTTCCGCCATCTGGAAGACGATCTTCCGGGAATGGCGCACGACCTTCGCCCCGATCTTGATCAATTTCTCCCGCAACGTCGTCAGTGTCCAGTGACGCACCGCTTGCGGCAGCACCGCCTGCCGCAGGAAGTTGCCCAGGTTGTAGGCCAGCACGAACAGTTGCAGCCGCACTTGGTTGTCCACAAAGTCGTGACAGGACAGGCGGGTCCATTTGATGGCGTTCTTGCCTTCTTTGATCCACTGCGCCGCTGTGCCCCGCTGGTTGTAGAACCGCACCACCCGTTTGGCGGGCCGGCTTAGATTGGTCACGATGAACCCGACGCGAGGGAACAGTTCGCCGTGGTGCCACTCCACTTTGGCCACCACGCGCCGAGCCCGATTCCAACTCTTTGCCTGATACAAAAAGCCGGCATACCAGACCACCGGCGTGTTCGCGGGACGCCCCACCGGTCGGGTCAGCAGTGGCTCAATGTCCCGCATCAACGCATCATTGGCCGGAAGCCGGATGGCATACTCGAAACCCTCGGCTTCCAGATACTCATAGAGTTCTGGCTGTGCAAAGGCGGCATCAGCCCGAAAGTGGCGCGGAATGTTTCGACCCTGATAACGTGCCACCACCGGTTCGAGCACCGCCCGCCAATCCTTGGCGCTATGCACATTGCCGTCGCGCAGCAGAGACTGCTCCACATCGCCAAACTGATTGAAGCAAAACAGCGGATGGTAGCAGGTGCAGCCGAAATGTCCGTTGTAGGCAGTGCCTTCCTGGTCGCCGTAGGTCTCGCTCACTGAACTGTCCATGTCCAGGATCAGTTCCCGCATCGGCTGGTGTTCCCACAGCCGGTCAATCCACTTCCCTGATAGCTTCGTCAACTCCGCCAAGTTGCCCCGCTGCGTCAACACCTCCGTCTCGAACCGTCCCATCTGGCTGGGCGAGGCCGCTGTGTGTTCCGTGGCTCGACCGCCGACCACATGCCGCATCGTGGGATCCACCGAGAGCCGTTCGGCGTCATTGGTGTCTTCGTAACCTGCCAGCCGGCTGAAGATGGACTGCCGCATCAGCGCGACCAGCGAGTGTTGCGTGTTCTTGCCCGTGCGCCAATCGTTCAGCAGTTCCTCCCCCAGATCGGTCAGACCCAGCGCCTCATCAAGTTCCCTATAGGCCAATAACCCGGCGTCGGATGTGACCTTGGAACCGTGAAACTCCAACTACAAACGACTATCAAAAGTCACCCGCAGAGCCTGTTTCTTGCCTGCACCCATTGGATTCTCTGTTTTTCGTTGAGTTAACATAGATGAAAGCCTTTGTTCATGCGGCTTCATTGTAAGTCAATAATATTGGCTTGTGGAGTTAATCTGGGAAATCCGGGATAAAACCTGTCTTTGCAGGAGCAGGCCACGGCGGGACGCCGTTGGAGCAACCGGGACGCTCGCACTCCCGGTTTCAAGCGGTTTTCAGGGCAACAGCAGCAGAATTCGATAAAACCGTTGCCGGTCTGGCCCGATGGCATCGAACGTCGTCATTATGGGATTGGTTGCAGTGAGAGAGTTGTTCAAATTGTTCCAAGTGGGCTGGTTTAAATTGGTTTTGTACAGCATCTGGTAACTCTGTCCCACCGTTGCGCTCCAGGTCAGCGTCAGCGTCGTGCCAACCTTTGTCACTGTCTGGAATCTCGGCGGCGGAACGATGGCACTGAGCTGGAAAACCGTGCCGTAGCCGTTCGTGCCACCCTGGGCCGTCGTGCCGTAGAAATTGCCATCAACACCTTGCACCAGTCCGGCCTGCGGAGAGGCGCCATTCGTGCCATTGAACGATACCAAAGTCGTGAGCGTTCCGTTGGTTGCCAGCTTGAATATCGTGCCGTAGCCCAAACCGGATAGATTCGTGTAAGCACCGCCAGCCGAGGTGGTCCCGTAAAAATTGCCATCCGAAGCCTGCACCAGCCCGGCCTGTGGATCGGCGCCATTCGTGTTGCCGAATGACACCAGTGTCGTCAATGTGCCGTTGGTCGCGAATTCGAATACCGTGCCGTAACCATTGGTGCCTCCAGAAGATGTCGTGCCATAGAAATTGCCATCCGAACCCTGCACCAGCCCGGCATAGGGGTTGGCGCCGTCGTTGGTGCCGGTGAATGAATACAAAGAGGTGAATGTCCCATTGGTCGTCAGTTTGAATATCGTGCCGTACCCGTTTGTGCCGCCCAATTCAGTCGTGCCGTAAAGACTGCCATCGTTAGCCTGCACCAACCCGGCGTAGGGACTGTTGCCGCCATTACCACTGACGTTAAACGAAACCAGAGTCGTCAGGGCTCCGTTCGTCATCACTTGAAACGCCGTGCCGCCAATGTTCGTCCCGCCGAAGGAGGTCGTGCCGTAGAAATTCCCGTCCTGGCCCTGTATCAGTCCCGCGATCGGATGACCACCAGTGCCAATGGCAAAAGTGACCAGCGTTGTCAGCGTGCCATTGGTGGCGAGCTGAAATATCGTGCCGTACCCGTTCGTGCCGCCATTGTAGGTCGTGCCGTAAAAATTCCCATCCGTACCCTGGACCAGCCCGGCGCGAGGTAATGCGCCATTGGTGCCGTTGAATGAAATCAGGTTGGTAAAAGTTCCCGACGGAGTCATTTGAAATACGGTGCCGTAGCTTCCTGAACCACCGAAGGCTGTGGTGCCATAGAAATTGCCATCCTGCGCCTGTACCAGTCCGGCACTGGGAAAATCACCATTCGTTTGATTGAATGAGACCAGACTGTTAAGGGTTACGCCGGCCTCCACACGTGGGAGAATCAGCCACACGGCAACCATGCCAACTATCAGAAGTCGGGTCGGTTTGATCGGTTGAATTTCTCTTTTTGGCGTTTGAGCATCCATTGGCGGCCGGAACATCGCACTTCAAACCTTCCAATGTTCCAGACATGGCGATGTTACCACCGAAGCTCAAAAAAGCAAGGGTATTCAAGTCTTTTGTCCTGTTTGTGAATGCGGAAGTCCCAAAATTGACAGGAATGACCCGTCATAAGGCTCAGTCAGCGCACGGAGCACGGAGCTGTAGGTTGAGGAGCAGCCGCTACGATGAAAGGGAATTTTTCAGAGGTCTCAATCCCATATCCGAAAAGTGACTAATGATGTCCCCAAAAGAGATAGACAGATTTTATGCGTTCTGCATAAGGAGAAGTTAGTCAGTTTAAAAAAAACCGTACCACTCGCGTGAAAGAATGAGTTGTGGATTGGACGTCGAGCCAGAAGTCGCTTTCCGCGATGGTCCAAATAAGAAAAAAAACATGAAAAAACTACAAATAGCAATATTAGCGATCAGTTTAACCGCAGCAATGAGCGCCAGCGCGACGATCTATTCGGGCAGCGACTTTAGCACCATGGCCTCTTACAATGGCACCTATGTCCCTGGTTCTCCTGGGTATGAGGCCTTGAGTTATACCAGTCCAGATCTCGACGCGGTGGTTGGCGTCGTAGGCCCGCTTGGGACACTGAGCAGTCTCAACATGAGCTTTCAGTACTCCAACTTTGGTGGCGATGATTCTACAACACCCGGCAATGCGCCGTTTGCGGCCTTCGGCGTGTCCACCGGCAGCACTTGGAATTCGGGGGCGGATCAATTCCTCATCATCTCCGAGCAAGGGAACCAGCTCAACGGAACCACCCTCGTCCATGTATGGGATTTACAAACAGATGCCGACGTATCTGGGCTGTCTGGCGTAACGCTGAACAGCGTTCTCGGCGTACTCAATTCCTACAACAGCGTCGCATTCGGAGATCTGGAGGTTATGAGAGCCTACGCTTATGTTGGCGATGAAGGCGCGCTAAGCGGAAGCGTGGACATCGATTCGATCACCGTAACCTCCGTTCCCGAGCCGACGACGATGATTGCGGGCGCGTTGCTGCTGCTGCCGTTTGGCGCGAGCACCCTGCGCATCCTGCGCAAAAGCCGTGCAGCTTAATAGTTCTGCAATTCGGCACTTTGTCTTTCCACGTCAGGCCGGTCATTAGACCGGCCTGTTTTTTTCCCTTTGAATCCGGGCTTCCGTCCCGCCCTCTGAACTGTGGTTTTGCGGTTCCTTAGCCGTATCCATTCAGTGGGGGTAGATGAAAGTAACGCAAAGACACAGTGCGACGGAGCCGCAACCAAACGGAAAGGCCTTCAACGCAGAGACGCCGAGGACGCAGAGAGCCGCAAAGCTTTTTCCTCAACCACGGATGGACTTTTCGCCAACGGATGAAAGTTCCAACTGATGTAAAATTTTTCATCAAAAAAATCCGTTGGCACTTTTCATCCGTTGGCAAGCATCGGGCCGGATGCCATCGTTTTGGTTGCGGCTATGCCGCGCTGCGCCTTGGCGTCTTAGCGTTAAAGAATTTAATGGCATGGATACGGCTTGGTCAGTAGTCCGCAGTCTCCTGCCCGTAGTCCCTTGTTCCCTGATTTCAGCATTTCAGATTTCAAAATTTCAGCATTTTCGCCACGACCCTCAACCCTCACCCTGTGGAATTGCCGCCATTATTCCACGGGGCGAAACCCTCAACTCTCAACCGTCTTCCCACCAGGTCCCAAATGTGATTATAGATGTCCCAACATGGGGTAGATGTAATTCCATTACTCATGGAAGATGGCCAGTGTGCAAACTCAGTTTGCAGAGAATCGGACCAGTCGCGTGAAAGAATGAGTTGTGGCTTGGACGTCGAGCCAGAATCAGTTCTCTGCCGCGGTCAAAAAAAACGGACGATATGAAGAAGATTGTAATCTCAATAGCGATGGTATGCCTGTGCGCTGGATCCGCCAGGGCCAGCATGGATCCCGGCTCGCCGGATGTACAAGAAGGAAATACTCACTCATCGACTTACACATTGTACGGTGCCCTCCAGCCCCCGGCGGGTGACACCGGATCCTATTTTGATAATGGGACCTACTCACTGTACCAACTGAATCTGGAAGTATCAGTCGTTACTGGTGATGTCATCTTGTTGGAGAATGGTTCAAGCCAGGATAGAGCGAATTGGAGCGACGTGCTGATTTTTAGCCAGACGGACAGCCTGGCCACTCTGACTTCTTACGAGGGATCGGATGCTGCAACGTTTTGGAATCAAGGGTCTTGGGCTGATTATGTGCCCTCTGATAATGCTGTATATATTGAGGAAACCGTCGGACCGTACACCATCTACAACGCTGTCAATGATTCCGGTGATTCCATCACATACACAAATACATACCAAATTACACCACAAATCCATAACGTCGTGCCTGAGCCAACGACAATGATTGCGGGCGCGTTGCTGCTGCTGCCGTTTGGCGCGAGCACCCTGCGCATCCTGCGCAAAAGCCGTGCCGCTTGACCGTTCTGCAATTCGGCACTTTGTCTTTCCACGTCAGGCCGGTCATTAGACCGGCCAGATTTTTTCCCTTTGAATCCGGGCTTCCGTCCCGCCCTCTGACCTGTGGTTTTGCGGTTCCTTAGCCGTATCTATTCAGTGGGGGTAGATGAAAGTAACGCAATGACACAGCGCGACGGAGCCGCAACCAAACGGAAACGACTTCAACGCAGCTCCGTTGACACGCGAGCGGGAGACGCCGAGGACGCAGAGAGTCGCAAAGCTTTTTCCTCAACCACGGATGGACTTTTCGCCAACGGATGAAAGTTCCAACTGATGTAAAATTTTTCATCAAAAAAATCCGTTGGCACTTTTCATCCGTTGGCAAGCGTCGGGCCGGATGCCATCGTTTTGGTTGCGGCTATGCCGCGCTGCGCCTTGGCGTCTTTGCGTTAAAGAATTTAATGGCATGGATACGGCTTGGTCAGTAGTCCGCAGTCTCCTGCCCGTAGTCCCTTGTTCCCTGATTTCAGCATTTCAGATTTCAAAATTTCAGCGTTTCCGTCTCGACCCTCAACCCTCACCCTGTGGAATTGCCGCCATTATTCCACGGGGCGAAACCCTCAACCATCAACCGTCTTCCCACCATGTCCCAAATGTGATTATGGATGTCCCACCATGGGAAATTTTGAAGCTGGGGCCAGCGAAAGAGAACTGGGCTGTCGTGCTGGCCGCCACATCAAGTTTGAGACCTGGCGCATTCCTAAAATGGCATCCAAACCAGGTCCCGAAAGTGAATCATGATGTCCTGTGCAGGTATAGACAAGATGTAGGCGACAGTGCGATAGTTCATTCAACCCTAAGAAAGGGTAACGAGGTATTTAAAACGAACAAACAGAAGTAAACAAAAGCAAAACCAAGAAAAAGGACGAGGAAATATATGAAACTGCGAAATACAGTAATCGTTGTTGCGGCGGTTGCCATGGCCGCGACGATACAAACAGCTCAAGCGGCTTTTACGGATAACTTGGCTGACCTAGTGGCTACTGGCGGATCTCTCACCATTGACGATAAAACCTTCTCCGGCTTCAGTTTTAATGACAGCGGCTTGGTTTCTTTTAATGCCGCCAATATTATTGTCACTGCGAGTGAAAGCGGCGGGGTTGATTATCTTACTTGGTCAGGGAGCATAGCCTTGACAGGTGGTGGTCCTGTTACTGCGGATCTTAAACTCAATTATATTGTGTCAGCGAGCGCTGGGGCGATCAATATGATTGATCAAGCTTATACCGGCAGTGCCAATGGCGGATTGCTCGCAATAGACGAAACTGTGGCCACGGGATCTTTTGGCGGGACCGTTGTCGGTAACAGCCATCTTTCGGGTCTTGATCTTAGCGATCCACCCGCAGAATTGAACGATAATCTCGATATCGTTCCTCCCGAAACTCTTCTCTATGTAACCAAAGACATCAGTCTGGCTATTCCCAATTCAAGCATTACTCTTGTTACTATTTCTCAAGTTACCCAATCGTTCCATCAGGTTCCTGAGCCTACGACGATGCTGGCGGGCGCGTTGCTGCTGCTGCCGTTAGGCGCGAGCACGCTGCGGATTCTGCGCAGAAATCGCATGTCGTAAGAAACAGAAGCAAACAAAAACCAACAAATAAGCGGGCGTAGGGGGGAAAATATGAAGCTACGAAACATAGTAGTTTTTGGTGTCGCGGTTGCGATGGCCGCGATGATCCAAACTGTTCACGCGAGTCTTTCGTTGGCGCAACTTGCCAGCGGGGGAACTATCAGCATTGGCGATAAAACCTTCAGCGGCTTCAGCTATACCGAAAGTGGTTTGACTTCTTTTGATGCCGCAAATATTACTGTCACTGCGTATCAAAATGACGGCGTGGATTATCTGACGTGGTCTGGGAATATATCCTTGGTTGGTGTTAATGCTACTGCGGATCTTAAACTCAACTACATTGTGACCGCGAGCGCCGGGGCGATTTATATGATTGATCAAGCCTATACCGGCAGTGCCCAAAACGGATTGCTCTCCGTAGATGAAACCGTGGCCACGGGATCTTTTGGCGGAACGGTTGTCGCCTACAGCCATCTTTCGACCGGCGATCTTAGCGATCCACCGGCAGAAGCAAACGATTTACTCAATATCATCCCTCCGCAATCTTCTCTCTATGTGACCAAAGACATTCTCCTGGGGGTGGGTTCTGCGGTAGGCTTGATCAGTATTACTCAAGTTACACAATCGTTCCATCAGGGTCCAGCGCCTGTGCCTGAGTCGCCGACCGTGATTGCGGGCGCGCTGCTGCTGCTCCCGTTTGCGGCGAGCACCTTCCGGATTTTGCGCAAGAAACGCACGGTATAAAAGTTAGTAATTAGTAACAAATCAACAAAGAGGAAAAATATGAGGAAAACACAACTGGCAATATTGGCGGTTGCTTTGGCTGCAGCGGGCAGCGCGAGAGCTTCACTAACGGTCATAATTGATACTCCAAATCCGTCCCAAATCGTAACTCTCACTGTCACGCCCGCCCCTCTAAGTGCTGTCCCCGCTTTTGGTCCGGGAGGTGTTTATGCTGGCATATACAATGAGACAATTGATGGAGTGTTTACCCCCTCCTTCTGCATTGATGTAGCTCACGACGTCTATGTAGGACAAACTTTCAATGACTACTCTTATGCAGCCCTTTCAGCTGCTCCGGATACTCCTGCTGGTCCCATGGGCGCTGCCACCGCAATCGATATCGAGAAACTATGGGCGAAGTACTATACTGCGGCCCAGGCTGATAGTAGTGGCGTGACGGCTGCTGCACTACAGGTGGCCATATGGAAGGTTGAAGGTGGTGGGCAGCCTTTGGGTAACGGCAACCCCGGATACACCGTCACCGAGAGTGACAGTGCTGGTGTCTCAACGTTGGTTGCCACCATGTTAACCGCCCTCCCCGGCCTCACGGCAGAGGCAGATCTGGTGGCTATAGTAAGCCCGGATGGACAAAGTTACGTTGTGGCCGTTCCCGAAGCCACGACAATGGTCGCCGGCGCCCTGTTGCTGCTGCCGTTTGGCGCAAGCACGCTACGGATTCTGCGCAGAAAACGCATGGCATGAAGAAATACTTTATGGATCGAAGGTCAAACCGGAAGTGACCTTCGGCGAAGATAAACAGCTAAAAACGACAAAAAAGGAAAAATATGAAAAAGTTATGCATGGTGTTAAGTCTGGCAGGAGTGATGGCGGCACCCAATCTGTTCGCAGGTTTCGATGGAACAATTGTTCTGACTCAAAACGCGTATTCCTATGGAAACGGCGGTCAGTTCACGGCTGTGAGCTCGGGTCTCGGCACATTCCAGACGTTCTGCATCGAATACACCGAGGAGTACCAACCAGGGTCTCAGTATGATTACTATGAGAATTCCGGGGCTGTGGCCGGCGGTTCAGGCGCGTACGCGACCGATCCGCACACGGGCCTCCCGATGGACAATATTTCAATTGGGACAGCCTGGCTTTACAGCCAATTTCGTGCGGGCACTCTGGCAAATTATTTCAACGCTAATCAACAACTGAATGCCGGTAACCTGCAAGACGCGATCTGGTATCTCGAGAATGAGACAAGCACCCTGGCATTTAACGGCGCTGACGGAACCTACTACTATGACCTTGCAAAGCAATACGCAGGAGCTGGTAATCTTACTGATGCCCAAGTTGCGGCTGACTCCGATGGCGCGTATGGTGTCATCGCCCTGAACCTTTACTCTACAGTGAAGGTCGGTGACAACCTGCCTGTTACCATAAACGGCACGACGTACTACGCCAGTCAGGACCAGTTGGCCATCGTTCCCGAGCCGACGACGATGATCGCGGCGGCTTTGTTGCTCCTGCCGTTTGGGGCGAGCACGCTGCGGATTCTGCGCAGAAATCGCATGGCGTAACGTTCGTAAATCACAGTATTTAACAAACGAAACCCTAAACAGAGGGAGGAAAATAATGAAACGTATCAAAACATTGGTTGTTGCAATAGCGGGGTTGGTCCTCGCCGCGGCTTCAAGTCATGCCGCTCTGACGACGGTGAACGATATTTGGGGACCGCAACCGGGTGGCGGCGCATCCGAGTGGAACATATACAACACCGGCTCCGGGACTGCAGCCAATGGGGTCATGGAATACCTCTACGGCACTGGCAATTTTACGCGCGTGGACGATTCCAGCGACATTCTGTGGATGGGTTCGCCCGGGGGTGCCAGTTTCGAGGCTGTTTACGCCGGTGCCAGTCAGGCGCTCTACACCGCTGGCGTTACCGGCAGCCCCATTTCTTCTACACCGATTCTCACTGCCAGTGGCAATTACGCGGCCCCGGTGAGAACCGGGAATTTCATTGATATCAATCCTGTCAGCCAGCCCTTCTTGTTTCTCGATGAGGCAAACGGTAACAACGCTTATTCTGATCCAGCACTCAATAGTGGGGTGGATCGCATGGTCACTTTCGCAGTGACTGGGTATCTGGCAGACCCCGGCGTCCTAAGCTCCTGGACGGCTTTCTCAGACGGGACGACACACTACGTGATTGCTTTTGAAGATGGGACTGACTTTGATTTCAATGACCTCGTCGTCGAGGTGTCGGGCGTGGCGCCAGTGCCAGTGCCTGAACCCACGACGATGGTCGCGGGTGCGTTGTTGCTCCTGCCGTTTGGCGCGAGCACGCTCCGGATTCTGCGCAAGAACCGGGCGGCCTGAAAGTATCATCGGCATTTTAATGAGTGTAATAACGATTAACAAACCGATAAAAAACATAGCCGGAGAGAGAAAATGAAGAAAACAGAACTGCAGATTGCAATAGCGTTGGTAGCCTTGGCTGGTGCCACTCAACTTGCCAAAGCGGATTTGATCCCATATGGGAATGTAGGGACACCAAATCCGGTCACCTATACCTTCACCGCTGCGGCCTCAGCGGATGTCATCGCTTATTTCGCCGGCTCCAGCGCCGCCTACGACGAACAGTTGGGGATGCTCGACAACGGGGTTCTCACCTCGGCGGGTTTCGGTCTCGACGACCACACATCATTTCTCGGCCAGAGCTTTGACTTAGGCCATGTCACCGCCGGTGACACGCTGACCTTCGTTCTTGATGTCACTTCTCCCAATCTAGGATACGTATATTCCGATCCGTCGCTCAATACTGCTTACGACATTAATGGTAGCGACGGGCACAACCACGTGTACTCCACCCCATATACGGGCGGTGGTCCCATAATCGATAGCATCCCGGTGGGCACGTATGTCGCGTTCGAGGACCTGCCGTTTCCGGATTCCGACTTCAACTACTTCGATGAGACCTACGTCTTCACCGATATAGCGGTCACCAGTACGGTTCCCGAGCCAACAACGATGCTCGCTGGCGCGTTGCTGCTGCTGCCATTCGGTGCCAACACCCTGCGCATCCTGCGCAAGAACCGGGCGGCATAACGGCAAGACAGTTGGCGTTTTCATATTCTTCCTTTGCAATCGGGCCGGTCTTCAAGACCGGCCTGATTTTTTCTCCTGGTGTGGGCTTCTTGCCCACAAAGTTTTCAACGCCGTCCGTCGCTGTCGTTGAGGCAAGGAACGAGCTGGGAGCCACGGCCTGCGGGTGCAGCTTGAGGGCGTGTTGCTCAAATGGAACGGAGCGCGGGTCTGCGGCACGCAGCAGCACGGAGTGCCGAACGGGCGCAGGAAATTCCATGGGTTTTCGAACGGTTGAACGTGCTGCGGCTCACAGAGCCGCGCTCCGCCGTCACCGAAATCGATTTGAGCAACACGCCCTTGATACCCGCACCGAACGAAAATTACTCCCTCTCCCCGCCAAACGGGGAGAGGGCTGGCTAGTCGCGCCGAAGCCGGGCGAAGGCGGAGGCGAGGGGTTCGTGCTTGTAAACATTGGCCTCCTCACCCCGGCCCCGTAAAAGGGGCGTGGCCCCCACGGGGCTTTACGCCCTCTCCTCCTTGAGGGAGGAGAGGGAGAAAAAACGGTGCGCGCGTCAAGTTCCGCCCACGGCCTGCCCGGTCCTGCGTTCCGCCCGCACCTTCCTTTCATTCTAATAAACAGAAAAAACGCAAAGGATACGCAGCGGCGTTCAACCCGAACTCCGAAATAGGAATGGTATAGCAATTCCAATTAACCCAGGCACAGTTGGATATGGCTCTGGGAAAAGCGGCGGAGGGCCGCCGCCCGTCCTCTCCATCCTCCGTAGCAGGGCTACTGCGGAGGACGGGCGTAGCAGTACTGCGGAGGGTGGACACTCCAGGACGCTGCGCGCGGCACA
>Ga0116126_1001688_pt1 | contig 13670 bp, 11 predicted proteins | sample June2015DPH_16_5_FD_89730 | JGI IMG/M metagenome (GOLD analysis project Ga0116126, IMG submission 89730) | Peatland microbial communities from SPRUCE experiment site at the Marcell Experimental Forest, Minnesota, USA - June2015DPH_16_40 | ecosystem: Environmental > Terrestrial > Soil > Wetlands...
CAACGACAAACCGGCGGCCCTGTTGGTCGTGTGCCTCGCGCTGCTGGTCATCCACCTGGTCCGCGGCGGCCTGAGCGCGTGGGGCACAACCTATCTGGTGCGGGCGGGCCTGCGCATGACCCAGGAACTGCGCTACCGCGTGTACGAGCATCTGCAGAAGCTGAGCCTCGTGTTCCACGATAGCCGCGCGGTGGGCGACTCGATCTATCGCGTCACGTGGGACACGTACTCGATTCAGACGATCTTCAACGGCGGCCTGATCCCGCTCGTGTCCTCCGTGGTAACGCTCCTCGGGATGGTCATCATCATGCTGCGCTTTGACGTCGTGCTGACGCTGCTCGCGTTGGCGGTCGCGCCCGCGCTGGCGTTGACGATCAAGCACTACAACCGGCTGACTGCGGATGTGTCGACGCAATTCCACACGCGCGAGAGCAAGGTCAGCGCGATGATCCAGGAATCGCTCTCGTCGATCCGCACCATCCAGGCGTTCGCGCGCGAAGAAGACGAAGTCCGCCGGTTCGGCGAGGGCGCCGCCCAAAGCGTCGACGCCAACGTGCACATGACGAGGGTGCAGGTGGTGTCCTCGTTTGTCGTCGGGCTCATCACGTCTGTCGGAACCGTGGCGATGATTTGGATCGGCGGCCAGCGCGTGCTCCAGGGCCGGCTCAGCATCGGCGAGTTGCTCGTGTTTATCGCCTACGTCGGAATGCTCTACGGGCCGATGAGCACCATCAGCGGAATCGCCACGGCGATCCAGGGAGCGCTGACCCCGTTCCGCCGCGTCATCGAGATTCTCGAAACGAATCCGACCATCCGTGACCTGCCAAACGCCCGCGCGCTGACGCAGTGCCGGGGCGTCGTGCGATTCGACAACGTCTGGTTCGGTTACGATCCGAATCGTCCCGTCCTGAAGGGCATCGATTTCGAGGCGCAACCGGGCCAGATGGTCGCGCTCGTCGGCCCCAGCGGCGTGGGCAAATCCACCACGCTCAGCCTGTTGCTTCGGTTCTACGATCCTCAAAAAGGTCGCGTGTTGGTCGACGGCCAGGACATCCGCCAATTTCAGTACCGCTCGTTGCGCCGCCAGATCGGAATCGTGCCCCAGGAGCCTGTGCTCTTCTCGACCACCGTGCGCGACAATATCGCCTATGGCCGGCCCACCGCCTCGCTGAACGAAATCGTCGAATCGGCCCGTCAGGCCGAGGCCGACGAATTCATCCGCCAAATGCCGCAAGGCTACGATTCGCCCATCGGCGAGCGCGGCGTAACTCTTTCGGGCGGTCAACGCCAACGCCTCGCGCTCGCGCGCGCCTTCCTGAAAAACTCTCCGATCCTCATCCTCGACGAACCGACCACCGCGCTCGACGCGGAAACGGAAGCCGCCGTGCTGCGCTCCCTGGACCGCTTGCGCAAAGGGCGAACGGTGTTCGTTGTAGCTCATCGTTTATCAACTGTCCGTCAGGCCGACCTGTTGCTCGTCATGCACGAAGGCCAAATCGTCGAGCGCGGCAAGCACGACGAACTGGCGGCGCGCGGCGGCCATTACGCGCGTGTATGCGAACTGCAGTTTGGCGCCCCGACATGATGGTCTCCCATGGACAAGATCATCGTCACCAGCACGTGGGGCGCTGGTTATCTCGAAGGCGGCGGCCTGCAATGGCTCAATTTCCATTATCTCGCCGGCCTCCGCGCGCTGGGCTTCGACGTGTTTTGGCTCGACGTGCTTGGGCCGCCGAAAAAGGACGCAGCTCATTCGCCCGCCGCCATGGTGGACGGTTTCCAGAGGCAGTGCGAACAGTTCGGCCTCGGTGATAATTGGGCCGTCATCTATGACGATCACGAAATTTTCGGTCTCAAAGAACGTCACGTCCGCTCCCTGTGCGGCGATTGCGCGTTGCTCATCAATCTCTGCGGCGCGCTGAAAAACGACGATCTCCTGCGACGGGCCAAACGCCGCGCCTACTTCGATCTCGACCCCGGCTTCACGCAAATCTGGGCCCACGAATGGGACATGGACCTCAGCAAGCACAACCTCTTCTTCACGGTCGGCCTCAACGTCGGCCAGCCGGACTTCCCCATCCCGCTCCGCGGCGTCGAATGGCAGACCTTCCCCCCGCCCGTCGCCCTCGAATATTGGCCGGCCCAGACCGACGCCACCGCGCCGAACTTCACCACCATCGGCCAATGGCGCGGCCAGTACGCCGTCTGGAACGGCGAGTTGTACGGACCGAAAAGCGACGAGTTCCTCCGATTCGCCGAGCTGCCGGGAAAAACGCACCAGCCGATCGAGTTGGCGCTGTTGATCCATGAATGGGAGGTCGACGATATCGCCACCCTCCTCGGCAACGGCTGGCGACTCTCCAACCCGCACGAAGTCGCTGGCGGACGCGACGGGTTCCGCGCCTACATCCAGCGGTCCCGCGCCGAGTTCAGCGTCGCCAAACACGGCTACGTGAAAACGCGCAGCGGCTGGCTCAGCGACCGCACCGCGTGCTACCTCGCGTCCGGAAGACCCGCGCTCGTCCAGGAAACCGGCATGAGCAAACATCTGCCCACGGGCCAGGGCCTCGTCACGTTCTCCACCATCGACGAAGCCGTCCGCGGCATCGAATCCATCAATGCCGATTACCCCGCCCACTGCGCCGCCGCCCGCAAACTCGCCGAGGACAAACTGTCCGCCCCAAAAGTCCTCCAATCCATCCTCGAACGCGCCGCCGTGCTCTAACCCACCTGAAACCGACCCGAAGCCACCCTGACACCCCCTGAATTTGGGTTCGTTTTTGGCTTTGTTCCGGGCAAATTTCCACGCCGGCTTGCACAAACTTGGGTTCGTTTTACGTTTTTTACTTTTTCCGCCGCCCCCTGTCTCGCCGAAGCCTCGGCGTAGGCGGATGGCGTAGGCGGACGCCCCCTCTCTCGCCGACCGCCCCGGTCCGTCTCTCGTGCCGCGACGGCAAATCTCTGCACCAGACGCTGAACTCCGAACCCTGAACTCTGAACCTTGAACCGGCCCCCCCTTCCCCTTATGTCAAAGATCAAACAACCGTCCTGACCCTACCACCAACGCCCGACCGTGTCCAGCAAAAATTATCGGTCACGGATAATTAATTTATTAGACGACTTTTGCAACACCGCGCATCCAATGGCGTTACCTCAATTCCGAGATCGGGCCGAGGCCGCGGACTTGCCCGCCGCGCCGTCCCCCTTGTGCCCGCGCTCGATGAGCGCGGATGCGTCGTTCTTGCCCGCCGGTTGCCAGCCCAAACGCCGATCGCGCCGCAAAGTCTCCGCGTCCTGCACATTCGCCATCGTCCATTGACCATTTCCCATGCCTCCGCCCACGCCGGCGCTTTTCATTGCCAGTGTCTCCCCGCAACCGCTAACATCCGCCGTGCACATGGTCAAAACTGCCACCCCGCAGGTCATTTTCGAGGACGACGACGTGCTCGTCGTGGACAAACCGGGCGCGATGGTCTGTCATTCGGCGCAGCGGCCCGAGTACGGTTCGCTCGCGGACTGGCTGCGCGACCACGGCCTGCTGACGCCGCGCATGATCAACCGTCTCGACCGCGAAACCAGCGGCCTGGTCGTGGTCGCCAAGAACGAGACCGCCGCCGCGACGTTGGGCAAAGCGGTCTTGCGTCGCGCCATCGAAAAAGAGTATCTGGCAATCTGTTGGGGCGAACTCAAACAGGACCGTGGCGTGATCGATCAACCCATTGCCGTCAGCCAAACGTCGGTCGTGTACACCAAGCGCGTGGTGGACACCGCCACCGGCAAACCGAGCCGGACGGAGTTCGCCGTCGACAAACGGCTGCGCGGGTTTACCGTGGTCCGGCTCACGCCGCGCACGGGCCGGGCCCATCAATTGCGCGTGCACCTGGCCTGGCTCGGCCATCCCATCGTGGGCGACAAGGTCTATGGCCCGGACGAGACGCTGTATTTGCAGTTCATCAAGGACGGAGTGACGAACCAGATGCTGGACAAGCTGTTATTGCCGCGCCACGCCTTGCATGCCGAGCGCGTCTCGTTTCTCCACCCGCGCACGCGCCAGCCCTGCTCGTTTCAAGCGCCTCTGCCCGAAGACATGCAGACGTTCATCGAGGAGCACGCGTAAATGACCCCGCTCCTCGACAACAAGGGGTTTCGCGGCTTGTGGATCTCGCAGATCGTGCTGGCCCTCGGCGATGCCATGATGCAGATGGGGTTGCTCGAATTCTTCCGCGTCCACGGCTACAGCGAGCGCACCGAAACCGCCAAAATGTTTTTTGCCGTGGCGTTGCCGGGCCTGCTGCTGGGTCCGCTGGCGATCGCCTATCTGGATCGCTGGCAACGCCGCCACGTGTTGATTGCCAGCGACGCGTCGCGGGCGGTCATCGTCGCGTTGATCGCCCTGTGGGTGCTGCCCGTCCAGTCGGGCCGGGTTGTCCCGCCGAATTTGTTTGCCGTGTACGTGTTGATTTTTGTGATCGGGTCGATCACGACGTTCTATTACCCCGCGCGCTACGCGCTCATCCCCAACCTGGTGTTCAACAAACAACTGATTCCGGCCAACACGCTGTTCACCACCAGCCTGGCCATCGCCGGCGTCAGCGGCCGGGCGGTGGGCGGGTTCGTTGCGGAAAGATTCGGCGTCGAATGGGCCATCCTGTCGAACACGGTCGCCTATCTCGTGGCCACGGTCCTGGTGTGGCGGATCCAGATGGACCCGCACGCGACAACGGGAACCGGCGATTCCGCCCGGTCGGGCGGTTGGGGCGACCTGAAAACCGGGTTGGCCTATATTTGGGAACATCCGACCGCGCTGACCCTGGCCGTGCTATCGGCGGTGTTCGCCTTCCTGGGAGCCGTGTTCGCCGTGGAGATCGTTGGCTACACGATGGAAACGCTCGGATTGCGGACCGGCGGACTCGGTTATCTGTTGATCGCCGCCGGCGCGGGCGCGGCGGTCGGGGTGGGCCTGGTCGGGCGCGGCAAACCATGGGCCAGGGCCGCGTGGCTGCCATTTGTTCAATTACTGTTGGTCGGCGGCGTGCTCATCCTCATGGGGTTGACCGCCCGGGTCTGGATCACGGTCCTGTTGTTGTTCGTGCTCGGCGCCATCGCCGCGACCATCCTGATCCCGATCGACGCCAAGCTCCAGGAGGAGGTCGACGACAAACGCCGCGGCGCCGTGTTTGCCGCCCGCGGGATGCTGACCTCGGCCACCATGATCGCGGCGTTCTGGCTGCAATTCGGCACGAAGTTGTTCCAGCGCACGCCCGCGCCGCAGATCATGTTGTGGCTCGGGATTGGCTCGATTGCCGCCGCGGCGCTGGCTGCCGTGACGCTGCGGACGGGCAGGCGCAGTGCCGACCGGCCAGTGTAGCTTGACCGGCTTCGTGCGCGTCGGTACAGTTTCGCCGCGGACAACCGCGGAACAACGCATCGGTAGGAACGCATGCTGCAATACGTACTCCGTTTCGTCGCGGGCAAGGACCAGGGAAGGGAATTCCCCTTGCCGCAGGATTTGTACATCGTCATCGGTCGCGTCAGCGACGTCGATATACTCTTGCTCGACGAGAAGGTCTCCCGCAAGCACGCCAAGATCTCGACCCACGGCGGCAAGGTCGTCATCGAAGACCTCGCCTCGCGCAATGGCACGTTCGTCAACGGCGCCCGCATTCGCAGCACCGAATTGAAGGAAGGCGACCAGATCATCATCGGTTCGTCGACCATCAAGCTGGTGTCCGTAAACGAACCGTCCTTGCGGCCAGTCCAGTCCGCTGCGCCCTCAGGCGCGCCACCCGCCGCGGGCCAGCCCCCGGCCGTCTCGGCGCTCATTTCCGGCTCCATCCGCGAGATGCCCCTGCCCGATCTGTTGCAGTTGTTCCATAACTCGCGCAAGAGCGGCGTCATGACCATCCGATCCGATCTCGCCGTCGGCCGGGTCTTCCTGCGCGACGGTCAGGTCTATCACGCCGAGATCGAGAGCAATCCGATCGTGAAGTCGCGCAAGGCGTTTTATCGCATGTTCGCCTGGACCGATGGCGCATTCGACCTGCGGCCCGCCGGCGATCATCGCGTGCCGGAGGAAATCACCGAGTCCACCACCTCGTTGATCCTCGAAGGCGTCCGCCAGTTGGATGAAATCCGCATCCTCGAACCCAAACTGCCCCGGCCCGGGGCGCGACTGCACGTGGCCGAACCGCTGCCCGGCAATCTGCGGGACCTCGCGACGGAAGAAATCCAACTGTTCCAACTCGTGCTGCATCAGAACGTGATGGAAGCCGTGATCGACAACTTCCCGGGAACGGATTTCGAGGCCTACACCTGCCTGATGGACCTCCTCCGCCGAGGGTTTATTACCACCAGTTGAGAGGCCGCGACTCCGCTATTCTAAATCATCCATAGAGTTTAGAGCGTCTAGAAACTCCAGGGGCGGCAAGTAACCACAGTCTTTCATGTAATGGTAAATCAGATTTGGTGCTGCGTAAGATTTGCCAGCTCGCCCCAATACCCTAATTTCTGCCGATCCCAAGAGCATTGTTCTGCCCTTGTATTCGACTGGATAACCAAGTGGGGCCGGTTTGAGAAATGGCGATTGATGAAAGCCTCGGGTCTGGTTTACGGGTGTAAAACATAGTGCAAGTACGCGCTCCAAAGCGCTGGCTGGCGCCAATCCTTTCGTGAATGCATGCTCCCCATCTAGCCAACCGACAGCAAGCACGTTGTTGTCCGGTTCGCGCTTTAAGTAAGCGTAAGGTGCAAGGTCCTTAAAATACATGCCAGCCTTGGTCCAACCCACACCGTCTAAAACAACTCATTCTGCTTCGTGCCAGGCTTCACGCCGAGTTTCTTGTACGCCAATTCCGTCGGCACGCGGCCTTGCGGGGTGCGTTTGAGGTAGCCTTCCTGGATTAAGAACGGCTCGTAGACTTCTTCGAGCGTGTCCGGTTCCTCGCCGACCGCCACCGCCAGCGAACCGATGCCGACCGGCTTGCCGCCGAACTTGTGCACCAGCGTTTCGAGGATGCGCTTGTCCATCTCATCGAGGCCATGTTCGTCAATCTCCAGCATCGCCAGCGCTTTGTCGGCGATGTCCTTGGTGATCCGCTTCGACTTGGCCTTCACCTGCGCGTAGTCGCGGACTCGCTTGAGCAAATTGTTGGCGATACGCGGCGTGCCGCGCGAACGACCGGCAATCTCCGTCGCCCCGCCGTCGTCAATGTCCACATTCAGAATGCGCGAGGAACGGTGGATGATCGAGGTCAATTCACCCGCGCTGTAATAATCGAGCCTCTCGGTGATCGGGAACCGCGAACGCAACGGCGCGGTCAGCAATCCGCTGCGTGTGGTCGCGCCGATGAGTGTGAACCGGGGCAGGTTCAGGCGGACGCTGTGCGCGTTCGGGCCCTGATCGATGACGATGTCCAACCGGTAATCTTCCATCGCGGGGTACAGGTATTCCTCGACGACCTTCTGGAGACGATGGATCTCGTCGATGAACAGCACGTCGCCCTTGTCGAGCTTGGTCAGCAACCCGGCGAGGTTCGCCGCCTTTTCCAGCGCCGGACCGCTGGTGACGACGATATTCACGCCCATCGCCTTGGCGAGGATGTGCGCCAGCGTGGTCTTGCCCAAACCCGGCGGGCCGCTCAGCAGGATGTGGTCGAGCGATTCCTTGCGCTGGCGGGCGGCTTCCACGGCCAGTTCCAGCCGCTCTTTCACTTTGCCCTGACCCTGAAAATCGGCGAACAGACCGGGACGCAGCGACACGTCCAGTGTCTTGTCGTGTATGGTCTCCGTGACGAACCGCTCGGCCATGCGACCAAGATGCGGAACGCAACCCCAAGAGGCAAGACCAAAAGGCCGATTCGACGGCGCTCATTTCCTCGTGACACCGTTCGGGACAATGCTACGTTAGCCGTTGACGTGAGATTCTCGTCCAAAAGTCTGGCGGCGTTCTATTACCAGTTGGGCACGCTGGTGCAGGCGGGCGTGCCGATCCGGTCTGCCCTGGGCACCATGCAGAAATCCGGTCCCCGCGCGATGCGGGCGGCAGCGGTCAGGTTGTCGGAGGCCGTCGACGAGGGCCGTCCGGTGCACGAGGCGATGGAACGCTGCGGCAAATGCTTCGCTCCGCTCGACAGGCACGCCATCGACTTGAGCGCTCAAGGCGGCGCGCTGGACGTCGGACTGTTGTCGTTGAACAAATACTACGAGAGCCGCGCGTCGGCGCGCAACAAGCTCATCGCGGGTTCCCTGTATCCGGCGGTATTGCTCATCGTCGCGGTGTTTGGATCCCGTTTCCCGGCATTCTTTCTCGGGGCCAGCGCCGGTAAACCGTACACGATGCTCGATTATCTGCGGGACACGGTCGGTTTGCTCGCCATACTCGGCCTGATCGGCGGCGGTGCCGTGTGGCTGGTACGACGGTCACTGCGGACGCCGGGATTGAACGTGACCGTGGACCGCCTGTTGCGGGCCGTGCCGGTGCTGGGGCGGCTGCGATTCGATTACGCGCTGAGCCAGTGGGTATTGTCGATCCGCCTGATGCTGCGGGCGGGAATTGGCGTCGTGCCCGCGCTGGAATACGCCAGCCGCACCACGAACAGTCCGTTGATCGCCTACGGCTACGAGAAGGCCGCGCCGCGGATCACCGATGGACTGCAGGTCAGCCAGGCGCTGGTGTTGGCGGGCGTATTTCCGGAAGATCTCATCGCGTTTTGGGCCACCGGTGAACAAAGCGGCCGCATGGACGAGATGCTCGATCATCTGGCCACACATTACGAGGACCGTTGGCGACGCGGCCTCGACCAAACCGTGACATGGTTGCCGCGAATCGCCTACGTGTTGGTCGCGGCGTATGTGATATATCAGATCTTCACCATGTACAGCGCCTACTTCAGCCAGTATGACGAACTCTTGAAATGAGCCGGCACTGACATGACGTCGCCAAGACTTGCCCTGGTCGCGGTCCTGATGTTGGGCGTGTCGGCCTGCCAGACCACGGCGCCGACGGACAAGCCCCTCGTCCAGCGACCACCGGTGGCGCACCAGATCGCGCACGTCACCCGCCTCCACGGCGAACAGCTCGTAGACGACTACTACTGGTTGCGGGAGAAGGACAAGCCCGACGTGCTCGCCTATCTCCGCGCCGAAGACGCGTACACGGATTGGTTCATGAAACCGACCAAGCCGTTGCAGGAGAATATCTACAACGAAATGCTGGCGCGGGTCCAGGAACCGGATGATACGGTGCCGTACCGGGACGGCGATTGGCTGTATTACCGCCGCACCGAGCCGGGCAAACAGTATCCCACGTACTTGCGCAAACGCGCGTCCACGAACACGACGGAGGAAATCCTGCTCGACCTGAACGCCATGGCCGAGGGCAAGGCGTTCCTCGACGTGGGCGTGTCCGAAGTGACCGACGACGGCAATCTACTGGCGTTCAGCACGGACGAGACCGGCTTTCGCGACTACACACTGTACGTGAAAGACCTGCGGACAGGCGCGGTGCTGGACGAGAAGATTCCGCGGGTCGACAGCGCCGCCTGGGCGGCGGACAACCGGACGCTGTTCTACGTCACCGAAGACGATGCGAAACGGGCGTACCGGGTCTGGCGGCGCCAGCTTGGCGAGAAACAGGACTCGTTGGTGTATGAGGAGAAGGATGCGTTGTTCACGGTGGAAGTCGATCGATCGCACAGCAAACGTCTCGTTTACGTCGCCATCGGCAGCAAGACCACGGATGAGGTCCGCTATCTGCGGGCCGATCACCCCGAGGAGCCGCTCCAGACATTGGCCCGGCGGGAGCAGGACCGTGAATACAGCGCAGATGATGGCGGGGATCTCTTTTATATTCGCACAAACGACAAGGGCCGGAACTTCCGGCTCGTGACCGCGCCCATCGCCGATCCCCGGCCTGAAAACTGGAAAGAGGTCGTGCCGGTCCGCGACGACGTGTCGCTCGAGGATTTTGCGGTGTTTTCGCATCACGTCGCGCTGATCGAACGGGCGAACGGGTTGCCGCAAATCACCGTGTACGATATCGGCACGGGCTCGTCGCAGTCCATCGAATGGCCCGAATCAGCCTACGCCGTCGAGGCGGGAGATAACGCCGTCTTCGACACGAATGTGCTGCGTGTCACCTACGAATCGCTGACGACACCGCACTCCGTTTACGACTACGACATGGCCACACACGAGCGGAAATTGCTGAAGCGGCAGATCGTGAAGGGTGGCTATAACCCCGACCGGTACCAGACCGAGCGGATCTTCGCCACCGCGGACGATGGGATCAAAATTCCCATTTCGCTCGTCTATCGCAAAGACCTCAAGCGGCCGTCAGGCAATCCGTTGTTGTTATACGGCTACGGCGCGTACGGTCTGCCGTCCGACGTGTGGTTCTCGTCGGGCCGGCTGAGCCTGCTGGATCGGGGCATGATCGCGGCGATTGCCCACGTGCGCGGGGGCGGCGAGTACGGCAAACGCTGGCACGATCAGGGACGGATGATGAACAAGCGCAACACGTTTACCGATTTCATCGCCTGCGCCGAGACGCTCGTGGCGCGGCATTACACCGACCCGTCTCATCTGGCCATCGAGGGCGGGAGCGCGGGCGGCTTGCTGGTCGGGACGGTGCTGAACATGCGGCCGGATTTGTTCAGGGCCGCGCTGCTCGAAATGCCGTTCGTCGATGCGATCAACACCATGCTCGACGAATCGTTGCCGCTGACGGTCGGCGAGTTCGAGGAATGGGGCAACCCGAAGATTCCGGATCAGTTCGCGTACATGAAGACGTACAGTCCGTACGACAACATCCAGCCGCAAGCGTACCCGGCGATGTTGGTGGAGTCGTCGCTGAATGACAGCCAGGTGATGTATTGGGAGCCGGCGAAGTACGTGGCCAAACTTCGCGCCACCAAGACCGATTCCCATCCGCTCCTGCTCAAAATGGATTTGCAGCCGGCCGGCCACAACGGCAAGAGCGGCCGCTACGACGCCCTGCGCGATACCGCGTTCGAGTACGCGTTCATCCTCACCCAACTGGGGATTGAACAATAGGAACGTTGGAATGACTTACACCGCTCGTAGCACGGCGCGGACGAGTTCCTCGACTGTTGCTTTGGCCCGTTCCGAGCCGTCAGGGCGAGGAGCGCCGAGCTTCGCGGCGGCGGCGAGGACGGCTTTGTGGGCGTCGACCTGCTTGTAGCCGAGCGAGACGAGCGCCAGAACGGCGTCGGTGAGTTTCTGCTCCTCGGGTGTGGCGGCGCGGCCCTTCGCTTCGAACGCCGCCGCCCCCCCAATCTTGTCTTTCAACTCGACCACGAGCCGTTCGGCGGTCTTCTTGCCAATGCCCCGCAGTGTGGAAAGCGTCTTGGTGTCGCCGCTGGCAATCGCGCCGCGCAGCGCCGAAATGGACGTACTACTGAGAATGTTGATGGCGAGTTTCGGGCCGATTCCGCTGATGCTGATCAGCAGTAAGAACATCTCGCGTTCGTCGGGCGTGACGAACCCGAATAATTGCTGCGTGCCATCCTGGGAAACGACGTGGTGATACGTGAGCAGTTTCACGTCCGCGCCGCGGGGCGGCAGCTTGTCGTAGCTCGACAGCGGTATGAACACCGAATAACCGACGCCCTGGCAATCCACCACGACATGCGTCGGCGTTGAATCCGCCAGCCTGCCGTGAAGGTACGCGATCATCGGCGGTCAGTGTACCCGCGAATGCACGCGAATCAACGCGAATCAGATTTGTCTTAATGCTTGGATTTGAACGCCCCGGCAATTGTGGGCGTGGCAGATGGCGAGAGCGAGGGCGTCACCGGCATCGGCTTGGGGAATTTCGGGCAGGCCGAGCACGGCTTTGACCATGTTGCCAACCTGGGTCTTGCCGGCGCCGCCGAGACCGGTGACGGCCTGCTTGACCTTGCGCGGGGCGTACTCGTAGATCGGCAGATCGCTTTTTGCAGCGGCGGCGATGACGACGCCGCGTACCTGGCCGAGCGTGAACGCGATGCGCGTGTTCTGGACGTAGACCAACCCCTCGACTGCCACCGCATCCGGCTCGTGCTCCTCAATGAGCTTCTTGACCGCGTCACCGATCCGCACCAGGCACCGGGATGGAAGAAGGCCCGGCGGGTTCTGGATGTCCCCATAACAAAGCGCGGACATCTGGTTGCCGCGAACCTCGACGACGCCGAAGCCGGTGCTGCGAAGGCTGGGGTCGACGCCGAGGATTTTCATGGTCTCGACAGGCGGCGCTCTTCGGCCACTAGGGCGCTGCCGCGTGCACCTTTTCCATAATCTCGTCGGAAATGTCGTAATTGGAATAGACGTTCTGGACGTCGTCGTTGTCTTCGAGCGCGTCGATCAGCGCCAGTACCGCGCGGGCGGTCTTTTCATCGGTGACGGGCACCGGTGTCAGCGGCAATTGCGCAATCTCGGCCAACTGCGGTTTGATGCCTTTGGTTTCGAGCGCCTTGTGGACGGCTTCAAACTGATGCGGGTCGGTCAGGATTTCGTACGTGTCGGGATGCGTAACCATGTCTTCGGCGCCCGCGTCGAGGGCGAGCGTCATGAGATCGTCCTCCGAAATCTGTTCTTTCGGAACCACGATCTGGCCCTTGCGATGAAACAGGTGTTTCACGGCTCCCACGCCGGCCATGTTGCCGCCGTGTTTGGTGAAGATCATCCGAATCTCGGAAGCCGTGCGGTTCTTGCTGTCGGTGAGCAACTCCACCAGAAGGGCGACGCCGCCGTGCGCGTAGCCTTCATAGGTGATTTCTTCATAGGTGACGCCGGGGAGCTCGCCGGTGCCCTTCTTGATGGCGCGGTCGATGTTGTCAGCAGGCATGTTGACGGCCCGCGCCTTCATCAGGATGGTGCGCAGACGAGGATTGAAGCCGGGGTCGCCGCCGCCGTGTTTGGCGGCCACGGTCATTTCCTTGCCGAGCTTGGCGAAGACCTTCCCGCGTTTGGAGTCCACCACGCCCTTGGTGTGCTTGATCTTCGACCACTTGGAATGGCCTGACATGGTGAACAAATCTTAGCTTGCTGACGGTCGGGTTTCCATATAATTTATCGGCGTCCTGACCCGCTTGTGCGCGGGTGGTGGAATTGGCAGACACGTACGTTTGAGGGGCGTATGGCGAAAGCCGTGCAGGTTCAAGTCCTGTCCCGCGCACCACTTCAAAAATACCCACAAAACGCCCGTTTTTGCGTTTTCGTTGTCGGCAAGAGTGGAAGCAAATGGGGAATCTCGGCTGGGCGTAGAACAGTAAACACTGGCCCCGACTTCGGAAGTCGGGGCTGGTCGGGCGTGGCAAGCTGGGATAAACTCGTGGACCGTTGAAACTGTGTCGGTTCATCCCCGTGTTGATCATCGCCGCCGGCCTTGGGGCGTATCACAACAGCTTTCGGGGGCCATTTATTTTTGACGACGCTTCCATCCTCGAGAATCCGCACATCCGTCACTTGTGGCCGATTTGGGATGCCATGTCCACACACACAGATAGTGCGGTCACTGGGCGTCCGGTGGTTTGTCTGACCCTGGCCGTGAACTACGCGTTGGGCGGGTTGAACGTCTGGGGCTACCATGCATTCAATCTGGCGGTGCATCTGCTGGCCGCGCTGGTGCTGTTTGGCGTCTTGCGCAGGACGTTTGAGGGGGAGAAGCTTCG
>Ga0116126_1001690_pt1 | contig 13643 bp, 7 predicted proteins | sample June2015DPH_16_5_FD_89730 | JGI IMG/M metagenome (GOLD analysis project Ga0116126, IMG submission 89730) | Peatland microbial communities from SPRUCE experiment site at the Marcell Experimental Forest, Minnesota, USA - June2015DPH_16_40 | ecosystem: Environmental > Terrestrial > Soil > Wetlands >...
AGCGGGCCTTGGTTGGTATGGCAGAACCTTCAACTAAGAGCGAAATGGCGCGCTCCTCGGAGTGCACGGAGCAGTACGCTCAAAAAGTGCTTGACACCGCCGACTTTGTCAGAGATGCCTGTTCTCGACAAACATGCTCGAAGGAGCGACAATTTCTGCCAGAACTGGCTGAATATCGCTGGCCCACAAGAGGGGGTCGAATGAATTTCACGTTCAAGGATTGGATCGCCCTAGTCATTTCAAGCGTGCTTGCTTATGCCATATTTGGCAACATTTCCTCCAAGGCAGGCTACCCGCGTTGGCATGGTCTGCTCATGGCTATCCCCTTCGTCAACGTCGCTGTCCTTGTAATGTTCGCATATTCCACATGGCCAATTGAAAGTGAACTGCTGCAATTGAAGCTTGGTGGTTCAAGGCAAATACCGCTGAACTAGCAGTACTTCCGATGACTAGTCGCAATTTTGCACAATCGCTGTTGTAACGTCGCCATAGCACTCATTGACGGGCCGACAGCAGAGAAAGTCTCAGTGAGCGCAATTGCCTGATCACAGCAACTGTCTTCTACGACACTTCCTGAATTATTCTGGTACAGGACCCTTGGCGCCGCTCAACCTATGGCCAAAGACTTCAAACGCCACTCCTTCTGGCTCCAGCAGGTGCACGGCGACGCACCCGATCAACCTGCTCTCGAAGGCTTTGCGAAGGCTGACATCGCCATCCTCGGCGCCGGATACGTGGGCCTCTGGACTGCCCTCCGCATCAAGGAGCAAGACCCCGCCTGCGATGTCGTCGTTCTCGAACAAGACATCTGCGGAGGCGGCGCCTCAGGCCGGAACGGTGGCTTTGTGCTCGCCTGGTGGCCGAAGCTCGCATCACTGGCTAAGCTCTTCGGTCCGGAGGAAGCCATTCGCATCTGCCGCAGTTCCGAGCAAGCCATCGCCGAAATCGGCGAATTTTGCCGCGCCCACAACATTGACGCCGACTTCCGCTGCGGAGGCTGGCTCTGGACCGCCACCAGTTCCGCTCAGATGGGAGCATGGGAAAGTGTTGTTCACATCTGCGAAAAGATGGGTTTGCAGGTTTTTCGCCGTCTGGATCCGGGAGAGGCCGCACAGCGCGCAGGATCAGCCGCCCATCGCGCCGGAGTTTTCGAGGCGAGTGCTGCCATTGTCCAGCCCGCGGCGCTCGTCCGGGGACTGCGGCGAGTCGCGCTCGATCGGGGTGTTCGCATCTACGAACACACTCGCGTCCAAAACTTCAGCCGCTCAGCGCCGGTCGTTCTACGCACCGGCCGTGGTTCTCTGGCCGCCGAAAAACTCGTCATCGCCAACAACGCCTGGGCCGCTTCGATCCGTGAACTCCATCGCGCCATCGCTGTCATTTCCAGTGACATGGTCGTCACCGCGCCCATTCCCGACCGTCTTGAGCGGATCGGATGGCACCGCGACCTCTCCATCACCGACTCGCAAACCATGGTTGACTATTACCGCGTCACCCGTGACGGACGCATCGCCTTTGGCAAGGGAGGATGGACCATTGCCTACAGTGGCCGCATCGGATCTAACTTTGATCGCCATGCCCGACGCGCCTCCGAAGTCACCGCTGATCTCCGCCGCTACTACCCAGTGCTCGCCGACGCTCCGGTGACCCACGACTGGTCCGGTCCCATTGACCGCACGCCCGACAGTCTCCCGCGTCTTGGCCGCCTTTATGGGCGCCCGAACATCGTTTATGGAATTGGCTGGAGTGGAAACGGAGTGGGCCCGAGCGTCATTGGAGGCCGTATCCTGGCCAGCCTGGCACTCGACCGCAACGATGAATGGTCGAACCATCCCCTGGCCGGCAGGGGACTCAACAACTTTCCACCGGAGCCCATCCGCTACATCGGAGCCCATATCGTTAGAACCGCCGTCGCCGCCAAAGAACGCGCCGAGATCGACGGCCGAAAGCCATCATGGCTGGCCGTGCAGCTTGCGAGACTCGCCCCCGCGGGCCTCGAAGACAAGTCGTAGCGAAGTAAGTGCGTCCCTCCTATGTTCCTTGTGGAAAACCGTCCCGAGCTGCTTCACGAGCGCAGAAACTCTAAAGTCAATGCCCACGCCTGCCGCGCCGAGCGCGGCTCAAACGATGCGCGTTCGTCACAAAAGAATCCATGGTCGGCCTGGGAGAACTCGACATTCACATAAATCTTCTGCTGCGCGCTCAAGGCGTCGGTCACCGCTTTTCGGTGCTCGGGCGTAATATGCTTGTCCAATCCACCCCAGATGAGCAATGACGGCGCCTGCACCTTCGACGCCCGGTCGAGCAATCCGGGTGCGATTCCTCCTCCGTAAAACGATACTGCGGCGCGCAGCGGGACCACGCTGTTGGCAAGAAATGAAAAGCGGCCACCCATGCAGAATCCCACACTCGAAATCTCGTTTGGTTTCACCTGCGCATTCGAGCGCAGCCACTCATGGGCGGACCCTATGTCCATCTCCGCCGTCTCTGTTGTCATCGCCTGGAGGTGCGGCATCACGGCAGGGAAGTCGGTATAGCTGCCCTCAAAACCCGGCGCCGTGCGATGAAACAGCTCCGGAGCAATCACGACGTACCCCTCCGCGGCAAACCGCTCGCTCACACTGCGGATGTGATGGTTAACGCCAAATGCTTCCTGGAACACGAGCAACCCCGGATGCGGGCCGCCTTGCTCCGGACGAGCCACATAGGCTGCCATCTGTGTTCCATCCGCAACGGCCAGTTTCACCTTCTCTTTCACGATTGCTGCTTGGCTCATACCGTCTCTATCTTGACCGAGATTTCCTTATTGACCTCAAGAACGGAAAGGATTGTACACCCGGTTTGCCCACCTGGTTGAATCCCCCCGGCACCAGCCTTCACTCTCGGCGTCACATGTATTTCACCTTGCCTTCGCGTCGTTGCCGGCTTTCGGGTTTTGCTGCGACGCTACAATTTTTGTGGGAGATCCAACGCGCGAGGGCGCAATTGCCAGAAATGGCCGCAGGACGATTAGCGCCTCCAACTCATATTCCGCTAGCGGTTCGTGGCAGCTATTTTGTTTAGTCCATATCTGCTACTCTGCTTTCGAACTTTTTTCCGAGGGAGCCCGACACATGCGATTCCACGGTTTTTTCAGAATCAGATTTGCTTTGTTACTCTGCTTCGTCCTGCCACTCTCCATCTTTGCCGCTGACAAGAACAAAGAGAAGGCAGCGGCGGCCGAAGCCGACAAGCCATCGTACGAACTGCCGCAGCCTGCAAAAGAGAATCTCGATTACACCATGTACCAGCGCATTCGCGACGAAGGCCTGACCCATTCGCACGTGATGGACTTCGCATCCGCTCTGATGGATGGCATTGGCCCGCGCCTTACCGGTTCACCCAACCTGCGCCGGGCCAACGAGTGGACGCGCGATCAATTGGCTGCGATGGGTTGCAGCAACGCCCATCTCGAAGACTGGGGTGAGTTCGGCATGGGCTGGCAGCAGCTCAACACCTGGGTGCGTATGACGTCGCCGGACACGGCTGTTTTCATCGCCCAGGCCGCGCCCTGGTCGCCTTCCACCAACGGCGCAGTCAATGGCCAAGCCATTTGGGTTGATGTCAAGGACGATAAAGATCTCGACAAGTACAAAGGCAAGCTGGCCGGGAAAATCGTCCTGCTCGGAGATATGCGCGAGGTGAATCCGGTGGATAAGCCGCTGTTTACACGCATGGACGACAAGGACCTTGCCAAGACTGCCGATTTCCCCCTGGACAAACAGAGGGCTTACTCAGACCGGATTCAGGAATATGTAAAGCGGGCGGCCCTGCTCGATAAAACAGGAAAGTTTCTCGCCTCGGAGCATGCTCTGGCGATTATTCTTCCCAGCCGCGACGGCCGCGACAGCGGCGGCTCCGGCGGCACGATCTTCGACGACGGCGGCCTGGGAAGGTCCGCCTACAAGCGCGATCACGCCAATCCCCTGCCTGTAGTGGTGGCGGCGATAGAGAACTACGGACGCGTTTATCGTCTGCTCAAAGCCAATGTGCCGGTTAGCATCGAAATGAATGTCGATGTGGCGTACTTCGATGACCATGAGCATGGCTTTGATACCATTGCCGAAATTCCCGGCACAGATCCCAAGCTGAAAGATGAGGTGGTCCTGGTCGGTGGCCATCTCGACTCGTGGGCGGCGGCGACGGGCGCAACCGACAATGGTGCCGGCACGGTGGTTGCAATGGAAGTCATGCGGATTTTCAACACGCTGCAGATCAAGCCGCGGCGCACCATCCGCATTGGTCTCTGGACGGGAGAAGAGCAGGGCCTTTTTGGTTCCCGCGGCTACGTGAAGCAGCATTTCGGATACGTGCCACTCTCGACCGCTCCCGATCAACTGGAGAAGCCCGATTGGCTGCGCAAACCTGCCGGTCCTGTCGTAATTGAACCTGAGCAGCCGAAAATTTCCGGCTACTTCAACGTGGATAACGGCACCGGTAAAATCCTCGGGATTTATCTGCAGGGAAACACCGCGATCGCCCCCATCTTTGCGCAATGGATGGAGCCGCTGAAAGATCTCGGCGTCACCACCATCACCGCGCGCAACACCGGTGGCACCGACCACCAATCGTTCGATGCGGTCGGGATCCCAGGCTTCCAGTTCATTCAGGACCGCCTCGACTACGAATCGCGCACCCATCATTCGAACATGGACACTTACGAACGCCTGCAGCCCGGCGACCTGGCGCAGGCGGCAACCGTCGAGGCTATCTTCGTATACAACGCCGCCATGCGCGACCAGATGCTGCCGCGCAAGCCACTGCCGCATCCCGAACTCGAAGAGCAGCACTCGGCTCCGCTCAAGGTGATGCCCGGAGCACTCGAACCCCCGGAGGATACCAACGATAAAGATAAGCAACCCAAGTAGCGGCAAGCCAGAGATCGGGAAGATAACTCGATTCTGTGACGCTGATCGCTTGCAGGCTGCTCGCGTTGGGCAGCCTGCGCGATTTGCCCGGCCGATCAGGGAGTCGATGAGGCTGGTGGCTGGCTCTGGGAAGGCTGAACCGGAGTAGCCGCCGGGAGCTGGGCCTGTCGCGAAATAATCTGCTGCGAACTGGGAAGCGTGGAGGAATCCCAACCCCCGCCGAGTGCCTCGATCAATTGCACGCTGTCCACGATTTGCTCGATCCGCAGGTCCACGGCTGTCTGCTGATTGCTGAAGAGTGTGGTCTGGGCGGTAATGACGTTGAGGTAGGGGTCGATGCCGAGGCGGTAGCGGTCTGTGGCCAGGTCAAGGCTACGCTGCGCGGACCGGATCGCGGTGTCTTGTTCCTGAATTTCCTGGGAAAGAACGCGCAGGGCGGAAAGATTATCCTCGACTTGCTGAAACGCGGTGAGGACCGTGTTGCGATAGCTGGCGACCGTCTGATCATATTGCGCGCGGTACTGTTCGACGGTGGCGCGGCGCAGGCCGCCATCGTAAATCGTCTCGGCAATGGCCGGGCCGACGGACCAGAAGCGGCTTGGCCAGGTAAACCAGGCGGAGCCCTTCGTGCTTTGAAACCCGGCGGAAGCGCTAAGAGTCAGCGTTGGATAATAGGCGGCTTTGGCGACGCCGATTTGCGCGTTGGCCTGGGCCATCAGGCGCTCGGATGCGGCGATGTCTGGACGGCGCTCCAGAAGTTGCGATGGAACACCAAACGGGATGGCGGGCGGCGGAGTCTTCAACGGCTCGACGGCGATCGAGAAGGAAGAAGCAGGTTGGCCGGCCAAGAGTGCAATCGCATGCTCGTATTGAGAGCGCAGAATGCCAATACTGGTATCTAGTGCCCGGGTGGCTTCCAGCTGAGTTTCAGCTTGCGCGACGGATTCGTCGGAGTCGATACCTGTTTCATACAGTGCCTTGGTCAGTTTCAGGGACTCCTCATAAGCCTTTACGGTCGAATCGAGCAGTTGTTTGAGAGCGTCCTGTCCGCGCAGTTGGAAGTAATCGACCGCCAGTTCCGCTTGCGCGGTCAGGCGGGTATTCTCTAGGTCGGCGGCGCTGGCTTGCGCGTTTGCGACGTTGGCGCGAACGGTGTTGCGCACGCGGCCCCACAAATCGGGCGTCCAGGAAGCGTCGAAGGGCAGAGAGTATTCGGTGGAGGTCGTCGCGCTGCTCGTCCCGCTCGAAACACTGGGCTGGCGCTGGTGAATGATGCTTGCGCCCGCGGTCACAGTTGGGAAATATTGCGCGCGAGCCTCCCGCACCAGAGCGCGCGCCGCCATGAAGTTGGCGAACGCCGCGGCGACGTTTTGATTGGAAATATTGACTTGCTCCTCGAGCGTGTTCAACTGCGGATCGCCAAAAGTCTCCCACCACTTGCCATGGAGAACACTGTCCTGCGGTTGCGCGACTTTCCAGCCGTCCATTTTCTTGAGATCGTCCGGCGTGACCTCTTTGAACGTCCCCGGTGTCTGCACCGTGGGGCGATTGTATCTCGGACCGACAACGCAGCCTGGGAAGATGATGAGGAGAATGCCGCAGAGAAGCGCGGCCGCAGCACGTATTTTGTTAGTTGCCTTCATCGGTATCTCGAGCTCCTTGGTGTGGCTAAGTCGGCTTCGGCCGTTTCTGATCTTGAGTTCGCGTGGCGCACAAGAATTTGTCATCCGAAGGACTCGATATGTCTTTGTGCTTCGAGCTTTCCGTGAGCGCGAAGCCAGTTGACTCTCAAGCGGTCCAGTGAGAGATAAACGACCGGCGTGGTGTAAAGCGTGAGCATTTGGCTCAGAAGCAGGCCGCCAATAATAGTCATTCCCAGAGGGTTGCGGAGTTCTGAACCGGTTCCTCTGCCGAACGCCAACGGCATGGCGCCAAATATCGCGGCCATGGTGGTCATCAGAATGGGCCGAAAACGCAGAATGCAAGCCTGAAAAATGGCATCCCGAGGGCTCTTGCCTTCGCTGCGTTCGGCGGCCAGCGCAAAGTCGATCATCAGAATGGCATTCTTCTTGACAATACCAATTAAGAGAATAACGCCGATGATCGCGATAACGCTAAGGTCCTTGTGAAACAGGTTGAGGGCCAGGATGGCGCCGACTCCTGCGGAGGGCAGCGTGGAAATAATCGTGAGGGGATGAATATAACTTTCGTAAAGAATACCCAGCACGATATAGACGGCCAGGAGAGCGGTGACGATCAGAAGAGGCAGCGTCGCCCGCGAAGCTTCGAAAGCTTGGAGCGTGCCGGAGAACATGCCGGTAATGGTATTGGGCATGCCGATTTTCTGTTCCGTTTCGACGATGGCCCTGGAAGCGTCGCTGAGGGATACACCCGGGGCAAGGTTGAAAGAGATGGTCACCGAGGGATATTGACCCTGGTGATTCACGGCCAGCGGAGCGGTAGACGGCTCGTAATGCGCGATGGCGCTGAGCGGAACGACTTTCCCTTGCGACGCCCGGATATACACGTCGCTCAAGTTTACCGGCGACTGCCAGTACTTCGGCGCGACTTCCAGCACGACGTGGTACTGATTGATGCCGGTATACATGGTCGAAACCTGGGCTTGGCCGAAGGCTTCGTAGAGAGAGTTGTCGAGCATCTGCGGCGTAATGCCGAGGCGCGATGCGGTGGCGCGGTCATAGGTAAGCGTGGCCTGAAGACCGCTGTTCTGCTGGTCGGTATTGACGTCGGTGAGCAGATGTATTTTTCGCATCTGCTGGAGAAGGACCGGGCCCCACTGCACCAGGTCCTGTAAATTGTCGCTCTGGATTGTGTACTGAAATTGCGCGCTGCTTCCCCGTCCGCCGATGCGGAGGTCCTGTCCGGCTTGCATAAAGGTGTTTGCACCCGAGACAGAAAGGAGCTTAGGACGCAGCCGGTTGATCACCTGGCTGGCGCTCGCGTCGCGTTCCGCGAGAGGTTTCAGGCCCAGGAATACGTTGCCGCCATTGGTGGCACCTCCGCCGCCCGTGAACGCCATCACGTTCTGCACCGCCGGGTCCGTCTTGATGACATCGACGATGCGCGCCGTGGCCTTCTGCATGGCCTGGAAGGAAATGTCCTGCGAGCCCTGGATGCCGCCGAAGACGATGCCGTTGTCCTGCTGTGGAAAGTATCCCTTGGGGACGCTCCAAAAAAGGTAGAAGTTGAATGCGATGGTGATGCCGAGAACGGCCAGCGTCAGGCGGGAGTGTTCCAGGACCCAACCCAAGCTGCGCTCGTAGGCCCCGCGGAGCGCATTGAAGGCGCGTTCGCTGGCGCGGAACACTTTGCCGTGCCGCTCATCCCGAAGATCCTTGAGCAGGCGAGAACACATCATCGGTGTCGTGGTCAGGGAAATGCCCAGCGACACCAGGATGGCAACCGAGAGGACCACGGCAAATTCGCGGAACAGCCGGCCCACGATTCCACCCATCATCAGAATCGGGATGAAGACGGCAACGAGAGAGATGCTGATGGACATCACCGTGAATCCGATTTCCTTGGCGCCCTTGAGTGCAGCTTGCATAGGTGCCATGCCCTGCTCGAGATAGCGCGTGATGTTTTCGATGACCACAATCGCATCGTCCACCACGAAGCCCGTCGAAATCGTGAGGGCCATGAGCGAGAGATTGTCAATGCTGTAGTGACACAGGTACATCACCCCAAACGTCCCGATCAAAGAGACGGGGACGGCCACGCTGGGAATCAAGGTAGCGCGGACATTGCGCAGGAAGAGGAACACCACCAGAATAACCAGGGAAATCGAGATGAGGAGGGTGCGCTCAGTATCGCGAACGGAGGCGCGAATGGTGAGGGTACGGTCGACAACAATTTGTGTGTCGATGGCGGATGGGACGGAGGCCTTCAGTGCGGGAATCGCCGCCCGGATGCGATCCACAGTATCGATGATGTTGGCGCCGGGCTGGCGGAAAATAGCGATGAGGACGGAGGGCTTGCCGTTGACGAAGCCGGCCGCGCGTATGTTCTCCGTGGAATCCTGGACGTTCGCGACATCGGACAACTTAATGGCGGCGCCATCGTGGTAGCCGACCACCAAAGGCATGTAGTCCACCGCCTTGAGAAGCTGGTCGTTGGTTACGATGTCCGCGGTGGTTGCGCCGTTAATGACTTGGCCCTTGGGACTGTTGGCATTCTGCCGGCTCAGCATGGCGGCAACGTCCTGCAAGCCGAGACCATAGCTGTTAAGTTGGGTCGGATTCACGTCCACCCGCACTCCCGGCAAGGAGCTACCCCAAACGCTCACCTGCCCGACGCCCTGAAGCTGGGAAAGACGCTGCTGCATGATGGTGGAGGCGGCGTCGTACAGCGCTCCGCGGTCGTACACACCGGACGCAAGCGCCAGAATCATGATCGGAGAATCCGCCGGGTTGACCTTGCGATAAGTGGGATTGCCGGGGAGATTGGCGGGCAAGTAACTGCGCGCGGCATTGATCGCGGCTTGGACGTCGCGCGCGGCTCCATTAATGTCGCGGTTCAAATCAAACTGCAGCGTGACGCTGGTGGTGCCGAGATTACTGGACGACGTCATTTCGGTGATGCCGGCAATTCTCCCGAACTGGCGCTCCAAGGGAGTGGCGACGGAGGAGGCCATGATCTCGGGACTGGCTCCCGGCAAACTGGCGCCAACCGAAATCGTAGGGAAATCGACCTGCGGAAGCGGCGAGACCGGCAACTCCCGGAAGGCCACAGCGCCCGCCAGCGCAATGGCCGCTGTCAGGAGGGTAGTGGCGACGGGACGCCGAATAAATGGAGAGGAGAGGCTCATCGCATCAATCCGCTGGGACGGCCTCAGGTCCGGCTTCCGGCGCGCGGCGCGAAGAATAACGATGCGCGAGCCGGTCGAAGAAGATGTAAATGACCGGAGTCGTGTAGAGCGTAAGCACCTGGCTCAAGAGCAAGCCGCCAACCATGGAGATGCCCAAGGGGCGGCGAAGCTCCGAGCCAATTCCGGTTCCAAGGGCAAGCGGCAAGCCGGCCAGCAACGCGGCCATGGTGGTCATCATGATGGGACGGAAACGCAGCAGGCATGCTTCATAAATCGCGTCTTCCGGCCTTTTGCCCTCCTTGCGCTCCGCCTCCAGCGCGAAGTCGATCATCATAATCCCGTTCTTTTTGACGATACCGATCAGAAGGATGATTCCGATGAGGGCGACGACGCTGAGTTCCTGGCCGCAGATCAACAAGGCCAGAATCGCACCCACCCCGGCAGAGGGCAGGGTCGAGAGAATTGTGATGGGGTGTATGTAGCTTTCGTAGAGAACGCCGAGCACGATATAAACAGTCACGAGAGCGGCGAGAATCAATAGCGGCTCGTTCGACAAGGAAGCTTGAAACGAAGCGGCGGTGCCCTGAAACGCCCCCTGTACGCTGAGAGGCATGTTAATTTCCCGCTGGGCCTTGTCGATGGCATTGGTGGCTTCGCCAAGCGACGCGTTGGGCGCCAGATTGAAAGAGATGGTAACGACGGGAAATTGTCCCTGGTGATTGACGGATAGCGGGCTGCTCTTCATTTCGAACCGAGTGATGGCGCTGAGCGGAATGGCGGCGCCATTCACCGTCGTTACGGCGCTAGGGTTGGCGGAACCCGAGCTGGCAGCGGTGTTCGGGGAAGCGGAAGGGCTCGGCGGAGCGGTGGAGGCCGAATTGCCGGAAGCCGTGGTCGCGGTGATCGTCTGGGTACTGGAAGAGCCGGTAGTGAGCGCAGTAGGAGCCAAAGCAGAACGAACGTAGATGTCCTGCAATTTCGAGGGGTTCTTCTGAAACTCCGGCTGCGTCTCAAGAACGATGTGGTACTGGTTCAACTGCGTGTACATCGTCGAAACTTGCCGCTGCCCAAACGCATCGTAAAGCATCTGGTCGATCGCTTGCGGCGTGATGCCCATGCGGGAAGCGGTGACACGGTCGATGACGAGAGAGGCGGCGAGGCCTGAAGTTTGTTGGTCCGTGGCCAGGTCGCGCAGCTCCGGAATGTTTTGCAGTTTGGCCATCAGCCTGGCTGTCCAGTAATTCAGTTCGCGCTGATCGGGATCTTCGAGGGTGTACTGATATTGCGTGCGACTCACGCGATCTTCGACGGTGAGGTCCTGCACCGGTTGCATGTACAGCGTGATGCCATCGATCTTTTCCAGTTTTGGCTGGAGGCGCCGGATCACGTCCGAGGCGCTGATCTTGCGTTCTTCGAGGGGCTTCAAATTAATTTGGATACGCCCGCTGTTCAAGGTCGTGTTGGTGCCGTCGATACCGATGAAGGAAGAAAGACTTTCCACGGCAGGATCCTGCAAGATCGAGTGGGCGAGTTGCCGCTGCTTTTCCGCCATGGCGGGGAAGGATGCGGACTGCACGGCTTCCGAAATGCCCTGAATGATGCCTGTGTCTTGCACCGGGAAAAAGCCTTTCGGGATGACGATGTAGAGAACGATCGTGAGCACCAGCGTCGCGGCGGCCACGGCCAGAGTTGCGTTTTGCCGTTTCAACACCCACTGTAAAGTTCTTCCGTAGAAAGCGATGATGCGCTCGAAGGCAGTCTCCGAAGCCACGTAGAAACGGCTCTGCTTTCGCCCGTGCGTGCTTTTCAATATGCGCGAACACATCATGGGCGTGAGCGTCAGCGAAACCACCGCGGAGACGAGGATGGTCACGCTCAAGGTAATGGCAAACTCGCGGAAAAGCCGTCCCACGATGTCGCCCATGAAGAGCAGCGGAATCAACACTGCGATCAAGGAGATGGTCAGCGATACGATCGTGAAACCGATCTGCTCCGAGCCTTTGAGGGCGGCTTCGAGCGGCGTATCTCCTTCTTCGACGAATCGAATGATGTTCTCGATCATGACGATGGCGTCGTCGACGACGAAGCCCGTTGAGATCGTCAGGGCCATCAGCGTGAGGTTGTTTAAGCTGAAGCCGGCGAGATACATCACGCCGAACGTGCCCACGATGGAGAGAGGAACGGCAACGCTGGGGATGGTGGTGGCGGATAGATTGCGCAGGAACAGAAAAATGACCATGACCACCAGCGCCACGGTGAGCATGAGTTCAAACTCGACGTCTTTGACGGAAGCCCTGATCGTGGTGGTGCGGTCCGTCAGTATATCCACTTGAATGGCGGCCGGGAGATTGCTCTTCAGCAGCGGAAGCAGCTTCTTGATGCGATCGACTACTTGAATGATGTTCGCCCCGGGCTGGCGTTGAATGTTGACGATGACCGCGGGAGTTTCGTTCATCCAGGCCGCCTGGCGGTTGTTTTCCACGTCGTCGTCAACGTTGGCTACGTCCGACAGCCGCACGGCCGACCCGTTGTGGTAGGCAATGACGACTTGTTCGAAATCCGACGCGGTGAGCAGTTGGTCGTTCGATTGAATCTGGTAGTCCTGTTGCGGGCCGTCGAAGTTGCCTTTCGCCTGGTCGAGGCTGGTAGCTTGCAGCGCGGTGCGCACATCCTCCAAATTGATGCCGTAGGAGGCGAGCACCGTGGGATTCACGCGCACGCGGACGGCCGGCTTTTGCCCGCCACTGATGCTCACCAGTCCAACGCCCGGAAGCTGAGAGATTTTTTGCGCGAAGCGCGTATCCGCAAGGTCTTCGACTTGCGGCAGCGGGATTGTCTTCGAAGAAAGCGCCAAGGTGAGAATCGGCGCGTCCGCCGGGTTCGTTTTGCTATAGATCGGCGGGACCGGCAGATCGGAAGGCAGATAGGTTTGCGCCGCGTTGATGGCTGCTTGCACTTCTTGTTCGGCGACGTCGATGTTCAGCTCGAGTGAAAACTGCAAAACGATGATGGAGCTTCCATCGGAACTCGTGGAAGTCATCTGATTCAGGCCGGGGACTTGGCCGAACTGCCGTTCGAGGGGCGCGGTGATGGCCGAAGCCATCACATCGGGACTGGCGCCGGGATAGAACGTAACCACCTGAATGGTGGGGTAGTCGACCTCCGGCAGCGCGGATACGGGCAACTGGAGATAGGCGACGAAGCCAGCGAGCAATATGGCCGCCATCAAAAGCGACGTCGCTACCGGTCGTAAAATAAACGGACGCGAAGGACTCACCGGGACGAGCCTCCCTCTTTGCCTCCGGAGGCGACTCCACTGCGGGTTCCCGACGGAGCGGATTGGTTCTCGTTATTCTGGCCCGTTGGATGCTGCTGGCCCTGGCTCGAAGCTCCGCCACTCGCGTTCGTGGGCGCGCGGACCGTAACTTTCGCGCCATCCAGCAGCTTGTCGAAGCCGTTGACCGCAACCACTTCCTGCGGCTCAAGGCCTTGGACAGCGGTCACCGACCCATCCGTAGTGCCGAGGGTGATCGCTCGCATGGAGGCGGTCTGGTCGCCTTTAATCACGTAGACAAAAGCCCCTTGCGCGTTGCGCTGAATCGCCGGAGTGGGAATCAAAGTTACATTGTGTTGCGTCTCGACGAGCAGTTCGACGTTTACGAACTGGCTCGGGAAAAGAGCGTTGTCTTTGTTGTCAAAGATGGCTTTGAGCCTCAAGGTTCCCGTGGATGTGTCAATGACATTATCGAGAGTCAGCAGCGTGCCGGATGCCAGTTTCCTATCCTCATCACGGTCAAAAGCGTCCACGGCCAGTTTCTTTCCCTTGAGCAATTGCTGTTGAATCTGCGGGAGCTCATCTTCCGCGGGGCTGAAGATAACCGTGATGGGCTGAAGCTGCGTGATCACAA
>Ga0116126_1001691_pt1 | contig 13642 bp, 11 predicted proteins | sample June2015DPH_16_5_FD_89730 | JGI IMG/M metagenome (GOLD analysis project Ga0116126, IMG submission 89730) | Peatland microbial communities from SPRUCE experiment site at the Marcell Experimental Forest, Minnesota, USA - June2015DPH_16_40 | ecosystem: Environmental > Terrestrial > Soil > Wetlands...
CGGAACTCGCAGGCCCCGGCGTGGAGTCTGTCCCTCTCGGCAGCGACACCAGCAACATCAGAATAGCGGGGAACGTCGCCAGCGACGGGACCAGGAAGCCGGTGAAGGGCGAGAGCCAACCCTGCTTGTTAAAGACCAGTAGCAACAGGATTAGAGCCAGGCAATAGACGGCGGAGCTCATTGCCGCGAGTCCAGAAGCCAGTCGCAGGTAGGCGGCGCGCCGGCAAAGCCATTGGAAAAGGATCAATGGGACTGCCACTGAAACTCCCCACAGGGCGGACGCGAGAGCTGGGTCGGTTGCGAAAATGTGCAAGAAAGGGATGGCGGCCACCGTGAGCGTCGACAGCAGGAAAGCGAGAACAAAATGGAGTCCGAGCAGCTTCTTAATGTAGGCAGTGAGACAATTCGGGTACGATTCGGGCCCCAGCACACTCATCGGTTCCAGGAAGAAGGCATTGTGAAGGCCCGGGAGGAAGAGAAAGATCGAGAATCCCAACGCGAAGGCGCCATATTGGTTGGGGCTCAGCCAGCGCGCCAACAGGATAGCCAGCAGAAAATTGGAACCGGAGAGCAGACCCTGGTCTATGATCGCCAGGACTCCCTTTCCAACCCACGCCAACATCCTGGCACTAACGATCTGCCTGGTCGGCTTCTCGCCTTCGAAAACGCCATCAGCAAGGACTTCGTCAGACAGTTGCATAATTAGTTTTCAAATCTCGGGCCTTAGTTTCCGGCTGCTGGGGAGTGGTTAAAGCTTCCCGCCTTCGGCCCCAAGCTCTCAAACCCCAGCGCCTTGCAGGATGCGCGCGGTCATGTAGCGTTGGAAGAGCCCCTTGTATAGAGTGGCTTTGAGCCATCCTTTCCACCCACGCCGTTGCGGCAACGTCGAGATCCGGGGGAGACTGTGATAAAAGAGCCGTGCCGTGGCCAGCGCGTTGACGCAAACGAAGAGATCCTCGGGGATCGCGCCATAGCCTGCCCAGAAGGCGCGCTCGCAGATCTGCACCGTCTCTTGGGGCGTGAACGGATAAAGCAGAGGTTTTCGAAGCTCAAAGATAATGGTGCACAAATCGTGGAGGACGACCTTGCGTTCCGACGGCTCAAAATCCACTACCCACAGGTGCTCATGGTCGGAGTCCCAGATCAGGTTCGGTAATGAGAAATCACCATGGTTGAGTGCCACGGGCACATGGAAGGAGGTGCGGGGACCAAGGTTGCGCGCCAGGAGTTCGATCGCTTTCAATGCCCACTCACCATTATGCGTCCCTTCCAATTCTTTCTTCCGGATCAGGGCGTGCAACGACTCCTCAATGTCGAGGAGTTCCAGAGTTTCGCACCCTTGCGCAGAGAACTCGTGGACGCGCCTCAGCCAAACCCCGGCTCGAAAGATCGCTGCCAGCGTCGACTTCAGTTTTTGGCCCTTCGACCATGCCCAACTCACAAAGCGATCCAGCCGAGTGCCGCGCACCTCTTCGAATACCAAGGTTCGGTGGTCCAATGAGTACCCCAGCGGAGCGGGTATGCTTTCGCTACCAACCAGGGAGCGCATTTCGCGAACCATCCGCCATTCGGCGGCGATTTGTTCCTCCACCGGTCTTTGCGGCTTCTCCGGACTTGCCAGTTCTTCCCAAGGAGTTGCATAGCGAGGCGGGACGGGAAAGGGGTCCACCAGGAGTATTTTTGCAAAGAACTGTGTCCCATCGGCCTTCCCCGTGCACCGAAGGACCCAGCCGACAGAGCCGATGCAATGGCTCTCGATGCTCACAAGGCTGGTCGAGGTGTTCAGGGCAGAAGCTACTCGACCGCGCGCATCATCCAAGCGGTCTGGGCCGGTAAGTATTGCACTTCTGCGGCGGATGGCCGCAGATGAAGTGACCGCATTTTCAATGTTGCAAGCATCGGATTTCAATTTCATCCTCGTGTGGTGAGGGAGGCTTCTTCCTGCATAGCGAGAGACGTGGTGGAAACTTCCTCAGAAATCTTCGCTCGCCTTGACTCGCGGCGCAGGATTAAAACTGCTCCAATCACGGCCGCGGCGCTTGAGAGCACCCACGCAAAAAGCGCCCCGCGCAACCCGAACCAGCGTGTGCAGGGGACTCCGACTGTAATTGCCACGACGCAAGCCGCTGAATAGGCGACAAACGCTTTCGCCGGTGAGTGCATGGCCTTCAACACAAGGGTCTGTGCGCTCCCGGAGATTCTCAGAATAGATCCCAGCGCAACCCAGGGGAGCAGGTTCACGACGTGCATATATCTACCGCCGTAAAGGTGGTGGACGATCGGGCCCCGCAACAGAAGCAGTACGGCCCAGTACAAGCACGTTCCCCCGAAGTAGAGAAAGGTCAAACGCCAAACGATGCGGCCGGCCACACCCCCATCCTGGTGGTGGGCACGAGAGGCAACGGGCAAGCTCAACAGGGAGATGGCTACAAATGCCTGACCGATCGGCGACGCGAGATTCATCAGTGCCTTGAACTTTCCCGCCTCGGCCAGCGTATAGTAGCTTCCCAGTAGCGGGTAGTAAATAGCCAGAGAACACCAGATCACCACCGAGTTGGCGACCGCCCAACGGCCATACGTCCAATGCCTGCGCACAATATCCCTGAGGGGAAAACCCGGCGTGGTCTCGACGAGCCCGGCCTTGAGCCAGCGGAGCAACAGGGGCCCGGTAGCTATTGCGCCTGCGGCCAACAGGAGAAAAGCTGAGAACGGCGATAGGGACCTGAACCTGTAGAGGAGCGCCAAGCCAGTCAGAAGCAGCGCGGAATAAATGCAGGCCCCGAGCACGGCTTTCTGGGGCAAGAACACAATGTAAAACCCGCGACGGGCCAACCAGAAGAGCAGCAGGCAAGGTGTGGCAAGACCGATTCCCACCAGGGCGTCAGGCAACAAGCTGGTGGGCTTCACTGCGTGGAGGGCCGCTGCGGTTGCGAAGAGTGCCGCCATCATCAAAAACGAAAGCACGCAGTGAATGCGAAGAAGCCCGCCCAGGTAGCTGGTCAGATTGCCGCTGTAAACCGAGGGACCAAACACGCTCATCGGCTCAAGAATGAGAGAGCCATACAGGGCGGCCATGAACAGGAATATCTCGAATGCCAGAGCGTATGCTCCGTACTGCTGTGGGGCCAGCCAGCGCGCCAGCAGAATGGCGATGAGGAAATTCGATCCCGAAATAAGCCCTTGATCCAGGATCGCAAAGATCCCGCGGCCTGACCATTTTCGCAGGCTCAGCTTCAGCCCTTCAATTTTCATAAGCAGCGGATTCATGCCTGGGTCGGGATGAGACGCTGTGCTGATTCGTTCACAACTTCTGAGCCCTGGGCTCAAGCGCGGCGCCAGTTCTCTGCTTCATTTTGAGCGTGAGCCAACGGAGCCGTTGATATCCACGCTTCAGGAGTTCCGGGAGGCGATTGAAGAGCATAAAGAAGAAGGGAAGTGGATCACGCCACGAGAGAAAAGCAGCCTCCTCGACGCCCGAGAGGGATTTAAACCACTCCCTAATGGTCAGGCTGCCCTCGCGGAAGTAGCGGTACGAAGAAACGGCGTCCAGATCCTCAACGATCCACTTCCTGCCCTCGCGGGCCGGGCTGGGAACTATTTGCTGTCCCGTCAGGTCCAAGTAGAGGGCGCGTACCACATCGATGCCGTTCACGCCGACGAAAAGGCGGAACGTCGCCCCGATCCTGGGATTCACGTCGAGAACTTTGTAGAGCCCGTCGCGAGAGTCGTAACGGTAGCCGATGTCCACGATCCCGCGATAACCGATGGCATTCATGAAGCGATGAGTGGTTCGCTCTACGTCTGGATTGGGCAGGCAAATGCCGAGGCTGGTGCAGCCGGTGTGAACCGGGCATTGCCTGATCTTCTTGCCGGTAAAGCCCACCAGGCACTCAGACGCCCCATCAAAGTAGCCGTTGAACATCCAGATTGTATCGTCGCCGCCGGGAATGTACTCCTGGAGCATCAGGTTGGGGCACTCCGGGTCTTCCGCGCGGTCGTAGGTACGCAGCAGTTCCGCGGCAGAGTGTTCGACGAACATCTTCTTTCCGGTTCGTTCCCACAACCGTTGCCCATCAATGCCCTTCAACATGATCGGGAACGATGCCCCGGCCAGAAAATCAATGACCTCTGTGCGAGAAGTCGGGAACACGCATTTAGGAGTGGGGATGTCGTGGCGGATCGCAAGGCCGTACATTCCGTGCTTGCTCGAGAGCGCATCGACCAAGCCAGGTGGCTGATCAGGAAAAACGAACGACTCGCGGAGCGTCGCGCTCCAGCGGGCTACGAAACGCGCTGTCCGGTCTGTGGTGGGAATCAGTATTGAGGGGCGTCCAATCTTTCGCCGCACCTCCGATAGAAATGCCAAGGATTCCCGGTCCGGAGCGTGCTCAATGTCCCAAACAAACCGGCCGCGACAATGGCGAGAGAAATTCGCAGGCGCGATGACGCTGGGGTCCAGATTGTAGACGTCGACGCCAAGTGGCCCCAAGCTCCGCATAATGTTCAGGCCGCCATGGCTGTCGGACCTCAGGATCAATACCGGTATGGAGTTGTAGTTAAGCCGAATCATTGATGATTTGTGATTGGTAAATGACGGTTTTTTGGATTTGAAATTTGGAATTACAGACTTTGCGAGGGCGCCAATTGCGAGCCGCGACGTTCCCATCGCTAACTCGAATCACCCATCGTCGCGCGCTCCAGAACCTGTCCCGGAATAAGCAAACTTTTCTTCCGTGGACGTGAACCCCACCACTTCGTCACCCTGAAGAATGTACGCCCAGTCAAGGTCCGCAATGTGTGTGAGGATGAACACCAGGTCACGCCCTTGGCCGCTTCGCATCAGGTAGTCGGCGCTGCGGCTGGACAAGATACTGTCCGTAGTCGCCGCGCCCCAGCGCTCAACCGTTTTATCGGTTTCCCTGTTTTCGGCGACATAACCCGAATCGATAAGTTGTCGCGCCATCCACGCGCAGCATATCAGGTCCTCCACGCGGCGTTCGCCGCGGCTGCCCGCGCCAATCAGGGCGAGATGTGAGTGGCGGCCGGCGAGATACCGGGAAAGGAACTCAACGTTCCGGAAACAAGCGATGTAGGCGGCTTCGCACTGGCGCGCCAAATGAATGAGTTTCGTTCCCGAGGATGAAAGCAGGACCAAAGGGCGAGAGACGTCGGTTCGCGAAGCCAATTCCGCCGGGCTGTTGTTCATATGAAAACCGCGAGGTATGACGCCGCCAAGTTCTCCAACCAACAAGGGATTGGACAACCGCGCGGTGACCCGCCGCGCCTCTTCCAGCGAGGACACGGGGAAGCACCGGCGCCCCATCGACACTGCCGTAGCGATGGTAGTGCTCGCGCGGATGACGTCGACGGCGACCACCCCATATCCGCTCCTGTATTGCAGTATGCTTTCGGGAAAGAAATCGATCACCACTTTTCTTGTCATGCGGGGATCCCCAAGGTTTGAAGGGCTGCAGTCGAACCCTCCACAGAGCGGCGAGGCCTTAGCCGCTCGTTGGCAAAAGCGTCAGAGTGAATCCCCCGCCGGTAGATTTCGACCCGCAACACCTCTTCCAGCCGCACGTTGCATAAGTGCACTTCGGGGCCGAAATGGTCCAGCAGCGCAAATTGACTGGGCTTATTGGGAGCTTCGAACATGACCGTGCCGAAACCAAACGCTTCGGCAAAGAGATCGGCGTAAGCGGGATTGAACACTCCCTCGCCGTCGAAGAGCCCCACGCCGCGCGCGCTCTCCCGGGCTTCAACCACCAGCTGAACGGCTCCCGCATCCAGCCAACGCCGGCCCTGAAGAATCAACGCTTCGACGCCTTGAATGCTAAACGGGCCTTCGTGCTTTTTGCCCAGCTCGAACTGAACGTCGAGGTCCCTTTCCGCGGCCATCGCGATCACTTGGCGAGGTTCCAGAGGCATTTCCGTGAAGCCTTCGCCGCACTCAATCCTGGTGACACCCATATCGGCGCAAAGATCGAGGTAGGCCGGTAACCCCCCTTGCGCCACGGCAATCTCGAAGGGTCCGCCACCCGTGACCACAGGCACGTCACACCGTCGGGCGGTTTCGATCTTCCGATGCGTGGCGCTTTCCTTCGCGATCATCCAGCAGCTCATCGAGATTTTAAGGATCGAAAACAAGTGAGAGCTTTGTTCGAGATGGCTTTCGAGCGTGATGGGGTCGTAGCCGGGATCAAAAGGGCTCGTCAAGGCCGGCAAGTCGCGTACGCCGATTTTTTTCAGATAGTCCGCTGTGTGCAGTCTCCTGCTCATGAAGCCTCCTGCTTTTTTCCTTCGCTGAGGAACGCCTTAAGCCGCCCCTGCTCCTTTCAAGACGGCAGGAATGGTACCCGCGAGGATTTTGAGGTCAAGCCACAGGGACCATTCATCGATGTACTGCATATCCAGCTCCATCCATTTGTCGAACCCGATGGAGCTTCTTCCCGAGATTTGCCAAAGACAGGTCAGGCCGGGCGGGACGCTGAATCGCCGTCGATGCCAGTCCTGGTCAAAGCCTTCGTAATCCCTTACGGGCAGCGGCCGGGGGCCCACGAGGCTCATCTCGCCTTTCAAAACGTTCAACAATTGCGGAAGTTCATCGATACTGGTTTTTCGTAAAGCCCTCCCCACCAGCGTTACACGCGGGTCACTCTTGATCTTGAAGACGGGGCCTTCGACTTCGTTCAGGTGCTCTAACTCAGCTTGCTTCTGTTCCGCGCCCGTCACCATGGTGCGGAACTTGAAGATGCGAAAACGGCGCTTGTTCAGCCCCAGCCTTTCCTGGGTGAAAAAGACCGGGCCCTCGGAGCTCAACTTGATGAGGAGCGCGACAGCGAGAAACAAGGGCGCTAACAGGAAGAGCAGCAGTGAGGCCAGTACGAAGTCCAAAACGCGCTTGAACACAACGGGCCAGCCATCGATCGGCCCCGTCGACAGCGTGATCAAAGAATCCCCGCCGAATTCCTCTGCTCGCGGCTTCGCAACCTTCAGGTTGAAAATTCCAGGAAGGAACCGCACAACGATTCCGTGCAGTTCGCAGAGCGCCGCGACGGCCAAGCAACGCCCATTGAAGGATCGCATGGGAAGCCCGATCACGACTTCATCGACGACGCTTTTGCGGAGGAATTCTGCGAGCCCGTTGAAATCACACACCAGAGGAGAACTGCTCTGGCAGAATTTGTCGAAACCACTCCAGGGTATGTCGACAAACCCAATCACTCTGTATCCGGATTCCGACTTGAACTCGAGCTTGCGGGCGAATTCTACCGCTCGCGGATTCGTTCCCACGATGAGGACGTTGCGGAGGTCCCGTCCGCGACGCCGAATGCCCTCGAGGAAGAACCTCAGGCAGAGGCGGCTCCCGATCGTCAGGCCGGTGCTAGCCAGCCAGAACACCAGCAGGAAGGTCGGAGTTACCATCCTGACGGAAAAGAAGATTGACAGTACGGTTGTGCACAACGTTCCGAGCGAGGTTGCCTGGAAGAATCCTAATCGCCTCATCGCCTCGCGACACAAGCCTCTGAGACTCATACACCTGCATCGAGATCAGCAAGATGTGCCACAAGGCGAGAAATCCGAAAAAGAGAATGAAGTTCTCCACCTTGATGCGCATGGATAGGAACTCAGCAAAAGAAGCTTCGCCTCCCTGCGAGACTGGCATTGCGGCTACAACGAAAGCCGCAGTCATCACCAGGAGATCGAAGAGTTTTAGAGCTTTGATCAGAAGTTGTCGACGCACAATGCTCATGGCTGAACTCCTTGGTACCTGGGTTCAATACATTGCTTGGCTGGCGCCCTCGACTTTCATTTCTGGAGCGTAAGCAGGGCTTGCGCACGGCACTGCGAGTTGAGACTTGAAATACGGGATGACCCGATCGATGCCCTCGCGCAGCCCCACCCGGGGCTGCCACATCAGGGTGGAGGAGGCTCTTGAGATGTCCGGGCGCCGCCGCAGGGGATCGTCGACGGGAAGCGGTTCGAAGGCAATCGTGCTGCGGCTGGCCGTCTGTTCGATGACGGATTTGGCCAGCGCCAGGAGTGTGATCTCATCAGGATTGCCCAGATTGACAGGACCTGTCTGGTCCGACAGCAGCAACCGGTACAGGCCCTCGACCAGATCGCTGACGTAACAGAAGCTTCGCGTCTGGGTGCCATCTCCATAGACGGTGACGGGTTCGTTTCGGAGCGCCTGGCTCAGAAACGTCGGCAAGGCGCGTCCGTCGTCAACACGCATCCGTTCACCATAAGTGTTGAAGATCCGCACAATTCGAACTTTGACTCCGTGTTCGCGCATATAGGCCATGGCCATGGCTTCGGAGAAGCGTTTGGCCTCGTCGTAGACGCTGCGCGGGCCGATGGGGTTCACTCGTCCCCAATAGGATTCGTTCTGCGGACACACATCGGGATCCCCGTAAACTTCCGAGGTAGAGGCCAACAGGACGACACTGCCGTACTGCTTCGCCATGCCGAGCACGTGATAGGCGCCCAACGAACCGAGCTTCAGCGTGTGAATCGCGTGTCGCATGTAGGCCTTGGGGCTGGCGGGAGAAGCGAAGTGAAGGATGTAGTCCAACCTTCTCCCCGATGCGTGCCCGTTCCGGCTGAGCCTCGGAGCCGCCCGCGACAATAAATCGTCCAAGCTGATCGGATTCGTCACATCCTGCAGCACGAACACGAAGGGTGGGTGGTCCCACAAATGCTGGATGTTTTCAATCCGTCCCGTCAGCAGGTTATCCAGGCACAACACTTCATGGCCCTCCGCGATCAGCCGGTCACAGATATGCGACCCCAGGAAGCCGGCGCCGCCGGTGACGATAGTGAGCGGCGAAGCACTGCGCCTGTTCATGATTTCAACCATTGAGATCCACCCCCATTCCTGTACAGACAGGGATGACAGGCCGGGGCTGACCCGACGCAGCCAACTCCCGCACGTAAGGCGTCTCACCCCTGCGGCCCATACCGGCATAGCTAAACCCCGCACGGCGTACTTCCTCCGGGGCGAAGAAGTTCCGGCCATCGATCAAAGCCGGGACCTGTATCAAGTCGCGCAATCGTCCCAGGTCGAGATGTCTGTATTCATCCCATTCGGTAAGCAGCAGCAGCGCTTCCGCTCCACGCGCCACCTCATAAGGTGATTCAGAGTAGGTAATGCGTCCGGCTTCCGGGGGATAAAGAGCTTTGGCCGCAGGCATCGCCCAGGGGTCATGCAAGCGTAATTCGGCTCCTTCCTTGAGCAACTCGTCGATGATTTTCAGGCTGGGGGCCTCGCGGATGTCATCCGTATTGGGTTTGAATGCGAGCCCCAAGACCCCCAACTTCTTGCCGGATATCACCCATACCGAATTGCGAACTTTGTCGAGGAAGACTTCGACGCGCCGGGTGTTGATCCGCTCCACGGCGCGCAGGAGGGAACAATCCACACCCTGCTGTTCAGCAAGATGAGCGAGGGCCCGGAGATCCTTGGGAAAACAATACCCGCCAAAGCCGATTCCAGCTTTGAGAAAAGCAGGAGAAATCCGAGGGTCCAGTCCAAGGCCCTCCGCCACGAGCTTGACGTCCGCACCCACCGCGTCACAGATGTCCGTCACCATGTTAATGAAGGATATTTTGGTCGACAGGAAAGCGTTGGCAGTGTGCTTGATGAGTTCCGCCGTGGTCACGTCGGTGACCACCATAGGGCGCTGGAGTTCACTGTAGAGGTCCCGGAGGATGGTGCGAGCTCTTTCCGAGTCGGCGCCAATCACGATTCGGCATGGCTCAAAGAAGTTCTCAATCGCCTGGCCTTCCTGCAGAAACTCGGGATTCGATGCCACGTCGAAGTCAGCTACAAAGGCTTCCTGCCCCGCCGGCGGGCCCCCGCCATTCCGGCCGCTGCCTGCCTCGCTCGCCTTCAGTGCGGAGTAACGCTGGATGGTGCGCTGGATCCAGAGAGCGGTGATTGCAGGCACTGTGCTCTTTTCCACGACTAGTTTGTAACCGTTCAGGTTCCTTCCAACAGTCCGCGAGATCGCTTCAATTTGCGAAAGGTCTGCCGCTCCATCCTCCCGTTGTGGCGTGCCGACACATATGAACACCACTGAGGCGGCGCGAATTGCCTGGGTCACATCCGACGTGGCCTGAAACCTTCCGCTGGCCAGGCTCCTGCTCAAAAGATCGTCGAGACCAGGTTTAAAGAAGGGGACCTTGCCCGCCTGGATCAAATCGACTTTTGCCGCATCTTCATCGGCTCCAATAACGTCCCAACCCAGGCTACTGAAGCCCACCGCGGTTGGAAGGCCAACGTGGCCAAGACCCAGAACTGCGATCTTGTATTGCCCAGTTGCCGTGTGTCCGAAGTCTGTTTCGTTCATACTCGTTCCTCCTGATGAATAAAGCTCCGCCCTGTGAGTCCCATGTGGGGATCCGCATAATCGGGTTGGTCAGTTGAGCGGCCGCCCTGAACAGCCGCTGGCCTTGCCCCCAGGATTAAAGCCTGTCGTAGATCGTCTGGGGAATCGGATACGTTCGGTTATTCAACACCACGCCCAACAAGTTGGCGCCGGCGTCCTCGAAACATGCCTTCGCCTTGCACGCTGCGTCTCTCCGCGTGGAGTTCGCGGATACCACCAGAATGACTCCATCGGCGGCTTGCACCAACGGCACTGCATCGGAGTAAACGTTGACGGGTGGAGAATCCATCAGCGCGTAGCGGAACTCCTGGCGCAATTCCACGATGCGACCCGCCAGCCGGCTACTACTCGTTACGCCCGCCACGGGAGAGGAGTTGCGCCCGCTGGGAAGAAACCACAATTTGGGAGTGGGGAGCTTCTGAAGGTATTTCCGGATAGGCCCCCCATTCAATAAGGCTTCACTCAAGCCCTCGCGGTTTTCGACACCCAAACACAGATGCAGCGACGGCAAACGCAAGTTCGAATCCACAATACAGACCGGTTCGTCAACCTGGGCCGCCAAGGCTTCAGCCGCTCCCACGCAAATGGAAGAACATCCGGTTCCGGCGACCGCACCGGCCAACACCACCACTCGGCGCGATTCTTTCCCGGGCCGAAAGAAGACCGTCTGAACCAGCTTCATCAATTTCTCGCGCGATAGTACATGCGTGTCCGGCACAGGACGCATTTCGTAGGTGCGGCCAACCGGCGGCTGCGGCGACGTGTCTCGTCGCCACCGCTCCTCTCTGGAAGCTCGTTGAAGCAATTCGAAGTTTCTACTCAAAGTGTACTCCTCGGGAGAATCCCCGTGCGTTTCACGGTAATGTCCCTGCCCGTTGGGCTTGCGTTATCGGAACGGGCGAGGCGTTTGACGACTTCACCCGGATTCTTTTCGTCAGTGCTTCGCCGGCATCGAGATGGAATCTCCCCACCAGCGGCTTGATGCCGGCCGGCGGTATGACTTCGCAGGTGTGCCACCCCGCCGGCAGCACCGTCTCCACCCGGCTCGCCCCGTAGGACCGTCCGTCGATGTACACTTGCATTCCGGGGGGTTCGGTCACCACAGCGAATACGCCGGTCTCGTTACTGGTAAGCTCTGCCGCCAGCCACTTGTCCCGGCCCTCGTCCACGTGTACGCGTTGGGTCCACGCCGAATACCCCTGCATTGAAACTGATACGATGTAGGTTCCGGCAGCCAGTGAGAACATGTGAGGTGTAACCCAACTGGGGTCCTCCCGGCCGTTGATGGAAATCCGCGCGCCCCGCACGCTGGATTGCACGACGAGTTTGCCGCGCTCTCCCTGCGCGCCGAGGTCGTCCACTGAAGATGCCGTGCCTGCACGCAGCTTGTTTCGCCGGTTCACTGCTCGGCCGTCGGAGGCGATTTCCTCGGTTTTTTGCCCTGCAGACGAGTGCCTGCGCGCGCCGGATCTGGCGTTTGCGGCTCGAGGATTCGCGGTGTTTGTGGTTTGTGCTTGAGCGTCTGGCGCGCGCCCAGGGTTTGCGTCGCCGGGCAGCGCCTGGGGAGAGGCCAGGGAGGTCGAGGCAGGCGCGTCAACAGGTGGAGCGCCGGCCGCTTCCTGTGCGCCGCCCGAATGGTCGGTGCCGGTGGCCTGAGGAGGCGTGCTTCCGCGGGGAGGTTCGGCAATTTGTGGAGCCCGGGCAGGCGAGCCGTCCTCGCGGGGCATTACAGCACGCAACTCCTTCGACGCCGCCTTGACGTATGTCGCGCCCCGCGCTTCCTGCTCGACGAAATCCAGACTCCTTCCCAGCCAGGGACCCCGCCAAGCGAAAACCGCGACAGCCAGGATTGCCAGCGTGGCCAGAGCCGTTGCGCCGCGATGCGACTTCCTGCGGGCGGTTCTGGCCGGCGCCGTATACCGGGGATTGTCGCCGGCTCCGCCCGTCCAGTCGGGCGCGTAGTCAGAGAAGTCCACGCGATCTAAAAGGTCACTGCCGCCTGCTGAAGGGAATGCGCCAATACCCGCCCCAACCTCCGCAGTTTTTGGCTTTACTGCCGGTCTCTCCCGCGCGCCAACGGCGGTCCCAACTGCCGCCACACCTTGCCGGGCAGGCTCTGCTGCATCCCGACGACCCTGTCCCAGCGACTCCAGGTTCAGGTCGGTGATCACCTCCTGCAAAGTGGAGACGTCGATGCTCTTCTGGTTCTTCGCGTAACCGAGGGACAAAGCATGGAAACAGAGATTGTTGATTACCCTTGGAACGCCTCTGCTGTATCTGGCGATCAATGCCAATGCACTGGGCTCGAACAACCTGCCCCCTTTGTACCCTGCGACGCGAAGCCTGTGCTGGATGTACTTTTCGACTTCATCCCTGCGGAGCAAGGGGAAATGCGTAACGATCGATATCCGTTGGCGTAGCTGCGCCAATTGCGGCTTTGCCAGTTTATCGGCCAGAGCCGGTTGTCCGACCAGAACGACTTGCAGGAGTTTTGCTTCTGGCGTCTCGAAATTGGAAAGCATTCGCACCATTTCCAGCACCGAGTCGTCGAGATTCTGCGCTTCGTCGATCACCAGCACTAGCCGCTTGCCACTGCCCGAACTCCGAATCAGCAGATCGTGCAATTGTGCCTGCAGGTCACTCAAATCTTGTCCTGAAGGCTCAGTCTCCAAATCCAGGAGGAGGTTCTTGAGGAATTCCCTCGAATCCGTGTGGGCCTGGAACAGAAACGCCGTCAGCGCGGAGTCCTGCAGCTTGTCCATCAGGCGCAGGACAAGCGTGGTTTTGCCTAGGCCTGGAGGAGCAATGAGCGCCATGAATCCGCGGCCTGTCTCAATTCCGTAGACCAACGACGCCAAGGCCTCCTGATGCGCCGGACCCAGGTATAGAAAACGAGGGTCGGGAGTAACGCCAAAGGGTTGTTCCTTGAGTCCGTAAAATTGAAGAAACATAGAGAAACGCCCCTACTCCTGTTGTCCCGACAGCAAGAGTGAATCGTCGGTCTCGCTGGCGCCCGGAAACGAATGGTGGGCGAGGACACCGCCGCCGGCCATCAGCCCAAACCGCGGAGGGCCGGCGGTCTTGGCGAAACAAGCGAGCACTGGGAGCTCCATGACCGCTGCAATCTCTTCGGGCGGGCGGAAGGTCGGATCGAAATAGTCGGCCACAAAGGCAACCGCAATGCTCATCATCAGCGCCACAACGGCTGCGGCTATAGCCAACAGCAAAGGCGAATAAACCGGAAACGA
>Ga0116126_1001726_pt1 | contig 13425 bp, 11 predicted proteins | sample June2015DPH_16_5_FD_89730 | JGI IMG/M metagenome (GOLD analysis project Ga0116126, IMG submission 89730) | Peatland microbial communities from SPRUCE experiment site at the Marcell Experimental Forest, Minnesota, USA - June2015DPH_16_40 | ecosystem: Environmental > Terrestrial > Soil > Wetlands...
AACTGGCTTCAAAGAACCGCCCGAGATCCTCTTCACGATATTCCTTGGGAAGAGACGTGATCCGCTCCGGCAACTGCAACTCACGAGTGATGCCGCCCCTTCCATGACGCTTGAGGAATTGCGCGACGATTACGGCGTTGTGAAGGACCGTATTGGCGCCCAACTTGTGATCCCGCTTCAGCGCCACGACGAAACGCGTCAGATCGTCACCGGAGATCGCGTCGATCGAAGTGATATCGCGGAAGAACTCCCCGAAGCGGTTGAGCACAGCTTCGTATTTGCGATGGGTATTCGGCTTTTTTAGCGTGTCAATCTGCTCCAGGTATTTGGTGATGGCGACCTGGAGCGGCTGTTTCTTGGTTGCTTCGCCGGCCGTTTCAAAGCCGGGTACACCGAGTTTGCGGCCTTCCAGTTCGTGGCGCTTGCGCCGCTGCGCCTCCAACGCCTGGGCTGTGGTTACGCCGGCACTTTCACGGCGCCGCGTCCCGCCGATGTACCACTCGACGTAGTAACGGCCGCCGGGAAGAGCATTCCAATCGTAGTTGCCTTTGGGATTTCGGGGGATGGAAAGCATCTTCCATCGGCCATTAGATTTGATGCGTTTGACGATGTTGACTCGCGACACATTATCTCTCCTGCGAGCCGCATCTTAGCGGACAGCAAGTGAGACAGCACACGGTCTAAATGACAGAAAACAAAGGGGGGCCAGGAGAAGCTGGCATTCTACCACTGAATTACTCCCGCTCAACCGACAGCTTAAATATAGCACCAGCAGCAACTTGCGGGCAATGCCAAAACTCGTCTGCCGGAGAAGCCAGATTCTCACGCTCCCTTCGCAACAGAGATCAATGCAGGCAAATATCCTTCTGATATTAAGGGAACGTCTTTTGAACACCTAGCGAAGGTGGCGGTGATGATAGTCCAGGAACGGACAGCATGGCCCGCCTCCGATCATGTGAGTTGAAAAGCACTTCGGCGTCACCAACCAAACCTGTGAAGGCCAGCCACGACACTTGCGGCGACGATGCAGTAGACGCCAAATTGATACCACCGCCCGCCTTCAAGCCACTGGCTGAGCCACTTCAACGCGACCAGACCGGCCAGAAATGCAAAGACTGCTCCGAGGAGGCTGGGCGTAGCGTCGGATAGCAAACTGCTCGCGCCGCTCTCTGTTTGGACGTGCACAAGTCTGACGGCTTCACGAGCGACCACTGCCGGTGTGAGGACGACCGCAAGCGCAAAGCTGAAAGCCTCCGCACGGGTCTTTCGAACACCAGCCAACCTGGCCGTGGAAATGGTCGCCCCCGAACGAGAAAAGCCCCTGAACGGAAGACAGAGGGCTTGCACGGTTCCGATAAGGCAAGCCTGGCGGGAGTTCACCCCCGACGCTTCCGTCGTCGATCCGCCCGCGTCCCGCTTGGCGACCACACCGGCAATCAGCATGAGCGCACCGGCTAACGCCAGGGCGGGAGCGATTAGTTCCAGGCGACCAAACAGGTCCTCGATCTGCGCACCCTTCACATCACGGAGTGCGATCCTTTCAATGACCTTAACGACGGCTTCGCCGATCGCTCCGGTGAGTACGGTGGCCAAAACAATGTTCACCGCAACGCCCTTGAAAGCGGCCATGCTCTGGAAATAGGCGCTGCGCCACTGCCGCCAGAAGTAAACGATGACGGCAAACATGGTGCCAGTGTGAAGCATGACGAGTGAGAGAGTCATGGGCGGCGATGACGGATCGAGCCCCATCAGTTTCTCGGCTACGACCACGTGCGCCGAGCTCGACACCGGCAACAACTCCGTCAGCCCCTGCACAATGGCAAGGATGATGACTTGCAGCAGAGACATGTTTTGAAGTTTGGTATCCGCAGATCGATAGGGCCGTGAACGCAGCCCATGTGACTCGAACGTGCTAATTCTACCAAGGTCGTCAGCGCCGACGCTTCGAGGGATCCAGGCTCCTCAGCCTGTTGCGCTGTTCCTAGAAGTGGAAACCCAGCGTTGCGGTAATGGCGCGCGGAGTAACGTAGTGCGTTCCGCTGAAAGTTGACAGAAAGTTGTACAGGGCTTCTTTGTTGGTCAGATTGACCACCTCGAGCCGGGCGCTCCACTTGTATTTGTCGCCGCCGAAGAGATTGTCATGTCCCACGGCTATATCAAATAAGCTGCGAGGTAGAATTCGCTGCGGATTGTGATCGTCGTTTTCGGTCCCGGGCTTCGGTATCTTCACGTAGATGGATCCGAGGCCTGCCGCGTCGCACGTCGCGAGTGCGGTACCCAGGGGGTTTCGGGCAGCCGGTTTGCCATCGCAGGTGAGGCCGGCTCGAAACTCCTGATCGGCGGTGAGTGGCAACCCACTGACGGTGTTCACCAGCGCCACCTGGCCACTGGGAATATCGGCCCCTCCGCCATCCGCGATCGGGGTTGCGGAGAAGCAGGTTGCGGTCGGCGCGGAACACGGCAGCGCGCCAGCCACAAGTCCCCTGTCGTAGCGCCAGTTGAAGCCCAGCCACGGGCCGCGTTTCCATGGCTGGTACTGCAGGTGTGTCGTCTGATTAAACAGTTCGTCATGGTCGATGCGGAATACCTCATTCCCGACCGGAATGATAGGCAGCCCGGCTACCTGCGGCAGGGAAAAGCGCGCAGCCACGCTGGACATCACCACAAATGCCGAAAGCCCGTGGAAGTCCGGCAGGCTGGCGCGGATTGCATACCCCGGAATCTTGGAACTGGCCCATTCGATTGGAAACGTGATCGGCGTGCTGCCCACGACGCCGAAATCGAAGGCGTTGTGAGTGTATTTCCAGATGTACTCGGCGTTTATAACCAGAAATCGGCCGAACGCCTGCTGCAGACCGGCGTGGAATTCGTTGCGGTGGCCCGGGTCGATCGCACCCAGATTACACGTGACTCCTGGCGGAGGAACAAGAGTCGCGAGAAACGGGATACTGCATCCCGTACTGAAAAATGAACCGTCGGACCTCGGTGCGCGTACATGAGGCGCAGAAAGGCGAATCTCACATGAAACAGACCGCTATGTTGACCACAGCGTCGCTGCTCAACATTCTATTGATGACGTTTCACCTGACCGGCGACATCCTGTTCAAGATGGCCCCGGCAGGTCTCTCAAATCTGTTTGCGGTGTTCATCTTCGTAGTCTTGCTGTGTGGAACGCTGCTGCTCGCCGGACGGCGAGCGGGATACATCATCATCTTCTTCGGGTCGGTCCTCGGGCTGGTCATCCCTGTCATCCACATGAAAGGGACGCGGGGTGTTATCGGTGGCGAGATCGGCAACTCAAGCGAAGCTTTCTTTTTCGTGTGGATACTCCTCGCGTTGGGTATCACCGCGACGTTCTCCATCATCCTATCGGCGCGCGCACTGTTGAGCTTGCCCTGGCGCCGGAGCCGCCGCGCGTCAACTGCCGCATAACGCCCGTTGCTGAGATTTGCCGGGATCGGCCCTGTCTGACGGAGCGTTTACGGGAGGGAGCAACTGGTTCAAGAGGCAACTGGCTACGAACAGCAAAGAGCTGAAGCCCGCACAGGTTCGCGGGCTGAGCGAACCGGGCTTCCGCCGCCATTGGAGCGTATCAGTGACCCACCGATTCCTCCGACGAGGGTCTAAGCAAGAGGTTCAGTCATTTAGTAACACAACGGATGTACACAAGCTGGCCAGTGAGTTCGAAGACAAACTTCCGGAAGAGTGACGATGCCGCTATGGGCGAGTTGCAGGCGGAGGACAGAGATCCAAAGCGAGGTTGTGGCGCGGATCAGCCGACCACCGCGTTTGGTCGTTTTCAGCAAGGGCTCATTCAGAGGACGGCCCGAAACCTGGGGCATGTACGACTACCCATACGGTTCCTCGGCCGTCGCACTGGTGGCAGCGTGATCCCCTATAGGTCTTTCCGGTCCCCTGACATTGCTCGCAACCGGTGACCAGTTTCACCGATAGTCGTTCAGGTCTTGGCAGATCGCTCGACTGCCCAATCACCTCGGCATGGTGGTGACTAACCAGCCACCGGCGCAACTCGCGCTCGACTGTTTGCCGGTCCTGGACGCTGAGTTCCGGAGATCGGTGCTCCCACCATTTGGGAACGCAGTCATAGCAAACCAACTGGCCGCCGTCGAATAACGCGCCTGGATCCGAGCGCCGGAAATATATGCCGCACCAACTGCAAGGCTTGACGCCAAGCAATCCGAGACCAGCCTTCAGGTGCTCCAGACTGCGCTCGAGGCTAACCAGCCTCTCATCTTGGCCTTTCTCTGGTTCGTCGGGCAGAGGGCCTAAGCCTCCTTTCGCAATCATACGCCGAACTGCTCACGTCGACTTGCCATCGCCCAAGGCAATTCGCCGAAGACGCCTCGTGCTGAGCAATAGCAAGGCTGCATCGCCCGGAAAAACAACGTGACGAGAAGGGCTGACTGCGGACTTCTCTAGGCTGCGCTTCTGGTGAAGCGACAGTTTTGGGGGATCTCAGTGCCGTAACGCCTCCGCGATCGGGCCAAGCGCCAAGGCGGGCAGGAAGCACAGCGCACCCACGAGCAGGATCGTCCCGAGAACCAAGGCGCCGAACGCGGCGGAATCGCTGGGCAGCGATGCCGCGGTCGTTGGCCGGCGTCCCTGGGCTGCAAATCGGCCAGACAGGGCCAACGCCAGCGCGGCCAAGCCGAACCGTCCGGCCAGCATGGCGACAGCAGTGGTCGCGTTGTAGAACAAGCTGTTGGCATTGAGACCGGCCATGCTTTGTCCGTTGTTGGCCATACACGAGGCATACGCGAATAGCACTTCCGTAAAGCCCCGCGGACCACTGTTGGTCACCAATCCAGCCCGGCCGGCATTCGTAGCGATCGCCACCGCGGTCAACATCAGCACGACCGCCGGCGTCAGCAAGGCGTACAAGGCAGTCAGCCTGGTCTCCGAAGCTGTGATTTTCTTCCCGAGGTAGTCCGGGGTGCGACCGACCATCAGCCCTCCAACGAACACAGCGACCAGTGCGATCATGAGCATGCTGTAGAGGCCGGTTCCGAGTCCACCGAAGACGACTTCCCCCAGCAGCATGTTCACCAGGAGCACCATCATACCCATCGGCTGGTAGGAGTCGTGCATCGAGTTATACGAGCCGGTGGCTCCGTTGGACGTGACCACCGCCGCGAGAACCGATCCTCCAATACCGAAACGGACTTCCTTTCCCTCCATGTTCCCGCCGGAAAGATGCAGGGTGGCGAGTTGCGGCGGAGTCGCGGCCTCGGCGAAATCACACACCACGAGACCACCAACGAACAGCACGACCATCACGGCCAACAATACCCAGCCGGCGCGGGGCCTGCCGGTCATGTGGCCGAACGTGACGGTGAGCGATGCAGGAAGCACAGCGATGGCCAGCAGCCCGAGGAAATTGACAATCGGCGTCGGATTCTCATAAGGATGGGCGCCGTTGGCGTTGAAAAAACCGCCACCGTTGGTCCCCAAATTCTTGATGAACTCTAACACCGCCACCGGTCCTTGAGCGATGGTCTGAATTCCTCCCTCTAAGGTATGGGCCTCCGTGTAGTGCGCCAAGTTGAGCGGCACGCCCTGCCAGACCAAAACGAGGCCTCCCACCAGAGCCAGCGGCAAGAGGACCCAAAGGAGAGCTCGGACCAAGTCCACCCAGAAGTTCCCCAGCGTGTCCGAGCGTTCCCTTGCGAATCCTCTGATAAAGGCGATCCCGATGGCGAGGCCGCAAGCGCCTGCCAGGAAGTTTTGTGAGACCAAGCCAAGCAGTTGTGTCAGATATCGAAGCGTGCTTTCGCCCCCATAAGCCTGCCAGGTTGTAGTCGTCGAGAAACTGATTGCCGTGTTCGCTGCCAAGTCCCCGGTCATTGGAGTGGTCAAGTAATGGTCGGCAGGCCCGCCCGGGAGCCAATGCTGGGCAAGCAGCAAGAGGAATAGCCCTGCTGTTCCTGCGGCGCTGAAAAGCAGGAAGCACAGCGTATAGGTGCCAGCGGACATCTCTTCGGTTCTGCGGACCCCCAGTAGCCAGTACAGACACGATTCGGCAGGGCGGAGTACGGGATCAAGGAAGGTGGGTGCGCCCTCGAACACCTGGGCCAGATAGAGCCCCACAGGTCGCGCCAGCCCTACGACGAGAGTCAGAAAAGCGAGGTACTCCAGCCAGCGCATAGGATTCTCAGAGGGGAGGTGCTGCGGCTACGCGGGGCGGCTCAAACGGCTTCGGCGATTCGTTCATATCAGCAGAAGGATAGCAGGCGGCTCAACGGGCGCGGAGTAGCGATTGTCGGATTCACATTAGGACCGCTACGTCGATGTCTCCATTTCGTCGCAGGACACTGACCGTGACATCGTGTTCATGCCACACCACCACAAGATCGGCGCTGGCATCGCCGACTCGCAGATCCGCGATTTTCGCCCGTCCTAAGAATGGTGGCAGCGACGGACGGACCAATGAGATTCTGGACGTGATCGCGCCGACCCGGATGCTCAGGCAGGCTTGGAACATCAGGAACACGGCCGTTGCCAACCATGCCTGGGGGGCGCCAGCCACCGCTGGAAGCGAATTTCGACGCCAGTTCTGGCCCCGAGAACGCCGGCGCCAGGGCCGCCAGACGCACGTCCTGCGGTCGAACCGATCGGATAGCGGGAGCCCGGTCACTCTGTGGCCGGGCTGGATTTGTTCTACAACGACCCTGGAAGCTTGGCGGAGTTGGCACGCTCCTGCTTGGGCCTATTCGCCTGCGCAGCTCTTAGGCGGGCTTCTTCCATCGGGGAGTAGTGACCAAACTTCGTCTTGAACCATTGCTCCAGCCGCGGGTTGGTGCGCATCGTGGATTCAATTCGCGGCGCGCCCTGCAGCGTGGTTTCCTCACGCAATGCCGCCTTCGCTTGGTCGGCTCTCTGCTGCTCAGCCCTCAGTCGGGCTTCTTCCATCGGGGAGTAGTGGCCGGTCTTAGTTTTAAACCACTGCTCCAACCAGGGATTCCTCGACTGCGCCAGGCCAGCGGCCGTAAACATCGCACCCACCAAACTAATCGCTACAAAACGTCTCACGTTTCGATCTCCTTTTGGGCGGGATCGCCTTGCTGAACTCACCGGAACGATCCAGCCACTCGGATCTGATGCTTCCTGGATAGTCTGGGTTCAATCTTCTTTATGCCGGCAATTTATCGCTGGAAGAAGCCAGTAAGTCGTTGGATCAGAAGCTTACTTAGTCTCCTTTTGCCTCTAACTAACCAGGCGCAGCCAGAAACAAACATGACGCCGACACGGAGTAAGTAAGGAATGTGTAAGGAGTGTATAAGGAGTAGATACGGAATACACGTTTTCTTACGGAATGCAGCCAGCCCTCCGGTCAAATACCGCGGCGTCACTGCCCAGCGATTCGGCCGCGTTCGACGCCTTGGTCTTCGATCCGACCCTGCTCGTGGGCGCGCTGTGCTTCCTGCCCGCCTTGGCGCTCGGCCCGATCGTGGAGGCGTTGAGGCACTGAGATCGCCTCGGTCGCTTTACTGGAAGCGCAGCCTGGAAGTGCGCGGTCAACGCTCCGAGTCGAGAATGTATCTGGTGAAGTTCTTGAAGGGCATGCCAATCTAAGCCGGGGAATGCTCTTTGCCCCTCCGCTCCAAGCGAGGACGTCGTGGGACTGCGGGTGAGACTTCATCTTGACAGGCCACCGCCCAACACGGGAAGGAACGAGGTGCCTGCGTCGGAGCAGCGGCAGGGAAGGGGCAAATGTTCTCGGAATGTCCGTCTCGGCTGTCGACCGATGCCCTCGGTGGCCCGGCCGCGGCTTGGTGCATATTTGCCGTGTAGAGGCATTGGAACTCAATTCTGTGCGCGAGCGTCGGAGACCACAAGCGCCAGATAGGGCTTCGTTACTCAGCCCCCCGAGGGCAGCACTTTCACCGACGAAGAACGGGTCCGCGGATCGGGAATCGAGTATAACCGATTCGCGCGGCCTGCTTTCTGCAGTTCAGGCGCGTACCCTGGTTGAGTGCCCAGTATGACCCGCATTGTGGCAACTGCCTACTTCCCGACCACGACAATCGAGAACGAATCTGGCAACATCTGGCGGCCGGGTCCGCGGCCTCCCTTTTTCTCACCGCCTGGCTGAGCATCTGGCGGAGACGGGGCTGGCGCGGCGCACTCGGCGGCGATCAGCAGAATCCGGTCCGTCTTGGTGTCGAGCGTCAGCGTTTTGGCGCCCGTCATTGTCTTCACATTCTGTTCCACCTCGAAACTGGTGGGGCTGTTCTCTTTGATCACGGTCAGGGTGCCATTACCGTGCGAGCTGAACGCTTCCATGGTTCTAGGATTGAATACAGCGCCGTCGCTGCCTCCGGCGAGAGGAAGGGCATCGAGGATCCCGCGCGATCGGCGGCAGAGCGGCGAAGCCGAGCGCCAGCATAGCCGCGGCCCCGGCGATCATTGCAAGACGCCGATATGAGCGAGCCATGCCACCAAACAGGGCACGGCTATGCCCAGCCAGATCGCCTCGACATTTCACCGCTTTCCGTTTACTCGGTTTGGGAATCGGCGGCAGCCTTCAGTCGGCGCACACTCACCAAAGACGGGCATGAAGACTTATGCCCGATCGCCGCAGTACCGCGCCGGCAGCCACAACAACCAGAAGAAGGCGAGGCTGGCCGCGGCACCGCCGGCAAGGTACCAGGGCCACGGTCCCATCTGGTCGAGCAGGGATGGATTAGCGGGTTTCCGGCACAGGAACATATAATTGCTGCCGAAAGCGGCGTTGACCGCGCCAACCAGCGCGGCATAGCCGAGCAGGAAACCGAAGGAACGCCAAACCGCGGCCGGCCGGAATCGCGCGAAGCCGCCAAACGCCAGCAGCGCGACTGCGATTACGATTCCGCCGTGCGCCACAAAGAAATAGAGGGCCGCGTAGCTCGGCCACGGAAAAAGCAGGTTCGGGGTGAGCAGCGCCATTCCCGCCCCTGCGACGCCGGCGAAATATGCGAATTCAACCAGGGAGGGGACAACTGTGAGACAGCCGAGCACAGCCAGCCACACGGTCAGGTCGCATAACTGCAGCGGAAGGTTAGCCGCGTGGATGCCTTCCCGCGAGTAGCGGTAGATCCACCATACCAGCTCATTGATGGCGAGCGTCCACCCGATGCTCAGGCGGGCGCCGCGCATCGGAATGAAGCCCCGCCAGCACAGGATTGGAAGTGCGACCGCGATCGAGGCCACCGCGATCAGCAGCGAAATGTGAAGTGGGCCGAACAGCCTCACGGAGATTCCTCTATCGGAGGTTCAGCGGCGTGAGAACGCCATCCTTCTTCACAGCCAGCCGAATGGGCCGGGGCTCGCCTCGCCGGGGCACACTCACCTCGACCCAAACCTCCTCGCCGGGCGGCCGGCGCGACGGATCGGGGACGTGCTCGGATATAAAGAAGGCCACAGGCTCCGCGATTCGCCAGGGGCCATTGCTCCAGCGGATAACACGCACTCCGGTGTCGAAGGGAACCGGCTCGGCGACAAGCCGTCCGTTCCGAACGGAGAGAGTCACAGATGCCCAGTAAACCGGCGCTCCCACCATGCCGTCCACCTCCAGGCTCAGGCTGACGTAACGGCCGCGGATGGGGAGATTGGGATCGAACCGTAAGGCCCGCGCCCATGCCCGCGGCAGGCGCTCGCGGTCGAGCGCGTACTTCCCGGCCACGCTCAGCACCAGTAGGCACTGCACCACCGCAACTGCAATTCCACGATAGAGCGGTCTCATATGACCTCCGTACGAATCTGCGAAATCAACCGCCGGCGCGTTCGTTCGAGCAACCAACCTCCGCCGAGAAACAGCAGGCCCAGCACGATCAAGCTGGCGGAGCGGCCCAGTTTATCCATCACATCGGAGAAATAGAAACAAAGCAGCGTGATGGCGAATCCTGCCACGCCGAGATTGATCCGTTCGGAACGCGATTCACGAACTCCCCACAAGGCCAGCCCGATGGATCCGATCAGGCCCCATACATAGGTGAGAATGTGATCGCTTGGCCCGCTACTTATCAGGGCGAGTAACAACGCCCAAACAACGGCGACGCCGTTCCATACGGCTGCGCGGCCGCGGAGCACTATGGCAAGAGCAAGCGGCAGCAAGCCCGCAACCGACCATGCAATCGCCTGCGCCTCCAGCGGCAGGCCTCCCTGCGTCGCCACCGCGGCTGCGACGAACGCCGCGGGCAGCAGCGCAATGCCGCCCAGCCAGGCAAGCGCTTTCCGCAGGGGGCCATCGTTCGCCGCGCGGCGAGCGGTCAGATAAGTGAAGCTCAGAGCGCAGATTCCCGCGGCGACCGGCGCTATATAGTCGCTTCGGCTTTCGGACATCCGCACCCACCACTCACCGGCCAGCCAGTACGGAACCAGGATGGCAACCAGCGCGGCCTGGGTCCAGTGCCGGAGGAGAGCCCATGCGATCGCCGCGCCCACCGCCCAAAGCAGAACCGCGGCCGGCCAGTGCTCGGAGAGATGAAAGATCTGTCCGGCCAGGGCAATGCCGGCTCCCAGCGCCACCGTGCCTACCGTATGCAGCGCGACCGCGAGGGACTGGAAACGGGCGGCCGCCGCGGCCCCGCCCGCGTGGAACACGGCGACCATCAGCAGCACTAGCGTCATCCGCGCTCCGGCGTCGAGTTCATCCCAATGTGCGGATACAAACAAGAGGACGCCCGCGCCGAGCGTGAGAGCGCCAAACGCCAGCGCGAGCAAAATGGGCCATCGCAGACCACCCGGCCGGGCCTGGCTCGCCTCCCACTGTCGAATCCGCCCGCCTGTCGCGGCATCGACAATTCCCGCGGAGGTCCACCGTTCCAGGTGGGATTCCCAATCGTTAGGCATGATGATTCCTCAACTCCTTTCTACAGGTACCGCTGGATGCGGTCGCGAAAACGCGTATAGACCCAGGAGACGCCGACCAGGATCACGCCCAGGACGAAGAACGACATGATGCGGTACAGCGTCTCGAGTTCGCGTAAATCGTAGAAGAACAATTTCCCCACGCAAATGAGGAACAGCGCCAGGCCCGACAGACGCATGGTGCGGTCTCGCAGCGGGAAGCCGGCCCCCAGCAGCACTGCGCCTTCGATTCCCCAGACTACCGTCAGCATGCTGCCGGAGACCTCTTGATACAGAAATGCCATCGCAAGGCTGCTGGCGAGCAGCGAGTAGAGTAGGCGCGCGCTAGGCTCCGATGCGGGCTTCTCTTGTGTCTGCGGGATGAATAGCTGCGCGGCGAACAGGCAGCCGATCACCAGAACTCCCGCCGCGATCCGTTGTTCGGTGCTCGCGAAGATCCCCGCCGGGTCCAACTCGAGAGCCAGCGCCCGCCAGAAGGTGACTGCGGCGAGAGCATAGCTCTGGAACCTGAGGTCGGGCAGGTCCCGGAAGCGGCCGACGACGAGCAGCAGAACGGTCAGCAACGCCCAGCCGATCTCGACGAATGGCGGGCGCAGTTCCAGGTACAGCAGTCCTGCCATCAGGGCCGCCGCGGTGTACAGGTACGGGCGCCGCAAGGATCGCTCCCATTCGCGTAGCCGCTTCGTCCAGCGACCCTGCCGCCACCATTCGAAATAATGAGATGCAATCACCACCGCCCCGTTTAACAGCCGATGGGATACGCCGTAAGAATAGCCGGCGGGCTCCAGGTTGGCGTAGAACAGCCGTCCGAAGGCGGTTGCGGCCGCCAGGTGGCCCTGTAATCGCAGGCCGGGCAGGTCCGTGCGGAAACCGGCTTCCATCAGCAGCAGCGCGAACAAGGCCCAGGCCGGAGCTACGGCCACCGGGTTCAACAGCACCCACAGCTCGATCAACGCGAACAGCGAGCCACCGGCCGAGGCGATGTTGACGGCGCCTCGCAATTCGCGCTGCGACGCCTGGTCCGGCTTTGCCGCGAAGAAACGCGCGGCGAAAGCGTAAGCCAGCAGCGCCGCGCAGCCGATTGCGAGGCGTTCGTCCGCGCCGCCGATCGGGTGGAACGGCAGCACGGTGAAGAGCAGCACGCGGACGGCGCCCATCGTCGCGAGCACGTGCGCGTGCGTCCGCAGGTCCGAAGGCCAGCGCCGCAGGCCCAATTCGAGCGCCAGAATTCCCAGCGCCATCCAGGCCGGACCCAGGTAGACCGCCGGCACCGTTCTCCAGAGCAGCGCGGCCGCGGCCGCGCTCGAGACCGCGCTCGCAATCGCCTGCAGCGCCTGCCGCTCCGTTTCGCCAAAGCGGTCCGCCGCCGAACGCAGCGCACATAGCGCCGCGCCGTATGCCACCACCGCCGCGACGGCCAGCGGAATCCAGGCGTGCGCCCAGAACGCCACCGTTCCGGCGGAGATTTCGACTTGGTGCAGCCACACCGCACCGAGTGCGAGCACGCCTGCAAGGTAGCCCTGTATTCTGAAATCGAACAGACGGAATCGCCACCCGAATACAAAGAGGAGCGCGCCCAAGCCCAGCCAGCTTATGCCGAGGTGGCGCAGCGAAATCTCGAATCCGATCGCCAGCGCGATTAAGGCGGATGCGGCGTATCCATAGGTCCGGCCACGCGCCGACATGACCGGCGTGGCGCGGACACTCGTGTCTGCCGCGTCGGCACTCGTGCCGACGCCTGTCTCAAACGTAAACAACGGCAGCGTCCGCAATCCGCGGTTGACATAGAACAGGAAGGCGGCCAGCGCCGCCGAGGGCGTCCAATCCTGCAAAGTGCGGCCCGCAAACTGCACGGTTCCGGCATCGGGAATATCGGTGAACAGGAGTTTCAACCCCAGCCCGGCGAACAGAGTGCCGGCCAGACGGCGAGGGTAGCCCTGGCGGAAAATCAGCCCAGCCAGAAAGAGCAGTTCCCCTTCGGCCAGCAGCGCGGCGTTCACCGTTTGCCCGTGGAGCTTCAGGGCCGCCGCTGCAAAGGAGCAAACCGCGGCCAGCGTGATCGGACCTTCATAACCGCCCGCGAAGATGCGTTCGACCGTGGTGGTCTCAGGCGGAAACGTCGCCGGGGGACGAAGAACAGCGCGCAGAATCGTATCGGATAGATAGGCCACCGCAATGCCCGCCGCCAGCAAATAGATTTCCGCTGGGTCCGCGGCCGACCATTTCCCGTAGGAGAGTGCGGCGAATCCGAGCGCGTTGAGCGGCAGGATGGCCTGCTCCGCGGCATGGTTCGAACGGCGGCGTGTCCGCAGCAGGTCGTAAACTTCGAACACGAGCCAATAGGCGGCGAACACAGTCTGCGCGGACCAGAGCGGCGCTCCATTGTCGCCCCTCGATGCGCACGTTGCATAGGTGGCAACCAGGCCAAACAGGGCCATGCCCGGCCACGAGAACCGGTAGGCGACGATCAGCAGCGAGGCGGCCAGCGGAACCAGCGCAATCACCGAAAGCGCAGTCACCGGCGTAATGGCGAGCGCTGCGAAGGCCATGAAATAG
>Ga0116126_1001738_pt1 | contig 13367 bp, 13 predicted proteins | sample June2015DPH_16_5_FD_89730 | JGI IMG/M metagenome (GOLD analysis project Ga0116126, IMG submission 89730) | Peatland microbial communities from SPRUCE experiment site at the Marcell Experimental Forest, Minnesota, USA - June2015DPH_16_40 | ecosystem: Environmental > Terrestrial > Soil > Wetlands...
CATCCCGTCATCCTTGGTCTGTTCTCGGGGGTCGGCGGGCGGTTCATTCTGTATCGGCCCGGCCAAGCCCCACTCGAAGCACCGCCGGTGCCGGTTGTTTATCAGCTACTGAAATCCATCGGCCACAGTACGATGGCGCTGGCTGAAGTGGTCGGGCCTTATCTGGACAATCCCGACGATCAGTCCTGGCGCGGTTCGATGCTCGCCTATCGTAGCCGCATGAAGTCGGCGCTAGATGGCCTCGACGCGACGCCGATGGCTGCGGAGTGGCGGGCAAACAACCGGATCATCCTTGAGAACAACATCGCGTTTATGGACGAGTGCCTGGCCAAGGGCGCGGTCTCGTTCGTCGCGTTGAAGGCATTTTCGGAGAAACAGGGCCCCTACTTGAAGCTTGACGTCACATGGGCGGCGCAGACTCAGGTCGCGCATTGGATGACGGTGATCGCTGACTGGAAGAAGCTGCTCGGCAACGATTGGGACAAGACCTACGCCGCCAGCAACACCATTTACGTCACGCGTCAAAACAACGTCCTGTTCAGCGTCCTGGCGCAGTTCTTCGGTCCGGACGCCATCAACGATCGGCTGCTTCTGATCGAGACGATGTCCTTCACCACGACGCCTGCGGATATGCTGGAGTCGTTTACGCGCATCATTTCCGATCGCTCGGTCGGTGCGTTGTTCTTCGGCGACTATCATCTGATGGACTACGAACTGATGGGAGGCGACGCACGGGCCGCAATCATCGCGGAAGACGCCAAGCGCGGAACGACGCCGTTCCTGCCGCCGCTCGTGCCGTTCGGCTCCAGGCAATGGCCGGCCCTGGTCACCCCCGGGCCCGGACCCGCGTCCATTGCCGACCTTCATTGAACCGGCGGTGTGATGGCTGTCCGGACCGTTTCTGCGCCGGTGTTTGGAACGGGTAGAGGTAACAGGGAATGGGCATTTCACGACGAGAGTTCGTCAAGTTGGCAACATCAAGCGGTATCGCGCTTGGCCTCTCGCGTGCGGCGTTTGCCGAAACTCCAGGGTTCGATACGCGCGAGACGTTGCCGGGACGCCGGAGTTGGAATCCGGCTGCCATCGGCGAAGGACGCATCGACGGTCCTGCCAAAGTCATCGGGACCAAGCTCTACGCATCCGATTTTCGCGCCGCCGACCTTCCCGGTTGGCCTTCGAATACCTCGCACGGCATGCTCATCCGGGCGACAGACGCGACACATGTCTTCACGGGAATCGACCTATCGCGATTGAGTGGTGCTCTCGAACCGACGCGGGTGGTCACCGCCGTGGATGTCGTGAGCGCCGGCATCCGCGTGCCCGCTTTTTATGAAGGTTATCTCTTCTGCCCCGTCGGGAAAACGCCACTGTATCTGGGACAGCCGGTGGCCATGCTGATCTTCGAACGATTCGATACGTTCGATCAGGCACGCTTAGCCTTGCGCGATCCGAGCTGCGTGAAATACGGCAAGGAGACGCGCCCCGTTGCTGTTGCTCCTTACGGTTCGCATCGCTTTGTCCGCATTGCCGGCTCGACGCCAGACGAACCGGATGTTTACTCGCCGCTCTTGGCCGGCTGGGTGGGCCCGCGCAGTTTTCAGAAGGGGGATATTCCGGTTTGGGCGCCGGCCAACCAACACGGACCGGCGGATGCAAAGGCCTCCTTCTACGGCGAGCAGATCCGTGCCGAGCTTGCCGCGAACAATCCGGACCTCCTGGTTCTGGGCCGCGAATTCGAGACGCAATCCGTCGACCCGATGTTTCTCGAGCCGGAGTCCGGACTTGCTTGGTACGATGGAAGCGGGCGGACGCTTGAGCTCTTGCTTGGCGTCCAGTCACCGCTGGAGTGCGCAGAGTCGATCGCCTATCTGCTCGGCGGCGCTCGCGAAAACTTCAAACCGGACCGGATTCAGACGCATTTCGCTTATCTCGGCGGCGGCTTCGGCGGCCGCGATCATACCATCATGCCGCTCTACATCGCGTTGGCCGCGATGTTCTTTCCCGATCAGCCGGTGCGGCTCGCGAATAACCGCTATGAACAATTTCAGTCGGGGATCAAGCGCCACGCGTTCAAGATGCATTCGCAAATCGGTATCGATCGGACGACCGGCCGGATCCGCGCCTTCGCCGCCGACCATGTCCTCGATGGCGGCGGGCTCGCCAACTTTTCCGGCAGCGTCGCCGACGTGGCCGCGACCGGCGCGATCGGCATCTACGACATACCCAAAGTCGACATCTCCACAGTTGCCATCCATTCGCGCGGGGTCACCGCAGGTTCGATGCGCAGCTATGGAACATTGCAGACGATGACAGCGCTCGAAGTCTTGATCGACGAGGCCGCGCAGGCGCTGCGTATCGACCCGATCGAGTTCCGGCGCAGAAATGCTTTGCCCACCGGCGGCAAGACCATGACCGGCAATCCGCTTGTCGGGATCACGCGCACCGGCGAGATTCTCGACAAACTCGGCAAGCACCCAATCTGGCAGGACCGTGCGGCCGAAAAAGCCCGCCCGCAACAACAGCAAACTGGAATCCTTGTCGGCACGGGCGTGGCCTGCGTCACCAAGGATTTCGGCAGTGGCGCCGACTGCACATTGTCTTCGGTCTCGATTTCGCTCGAAGGCCGGATCACGATCTACTCCGATGCGGTCGAAATGGGGACCGCCATCGGCACGGCGCTCGCCAATCGCGCGGCCGCGATCATCGGCGGTGTGGCAGATGAAGTGACCGTGGCGAAAGTCGAGGCATTCGAACCGCTCGAACTGGTCACATCCGGCGATCCCTATAGCATCACGCAATCTGAGCAGGATGCGGCATCGCGTAACCCGCGCTGGGTTCCGGCGATCAGTTCGCCATCGAGCGCGTCGGTCGGCGCGCATATCAGCACGCACGGCGCATTCGAAGCGGCGCGTGTCATATTCCGCTTCGGGCTGTGGCCGGCCGCGCTCGAATTGTGGGGAATTCGCAAGACCGACCCGCGGGCCCGGCAATGGAACAGCGCGCGATGGCAAAATCGCAAGCTGATGATGTCCGGTGTGGCGCCCTTGGATCTGGGGGTGGTTGCGGCGAAAGCGCACGCGCGCGGCGGAGTCATTGGAGCGATGGTCCACGGTTTCAATCGCTGGGAATGGTCGCACGCGTCGTTCCCGGTGGAGGGCGAGACCTGGACTGCCGATATCGACGCGCTTGCCGTGCGTACCGGTGCCGGAACCGGGGCAGAGCGTGGCGGCACAGCGGATCGTTTTGTCCGCCTCGACCGGACCATGATAAGCGCGCCGCCCGCCGTGAACGAACGCATCGGCACTGCCTATTCATCGGCCTGCGGGTCGCTGGTTCGCCTCGAAATTGAGCGCAAGACCGGCAGTGTGCGCATCGCGAAGGCATACAGCGCTGTCGAATGCGGACAGGCGCTGGTTCCGGAAGTCGTCGTCGGACAGGCGCAGGGCGGCTTCGCGATGGGCGTTGGTTACGCATTGCTGGAGTCATTGCCGCTTTATGAGGACGGGCCCGGTAACGGGAAATGGAATCTCGGTCAGTACGTGATCGCCCGCGCGACGGACCTGCCATTGAATGGGCTGGAGATCGAGGTGTTGCCTGCGCTCGCACCGAACGACCCGCCAAGGGGCATGGCGGAAGTTGTGATGATTCCTATCGTTCCGGCGATCCTGAACGCGATTTATGACGCTACAGGTCATCGCTTCCAATCCCTGCCGGTTACCCGGGCCATGATCAAGGGCGTGCTGCAATGACCAACATGAGCATCACGATCAACGGCAAAGTGTACGGACCGTTGGAGGTCCGTGACGAATTGTCGATGAACGATTTCCTGCGCGAGTATCTGGGGCTCACCGGCACAAAATTCGGTTGCGGGCTGGCGCAGTGCTTGAGTTGCGCAGTGATTGTCGACAACCCTGATGGGACCAGCCAGACCAGCCCGACGTGCATCGTTCCGGCGGCAAGCTTCGCTGGCAAGTCGATCCGCACCGTCGAGGGCCATGCACAAAACGGACAACTATCCGTCCTGCAAAAGGCCTTCGTGGAACATTTTTCGTTTCAATGTGGCTATTGCACGGCTGGCTTTTTGAACGAGGGCCAAGTGCTGCTGGAGCGCTTGGCGAAAGCGCCGGTGCTGCGCGCCGACCTCGACAAAACGATCCTGGAAGCTCTCGATGGCCATCTTTGCCGCTGCACCGGTTACGTCAAATACCACGAGGCCATACGCGACGTAATTGTGTCCGATCCGAAACGTTATTTGGGATAGCGGAGTCACGCGGCTGCCGTTGCACCGTTTGGCGCGCAGGAGATGCCGGTCATGAATTCAGCCATGCGTCTTGCGTCGCTCGCTTCGTTGATGACGGCGCTGGTGCTGATACCGGTGGCGAACGTCGAATCCGCGGAACCATCGACCACGCTGGCGGCGCCGGAGAGCTTCGCCAATATCAGCGATGAAGCGGCGCGGTCGGTCGCTCTGTTCGCGGAGGCCGGCAAGGTGCTCACCTCACCGCGCTGCGTGAACTGCCACCCGGCCGGCGATCGGCCGCTCCAAGGCGAAGCGCACAGGCTGCATCAGCCGCCGGTCGAACGCGGCAGCGATGGCTTTGGCTTGGCGTCGATGCGTTGCGCCACGTGCCACCGCAGCGCCAACTTCGATCCCGCCGGTGTGCCGGGCCACCCGCACTGGCATTTGGCGCCTAGCGAGATGGCATGGCAGGACAAAACGCCGGGCGAGATCTGTGCGCAGATCAAGGACCCGGCGCGCAACGGCGGCCGGTCGCTTGGGCAAATTTTGACGCACATCGCCACGGACTCGCTGGTCGGCTGGGCGTGGGCGCCCGGATTCGGTCGCGAGCCGGCTCCTGGGACGCAAAAGGAACTGGGCGCACTTATCGAGGCCTGGGTGAAAATCGGCGCGGTGTGTCCGAAGTAAGCGCAGTTAGCACACGGTTTTCAGACAAATGCCGACTGTCCGCGCCCGGACGCGTCAATCATCTCTGCCCGGCCGTGTCCCCTGAAAGCAGACATTCAGTGTGCACTTATGAGTCCACAGCCTAGTCGAAGAACAGGCTCGACACCGATTCCTCGGCGGCGGTGCGGGTGATGGCCTCCCCGATCAGCGTGGCGATCGAGAGCACGCGAATGTTGGGCGAGGCTTTGACTTCATCGGTCGGCTGGATCGAGTCGGTGATCACCAGTTCCTTGAGATTTGATTTATTGATACGGGCGACCGCGCCGCCCGAAAGCACGCCGTGGCTGATGTAGCCGTAAACCGCGGTGGCGCCCTTTTCCAAAAGCGCGTCGCCTGCGTTTACCAGCGTGCCGCCGGAATCCACAATGTCGTCGACGAGGATGCAGATGTGGCCATCGACCTCGCCGATGACGTTCGCCACCTCGGACTCGCCCGGCCGCTCCCGCCGTTTGTCGATGATGGCGAGCGGCGCATTGATGCGCTTGGCGAGCCCGCGGGCGCGCACCACGCCGCCGACATCCGGCGAGACCACGATGACGTCGGCGAGATCGAAGCGCTGTTTGATGTCTCGCACCATGACCGGAGAGGCAAACAGGTTATCCGTCGGAATATCGAAGAAGCCCTGGATCTGTCCGGCATGAAGGTCGAGTGTCAGCACGCGGTCGACGCCGGCGCGAGTGATGAGATTGGCGACAAGTTTGGCGGAGATCGGCGTGCGCGGCCCCGGTTTGCGGTCCTGCCGGGCGTAGCCAAAGTAGGGAATCACCGCCGTGATCCGGCGCGCCGAGGCGCGCCGTAGCGCGTCGATGATGATGAGCAATTCCATCAGGTGGTCGTTCGCCGGAAACGACGTCGACTGAATTACGAAAACGTCGGCGCCACGCACGTTTTCCTGGATCTCGACGAAGATCTCCATATCGGCGAAACGGCGGACCACCGCCTTGGCCAGCGGGGTGCCGATGTAGGCGCCGATACCCTCGGCCAGCGCAGGGTTGGAATTACCGGCGACGAGCTTGATGGCTCCATTGTTACCCGCCAATTCCGCTCTCCTGCGCGCCCCGGCTCAGACCAAAAGCAAGGACCTGATACAAGCCGCGTTCGGGACTGGCAACATGAATCAGGGCCTTGTCCCCGCGGGATTTTTCGCTTTGAGCGTGCTAGTTCGCGGCCTGGTAAATGCTCTCGTCAGACCAGCGCGATCGCATTGACGTGCCGGCCGTAATCCGCTTCGCCGCGATGGGTCGAGCGGCGGAAACTGAAAAACCGCGCCGGATCGGCGTAGGTGCAAAGCCCAAGATCCTGGACCTGCCGGATGCCGGCGCGCGTCAGTCGCAAGCCGATATAAGCGGCGAGATCGAACAGGGCATGGCCCTCGCGCGCCGCCGGGCGGAAGAACTGTTCGCTGCCCGAATCCTCGGCGGCAAAGCGCGCGATGAGATCGGGGCCGACTTCGTAATTGTCTTGCCGGATCATCGGCCCGAGCGCGGCGCGGATCTGGCTGCGTTTGGCGCCAAGCCGCGCCATTGCCTCGACCGTCGCTTCGGCGACGCCGGCGAGCGCGCCGCGCCAGCCGGCATGCACGGCGCCGATCACGCGGGCGACCGGATCGGCGAAAAGGATCGGGCCGCAATCGGCGGTCGACACGCCGATGGCGAGACCGGGCGTGCAGGTGACGATGGCGTCAGCGCGCGGGCGAGCATCAATCCGCCACGGCGCCTCGGCGACGACGACGTGGGGCGAATGAATCTGGTAGGCGGTGAGCAGAAAGTCGGGCCCGACTTCGAGTGCCGCCGCCATGCGCGCGCGATTTTCTAAGATGTGAGCGGCGCTGTCGCGCGAGCCGGTGCCGCCATTAAGGCTGGTATAGAGGCCGCCCGAAACGCCGCCTTCGCGCGTAAAGAAAGCGTGGCGGATTCCGGAAAGCGCGAGCGTCTCGGCCTGGATCATCATGTCTCAGTCCCGGCGCCGCGTTCGAATCCCGGCAGCGGACCGAATTTCGGGTCGGCAATGGCAAGAACCTTGAACATCTCGCCCATGCCCTTCGGGCCGCCTGCGGTCAGCCGCGCGAGCGCGCTATCGATCGCGGCAGTCTTTTCCGGCGCCGCGCGCGTTTTCAGCGCGGCCGCCCGTTTGTCGATGCCGAGGCGCCGCAGGAAATCGCCCTGCGAAACCGGGCCGTGGATGCGTCCGCCGATGATTTCGGCGCTCTGCGCCAATGCCGCGAAATCGACATGCGCCGTAATGTCGGCGTTGCCCGGCGCGCGCAGCGGGTCGGCGAAGGAATGTCCGGCGACGGCCTGCAGCGTTTCGCCCAACCCTTGCCGCGCGTGGCCGTAGTCGATGATGAGCGCGACGCCATCGGCGCGTACGCGCCGCCCGATCTCGAGCGCGATCGCGTCGGAGCGCCATTCATAAATGGAGCCCGCGGAAGACTGGCGCAGCGCCCGCGGCAGGGTCGCCTCGAAATGCGGCAGCGGATCGTGCGCGGCGCCGATGACGAGATTGCCGTTCGATGCGATCTCGACGACGCGCTCGTGCCAGCCGTCGGCCTGTTTGACCGCCTGATGTACCGGCAGCGCATCGATGAACTCGTTAGCGACAATAAAAGCGGGACCGCCAGGAACGTCGTCGAGCGCGGCATGCCACAGGATCGGCACGCCGAGGCCTTCGAGGCGCTGTTCCTGCACCTCTTGGAGCTTTGGACTGATCTCGACCAGATGCAGGACGATCGCAGCGTGGAAGTTCTTCACGGTCTTGGCGGCGCGTACGGCGTCGGCCATCAGCGTCCCGCGTCCGGGTCCGAGTTCGACAATGCGCACGTTTTCCGGCGAGCCCATCTGCTGCCAAACGGCCGCCATCCATAATCCGATGAGTTCGCCGAACATCTGGCTGATCTCGGGCGCGGTGATGAAATCGCCGGCGGCGCCAATGGGTTCGTGCGTGAGATAATAGCCGTATTGCGGATGCGTGAGGCAAAGCCGCATGTAATCGGCAATGGGCATCGGCCCGGCGACGGCGATCAATCGGCGGATTTCGGCTTCGAGCGGCGAGCGTTCGTCAGCCATGTTTTGCGATCGGCTGGCGGGTCAAGACGAAGGCGAGCAGGCCGACACCCGCCAATATCAATGGAATGCAGAGCAGCATTCCCATGGTGAGGCCGCCCCAGAGAAAGCCGAGCTGCGCGTCGGGCTCGCGGAAAAATTCGCAAATGATGCGCGTGACGCCATAGCCGAGCGCGGCGGCGCCGGTGACAAGACCGGGCCGCTTGAGCGCGCCCAAGCGCACCAGCGCGCCGAGCACGACCAGAAGGACGAGGCCTTCGAGCGCCGCTTCGTACAGTTGGCTCGGATGGCGCGGGATCGGTCCGCCGTTGGGAAATATCATCGCCCACGGCACGTCGGCCGGCCGGCCCCACAATTCGCCGTTGATGAAATTGGCGATGCGGCCGAGGAACAATCCGATTGGAGCGACCGCCGTGGTGATGTCGCCGAGCGACAGCATCGGCAAGCCGCGGCGCAGCGCGAACAGGATCGTAGCCACAATGCAACCGAGGACGCCGCCATGGAACGACATACCGCCGTTCCACAATTGGAAAATCTCGATCGGATGGGCGGCGAAGTGCGAAAAATTGTAGAACAGCACGTAGCCGGTGCGGCCGCCGAGGATGATACCGAGCGTGATCCAAATGATGAAATCGTCGAATTCGACGGCGGTGATTGGCGCCGGTCCGCCCCATAACCTCTGCGAAGCGATGATGGCGCGCGCATAGAACCAGCCGGCGATGATGCCGACGATGTAGGCCAATGCGTACCAACGCACGGCGAGCGGTCCGATGGAAATCAACACCGGATTGATCGCGGGAAAGGGCAGGACCGGCAGGACGAGCATCGACAGCTCCACGCGGGCGCGGTGCGCCCTCCTCACGGTGCCGCGATTCCTGGCGCCGCGTCTCTTGCGATGGCGCCGCACCATTGCCATTGTGCGTACGCATGGCAAGCGGGCCGTCGGCGCGCTTCGCCAGCCTAAGGTTCGGAGGCGAACATGGTCCAGACGACGAACCGGTTCTTCGACGAGGCTGCTCGCTTGATGAACGACGCGGCCGGCGTTGCGCAAGGCGTGCGGCGCGAATTCGAGACGCTGTTCCGCAGCCAGGCGGAGCGCATACTCCGCGACCTCGCCGTCGTCCAGCGCGAGGAGTTCGAGGCGGTCAAGGACATGGCGCGGCTGGCCCGCGAAGAAAACGAAGCGCTCAAAGCCCGGATTGTGGCGCTGGAAGCGCGGCTTGCGGGCTCAAATCCGCCGCCGGGCGTAACGCCCGGCGGTTTCTGATGCCCTAGGGCGGTTTCCGGCCTTCCTTGTTTTTGCCGGTCCGCGCCGCTATAAGCGCGCCACCGCGGCGAAATTAACACCTTTGGCACCCCTGGAGGCTGCCGCGGAAATCCAAGCGCATTGTAACGCTTAACGACGAGGACACATGATGGCGACCGTCAATCTGATCAAGGCGGCGTCGCGCTCGCGGGCAGGCAAGGGGGCCGCCCGGGCAGAGCGTCGCGCTGGCCGCGTGCCTGGAATCATCTACGGCGACGGCAAGCCGCCGTTGCCGATCTCGCTCGATTACAACGATCTGAGCCAGCGGATCTATGCCGGGCATTTCCTCACCACCATTCATGACGTCGAGGTCGACGGCGTGAAGCACCGCGTCATTCCGCGCGATTTCCAGCTTGATGCCATCCGCGATCTGCCGCTGCATGTCGACTTCATGCGGCTCGGCGAGGGCGCGACGATCCGCGTCAACATCCCGATCCACGTGAAGAACGCTGAGCAGTCGCCGGGCGTCAAACGCGGCGGTACGGTTTCTATCGTCACCCACACCATCGAAGTGCGCTGCCGGGCCGACGCTATTCCCGGCGCGATCGAAGTCGACGTGGGTGAGCTCGAAATCAATCATTCCAAGCATCTCAGCGACATCACGCTGCCGGAGGGCGTGCGGGTCGTGGCCGGCAGGGACATCACGCTGGTCACGGTCGTGCCGCCGTCGGGCTATGCGGAAGAAATCAAAGCTGCTGCGGAGGCTGCGGCGGCTGCTGCTGCGGCGGCTGCCGCTGCGGCGGCTGCACCGGCTGGAGGCGCGCCGGGCGCTGCCCCGGGCGCTCCGGGTGCCGCTCCGGGCGCGGCGGCTGGTGCAACACCGGCCAGTGGCGCAGCCGAGAAGAAGTGAGGTTCCGCACCGCGGGACGAAACCGATGCTGCTCCTGGTCGGACTCGGGAATCCGGGAGCACGTTATGTCGGCAACCGCCATAACGTCGGCTTCATGGCACTCCAGGCGATCGCCGAGCGCCACGGCATAGGGCCGTGGCGCCGGCGCTTCCAGGGAGTCGCGTGTGAGGGGCCGATCGGCGGCGAGCGCGTGCTGCTGCTCCTGCCGGGGACCTTTATGAATGAATCGGGCCGCGCCGTCGCCGAGGCGGCGCAGTTCTATAAACTTTCGCCCGGTGACGTTACGGTGTTCCACGACGAGATCGAACTGCCGCCGGGCAAGGTCAGGGTCAAAGTCGGCGGCGGCATTGCCGGTCACAACGGCTTGCGCTCGATCGCCGCCCACATCGGCAACGATTATCGGCGGGTACGCATCGGCGTCGGTCATCCGGGCGCCAAGGATTTGGTCGAGCACTATGTGCTCAGCGATTTCGCCAAGAGCGAGCGTGCCTGGGTCGAGGCGCTCATCGCCATCCTTGCCGACAATGTCGATGTTCTGATCCGCGGCCAGGACCCGAGTTTTCAGAACAAGGTTCATCTCGCTATGCTCGCCAAGGGATTTGGCGACCGGTCGGACCTGGATTCTTCGTCCGGTAAAAATCCCGAAGCGTGAACCGCGATTGACAGGTGAATAGACTCCCATGGGCTTCAAATGTGGCATCGTCGGCCTGCCGAATGTCGGCAAGTCGACGCTCTTCAATGCGCTGACCGAGACGGCGGCGGCGCAGGCGGCGAATTATCCGTTCTGCACCATCGAACCGAATGTCGGCGAGGTGGCGGTGCCGGACACGCGGCTTGAAACGCTCGCTGCGCTCGCCAAGTCGGCCACGATCGTGCCGACACGGCTGACTTTCGTCGATATCGCCGGTCTCGTGCGCGGCGCATCGAAAGGCGAGGGGCTTGGCAACCAGTTTCTCGCCAATATCCGCGAGGTCGACGCGATCGCGCATGTGGTGCGCTGCTTCGAGGATACCGACGTGACGCACGTTGAGGGCCGCATCGATCCGATCGCCGATATCGAGACGGTCGAGACCGAGCTGATGCTCGCCGATCTCGACAGCCTGGAACGGCGTGTCGACGGCCTCGAACGCAAGGCGCGCGGCACGGACAAAGACGCGAAGGAAGCGAAGGAGGCGCTCGATCTCGTCAATCGCGCACTGACGCTGCTCCGCGAGGGAAAGGCCGCGCGCCTCACCGAGCGCAAGCCGGAAGAAGAACGCGCCTTTCACACGCTCGGGCTCCTGACTTCACTGCCGGTGCTTTATGTTTGCAACGTTGAAGAAGCCGCGGCGGCAAACGGCAATGAATTCTCACGCAAGGTCGATGCGCGGGCCAAGGCAGAGGGCGCGGCGACGGTCGTGATTTCGGCGAAGATCGAATCAGAGATCGCGGTGCTGTCGCGCGATGAGCGCAGCGACTATCTCGCCGCCGTCGGTCTGCATGAAGCCGGGCTCGACCGCCTGATCCGCGCCGGCTATGCGCTGCTTCAGCTCGTGACCTTCTTCACCGCCGGCCCGAAGGAAACGCGGGCCTGGACGGTGACGCGCGGCACCAAGGCGCCGCAGGCGGCCGGCGTCATCCATACCGACTTCGAGCACGGTTTCATCCGCGCCGAAACGATCGCCTATGACGATTATGTCGCTTGCGGCGGCGAGGCTGGCGCGCGCGACGCCGGCAAGATGCGGCTTGAGGGCAAGGACTATGTTGTGCAGGACGGCGACGTCATGCATTTCCGCTTTGCGACGTGATCGGATCGGCTAGATCTGCTGACCGCGATTGCGGATGGCGCCGAGATGCTCGTTGATGCGGAATACGATCAGCACGAATTCGGCAATGATGCGGGCGAGCACCACGCCCATGCAGGCGCCGAGCAGGCTGGCGATGAGAAAGATCATGCCGACGAATGGATTGAACGCCATCGTTGACAGCGATGAGACTGCGCCGGCGACGCCGAGCAGGACGGAAATGACGACGGCGAGCCAATAAAAGACCTTGATGACAGTGGGCGTCACAAATCGCTCCCACTGGAACAAGTCGCTAATGCCGAACATGCCTGTCCCTCCCGCGCGAACCATGGTGACTGCGACTGCGCGACTGAAACAACGAATCTGCTTGAGAAGCGCGCATAGACTGCACCGCGCCAAAGCAGTGGTCAATCGAGACGGTTCCGCGGCTTGAAAGTGTGGCTGCGCGGCGGTGCATCCCGGTCATTTTTGCGGCGCGGGAACGCGCCATCATCGGTTTGTTCTCCACCAGGAACGCACACCGCGGCCGCGCGTTGGGCCCTCATGCTCGGATCGTAAATCCGAAGTGCAAACGCATGGAGTTCTCTATGAGAAACCTCATCTCCTACACAGCCCTTGGTGTTGCACTGGCGGCGGGGGCATCGGTGGCGCATGCCCAGACGGTGGAGACCGTCCTCGTGCCGCGGCAAGGCCCGGTAGTCATCGCACAGGAGCCTATAGCGGCGCCGCCTGCGGGTGTTCTGGTAACGCAACCCGCCCCAGCCGTTCGGATCGTGCCGATTGGAACGGTAGAAACGGTGCGCACCGTCCGATCCACGACCACGCCTAAGGTCGTAACCCGTCGCGTCGTCCGCAGCCGAACCGCGAATCGCGTAACGACGACACGGACGACAACCGTGCGCGAAGGCATCGTCACGACATCTGCGATTGTCGCTGCCCCGCCGGCGGTCGCTGCCATCGCGGAGCCGACTTATACCGAAGTGCTGCGAGCGCCGCGGCTTTACGACGTTGTAACTCCGGCGCCGGCGATAGCCGCACAGCCGGCACCATTGCTGCGGGCGCGCCGGTCCCGACTTACCGTTACGTCTACGGGCCCGATCGCATCTTGGTGATCGACCCCTACACCAACATCGCGGTTCAATCGATCCCGCGGTAACGCGAGCGGGACCAAAGAAACGAAACGTGCGCTGCCCTCGCGGCAGCGCGTGTGCTCGTAGCAAATGGAGGCGACTATGAAGGTTTGTTTCGCTCATCCGGTGATGGCATTGGCATTGATCTACGCAACGTCGGGGTTGTTCGGCGGGGGCGTTGAAGTGGCCGCCGCCCAGTCCACCGGCATCGACGAAGTGGTGAGCGCAAACGGCATCGCGCCGAAGCTCGAACTCACTCCGTCGCAGCG
>Ga0116126_1001739_pt1 | contig 13361 bp, 15 predicted proteins | sample June2015DPH_16_5_FD_89730 | JGI IMG/M metagenome (GOLD analysis project Ga0116126, IMG submission 89730) | Peatland microbial communities from SPRUCE experiment site at the Marcell Experimental Forest, Minnesota, USA - June2015DPH_16_40 | ecosystem: Environmental > Terrestrial > Soil > Wetlands...
CGTCGTCGCCCACCAATAGTACCCAGGCGCAGTGCAAACGGTGCCGCTCCGAAGCCAGAGCCTCACCCTTTGGCACATAGAGCCTCAGCCATGGTCGTAGGCGCTTCAATAAGCAACCGGCGTCTTGCGTCCCTGGGTCTCTCCCCGAAGCCAGACATACAAAAGCGCGTGTGGGCCACGCGCAGGCCAAGGCAGCACAATAAAGAGTTTCTGGCGGCTCATGCCTCACTATAAATCGGATCTCCCTACTGCAGCCAGCAGGCCCGCAATTCTTGGGCGGCATCGAACCAGTTCTCTTCCGGCGATCCCTCCGGACAGCCTCTGGCTTGCCATATCGTATAAGCCAGCGCTGCGATGTCCTCGTACCGAAAGATCGCGATGCCGTGTTCATCTACAGAGTCTCGGTGCGCCTGCTCGGCATGGAGTGCTCAAGAACTTGCCTCGAGTGCTCCTGCGAGGTCTGGTGATCCTGTTTGATCCGTTTTGTTAACTATCTGCGTGATCCGAGTATTCCAGCCAGCGCTCGCTCTGAGTGTCAGTTTGCCACAGTACAATCCTCTTTTTGTCGTGCTCGGCAGCGGTACGATGGGCCTGTGCCGCAAGTTCGAGCTGCTCAACGGCTTTTCGGTGTGCCCCGGGAGGACATCTATCGTGACAACAACTGCAGAAAACGCCCAGACGAAGCCGGGTTCCGAGCCCGCTTCCAAGGACGATCTGAAATCGCTTCCCATGCCGGACATGGAGGCAAAGCTGGGATCGTCGCCGGACGGCCTCAGTCAAGCCGAGGCGCAGAAACGGCTGACCCAATATGGGCCCAACGAAATTGAAGAAAAGAAGACCAATCCGTTCCTGAAATTCCTCAGCTATTTCTGGGGTCCCATCCCGTGGATGATCGAAGTAGCGGTGATCCTGTCGGGCGTAGTCGGGCACTGGCCGGATTTCTTCATCATCCTCCTTTTGTTGGTTTCCAACACCGTGGTCGGATTCTGGGAAGAACGCCAGGCGGGCAATGCCATCGCTGCCCTGAAGGCCAAGCTGGCGGTCAAGGCCAAGGTCAAACGCGATGGGAAGTGGACTAACCAGGCGGCGCTTGAGGTGGTGCCGGGCGACGTCATCCGCGTGCGCCTCGGCGACATTGTGCCGGCGGATGCGCGCTTGCTGGCGGGCGACCCGCTGGAGGTGGACCAGTCCGCGTTGACAGGCGAATCCTTGCCCGTTGAGCGCAAACCCGGTGAGCCTGTGTTTTCGGGATCCATCGTGCGCCGGGGCGAAATCGAAGCGATGGTGTATGCCACCGGCGCCAACACCTACTTCGGCAAGACCGCGCAACTGGTCGAGGAGGCGCACACCGTCAGCCATTTCCAGCGCGCCGTACTGAAGATTGGCGATTACCTGATCGTTCTCGCGGTGGCTCTGGTGGCGGTGATTATTACCGTCGCGCTCTTCCGCGGCGACCCGATCCTCGCCACGTTGCAGTTCGCCTTAGTGCTGACCGTGGCCGCGATTCCCGTGGCGATGCCCACGGTTCTGTCGGTAACGATGGCGGTCGGCGCGCGTCTGCTGGCGAAGAAAGAAGCGATTGTGACCCGGTTGGCCGCTATCGAGGAGCTAGCTGGCGTGGATGTGCTTTGCTCGGATAAGACCGGCACACTGACCCAGAACAAGTTGACGTTGGGCGATCCGTTCAGCGTCAACGGTATTCCGGCCGACCAGGTCATCCTCTGCGCTGCGTTGGCTTCCCGTGCGGAAGACAAGGATACTATCGATCTGGCCGTGATCGGCGGCGTAAAGGACGATCAAGCCTTGAAAGGCTATCAGGTAGTCCACTTCCAGCCCTTCGACCCGGTGCATAAGCGAACCGAAGCCACCGTCAAAGCTGCCGACGGGAAACAGCTTTTCGTGGCCAAGGGAGCGCCGCAAATCATTCTGCAGATGGCGACCAACGCCGGCGAAGTAACGCCCGTCGTCGAGAAGGCCGTCAACGAATTCGCCGCACGCGGCTTCCGTTCCTTGGGCGTGGCCCGTGCGGACCAGGAAGGCAAGTGGCAGTTCATCGGCGTGTTGCCATTGTTCGATCCGCCGCGCGAGCAGGCCAAAGCCACCATTGCGAATGCCCGGCAGATGGGCGTTAGCGTCAAGATGGTTACCGGCGATCAAGTGGCTATCGCTCGAGAAACTGCCCGGCAACTGGGGATGGGTACGAATATCCTGGATGCCAGCGGATTGGGAGACACGAAGCATCACGAGTCGGCGCAGTCGGCGGAGGCCATCGAAAAGGCGGATGGTTTCGCTCAGGTGTTCCCCGAGCATAAGTTCCATATCGTGGACGTCCTGCAGCAGCGCGGCCATATTGTCGGCATGACCGGAGACGGGGTGAACGACGCTCCCGCTCTGAAGAAAGCCGACTGCGGCATCGCCGTGTCCGGCGCGACGGACGCGGCGCGCGCGGCGGCGTCCATCGTGCTGCTGGCGTCCGGCCTGGCGGTGATCATCGATGCGGTTAAGGAGAGCCGGAAAACTTTCCAGCGGATGAACAGCTACGCGATCTACCGCATCGCCGAGACCTTGCGCGTTCTGTTGTTCATGACGTCGGCGATCCTGGTGTTCAATTTCTATCCATTGACCGCGGTGATGATCGTGATGTTGGCTTTGCTCAACGACGGAGCCATCCTATCCATCGCGTATGACAACGTTCATTACAAGGATAAGCCCGAGGCCTGGAACATGCGTCTGGTGCTGGGGATTTCCACGGTGCTGGGTGTCATCGGGGTCGTCTCCGCCTTCGGATTGTTTTATCTTGGTGAGCGCGTCTTTCATCTCGATCGTGCGCACATCCAGACTTTGATGTATTTGAAGCTGTCCGTGGCTGGACATCTGACGATTTTCCTGACGCGCACGCGCGGCCCGTTCTGGTCCATACGCCCCGCACGCATACTATGGGCGGCGGTGCTCGGCACGCAAACGGTGGCGACTCTGATTGCGGTCTATGGGCTGTTTATGACGCCCCTCGGCTGGGGCTGGGCGCTGTTCGTTTGGGGCTACGCCCTGGCTTGGTTCCTTCTGAATGACCGCGTGAAACTGCTCGCCTATCGGGTTTTCGATCCTACTAAAGCCCCATTGTTGGCCAAGAAGGCGCTGGATCTTACACCGCAGATCGCTACACGGGCCTATGAACTCTATGAGCATCGGGGCCGCGCCGATGGCGAGGCAGATCAGGACTGGCTTGAGGCGGAGCGCGAGATTCGGAAAGGTTAGGCGATGAAAGTGACGAGAGCTCGAAATTCACTACGCGCCCTCGAAGTCTTAGCGCTGTATCGGAACCGCTCCGGCGGAACTGCGCTCGCGGAAAGGAGCAAATCTCGCAGGCCGGAGCGTTTTCGATACGAAGAGTTAGCCGGATTCATTGGATTCGCTCAACCGATCGAGCCATTCAAGCCGGCCTAGCGGGAATGCAGAACAGGCTCCGAGGTCTCCGAGCAGAGCGTGAGCGGTCGCAGGCGGATCTTGGTGCGCGGCTCCCCGTATCGCGCCAGACCGTGAGCGCAATTGAAACCGGGAAGTATGATCCCAGCCTTCTGCTCGCCTTCAGCATCGCGCGTCTCTTCCGGCAGCCGATTGGAGCAATCTTTGAACTCGGCTCCGATGCGCGCAACCGATGATCGATGACGTGGAGCACACGCCATCGACCACCGGACGACAATGACGCCCGCTCAGTCTTCGTTCCGTACAATCGCAACGCCGTTGGCTCCCGTGGCCAGCGTGTTGGCGGCTTGCAGCAGGGTCAGGTTGCCGTCCTCGTCCACGCTGAAGATCGACAGATGCGAGACCGTGCCGTTGCCGTCAATCACAGCCACTAATCCCGCACCCGAAGCGATGTCGGTCGGATTGCCGTTAAGCATCGCCGCCACGGCCGCGTCCTGGACGATCTTTTGCCCGTAAACGGCATACCGGGAAACACTCGAGCTCGGCGAGTTACTCGAGAATAGAAACGACCCCACCAGTGTCAGCCAGCAAGGTGCCGACTGTGTGCCGGAGCCGGTTATGGTAAGGATCGCTCCATTGCGGACCAGGCTGATCTCGTTAGCATGAGCGATAGTGACATAGGCATCGTTGCCACGAGTTACCAACCCGAATGGCGTGTTAACGTTGGACGGTATGTTCTGCACTTTCGCCGCGGCGCCACTCACGGCCCCGTCGGAAGCTAAATCCACCGTCTCAATCATGTTACTTTTCTCCGTGATGATGAGCTGGTTCTCGACGACACCGACCTGCGCCGCGGATCCATCCGCAACCAGCAGTGTCACCACTCCATCGGGAGTGGAACTCACATCGGATCCCCAGATCCGGTGAGATTCCACTTTGGTTGTGTCGAGGATGTATAGGTGGCCGGCGCTGAAAGCCACGCTAACCGGGCTGGTGACCGAGGGCACCAGGTACTTGAACTTCAATCCATCGCCCTCGCGTTCGAGTATGGAAACGTTTTGTGAGCCGAAATTCACGACAGCGACCAGGCTGCCATTCGTCTCGATGCCGCCCGCATTGCCGCTAACGCCGCCCTTACCCTGCGTGGAAACCGTCTGGACCAACTGGCCGCCGGTCGAGTATACCAGCAACTGGTTCTGGGTGGCATTTGACGCCGTAACTACTAAAGCGTCGTGACCTTCGGCCATGGCCGTGGCCGCTCCAAGAAGCGGCAGCAACACACTGAATAACCCTAACTTCATCCCTGCTTCGTGAATCGTCATGATGTTTTCCCTCGTTCTCCTTAATAAGTGTTGTTCGACGTGGACTCCGGGAGCCAGTAGCCTCGCACAATCTCCCAAAGCAGCACAGCATCGGTTGTCGAAAGTGTCTTCGCCAGCGGGCGCGGAAAAGTTACGGTGCCGCCACAAATCGGACGCCGGACCTGGCCGGCGAATCGGATAACCGGTCCGTAACTTTCCGACTCTTTTCGTCGTATGATCTCTGTAAGGATTCGTACAAAGCATTGGCGAAAGGCGCGGACTTTCCCGGTGATAATTGAGTGAGCAGCCGCGCCCCTATGCACTCGGAAAGCGATCGGGAAATCCTGATGGCCCGCTATCAACAGGGCGATTATGCGGCGGCGACGGCTCTCATCCATCAGCTGAGCGCGCAGCTACACCGGTTTTTCCTGTCTTCGCGATCCTTTTCCGCGACTATCACACTCACCGCTTCGTGCACGAAGGGATCGCCTGCCTGAGTGCAGGCTTGCTCCACGCGATTCCCGCTGCGCTGGCGAGTTGGGTACTGACCGCAGATGCTGCTCATTAAGGGGAATGACGTGTGCCCGCCTCCTTTTGGTTGCTGACGTTCGTTCCTCGCTGCAACTCCTTTCGGTCTCGTCAGGCGGAACGGGGCAGGCGGGGTATTGACATTATACGATAGTTCGATGATTATGGAAGTAGAAGATCGCAAGAGGAGTGGTTTCATGGCGTCGAAGGTGAAACATGAAGAGGTGATTCGGTACGCGGACATGTTTGCTGCGATGGGCAGTGAACCACGACTCCGGATTATGCGCTTGCTGTTATCCGCTCATCCCGACGGGATGGTGGTCGGTGAGATTGGCACGGAACTCGATGTCACGGCTAGCACGTTGTCGCACCATCTGGAGAAGCTCAAGAACGAGGACCTCGTTCGAGTACATCGGGAAGGGACGTTTTTGCGCTACTCGGCGAACACGCCGGTACTCGAACAACTGCTCGGGTTCTTGTACGCGGAGTGCTGTACGCGCAACAGGGCCGTTGAACCCCAGAAAATCGTTTGCTGCAAATAAGGAGGAGAACAATGAGTGGCATCAGAGAAGTCGTCAAAGAGAAGTACGGACAAGCAGCCATGCGCGTCGTCGCAGGCGTGGGAAGCGCGTGCTGCGGGAGTAGCCCGTCGTCGTGCTGTTCTGGCAGCGACCCGATCACGTCGGATCTCTACGATCAATTCCAGAAGGATGAACTCCCGCAAGCGGCTGTCCTAGCGTCGCTCGGCTGCGGGAATCCTACCGCGCTTGCGGAACTGCGAGCGGGGGAGGTAGTGCTGGACCTTGGAAGCGGTGGCGGGATCGATGTGCTGCTCTCCGCAAAGCGTGTATCCCCCGGTGGGAAGGCGTACGGGCTTGACATGACGGACGAGATGCTCGCGCTTGCTCGCGACAACCAGCAAAAGGCTGGTGTTCAGAATGTGGAGTTTCTCAAAGGCGAGATTGAGAACATCCCGCTCCCAGATAACTCGGTCGATGTCATCATTTCCAACTGTGTGATCAACCTGTCCGCCGATAAGGACAGCGTGTTGCGAGAGGCCTTCCGGGTGTTGCGGCCGGGTGGTCGTTTCGCGGTCTCGGACGTCGTGACACGTGGGGAGATCCCAGAGGAGATTCGGAAGAACGTGCTCTTGTGGGTAGGGTGTGTTGCCGGGGCACTCGACGAGGACGAGTACCGCGCGAAGCTCGCCGCCGCCGGCTTTGCGAGCATCGGCATTGAGCCCACTCGGGTGTACCGCGCCGAGGATGCCCTATCGTTTCTCACGGACAAAGGCATCAATGTAGCGAACCTAGGTCCGCTCGTGGACGGCAAATTCATGAGCGCGTTCGTGCGCGCGAACAAACCGGTGCAGCAGTAACGGGGGCTCGGTCGCCGTGGATCACCTTAGTCGCAAGCTCTCATTCTTGGACCGCTATCTTACGCTGTGGATTTTCGCGGCCATGGCGGCTGGTGTTGGACTCGGGTACCTAGTCCCTGGTGTCGTGCCGTTTCTTGACCGTTTCAGCGTCGGCACGACGTCCGTGCCCATTGCCATCGGCCTGATCCTGATGATGTATCCGCCACTGGCGAAGGTGAAGTACGAAGAACTGGGGCGTGTTTTCCAGCACCGCCGTATCCTGGTGCTCTCGCTCGTCCAGAACTGGGTAGTCGGACCGGTCCTGATGTTTGCGCTTGCCGTGCTGCTGCTTCGCGACAAGCCAGAGTACATGACGGGTCTCATTCTGATCGGGCTGGCTCGCTGCATCGCCATGGTCATCGTGTGGAACGACCTCGCGCGCGGCGACCGTGAATACGCCGCCGGCCTCGTCGCGTTGAACTCGATCTTCCAGGTCCTGTTCTTCTCCGTGTACTCGTACTTCTTTCTGGCTACCGTTCCCCGTTGGTTGGGCCTCCGGGCCGTCCAGGTGGACATTTCGATGGGAGCGATTGCAAAGAGCGTCTTCATCTATCTCGGCATTCCCTTTATCGCGGGGATGCTCACCCGGTTCGCGCTGCAGAAAGCCAGGAGCCGCGAGTGGTACGAGAAGAGTTTCATCCCGAAGATTAGTCCTCTCACCTTGATCGCGTTGTTGTTCACTATCGTCGTGATGTTCAGCCTGAAGGGCGAGATGATCGTGCAACTGCCGTTTGACGTGGTTCGGGTTGCCATCCCGCTCACCATCTACTTTGTGGTTATGTTCTTCGCGTCCTTCTGGATGAGCACAAAGGTTGGCGCCAATTATGCGGAAGCCACCACGCTATCTTTCACGGCCTCATCCAACAACTTCGAACTCGCCATTGCTGTTGCGATCGCGACATTCGGTATTCACAATGGTGCCGCGTTCGCGGCCGTCATCGGACCGTTGGTCGAAGTCCCCGTACTCATCTCCTTGGTGAATGTCGCGCTCTGGATCAATCGGAAATGGTACGGCGGCGAGTTTGAGAGCATCGATACCTGTCGCAGGCAAGAAGCCTGAATGTCGACGGCAGAGTTCATGAGCGCGTTGGTCAGGGATCTTGGGCTGGCTGGATCAATGAGGACGAGAAACAGGAGAGGGGGGATCGGATGACGACGAAGAAGATTCTGGTTCTCTGCACTGGCAATTCCGCCCGGAGCCAGATCGGGGAGGGCTTGTTTCGAGCCGAAGGCGGCGCGGGTTTCGAGGTCTTCAGCGCTGGCACCAAGCCAAGCGCCATACGACCAGAAGCGATTTCCGTCATGAAGGAGATCGGTATCGACATCTCGGGCCACCGGTCCAAGTCCGTCGACGAATTCTTGGGCAAGTCATTCGATTACGTAGTAACAGTATGCGACAACGCCCGCGACAACTGTCCCATCTTTCCGGGCGCGACGAAGCGAATCCATTGGAACCTCGAAGACCCGGCGTCAGTTCAGGGCACCGAAGAGGAACGCCTCGCTGCCTTCCGGTTGGTCCGTGATCAACTTCGGGAACGTGTGAAGTCCTTTGTTCATGAGAGGGCGCGAACTTGAGCTCCGCAAAAAATCGGCCGAATGCAGCCAAGAAGCGAGTCCTCGTCGTTTGCACGGGCAACTCGGCCAGGAGCCAGATGGTCGAAGGACTACTGCGGCAGGAAGGCGGCGATCTCTACGAGGTCTTTTCGGCAGGCACGCACCCGGCTCCCGTACGCGCCGAAGCCGTTGCTGTCATGCATGAGATCGGCGTGGACATCTCTGCGCAGAGGTCGAAGCCGGTCCAGGAATTTGAAGGTCAGCACTTCGATTTCATCATTATTGTCTGTAACAGGGCAAGGGAGGAGTGTCCCGTGTTCTCAGGGAGCCCGGAACGGCTTTATTGGCCATTCGAGGATCCTGCGACTTTCACCGAAGTAGGAGAAGAGCGCGTGTGGGCTTTTCGCAGGTTGCGGGACAGGATTCACGCCCGTGTCATGGTGTTTCTCGGAGAAGGAGCCTACGGTAGCCGAGAGGCTGGTTAGACTGTTTCTGGCACCCTATTGCAGTTGGAAGGCAATACTAATTTAGGAGGAATGATGGAGATGCGTGTTTCACCGATATCGACGTTATTGGCTGCGGCGACTTGGCAGATTTGTTTTTGCCGGGCGTGCACAACTCAGAGCGCGGTGTGGCATCGGAGGAAGGTATGACACCGCGACATTTCAACGCTCTGTTCCTGTGTACAGGCAATTCGGCGCGATCTATAATGGCAGAAGCAATTCTGAATGAGAAGGGGCGGCCGAACTTCACCGGCTACAGCGCAGGCAGCCATCCCACCGGTCATGTCCACCCTGAGGCGCTCAGACAGATAGCGAGCACCGACATGCCGACAGACGGGCTACGGAGCAAGAGTTGGGATGAGTTTTCAAAGCCTGATGCGCCCAAGATGCACTTTGTGTTTACGGTGTGCGATAGGGCCGCGAGCGAAGTGTGCCCGGTCTGGCCAGGACATCCGCTGACGGCGCGGTGGGGAATCCCTGACCCCGCAGCCGTGGTCGGGACACGAGAACAAGTTGAACGCGCATTTTTCGAAGCGTTCACAGTTCTGGATCGAAGGATTGGTCTCTTTCTGTCGTTGCCGCTGACAACGCTGGAGCAAGAAGTCATCCAAAGCGAGATCGACCGCATCGGTCGACAGTAGACCAGTTCGTGTAGCCTTCCGGTCGGGTTCAAGAGCTTGTGCTGCTGGCGAGCCCGCGGAGTGTGGCGCGGCATGATGATGATTGGGTGCGGTACGGCCTAACGTGTTACTCTGCGTGAGGGCGGTATCTCGAATGGTGGAGCGGTTGGTGCGTTGGCGTGGTGTTGTTGCGGTACTCCTGCACGCGTTGGCAGGATGGGCTTACTGCGGCATGTTGATCGGCGTGGGGAGGCGGTTCTTGTCTATGGACGCCACATTGGTCGTCCACGCCGTTGGAGCGCCGATTGGGTTTGCGTTGCTCTCGCTGCTGTACTTCAAACGATTCGCTTGCACCACACCGCTGCAAACGGCGATTGCTTTCCTCGCCGTTGTCGTTGCCATGGATGCCTTCCTTGTCGCGCCCGTGTTCGAACGGAGTTACGCCATGTTCGCAAGCCCGCTGGGAACCTGGATTCCGTTCGCCCTCATCTTCGCGGCAACCTACTTCACTGGCATGGCTGTTACCCGCGGGTCGCAACGTTAGTGGAAGGCAAACGCCACAGCTCGCGCGGCCCAACGCAACCCCAGGGTCAATGAAGATCGAGCAGCCGCTGTTCAAGACCCGTGACTACGTTGTGACCCCATTCAGGATACGGGCCGATTCAGCCAAAGTTGCCGGCATCGCCTCATTTCCGTTCGGCCAACATCTTCTTCCAAGCTTTTTCCAATTCCGCCCGTGCCTGTTCGCTCAGTGGTTCTGGCATGGCGCTTGGCGCGAAGCTTCGACATAGCTCCACAGTTTTGCGAAGGCTTGCGGCGAATTCTACACAAGGCGAGCACTGGGCCAAGTGGTTCTCAATTTGCTCGCATGCTTCAGGCGGAAGTTCGAAATCGAGATAATCCGACAACAACGCGAGAACTTCTTTGCAACTCTCCGGATTGTGCTCCATTGGTCCCCCTCCCCACTCCTATCCGACAGCTTCGGCGGAGCGCAGATAGCCTCCCAGTTTTTGCCGGAGGGCCAACCTCGCGCGGTGAAGCCGCGTCTTCACGGCATCGGATGTGATGTCGAGTATCTGGGCTGTTTCTTCCGTTGAAAGCTCTTCCAGATCCCGCAACAACACGACCGCACGGTACGTCTCCGGTAACTCCGCAACGGCGCGATGGAGCGCAACCCGCAGCTCCGATCTTAGAAGCTCATCCTCTGGAAGGCTCGACGAGTCGCCGATCTCAAACGCGCGAGGCTCGCCATTCAGGCCCGCTCCCAGTTCATCCAACGAAAGCTCTTGCATAGGAGCAAAGATACTCTTGCGGCGCTTCATCAGACACGCGTTCTTCGCTATCCTGAACACCCATGGACGGACTCGCTCGGGTTCTCGAAGTTGAGAAAAGCTCCCAAAAACTCGCAAAAGCGTCTCCTGGGCGACCTCCTCGGCGTCTTCGCGCTGCCCGCACATCAGCCAACTATACTGGAAGATCTTCGACCGGAAGTGCTCCACGAATTCCTCGAAAGCACCGGCGTGTCCGTCCATCAGCGCACGCGTCAATTCGGTTTCGCGTTGTTTGTCCAATCTCGGCTCTGTAGTGATTGTATCGTTTCCAAAATGCACTTTCTGCCTCGATCATCGAGATCGAGGGCTGTTCTAACAATCGTCTCGATAGCGATACGATAGAACCTGTATCGCCTGGCACAGATGATTTCGATTACCCGCAATCGCGCGTTGGCCTCCAACAGCCGCCTGATCCTCATGGCCGGCTTCGGCGGTCTGCTGTTGCTGATGGCCTTCGCCGAATTCGACGGCATGCAGGCGCTCACCCAGATTCAAAGGAGCAATGACGAAATCCGCGAAGGTTTTCTCCGGCGGACGCGGGTGCTCGACCGCATTCGCGCCGATCTTTACGTGTCCGGCACATACGTCCGCGACTACCTGCTGGAGCCGGAGAGCGGCAAAGCGGAAGGCCACCGCTATAGCCTGCTCGAAAGCCGCAGCGATATGGACGCGGCTCTAAACGAATACCGAAAACTGGTCAACGGCGCGGAAGCTGGGCCATTCCAGGTACTCACGCAGAATCTGGCATCTTATTGGAGCGCGCTCGAGCCAGTCCTGGCATGGAGCGCGCCGGAACGCCGGCGCGACGGCTACATTTTTCTGCGCGACGAGGTCTTCCCGCGCCGCACGGCGATGCTGGGACTGGCCGACCAGATTCGCGCGCTCAACGAAGCCCAACTGAACGCCGGTAGAGAGCGCGTGGAGGCGACGTTCTCCCAGTTCCGCCGCCGCCTCACGTTGATTCTGGGACTCACTATCGGACTGGGCCTGCTGCTGGCCGCTTCGAGCATGCGGCGCATCCTTGGCCTGGAGAACCAGACGGCCGCGAACCTGGAAGAGATCCTGCGGGCGCGGCAGGAACTGAAGGCTCTCTCCGCCCGGTTGGTGGAGGCGCAGGAAGAGGAACGGCGTTCCATTTCGCGCGAGTTGCACGACGAGGTGGGCCAGGCGTTGACGGGAGTACTGGTGGAGATGGCCAATCTCTCCACGCTGATCCGCGATGGCAAGCTGGAAGCCATGGCAGAAAAAGCGGCCGCGATCAAACACGAGGTGGAGAATTCCATCAGCGTGGTGCGCAACATGGCGCTGCTGCTGCGCCCTTCGATGCTCGACGACCTCGGCCTGATCGCGGCGCTGGAATGGCAGGCGCGCGAGGTTTCCAAACGCAGTGGCTTGTGGGTGAAGGTTTCGGCCGATCAGGTTTCCGAACAGCTTCCGGAAGAGCACAAGACCTGCATTTATCGCATCGTGCAGGAAGCCCTGCACAATTGCGAGCAACACGCCAGCGCGCAGCACGTTGACGTTGCGGTGCGGCAGGAGACAGACCGCTTGCGGCTCTTGATCCACGACGATGGCCGAGGATTCGACGCACGCCGCCAGCGCGGCATGGGGCTGCTGGGCATCGAAGAGCGAGTCAGCCACCTGGGCGGCAGCTTCACCGTGGATTCGACGGCGGGGTCAGGCACGTCGATCGAAGTTGTGCTTCCGCTGCGCCAGCCTTCGGCGCCACCGGCGGAGGAGACGACATGAAAACGATTCGCATCCTTTTGGCCGACGATCACACGGTGGTACGCAAAGGCCTTCGCTTGTTGCTCGAAAGCCAACCGGGCTTCCTGGTGGTCGCCGACGCCGCCGATGGCCGCCAAGCGGTCGCGATGGCCGAGCAGCACACACCGGATGTGGTGGTGATGGATGTCGCCATGCCCGAGCTCAACGGCATTGAGGCCGCCCGCCAGATCACCGCCAAACAGCCGCAAACCGCCGTGGTTTTCCTGAGCATGCATTCCGACGAAGGCTACGTGCTCAAAGCCTTGAAAGCCGGCGCGCGCGCCTACATCCTGAAGGATTCGGCGGAACACGACCTGATTAACGCGGTCACGGCGGTGAGCGACGGCAAGGCTTTCTTCAGCCCGGCCATCAGCAAGATGCTGGTGGAAGACTACGTGCGGCAGATGCAGGAGCGCCAGGTGGAAGACAGCTTCGAGCTGCTCACAATGCGGGAGCGCGAGGTGCTGCAACTGCTGGCCGAGGGCAAGAGCAACAAGGAGGCGGCGACCATTCTCAAGCTGAGCCTCCACACCGTGGAAACGCACCGGAGCAACATTCTTCAGAAGCTCAACCTGCACAGCGGCGCGGAGTTGATTTTGTATGCGATTCGCAAAGGAGTGATCAGTTGATGGCGGCCCGAGCTGGCTCGCTAATCGCGCCGCTGCCACTCGCGGTGCAACCGTCTCAGCTCGCACGCCGCCAGCACAATAAAAACCAACGAGAACAGCGGGAACTCCACGCCATCGAACAAGACCAACACCACGTAGGTGACGCCGACCGCGCCGATAGCCAGAGAGCGCATACTAGTGCAGAACTCCCGTCTGGAAGTCCACGTTGATGCGCTGCGCCTGGTAGTCGTACCTGGCGGTGGTGTTGGCGATCTGCGCGGAGGTAAGGTTGAGCTGCGCCTGGCTCAA
>Ga0116126_1001743_pt1 | contig 13340 bp, 12 predicted proteins | sample June2015DPH_16_5_FD_89730 | JGI IMG/M metagenome (GOLD analysis project Ga0116126, IMG submission 89730) | Peatland microbial communities from SPRUCE experiment site at the Marcell Experimental Forest, Minnesota, USA - June2015DPH_16_40 | ecosystem: Environmental > Terrestrial > Soil > Wetlands...
AGGGCTTGCCTGTGCGCAAACCTGTGGATGACTTGTGCAAAGGCGCGGCGAATCTGTGCGCAATGTGGGGATAACGGCGGGGATTCCCGGCTGGCCGCGCCTTTGGAAGGGCCGTTACCTGCGCAGGGCCTTTGCGTCGGCAAGACCCTGCGCGGCGCCCGGACCAGCCAGGATGCGGCACCGCATCTGCTGGCGTGCCTGGGCCACGGCCCCGGGGCGGTCTGCGCCCAGATCGCGGGAGCACGCCGCGTACCTGCACGGCCGTGGCGCGCACTACCTGGTCACGGTCAAGGGCAACCAGCCCGGCCTGCTCCGCCAGCTGCGGTCCCTGCCCTGGAAAGACGTCCCGCCCGGGCACCCGGCGAAGGCCGCGGCCACGGCCGCGCCGAGAAGCGCGTCGTCAAGGTGGTCACGGTCACCCCCTGGCCTGCATTTCCCGCACGCCGCCCAGGCGATCCAGGTCACCCGCCGGACCCGCCGCCTCAGCGGCCGGAAATGGCGCACCGAGACCAGCTACGCGATCACCTCGCTGCCCGCAGCCCGGGCACGGGCCGATCAGCTCGCCGAATGGATCCGGGCCCACTGGAAAATCGAGAACCAGCTGCACTGGTCCGCGACGTCACCTTCGGCGAGGATCTCCCCGCCGCCCGGACCGGCACCGGGCCGCACGTCATGGCCGCCATCAGGAACCTGGTCATCAGCATCCTGCGCCTGGCCGGCTACGCCAGCATCGCCGCTGCGCTCCGCCGCACCGCCCGCGACCCCTTACGCGCATATCGCCTGCGCACAGGCAGCAAGTAACAGTCAGTAATGGGACAACGCAATGACCGTGACCCGTGTATCACCTCGATCGGTTGCTGGGATGGGAACCTGTCTGGTTACGCTCCGTGTTCAGGCACCCTGATGGTCACAGATGGCCCGGGCTGACCCGCCGGCATCCGCCTGATCTCCGCAGGCGCCCTCCCCATTCCGGCAGTTATTGAACATAGGTTCGATAACGTCAAGCCACGGTCATGCCCCGGGAGCTGGGCCTGCGTATGTCACAGCTATGTATCAGGGCCAAGCCGGGCGCCTCCGGATAAATTAAGGCGCGGCAAATACCAGGTAACGGGAAGCTTGCCTGGAGCCGCGCAACGGGGAAAGGAACGGCTTCCGGTGAACGGGAAGTATGTCGGTTACGTCGCGGGTCATGATCCGCTGCACGACTTCCTCAGCAAGATCATCCGCGATCTCATGGATGTGCGCGAGCCACGGCCGGCGTTCCGCGCCTTCCGGTTGTCCGGCAGCAACGTGGTCTACGCCTACGAGGAGAAGTTCAGCAGCATCAAGATCATCTGCAAGTTCTACGGGCCGAGATTTGCGCCCGACCGGGACAAGGCCGCCTGGAAGGCGCGCCAGGAGTACGAGGGCCTCGAGACGCTGCGCCGGTATCACCTGGTCGGATCGCCGCACCACGTGATCCGCCCGCTGAGCTTCAGCCGCGACATCAACGGCGTGCTCGCCGTCGAATACTATTCCGGCGAGGAATTCAGCCACGCGATCGCGCGCGCGACCTGCCACCGGGACGACGCGCATCTGTTCTGGCGGCTGAAGGCGCTCGCCTACTTCCTCGCCACCCAGCACAACCGGACGGCCAACGGGGTCGAGGTCGATTTCGATGCAGACTGCCGTTACTTCAACACGGTTACGGGCGGGCTCAGGAAAACCCATCGCATCGGGCGGTGCGACCTCGACGAACTCTCATCCTTGCGCGACCGCTGGCGGGACCGGCCGCAGATGTGGCAGGACCAGCAGGTCTGGCTGCACGGCGACGCGACTCCGGCGAACTTCCTGTTCGGCGACGGCATGGACGTCGCGGCAATCGACCTGGAACGCATGAAGCGCGGGGACCGGATGTTCGACGTCGGGCGGGTCGCGGGCGAGCTCCAGCACGCATTCATGCGCGATGCGTGCGACAGGCACCGTGCCGAACCGTTCATCGGGCATTTCCTCTGGGAATACAGCTGTCATTTCCCCGATCGCCAGCGCGCCTTCGAGTCGATTACGGCCCGCCTGCCGTACTACATGGCGCTGAACCTGCTGCGGATCGCCCGGAATGACTATATCGACCGGGACTATGGCGGAAGGCTCGTGAGACAGGCGAAGAGGCTGCTTCAGGCCGCCTGAGCGCCCCGGATCCCGGGCCTGCCGACCGTCGCCCGCTCGGGCAAGATGCAAGCATGGACATCCGAGCGGTCGCGTTCGACGTGAACGGCACCCTGGTCAGCATCCAGACCGAGGACGGCGCGGAAGAGATCTTCCGCGCCGCAGCGCACTTCCTCACCTACCAGGGCATAGAACTGCGCCGGGAGCAGGTCAGGGAGCTCTATTTCCAGATCATGACCGAGCAGCAGCACGCGAGCCCTGAGGAGCATCCCGAATTCGACGCCGAGGGCATCTGGCGGAGCATCATCGACGCGCACCAGACGGCTTTCACCCGCGCCCTGCCCCCGGGGAAGCTGGAGCAGATGCCACTGTTCCTGGCCGAGATGTGCCGCGGCATCTCGCGCCACCGGCTCGGCCTGTACCCGCATGCCCGCGAGGTGCTTGATGCCCTGCGCGGGCGCTACCCGCTCGCGCTCGTCACCGACGCGCAGAGCACGTACGCACGCGGGGAACTGCACCGGGTCGGCCTGCTCGACTACTTCGACCCGATCGTCGTGTCCGGCGACCATGGATACCGCAAGCCCGACCGGCGGCTCTTTCAGTCCGCGCTCGACCGGATGGCGGTGGCGGCCGAGAACGCGCTCTACGTCGGCAACGACATGCACCGTGACATCTTCGGAGCGCGGGAAGCCGGCCTGAAGACCGTGATGCTCGATTCTGATCAGGGCAGCAAGGCCTACCTGGACTGCGTGCCCGACTACACGATCACAGATCTCCGCGACCTCCTGAACATCCTTGGGATACAACCGGAACCCACCCAGACGCAACTGCGCGAGCGCGGGATCGAGGACCCCGGCCCGCAGTTCTAAACCGCCACCGCCGGCGGGTTCAGCGGCGCGCCCGCAAGTCCGGGCGGCACCGGGCAAGGCGAGCCGCGGCCAGGTGCACTGGCCGACCCCCTGGGCGGGTACCGACTCGGGCCGCGGACCGCCGAAGGCACCGCCAGCCACCGTGCGCGCCCAGCGGATCTCCGTGACCGCGGTCTCCGGGCCACAGAGAACGCGCGCGCCGACCCGCCGATCTGCGTGGAGATGCCACTCAGGTGATTGCTTCGTAGCGCGCGCAGATGCGGTCGATCTGGCGTATTGGGTGTCTGCAAACCACCCAACAACTCTCACGTTGCCCTCAGTGCGTCGGTGGCACAATGTTGTTGGCAGCGTCAGTGCGGGTGGTCGGCAGCTCAGATCCCCTGTGTTGTGAGCCTGGTGATCGTATAGTGACTGCCATGTCGGCCGCTCTGCCCACCCCGGACGCGCCCGACGTGCCGGACGTGCTTGGTGACCTCGGTGGCCGGGGCGATAGCTCGCATGGAGGCAATCGGGGCGGCGCTTCCCGCAGGAGATGGGCTCGCGTGTTTCACCGCATGTACCCGGACGTCACCAGCCAGGTGAACAGCCAGCTCGGACAGGGCTTTAACAGCGCCCGGGACCTGGCGTGGAATAACGCCCGGCTGCTGTGGGCAGTGCGCGATGATCCGCTCGCGCGCGGGCTCTTCCTGGACAGCCTGGCCGCCTCGACAGCACTGGCAAGCCGGATGCTGCTGGTGGCGGTCTGAGACCGCCCCGGCGGGAGCACTCCTGATCAACCGGGGACTCTGGCGCCGCTCGTTCCGGAAACCGATGACCTTTCTCCGATATCGAGGGATTGCTGGCAGACTAGGCGGATGGCGCAGGTATTGTGCCCGGTCGTGATCGGCAGGGACGCCGCGCTGGAAGCGGTCGACGCGGCGCTGACGGCCGCTATGGCCGGGCACGGCGGGTGTGTAGTGATCACCGGGGAGCCGGGGATCGGCAAGTCGCGGCTGGCCCTGGAGACGGCCAGCCGGGCGGCCAGCCGTGGCATCCGGGTTGTTACCAGCCGGGCGGTGCCGCAGTCAGCGACCGCTGCTTACCGGCCGCTAACGGACGCGCTTGTGCAGCTCCTCCGGGACCGGGCCGTTCCCGATGACGCGACGATGGAGCCCTGGCTGCCCGCTCTGAGCGTGCTGCTGCCGGGGATGGCTGGCCGCGCTCCGGCGAGTGGAGAGGTCTCACCTGGGATCCGCGGTGAGGCGTTGATCCAGCTTCTTCGGCGCCTCGCGCCGCAGGGCCTGGTCATAGTGCTAGAGGACCTGCACTGGGCGGACCCGGACACCGTGGCCCTGATGGAGTACCTTGGCGAGCACCTTGATGGCGAGTCGTTGCTGTGCGTACTTACCCTGCGCGCCAACCGGCCGTCGGCCGCACTGGAAGTGGCCCGCCGACAGCGGGGCCGACCCGGCGTACTTCACCTCGGTCTTGACCGGCTCAGCGATGAGGACATGGCGCGCATGGTCCATGCCTGCATCCCGGGAGCAGAGGCGGAACTCCTGCGCCGGGTGCAGGCCTCCGCCGAAGGAGTACCGCTGCTGGTGGAAGATCTGCTGGCGTCGCCCGGGCTGCCGGAGTCGTTCACCGAGACGATCCGCGAGCGCCTGGCCGGGTTCAGCGAACCGCAGCGATCGGTGATCGAGGCCGCTGCCATCCTCGGCCGCCACTTCGACTGGGAACTGCTCCCGGCCGTGAGCGGCCAGACTGCGGCCCTGGTGGCGGAGACGCTCGGGCTCGCTGTCGAGCAACTGCTGGTGAGCGCCGACGGCACGGCCTTCCGCTTTCGGCACGCGCTGACCCGCGAAGCGGTGCTCGATACCATGCTGCCACCCCGTCAGCGGGCCCTGGCCTCGGCGGCGCTCGCCGTTCTGGACGCCGCACACCCGCGCCTGGAAGGCGGCCTGCGCGAGCTGGCCGTCGAGCTGGCGAACCGTGCCGGGGACCGCCGCCGGGCCGGAACGCTGCTGAGCGAGTCCGGCGGCCAGGCGCTGGCCTGGGGGGCGCTGGCCACTGCGATCGGTACCCTACGGCGTGCCGCTGACCTCCTCGAAGGCACTCCCGAGCGGGAACAGGCGGAACTTCTGCTGGTCGAAGCGCTGGCCCTGGCCGGGCGGGTTGAGGAGGCAGCGGCGGCCGGCGGCCATCTCATCACCCGGCTCGGGACCGAGGCGGCGGAACTCCGGACGGAGGTTCACCTTCGCCTCAGCCAGGCGGCGGTGGGCGCCTCGCGGTGGGAGATGGCCCGTCACCACCTCGGCGCCGCCCGGCGCCTGGCCGGAACCGCCCCACCGGCTGGCATGCGCGCCCGCATGGGCGTCATCGATGCCGAGGTGGCCTTCGCCGCCGATGACCTCGATGAGGCCCGGCTTTTCGCCGAGGACGTCCTCGCCGCCGAGGGCAGTGCTCCGGATGTCCGCTGTCATGCGCTGGAGCTCATCGGCCGGAGCCACCGGCTGCGTGATCTCAGCGCCGCCCGCGCGGCGTTCGAGAGCGCGCTGGTCACCGCGGAGGCAGTCGGCCTGCCGTTGTGGCGGCTGCGCGCCCTGCACGAGCTGGGCACCATCGACCTACTTGATCATGCCGGAGTGGAGCGGTTGTCCGAGGCGCGGCGCGCTGCCGAGCAGATGGGTGCGCTGAGTACCGTGGCGATTCTGGATCTCCAGCTCGCCGCGGGCTTCACCTGCCGCTGGGAACTGGACACGTGTGAGGCCCACGCGCAGGCCGCCGTCGGCCTCGCCGAGCGGCTCGGCCTGGGCCAGGTCCGGGCCAAGGCGCTGGCGGTACTGGCAGGCAGCACCAGCATGCGCGCCGACGCCGGGCAGACAGAGCGCTACGCCGCCCGCGCCATCGCGGCCGCTCCGGACGACCAGATGGTCGAGGGCATCTGCTGGGCCAGCCGGGGAGCAGTGGTTCTGCTCGGTGGCGAGGCCGCGGCGGCCGTGGAACCCTACGCCTGGGGGATGGCGATCCTGGCCCGCCTCCCGCATGCCGAACCCGCGGGGCTTCGGGCGCTATGGCCGCTGCTCCTGGCCTCACTTGGTGATCACCGGGCGGCAGGGGCGATCGAGGAGGCCCGCCGGCTGGGCGTCGGCGCCATCCGCCACAACCGGAGCCTTATCGGTTATGCCGAGGCGGTTCTGGCCGGGCGAGCCGGGCAGCGGCAGCGGGCCAACGAACTGGCGGCGGGCTGCGACGTTGGCTTCACGAGCTGCGAGGCCTGGGGTGAGCTGGCGAGGTTCTGCGCCGCCCCCGCTGCTCTGGCCGACGGATGGGGCGACCCGCTTCGCTGGCTGGCCGAGGCCGAGGCAGGATTTGATGACCGGGGCCTGCCCCGCCTGGCCGAGCGCTGCCGCGAACTGCTCAACGAGTCGCAGCCCAATCCCTGGGTGGCGGCGGGAATCACCGCCAGGGAGGCGGACGTGCTGCGCCTCGTCGCCGGCGGGCTGGCCAACAAGCAGATCGCAGCGCGGCTGCATCTGTCGCCACGGACCGTGGAGAAGCACGTCGAGAGCCTGCTGCGCAAGACCGGCGCTCGCTCCCGGACCGGCCTGGTGGCGGCCGCATCACGGGCCGCAGCCCGCGACTCTCGGCGGGCGTTTCCTCCCTCGGCCACTACGTAGTCCCGGCTGGCATCTACGTGTTGTTCCCGATGTGACGGCAGGCGGCCGGCTTGCATGCTGGCCTGGCAAGCCAGGCCAAGGGAAGGCAACACCGGATGCTCGAAGCTACGAAACTAATCGTGGCAGTCAAGAACATCGAGACGCCCGATGAGCGGCACGCGTTCGAACACGCCTCGCTCAACGTGGTCAACCTGCCCGGCGTCACGATCGCCCGCACTGTGTATCAGCCCGGTTGGAAGTGGTCGACCGACGTCAAGCCGGTCGTCGGCACGGAAGCCTGCCAGGCGGCCCACACCGGCTACATCATCTCCGGCCGGCTCCACGCCCGCATGGACGACGGCCGCGAATACGACTTCGGCCCGGGTGACGCGCACGTGGTGTCGGCCGGTCACGACGCCTGGGTGGAGGGGGACGAGCCGTGCGTCGCGCTTGACCTCGCTTTCACCGGACGTGCACTAGCCGGGCACGTCGGCCGCTGCCCCTGCGGGGTTGAGTTCCGGGTCGCTAGCGACGACCAGTTCGGCCAGCTTGTCGCCGCCATCCGCGAGCACGCGCGCAGCTCCCACGGGCACGAGCTCACCACCCAGCAGGTGCTCGCCGAGGTGATGGCATGATCGGCTCCGACCTGGAGGGCGCCGAAGCCGGGTGGCGAGCTGGGCCGCCAGCGCCATCAGTGACGACGCAGCTGCCGTGCGTGCGGTGATCGAGGCCTATGGCGACCGGCTGGCGGCGGCCGATGTGGTCGGCGTCGTCAGCCAGTACACCTGCAACGCCACCGTCATGCAGCCCGAGCTCGAAACCGTCGTAGGGAGTCAGCAGCTTACGGCCACATACGACGCCGCTTTCGAGACATGCGCCTGGACCTTACGTTCCGATTCGACGACATCACCGTCAAAGGCGACCTCGCGGCAGTCAGGGCAACAAGCCAGGGGACGATCACGATCCGCGCTACCGGCGAGACGCAACCAGCGCGTCTCCGGCAACTGTTCGTTCTGGAACGCACGGGGGCCAACTGGAAGATCACGCAGTACATGTACCAGCAGATGCCGGAGCAGTCAGGAGGGGGCTGCTCCGGCATCTAGCGACTCCGCCACCCGGATTCGGGCACGTTCCGCATCCGCTTGCGGTCGCCGAGCACGACACGGCTCCGGCTACGCCGACGTCTACCTGCCCGTACAGGGGCCGTGCAGGTAGACGTCGGCGTAGCCGGAGCCGTCCGTGTGCCTGCTCTTGGGGCGCCGACGCTGCTGGCGGTCACGGCTCCCCGCGTGCCACTACAGCCTCCAGAACCCAAACTACCGTTAGCCACTACAGCCTCCAGAACAAAGCATTCTGCGTCCCGGATTGAACCGCGTCACAGCCGAAGCACAGGCCGCATAATTGGCGTTATACGCCCATTTGCCAGCCATCCCGTGTCGCCGACGGCGACCGTGAGCGCACCGGGATCGGGCTATGTGCGCTCCGCTGCTGTCCGCGCTGGAGTGCCGGGCCATCCTGCAGCTGGCGCGACGACTGCACCCAGGCGACGAAGCGGCAGGCGCCACGTCGCACTGTGATGATCACGGCTGATTGTGTTCCGTGCCTGTTCCGTCAAATGGGCGCTCGGCACGGCAACAGCCCAGGGCGGCGGATCCGGCGCGGTCGGTCCGGCCGGTATCACTGCAGATCAGGGCTATGTTGGCCGGTGATGACCAGGGAGGACCGGGGCGGAACGCGCGGTGGCCCGGACCGTGCACTTTCAGCGTCAGGGATGGTCTCGCGCACCGCGCTGGCCCACATGCTGCGCGCGGACGCCGCCGCAGATGTCTCAGGCAGCAAGACCCGCGGACCAGCCCCGGACCAGTTCCCCGACGGCCAGGCCCGGCCCCGCCGGGACCAGACCGCAGGCAGTGGGGCGCTCACCGTGTCCGGTCCCCGGCCGCAATCAGAGGGTCCCCGCGCCAGGACCACGACGCAACCGCGCGGACCACGGCACCGGTCACCCGGACCGCGCAGCCGAAGACGGACCAGGCCCGCCTTACTGCGCTGACGGTAGCAGCCGATCGGCCCCCCGACGTCAGGACCTCTGGCCCTGAACAGGCCCTTTGCCGCCAGGTGAGGTTGAGGCAAGACCAGGCGGCCCAGTAAGCCGCGTCGGTGAGGAGACGCCATGACCACATTGACTGCCGGGATCCCTGGCTACGTCGCGGGTGCCTGGGACCTGGATCCTGGCCACTCTCGTGTTGGCTTCACGGCCCGGCACCTGGGGGTGCGGAAGGTCCGCGGGCACTTCGACAAGTTCACGGCGCAGATCGTCACCGCGGAGGACCCGCTCCAGTCCTCCGCTACCGCGACCATCGACCTGAGTTCCGTGAACACCGGCGACCAGACCCGGGACAACGACCTTCGCTCGGGCAACTTCTTGGACGCCGACGACTACCCCACCATGACCTACCGGTCCACCGGCATCCGGCGCCATGGCGCGGACTTCATCGTCGACGGCGAGCTGACCGTGCGCGGGGTGAGCCAGCCGGCGTCGTTGAAATTCGACTTCAACGGCTTCCGCCCAGACCCACAGGGCGGCACCCGGGTCGCCTTTTCCGCGTCCGGCGAGATCCACCGCATCGATTTCGGTGTCTGCTTCGACATACCGATCCTGGGCCTGGCCAGCGACAAGATCCACATTCAGGTCGACGGAGAGGCAGTCCTGCGCGAGGAAGAGCAGCGGGCCGGCGGCCTGCAGCACCCGGCTGCCTGACATCCCTGCGTCCAGGCAGAACGTGGCGGCACTGGTCTACTGAGCTGGACGGCCGGTGGTCTGCAGCCCGGACATGATGACGTCGAGGAGCCCGTCGGCTCGCCGGGTGGATATCCCAGCGGTGTCCCGGGCCAGCACTTGATACACCAGGCACCGGTCAGAGCGTCCGCGACGGCGTCCAGGTCGGCGTCGGCGCGCGCCTGCCCGGCGTGAACCCCGGCCCGCAGCCGTTTGATCAGGATGGCGCGGCGTGCTCCACGCAGATCCGCGCCGATGACTGGGCGTGGCGGGCCTGCTCCCAGGCTTGGGTCACCTCCGGCGGCGCGTCCGTGCGAGGCCTGGCGGGCGGGACGCTGACCTGATCGGGGTGGTCGCGGTGCAGGCCCCGGTATCCGGCGTCCATCTCGGCCTGCACGTCCGGGAACTGCTCCAGAAGGCTGTCGATACCGCCGGTCTGCAGCGCGGTCTGGTCGTGCATCCGCCCCGGGCGGAACGTCACGTCCTGCAGGGTCCGCCCGCGCTCGTCGCAGACCTTGGTGAACTTGATGGTGTTCTGCTTCTTCTTGCCGGACACGAACGCCCGCCGCCCGGGCCGACGGGCCGGCGGGCTGCGGACCTGGATCTCGCTGCCGTCCAGGCGCAGCCTGATGCCGCGGGCGGCGGCGTAGGCGAAGACGTCCGCCAGCGTGTGCAGCTGAGGGCCGGCCGGGGTGGCATACCCGCGCCCGGCCAGCAGCGGCCGGACCTGGCGCACGGCGCGGGTGACCGTGGACCGGTGCACCCCGTACATCACCGCCAGCGCGGCGTGCGGGATCTGCAGCCGCAGCACCGCCAGCGTCACCAGCACGCGGTCGGTGAACACCAGGTCATGGCCGCGCCCGGCGCCTTCGGCGCGCCGGCGTCACGGCCGCGGCGGCTGCGCAGGTCAGATTCCCGCCGGGCCTGCCAGGGCCCGGCCAGCTCGGCCACTACCTGGCCCAGGTGGTGACGGGAGATCCCGGTGAAGGCAGAATGGCTCAAGGCCGCACGAGCCCATGATCGATTAGACACCGGTTCATGATCTTGTGCGGCCGCCTGCTATCCAAGGACCGACACGCCCAGACGATCATGGTTACGTGACGGTCGTCCTATTGCGCACCAAGTCGTTAGGGCTGGCAGAGGATTAACACGTCGCTTCGCGTTCTGGCTGTCATTGTTGTGGTATGCGAGTTGCGGAGGGGTTTGAGGAGTCGCTGGCGGCGAAGTTCACGGCGCTGTTCCCGCATCTGGACGAGCGGCAGCGGCGTCTGCTGGTGGGGGCCGGGGCCCGGGGTGCTTGGGTCACGGCGGGATCCGGCTGGTGGCCCAGGCCGCGGGCGTGCGGGAGGCGACGGTGGCGCAGGGCGTGACCGAGCTGGACTCCGGTGCGGAGCCGCTGGGCCGGGCACGCCGGGCGGGCGGGGGCCGCAAGCGGGTGGCTGACCTGGACCCGGGGCTGCGGCCCGCGTTACTGGCCCTGGTCGAGCCAGGCACCCGGGGTGATCCGATGTCGCCGCTGCGGTGGACGACGAAATCGACCCGCCACCTGGCCGCCGAGCTGACCCGGCAGGGGCACCGGATATCGGCGGACACCGTCGCTGACCTGCTGCGGGAGGAGGGCTTCAGCCTGCAGGGCAACGCCAGGACCATCGAGGGCCGCCAGCATCCCGACCGGGATGCCCAGTTCCGTTACATCAGCGGCCAGGTGGCTGGGCACCTTGCCGACGGGCAGCCGGTGATCAGTGTCGATACCAGGAAGAAGGAGAAGGTCGGCAACTTCGCCAGTAACGGGGCGGAGTGGGAGCCCGAAGGCCGTCCGGTCCAGGTGAACGACCACGACTTCCCTGACAGGGAACTCGGAAGGCGGTCCCGTACGGGGTCTATGACGTGGCGGCCAATACCGGCTGGGTGAACGTGGGCACCGATGGCGACACCGCGGCGTTCGCGGTCGAGTCGATCCGCCGCTGGTGGCAGGCGGTCGGCCAGCCCGGTTACCCCGGCGCGGGCAGGCTGCTGATCACCGCCGATGCCGGGGGATCCAACGGTTGCCCGCTGCTGGCTCAGCTGCTCGGGGTGAACCGGACCACCATCAGCCGGGCAGTCCAGGAGACCCGGCCGCTACTGATCCGGCACGGGCTCGCTGCCGGGCAGCCAGCAGCCCGCCTCTACACACTGGCCGACATTTCCGCGTACGCAGCAAGCCACGGCATCACGCCCGGCCAGAGTCAAAATCAGCGTGTTAATCATCTGCGAGCCCTTAGCAGTCCCACTGTATGGGGAACGAACTCCCGTCCCGCCCGGACTCGGTGGCGAGCGTGACGGCGTCGGCTGCCGTTTCCCGGTCGTGAAGCCGCCGGTGATCTGCTTGCGCAGGCCGCAGCCGGCAGGCATGAACACAACGGTGCAAGCCGGAACGTCGACGAAATCGGGCAGCAACCCTTATGCCGGCTTACCTGCAAGCGGCCGTGCCACGACGCGTCCGGTCACGCACGGTTCACCGGCCGTCCCCGCGGACCGAATGATCGCCCGCTGCCGGGGCGGGTGCACGCCCGGCGATGGTCGAAGCCCCCGGCCTAGACCCCATCATGGTCTAGGCCCAGCCTCACCTAACCAGCCCAAAGGAGAAAGTCGATGGGAAAGCTGGCGAGGCTAAAGGCCCTGGCCACACGCCCCGGGCGGTGGCCCGGGCTGTCCGCGGCGGGCACATCCCAGCGCCATCTCATCGGATCGGCGCGGCTCAGCCCGCTGGCGGTGCAAAGCGCCCGAAACCACCTGGTAGCGTCAGGCGAGTGGAACGAGGATTCCGCGCACCAGGCACTCGGCGTCCGCTCAGTAGAGCCGCGCAGACCGGGCTGATCTGCGCCACCTGGCTGCTGACGCGGGCCGCCGAGCTCGTCTGATCGGGCGCGGGTGCGGCTGTCAGCGTTGCTGCTGGTCCGGCTGGCGGGCGAGTTCGGCCTGGACGGCCCGGCGGGTGGGGGTGGCGGGCAGGTCCGGTGCCTGTCCCAGCAGCTGCAGCTGCACCAGGTTCCAGTCGGTGGCCAGGAAGTGCCAGTTCAGCCGACCGTCGGCGCCGGCCCGGTACATGTCCAGGTACTCCCAGCTCACCCGCCTGCCGGTCGGCTGGATGCCGAGGAACCGGTCGGTGTGCACGGCGCTGTGTTCTCACCGCGGATGACCAGCGCGTCGCCGTCCTCGACCACCTCGTGCCCGGTGACCTGCAGGCCGGAGAAGGCCTGGCCGAACCCGGCCTGCAGGTTGGCCAGCGCGATGTCCAGGCCGAGGGTCCACCCGGTCAGCCCGAGGCAGTTCTCGATCCAGTCCTCATCCAGCACCTCACTGACCCTGTCGGAGTACCAGGCGCTCCGCAGCAGTGTTCAGCGCCGAGCATGGCGTGCACAGCGCTAAGCAGCCGGGCACTGGGCGCCCACGGCCCAGGACACGGCCAGCCCGAAGGTCAGGGTGGCCACCACGCCGATTCTCGTTTCGTTCTCGGCTCGCTACCGTCCACAGGACCAAGGCAACGATCGCTGTTGTCGGGTAGGTCAGCCGACGGCGATCAGGATGTGGGGGGTGTCGGCGGGGTTCAGCCACCCGAGCACGGCATCAAGCTCAGCATTGGGTAGGGCCACGCAGCCTTCGGTGTACCCCTCTGGCATGTCGTCGTGGAGGAAGATGCCGGCTCCGCTGTCCGGAGGGTGGGGCATCTTGATGTCGAGGAAGTGCTGGTAGGGCTGGATCTCGGTCCAGAGGGCTTCAGAATCGTCGCCGTACGGCGGGGTGATCCCGCAGGGCACATGCCGGAAGGTGTCGTAGGTCGGGCTGCCGGGCTGCTCGTCCCACCAGTCACCACACACCAGGTGGTGGTACGGGTAGCGGGTGGTCGGGCTCACGGTCGAGTTGCCATAGACG
>Ga0116126_1001751_pt1 | contig 13299 bp, 13 predicted proteins | sample June2015DPH_16_5_FD_89730 | JGI IMG/M metagenome (GOLD analysis project Ga0116126, IMG submission 89730) | Peatland microbial communities from SPRUCE experiment site at the Marcell Experimental Forest, Minnesota, USA - June2015DPH_16_40 | ecosystem: Environmental > Terrestrial > Soil > Wetlands...
GAGCGTCAACTTTCGTCAATGGGTCACAGGGACCTCCTTGTGACCCAAACTTACCGTCAAGAAATGTCGAATGCTCGACCTGCCGCACGCGAAGCGTCTGCCGGAAGGGTTAGTTCAAGTGGGGTTAGCGGAGAATAGGCCGACGTCGCGCGGCAGACGATGTTCGCTTTAACGGCTGCGTCTATGAACCGGACTCACGACTGCACCTGCTAGCCGAGTAGCTCGATCCACGCGAGCGTTAAGTACCATTATCGGCAGCCGAACCTCGGCGACGGCAAGGACGAGTCGAGGACATGGGGCGCGGATCGGATTAAGAGATCCTTGGCTGCGGGGCAGCACCGGGGCAGCACGTCAGCCTTCCGTGGGGCCCTTTGCGCCCTGGTCGCGAACCGAACTGGACCGAAAACACTACTACTTAGACCCAACTGGACTGCCAGTCACCGGGTTCGATTCCCGTTAGCGCTACCATGTATCCATCTGATTTCACATACCTTAGCCCTTTGCGAAGCCGCCCGCATGTCACGCCATGTCACGGGAGCGCGACGCAACGACAAAGCCGCCATCACTGGACCTTCTCGCTGATGACGCTCTCCCACGCATCGGCCGCCCGCTGGTCGTCAACCGGGGCAGCGTGATCGAGTTCCGCACAAACGAGTGGAGGCGTCTGCTCGCTGATGACGCTCTCCCAAGCGTCCGCGGCGCGCTGGTCATCGGCCGGCAGAGCGTGGGAGTAAATGCGCGCTGTCACATTCGGGTCAGCGTGGCCGAGCCGTGCAGAAACGGCCGGAAGCGGCACGCCGCGGGAGAGCAGGATCGACGCGTTAGTGTGACGTAAGGTGTGGAAGCTCGTTCCGCTGATTCCTGCCTTGCGCATCCGCCGAATGACCACTTGAGAAACCAGGTCGGGCTCGTGGAATTTGCCGTCAGGTTGGCAGAATACCAAGCCGTTGTCCTTGTAGTCGCCAGCGAAAAGGCGACGTTGCTCCGCTTGCACATCCCGCTGAAACTGTAGAGCGACAATGGCTGATTGCGGCAGACAACACGGGCGCGATTTTCCATTCTTCGGCTTCTTCACTCGGAGCCCGGCGCTCGTCTGTTCCAGTGACTTGCTGATGGTGAGTTCTCTTGTTGTCCAGTTCAGATCTCGCCACTGCAGCGCAAGCATTTCGCCGCGGCGCGCGCCACTGGCCAGTGCGACCTCTACCAGCATGAAGGTCCAATCACCGCGGCAGGCATCGCGCAGCCTCCTGATTTCCTCGGGGGTGAGACTACGTGCGTCCTCTTTCTCGAACGATGGCAACTCAACCCGAAGCATGGGATTTACCGCGATCAATTCCAGCCTGAAAGCCTTGTTCAGCGCGACATTGAGCAGACCGGCGACGTGGCGCACGGTGTGGGCCGAAATGTGCTCTCTGCGCTTGCCCGTGGCTTTCAGCAGAGCGTAAAGCCCGGACTCAAGCTGTGTGTGCCTGAGTTCGGTCAGCGGGGTAGTGGACGCGGCAATTGGACTCTCCGCGGCCGTGACGTAGTTCGCGAGCTGCCGGTAACGCTCCAACGTCTTCGGCTGGCAGTGGTCCACGGCGTAGGTATCAAGCCAGGTCTGAAGCCAGTCTGCCAAGGTATTTTCATGCCTTGGGGGGGCTGGGGCTGCTGCGCTCCGGCCCTGGACTTCCTGCATGTGGCACTGCATTTCCTTGCGGGCTTCGCCTTCCTTCGCGAATCCGCCGCGCCCCTCCTGGATTCTATGCCCCTGGGCGTCTTTGCCGGCGTCGATGCGATACCTCCATCGCGGACGACTGGAACCCTTTACGGTGTATTTCGTGACGGAGCCTTTCACTCTGATTTCCTTCCTTGAGCCTTCTTCTTGTATTCCGCCAAAACGGCTTCGACCTTGGGTAGCGGACCATCATCCGTCCAGACCCTGATATGTGTGCTGGATTTCAACCGCTCGGTGATTTCTGATGGGGGCATCCCAAGGTTGTGAAGCCGAACAATAGCGGCCGTCAGATCCTCGTCTAGCTGCCCCTCCTCGACGGATTCAATGCGATCGCCACGTGCTCTTTTGGTGGCCTTGAGTAGCGCCTTCAACTCCTTCTTGGCCTGCTCCCGGTCGTCTCGCAGCGAGCTATTGCTGGGTGGTGTGGTATCGCGCGCCTTACGCATTACGGACAGAACGTCAAAGACCATGGCTTCTTCTTCTGGTGTCTGCGGATAAGCGAAAAAACCCACCGAATCGGCAGACGGCGGGCGCACGCCGCCAACCTGAAAGGGCACTGCGAGCTCATCTCGAAAGGCGTTGCGAAAGATCAACGCACATTCGTCCAGGCCGTGTTCCATAGCCACGCGGTCGAGCTGAGCAAGGGCCTTCCCGCTCGGAGGACGGCTCAGTTCGTACCTAACAACAGTCGAAATCGCGAGACCTAGACGGTTGGCAAACTGCTGTTGGGTGTCACCGAGACCGAGGCGCAATCTACGAACCGCCTGGGAAACGGGATTCGTCGTTTTTGCCGAGAGATTATCCATGTTGACTACTCCGCTCGGATAAGCTAATATTAGGTACTCCGAGTTGATATGGTACTCCATTTTGCAGGCACAAATCAAGTATTAGAGGGACCGGAATGTCACAAAACAAATCTCAACGAAGCGGCAGTGGTATTGAGCGCAACCGGACGACTTATGGCTCAGTTGGCGAGCTTGCCAAGGAAATCGGGATCAGCCGGCAGGTAGCATATGCGGCACTGCACCGCGGCATCATACCCAGCATCAGAATCGGCAAGCGCTTCATCCTGCCGCGCTCCGCAATCGCCGAATGGTTGCGCACGGCAGGAAACCGAGCCCAAGCCCTGTAATGGCCGCTCCTATGTCGCCTCAATGGAAACCTTCATGGAGACTGGCGGATGAGTGCTGAATTCGTTGCGCACGCACTCAGGGCGCGGCGTTCCGGTTCCGCCTGGATGGCGCCCTGCCCGGCGCATGAGGACCGGAACCCGAGTTTAAGTATTCGCGAGGTTGACGGCAAGATCCTGCTCCACTGTCATGCCGGCTGCGCGCAGCGCGATGTAATTGAGGCCCTGAAGGCGCGCGGCCTATGGGAACCGTCGCACGAGATTCTGAACATGAACCGTCGCATTATTGGCACGTACGATTACAGCGATGAGGCCGGGAAGTTGCTCTACCAGGTCGTCCGCTACGAGCCGAAGGATTTTCGCCAGCGGCGGCCGGATGGTTGCGGCGGGTGGATCTGGAAAAAAGGCCAGCGGCAGGTGCTCTACCACCTTCCAGAAGTCTTGGAGGCGCCAATCGTATTCGTAGTGGAAGGCGAGCGTGATACTGAGACGCTGCGCTCTCACGGGTTCGTGGCGACAACGAACGCTGGCGGGGCGAAGGCGCCCTGGCTGCCACAGTACACAGAAGCACTCCGCGGGCGGGAGGTAGTCATTTTGCCAGATGCCGATGCTCCGGGCCGGCAGCGCGCGCTCACTATCGCGCGGTCGCTCCTGGGCAACGTGGCGCGCCTCGTTGTTCTGGAATTAGAGGCTGCAAAGGACGTCTCGGAATGGATCTCGCGCGGGCATAGCGAACTTGAGCTGATTTCCTTAGTTGATGGCGAAAAGGTGTCGGGGTGAAACACGAACTCACGAATGAACCGGAGTTGGAGCATCTCGAAAGCGAGTGGACCGGCCAAGGTCACACGGCGCGCGCGGAAGCGGCGGACGGTTGGCCGAGGCCGGAGCCGGTCCAAAGCGAGCTTCCACCCGTGCAACCCTTCTCCGAAGACCTTCTCCCTGATTCGCTCCGTCCGTTGGTGGCGGACGTGGCGGAGCGTATGCAAGTCCCGATGGACTACCCGGCGGTGCTGATGGCGCTGTGTCTGGCTGGCGCGGTGAATCGGCGGGCCGCGATTCAGCCGAAGGCACACGATACCGGATGGGTGGTCGTTCCGAACCTCTGGGGCGGCATCATTGCGCCACCCGGCTACCTGAAATCGCCTGTCATCCAGATGGCAACCCGTCCTCTGAATCTGATTCAGACGGAATGGCGCCGTGAGCACGAAGAGGCGCTTGAACAGTACGCGCGGGAGAAAGAGCAATACGAACTTAGGCACGCGGCATGGAAAGAACAGTACAAGGCGGCATCGAAGACGGGGAACAAAACGGCACCCGACAGGCCGGGAGATGAACCCGGAGGGCCGAAGTTACGGCGGTTGATCGTAAACGATGCCACCTTCGAGGCGCTTCACCAGACCATGAGCGAAAACCCGGCGGGCATCCTGGTAATCCGGGATGAACTCACGGGCTGGTGGAGTCAATTGGACCGGGCGGGCCGGGAAGGTGAGAGGGCCTTCTGTCTGCAAGCGTGGAACGGTGACACCGGGTACACGATAGACCGGATCGCGCGCGGCACCATCCACGTTGAAGCGTGCTGCATGTCCATGTTGGGCGGCATCCAGCCGGGCCGCCTTCGCTCTTACCTGGTGGATGCACTCGAAGATGGTCCGAGCAATGACGGACTGATTCAGCGGTTTCAACTGCTGGTGTGGCCGGACACGGCGCCCGATTGGAACTATGTGGACCGGGCGCCCGACGCGGTTTCGGAGCAACAGGCCGCGCGGGTCTTTCGCAACCTGGTGGAGTTGGACGCGGAAAACCCGGTGCGGCTTCGCTTCGCCACCGATGCACAGGAACTCTTCATCGAATGGCTTGCGGAACTCGAAGCAAAGATTCGCGGGGACGAACTCCACCCGGCGCTGATTTCGCACTTGAGCAAGTACCGCAGTCTCATGCCGAGCTTGGCGCTTCTGTTCCACTTGGCAGAAGGGGGCCGCGGCGGGAACGCCGATGCTGTTTGGCTCGATAGCGCGCGGCGGGTGGCGGCGTGGTGCGAATACCTGGAGTCCCACGCGCGGAGAGTCTACTCCTGCATCGTGACTCCGCAACTGCGAGCGGCGCGGGAACTGGCGGATAAGATCAAACGGCGGAAGGTGGGTGCGGATGGCTTCTTCTCCTGCCGGGATGTGTACCTGAAAGGGTGGAGCGGTCTGGATTCGCCTGAAGCCGTGAAGCAGGCGGCGGAAATCCTTCAGGATGCCGGATGGGTCCGGGACCTGGCCGGCGAATCGGGACCTTTCGGCGGGCGCCCGTCCAATCGGTACCAGGTAAATCCTGGAGTGCGGGAATGAGCAACGAAGGCCGTATTTTTCCAGATCCAGCGGGGAGCGAGCCTACAAAACCATCAAAACCCGGTTTTGTAGGTTTTGTAGGTGCCACTCGGGGACAATCCGCCAAGATGGACGCCATCCGCGCGGCCGCGTATTTGCGCGTGAGCACGGCCAGTATGACGAAGCGGAGAGGTACCGCCACGTTCGACCAAGATCCTGCTGTACAGGAACAGCCGTTGCGAGATCTGATTACACAACGCCGCTGGACCCTGTACCGCATCTATTCTGACCGGGCCAGCGGCGCCAAGGAAACCCGGCCAGGACTGGAAGCACTCATGGCCGACGCCCGCCGCGGCGCTTTCGATGTGGTTGTAGTTTTCCGCTTTGACAGGTTCGCCCGCAGCGTGAAGCAGTTGGTTCTCGCACTGGAGGAGTTTCGCAGCCTTGGGATCGACTTCATATCCCATCAGGAAGCGCTCGATACTTCAACCCCGATGGGCAGGGCGACGTTCACCATCATCGCGGCAATGGCCGAGCTTGAGAGGGCGGTGATTCGCGAGCGGGTGGCCGCCGGCTTGGAGTACGCACGCCAACGGGGTACGCGGTCGGGTCTGGCCATCGGGCGGCCGAGGGCGATACTAGACCGCGACCGAGTTTCCGAGCTTAGAGCAAGCGGCCTTTCTTGGCGCAAGATTGCCCGCAGGCTGGGCGCAGGCGTCGGCACGGTGCGACGAGCCTTAGAAGCAGGCAGAGCGGCAAGGGAGGCGTGCCAAAACCCCGTAGCGGAGCATTTATGAGGGAGCTTGAATCGAAAGGCTCTCGCGTGACGCGAGCCAGCGTGCCAAAAGGAACAGGTTTTGGCAGGGATTGTCAAAAACGTGAAGTCATGAGAATGTTGTGATGCGCCCGATGTTGGCGCCGCCGAATAGAACTATTCCTAGGACTATAACGGCGCGGAGTATTACGATGCGAAAAAGACGTGAAGTGAACGATGGAACGCGGGCCGACCAGCCGGCCACGAATGAGCAGCAGAAGGAAGAGTCTGATTTCTTCCAGCAGCTTCAGCAGATTTCAGTTGAAGGATGGCAGGCCGGCTACAAGGTGTACGTCTACCGAGTATGGCCCGTGATCGACAAAAAGGACAATGAGCACTTTTTGTGCAAAGTAACCGAGCCTTTCGATGAAGACTACCTCATGCGGAACTTCGGAAGTGGGAAGTACTATTTGAGGCTGAACAACCAACGGGGCGAGACAGTAGCTTCCAAGACTGTTGCTCTCCACAATCCAGCGTTTCCCCCGGCGATTTCGCCGGATGAGGTGGTCCGCACCGACCCGCGCAACGAAACGTATTTCAAGGTGTGGGCGCCAAAAGAGCCAGCGGCGGCGACCGCCCCGCCCTCCTCATCCGCGGCCGACTCCACCGCCGTGCAGGAACTCTCCAAGTTGCTCAACAAGGCCCTCGAACAACGCGAAAGAGGTTCAGCGGCGGACTCGGCGCAATCCAACCTCACCGGCTCATTGGTCCAATGGGCACTCGATCAGACCGGCAGGGAAAGAGAAAACAACGACCCGACGAAAATGGCGGCGCTGCTCCGGGAGCTTAAATCGCTACTGCCATCGCAGCAGCCGCCGGACGGTCTCGCGCTGATTGAAAAAGTCTTGGCGATTACGGAGAAACTCAACCCGGCAAGCCGTGAAGCGCAGCAGGACCCTTTGGATTACGTCGAGAAGGCAGTCAACCTGGTGGAAAAACTGCGACCCCAGCCCGTGGTTTCGGGTGCGTCCGGTGACTCCCAGATGGGATCGTGGCAGGAGTTCTTTCAGCCGGTGTTGCCCAGCCTCATCGGCGCGCTGGCCCCTCTTGTCCCCGCCGTCGCCCAAATGATGCTGGCCAAGAACGGCCGGCCGCAGCAGGGTCCTCAGGTCTCACCCGTGGTCGCACCGGTACCCGCGCCCGCAGGCGCCCCACCCGCAGACGGACAGCCTCAGCAGCAGCATACTGCACAGGCTCCCGGCCAAGACTTTGCCGAGATGGCTGCGAACATGTCGCCCCTGATTTTTAATGCCATGGCGCAACCTGGAAGAACGGGCGCTGATTTGGCTGACAGCGTAGTGATGCTCTTCGGTCCACTTCGCTACCAGCAGATCGCAGCGTTGGGCAAGGAGACGCTGCTGGCGTTCTTGCAATCGCACCCTCTTTGGCAACAGTTGGGCCCGCTTCAAGCGCGAGTGCCGGAGTTCATTGAGGAATTCATCGCTTACCAGGAGCCAGAAGATGAGGAGGCAGCGGACGAAGCCGAGTCGGAAGAAATGGAACCGGCGCGCTGAGAAATGGGCGACGATTCGCGCCCGTCTCGATCAAGCGGGCCGTCTGGCGCGTCCAGAACCATTCACGATCAATCTCATCCCCGTGATGCTGCCGGACGGCGAGACGGTGTACACGAGTTCCCAGGAAGCCGACGCGGTCAAGTGGGCCACCCTGCTGGATGTAGCAATCCGTTCAGTAGCGGATACGATTGCAGCCACCCAGCCGGAGAGGCTAATACTCTGGGCGGGAATCGGAGTGCTGTTTGTGGCGGCGACTGTGTCGAACGGCAGCCACAGCAGCGGGCGAAAGTGCCATTAGCCGACACCAGCAACGAACCCGACTCAACCAACGTGCGGATACCCGAACCGGTTGTCTGCGCTATCGACACGCTGCGCGAGACTGTGGATCGGGAACATCTCCCGCGCTCAGCCCGGTTGCAGGTAGCTACCCGCGTTCGCCAAGTTATCGTTCCGAAAAGAAAGCCCGGCCGAAAGAACCCCAGCATTGACTCAGCCTGGCAGGATTACCAGCGTGGCGTACGTGGTCTGAAGCTGTATCGAAGGCACATACCGGGCCACAGCGCGATGAACCAGTATCATCGTGCTGCTGAAGAAAACAGACTCCTGGACGGTCTCAGGAAGCGCGCCCGTCGGCTGCAAGAGCGGGCAGGCCGCCGAACAACGAACCAGCCGGATGCCACGCCAACGCTGCAGGTCGAGCCCGAACCCGGACCTTAGAGTTCGTGATTGTCCGGCGGACATTGCCACCCCCGCCATTGTCCTGAAGTGTTCGCCCCATAATCATTTCGAAAGGAAAACTCAAGATGGCAAAAAACGATCAGACGTCCATCGACGACCTACAAGACGTGATCGACGACTTACAGGATTCCATCGATTCCGCTCGCGACGTGTTGGACGCGGCAAACGATGTGACCTCCAGCCGTGAAGACTTGGCCCAAGCCGTGGTTGATGCACTGGACGCGCTCAGCCCGGACGGAGACGAGGATTTGGAAGACGACAACGGGGGGGAATAGTCGCGCCGTCCGCGGTGAATCCTCCCGACCGCAAGCCCGTTGACCGCATTACCGACCGGGCCAAGCGATACCGCGCGCAAAAGGCGATTCGTGGTCCCAGGCGTTGTGTACTTTGCGGCGCGCGGGGCCGACTGGACGTGATGCACCTGGACGGCGACGAGTCCCACGGAGAACCGGAAAACCTCGCGTACGGGTGCAGGTCTTGCAACACCAGGCTCGCGCACGCATTCAAGCGCATCGGCGCCGGCGTGCGGACTCGGCAGTACAATCCGTCATCCGGCGTTCCCACATTCGGCCAGTACATATGGGCCGTCACGCACCATACTCGGAGAAGCCACGACGAAGGCGGGGCTATTATCCATGCCACACCGAAATCAAAGCGAATCGAGTACGCGCAGCGAATCGCAGATATCAAGCGTTCGCGCCGCGAAGAGGTTCCATTCTAGGCCCGCGCGCCCGTCCGGCGCGATGACCCTGGTCTCCCGCTGAAGTGAGGCGCGGTGGCTGCGACCAAACCCGCCGTTGTCGAAGGATTCTTGGGTCTAGATTAAACGCGGAATCGGCGGCAATGCCGTGAATTAGAAGTTGTAGACCTATCGGGGCGAACACGCCTTCCGGTACAATAGGAGAGACGTTGCTGCGCCAATGTTCAAGCAGATTCTGGAGAAGGCGGAGTAATAGCAGTTTTTGGCGGCCGGCGCGCGTGAATCGGCTACGGGCTTCCGCAGCCTGCTTCGTCAGTTTAGACTTTTCTTACTTTTCTTCGTAGTAATCGGGTTAATCGAGGGCTGCCAATCTTGGCGGAGCGTCAGCCCTGAGATTTTGCTCTACGTCTGGAGTATATCACATGAACGACGTTGAGCATTTTGCCAGGGCCGCAGGGATTCGGGGCAGGTGGCTTTTGTCGGCATTATCCTTTTACGGTGACGAGAGTGGATCGAACAACACCCCTCGCGGGCATTTTATATTGTCCGGCTACCTCGGCTTAGATTCCACATGGACTTCGTTTTGCGATGCCTGGGGAAGGGCACTTGAGAGCCCGCCAAGAATCGATTTTTTTCACATGCGTGAATGTTTCAAACTTGAGGGCCAATTCCAAGGATTGAACCGGTTCCAAGCCGATAGAAAACTGAACGTCATGATTGACGTGTTGCGGCCCTTTCTTAAGTCCAACGACCTCCGAGAGTTTAGCGCTTTCATGCCATGGGATGTATTCAACGCTGCTGTCCAGGGGCCTCTCAGGAGCGTTCGCGGTGACCCGTACTATTTTCTGCTCCGCTCGATCATAAACGAAGTAAACATACTCGTCGCATCAAACCACCAGATAGCGAGCATGGCACCTGTTGAGTACTTTTTTGATGAGCAGGCCGCTCAACTGGGGAATCCGCTCGAAGGCGGTCACGGTTCCGGGCTGAAGGCGTTCTGTATTCCGGGATGATTCCGATCACCGTTCCGGGTTGAAGGCGATCACCGATTCCGGCGCGAAGCCGATCATTAGTCGGCCGATCCCGGATTCGTGATCGCCTTGATCCCGGAATGATTTCCACAGTCTGAAGAGCGTCCGTCGCTGGATAACGATCCGGTAAGCGAACCTCCGTAAGGGAGGAATCATATTGCCGGCCAGGAGATTATCCATGCGTAGGATTAAAGAAGTACTTCGACTGAGGTACGGACTGGGGTTGGGGCAGCGGCAGATCGCACGCAGTTGCTCGATTGGCCAGTCCACAGTCTATGACTACCTAAAGCGAGCCGAGGCGGCCGGGCTTCGGTGGCCGCTACCGGAGGATTGGGACGACGAGCGGCTCGAACGATCCCTCTTCGTTTACGACGAGCATCAGAGACGACAACCGCAGCACCCGCAGCCAGACTTCGCATCGATCCAAGACCAGTTGAAGCAGCATTCGAACCTGACGTTGGCTCTGGTTTGGGAAGAGTATCGACAGGTCCAGCCCGACGGGTATCGCTACTCGCGCTTTTGCGAGCTGTACCAGCGCTGGCGGCGCAAGCAGGAAGTCGTGTTGCGCCAGGAACACAAGGCTGGAGAGAAGCTGTTTGTCGATTGGGCTGGTGACACCGTTCCGATTTACGATCCTCGCGGCGGGCCCACCCAGCAGGCGCATTTATTCGTCGCAGTCTTGGGCGCCAGTTCCTACACTTACGCGGAAGCAACCTGCGATGAGCAGCTGGCCAGTTGGATCGGCGCACACGTGCGGGCGTTTGAGTTCTATCAGGGTACGCCCAAGCTGGTGGTCCCGGATAACACCAGGACCGGCGTGACGAAAGCGTGCCGCTACGACCCCGACCTCAACCCGACCTACCAGGAAATGGCGATGCATTACGGCATCGGCGTGGTGCCAGCACGACCATACAAGCCGCGCGACAAGGCCAAGGTCGAATCGGGCGTGCAGTTGGTCGAACGCTGGATCATCGCCGCCTTTCGCCACCGGAAGTTCTTTTCAATCGAGGAACTGAACCGGGCCATTCGCGAACTGCGCGATCGCATCAATCAGCGGCCGTTCCGCAAACGCGAAGGCTCGCGAGCGTCACAGTTCGCGGCTCTCGATAGGCCCGCGCTGAATCCTCTACCCGCCGAGCCTTTCGATCTCAGCCAATGGTCCCGCGCACGGGTCAACATCGACTACCACATTGCCTTCGACACCAACTACTACAGTGTTCCTTACAATCTGGTGCACGAACTGGTGGAAGTTCGCTCAACGCCGACCACCGTTGAGATCTTTCACCGAGGGCAGCGCGTAGCCTCTCACCTGCGCGCACGTGGTCATGGGCACACGATCACGATAGCCGAACATCGCCCACGATCGCATCAGGCGCATCTGGAATGGACCCCTTCGCGCATGACGCACTGGGCGCAGTCCATCGGTCCACACACCGCCCGTTTGTTCGAGCGCATTCTCGCCGACAAGCCGCACCCTGAGATGGGCTACCGGTCCTGCCTGGGGCTGATCCGGCTCGCCGGACAGTATTCCTCCTCGCGAATGGAAGCTGCTGCCGAACGTGCGCTCGCGACGGGAGCCTGCCGCTATCAGAGCGTGAAATCCATTTTGAAGAACTCGCTCGACGCCGTGCTGCCAGTGGACCTTCCCCCATCGTCACCACCGCCGCCGCATGACAACATCCGCGGGCCGGAGTACTTCGACTAAGGAGACATGGCAATGCTCAAACAACCTATGATCGAAAAACTGGTGGCTTTGCGCCTTCAGGGTATGGTCGAGGCGCTGAAAACGCAGGAGCAGGATGCGGCTTCGCACGAGCTGAGCTTCTTGGAGCGCTTGGGCCTGCTGGTAGATCAACAGTGGAACTGGCGGGAGAATCAAGCGCTCGGTCGGCGATTGAAGAATGCCAAGCTCCGCATGAGTGCCTGTGTCGAAGAGATCGACTATCGCACAACGCGCGGCCTGGATAAGACCGTAATCCGCGCCCTGGTGCAAGAGTCGGCCTGGGTCGGCAAACACGAAAACGTCTTCGTGCTCGGGCCCACAGGCGTCGGGAAGAGCTTCGTAGCTTCCGCGCTGGCGCAGAAGGCTTGTCGCGACGGCTACTCAGCGCTGTATACGCGCGCCCAGTCGCTGTTTCGCGACCTGGCCATGGCACGCGCCGACGGCAGCCTGCGGAGTCTGCTGGTCCGGCTCAGCCGCATCGATGTCTTGGTGATCGACGACTGGGCTATGGCGCCGCTATCGGAACCAGAGCGCCGCGACTTCTGGGAGATCTGCGAAGACCGCTACCAGGTACGCTCGACCATTCTCACTTCGCAACTGCCGGTGTCGCGTTGGCACGAGCAGATCGGCGATCCCACCGTGGCTGACGGTATTCTGGATCGCCTCGTGCACAACGCCCACCGAATCGAAATGCGGGGTGATTCAATGCGGAAGAATCGAGGCAAAGCTGGATAACGTGCCTCCGTCTGAACCGGACCGCAAAAGTCGGAGGTCGTCTGACGTACGATGGAATTGGAATGACTGATCAACTCCAGGCTTCCGTGGCCCTGCCTTTCGGCTTCAAGGAGCGGCTGTCTGCGGAAGACGACCCGGCGCTCTGGGAACAAGTGCTGAAGGTTCTGGCCGAGGACGCGTCAGTACTCGTTACTGACGGTTCACCGCTATACGCTGAAGTAGGCGTGTGTTCTCATTGGCTGCGTCCACATCAGACCCGGTGGACTGCGGCCGGTGGTTTTGCGTGGCCAACTGGGTATGGCGGCACCCGCTTCAGCAGAACCGGTCTTCCACTCTTTGATTGGAGCGTCAGACTGCAGTTCAATCTTGCCCCATTAGGCTGGGTCATTCCGGAAACATCGCCGGCAAAACGCTTTATTTCCGTCCGCGTCGCGGTTCCTTCCCGGACGACCCGGCACCGCCAAGCGGCCGTGCACACTCTCTGGCCGCCCGGGACTTTGGATGCCAAGCGGAAGCGAACTGTCTTCTATGGACTTCGAAACTTGAATGGCGTTTGGGAACTCAAGGCATGCTCCAGGGACCGCAAACGACAGATGGAGGGTTTTAGTTTCTGCTGATCCGCCAATCTTCCGGAGCGCTCATCGCGCTCCGGGTCACTGCGTGCTGAGGCGGGGACAAGGGCTGCCGCCCCTTTCCCCGCACCCCTTTCTCCGCTTGCGGCATCCTTCCTCCGCTGCGCTCCGGATAGTTTCTCTTGACGAATCCGATCATTTCTTCCACAATCGAAGAATCAGCGTCGCTTCGCTCCGACGGCTGATCGGAATCACTCCGGAATACTGACCGGCTTCCCTTCGGAATCGGCGATCAGCCTCAGCGGAATCCCCAC
>Ga0116126_1001774_pt1 | contig 13173 bp, 12 predicted proteins | sample June2015DPH_16_5_FD_89730 | JGI IMG/M metagenome (GOLD analysis project Ga0116126, IMG submission 89730) | Peatland microbial communities from SPRUCE experiment site at the Marcell Experimental Forest, Minnesota, USA - June2015DPH_16_40 | ecosystem: Environmental > Terrestrial > Soil > Wetlands...
CGATGCAGACGGCACCCTTAGCTCGATCGGATTCATTCGGCTGGGCAGCAGCGGCGCCAACGGTCTTGCTTTGTTGCCCGGCGGAAAAACCCTAGTCGTCGGCGCGGGAGATGACGGCGTCGCATTCCTCGACGTGCAGGACGCGATCCACGGAACGGCCAAACCGGTCTTCGCCGCTCAGGGTGCGGGTGCCGGAACCTTCGATGTGGTCGCGACCCCCGATGGAAGGTATGTGTTTTCCGCCAATGAATACGGTGTAGTTGCGCAGCAGCGCGGCAATGTGGGCGTCATCGCGGTCGAGCCGGATGCGAATGGACGCGTAACCCAACCTGTGACGATCGAGCAGATTCCGCTGGGGGACGTAGTCCCCAGCCTCACTCTCTCGCGCGACGGAACGCGTCTATACGTTGCCACTGAGTTGGTGCCTGCGAAGAGCGCCTTGCAGATTGCCGGCGCGGGCAATCCAACCTTGAACAAGCACGATTGCGTGCAGGCGAAGGGATCGTCGGCAGGGACAAATGGATTTATTACCACCATAGACGTACCGCGCGCGGAAACATCGGAGTACGCCGGGCAGGACGCGATTCTCTCGCGCACGGCTGCTGGATGCTCACCCGTGCGTCTGGTCGAGTCTTCGGATGCCTCATCCATATTTGTCTCCGCCCGTGGAGACAACGCAGTTCTTCAGTTCAACCCGACATTGTTGGAGTCCGATCCGGACCACGCATTTCTGCGTTCCATTCCAGCGGGCGGCGATGCGGCCGTCGGCCTTCTTCTCTTCGACCAGGATCGCTTGCTCGCGGTTGCAAATTCAAACCGTTTTGCAGACTCCTCAGGGTCTCTCGCCTTGCTCAATGTTGCAAAGCCTGCCGAGCCAAGCCTGTTACAGACGCTGCCCACAGGGACCTTCCCAAGGAACCTTAGCCTGGCGTCCGATGGCCGCTCGTTCTATCTGACCAACTACACATCGCGCAGCTTGGAGAGAGTCATCGTTGCTTCTGCACCAATTACTGTGGCCTCTCGTAATTAAGTCAGACCGTAATTTACTATCAGGAGAATAACCAAGATGAATGGATCAGAATGCCACCCATTGCTTCTCTAGAATGTTCTCGCTGTCATGCAAAGCTCTCCGCGGATACGCCGCAGACCGTCTGTACGCAATGCGTGGATACTCCCGCAGGCTCACTCTTTGTGCGCTATGACTTTTCCTCGCTACGCGGCAGTTCTCCCGATGCGGTCATCGCGCGGGACCTGACGACTCCCTGGGCTGGGATGTGGCGCTATCGGCCCGTTCTCCCCGAAGTTCAGCCTGTGACGCTTGGCGAAGGGTGGACGCCGATGCTGCGCAGCAAGCGATACGCAAATGTGTTTGTGAAGGAGGAAGGCGCCAATCCGACTGGGACCTTCAAGGCCCGTGGGCTGGCCATGGCCGTCACCATGGCTCGGCACTACGGACTGCGCAAGCTGGCTGTTCCTTCCGCCGGCAATGCCGCCGGAGCGCTGGCCGCCTATGCCGCGGCAGCGGGAATCGAAGCACACATATTCATGCCGAAAGATGTCCCCTTCGCCAACTATGTGGAGGCGGTTGCATACGGTGCGAATGTGACGCTGGTGGATGGGCTGATCTCAGACTGCGCACGGATCGTCAACGAGCGCAAACAGCAGGAGGGATGGTTCGACATCTCCACTCTCAAGGAGCCGTTTCGTATTGAAGGCAAAAAGACGATGGGATACGAGCTGGTGGAACAGCTCGGATGGGAGTATCCGGACGCGGTCTTTTACCCTACGGGCGGAGGGGTTGGATTGATCGGCATGTGGAAGGCTTTTGAAGAGATGGAGGAACTAGGCTGGGTGAAGCCAGGTAATCGACCGCGCATGATCGCGGTGCAGGCCGCCGGATGTGCCCCCATGGTTCGCGCCTACGATGAAGGCGACACTGTGAGCAGAATGTGGCAGAACGCATCCACCTTTGCGGCGGGGCTGCGCGTTCCCAAGCCTTATGGAGATGCGATCATCCTCGATATTTTGCGGGCCTCGGACGGCATTGCACTCACCCAGACCGACGAAGAAATCCTGGCTTCAATCCTGGATTGGGCCAGGAACGAAGGGATATTTCTATCGCCTGAAGGCGCTTCCGTCACTGCTGCCTACGACAAGCTGCTGGCCGATGGAATCCTCAAGCCATCCGACCGCGTCGTACTCTTCAATACAGGGGCCGGACTGAAATATACCGATGTCACGGCGGAAGCAATGAAGCTAAAGCGGCCCTAGGATGCCAAGGTGGATTAGCTCATCTCCGAGCAGTTTGGCCAAGAGCACTCTGGTCCTCGCGTTGACGGGACTTGCGCTGTGGCTGGGAGGAGCAGTTGCTGCTCTGCTTGGTCATGCGGCGCTGGGCGCAACGCTGCGCTGTATAGCACTTGTCCTGTTTGCCGTTGCCATTTTGCCTCGGTCTACGCTGATGCTATGGACCTTTCTCGCCATGCTGGCAGGCGTGGAAATTGGTCTCGATGCGCCACGCTTCGCGGTCGAGACACATTTTTTGGGCGAGCTATTCCTGCGGCTGATCCGCATGATCGTCGCTCCGCTGATCTTTGCCAGCATCACCACGGGCATCGCGGCGCACGGTCATCTGCGCTCCGTTGGACGCATCGCGGTCAAGTCGCTTATCTACTTTGAAGTTGTCACCACGCTCGGTCTGATCCTCGGCACAGTCGCGATGAATCTCTCCGGCGCAGGCTGGGGAATTGCACTGCCTCGCGCGGTTCAGGATTCCGTACCCGCGATCCAGGCAGCCCATACTTGGCAACTGTCGGTAGTGAATCTGTTCCCGGAGAACATTGCGCAGGCGGTTGCGCAGAACCAGATTCTACAGGTTGCAATCTTTTCGCTGCTATTTGGCGCGGCGCTGGCTATGTTGTCGCAATCGAAGCGTGCTCCACTGCTCTCCGTGTTGCAATCGCTCGCGGAAGCAATGTTTCAGTTGACACGAATCATCATGTTCCTCGCTCCGCTCGCCGCCGGCGCAGCCTTGGCCTACAGCGTGGCGAGCATGGGGCTGGCCGCGTTGCTGCCACTGGGCAAGCTGGTCCTCACGTTCTACGCAGCGCTGACCGCGTTCTGCTTATTTGTTCTTATCCCCATCCTTCTTCTCTTTCGTATCCCGATGCGGAGATTCGTTGCCGCGGTGGGGGAGCCGGCGGCGATTGGATTCGCCACTACAACGTCGGAGGCTGCGTTGCCACTGGCGATGGAGCGCATGGAAGAGTTTGGCGTACCGCGCTGGATCGTCTCATTTGTGATCCCGATGGGCTACAGCTTCAATATGGATGGCGCCAGCGTCTATCTTGCCATGGCTTCCATTTTCGCAGCGCAGGCTTCAGGAATTCACCTCAGCCTCGGTCAGCAGATCGCAATGCTGGCTACATTGATATTGGCCAGCAAAGGTGTCACAGGTGTTCCGCGCGCCACCCTTGTAGTGCTGTTAGCGACAGCCAGCGCAATCCACATCCCCACCTCCCCCGTACTCTTGATTCTTGGTGTTGACACTTTGATGGACATGGGTCGCACCATGATCAATATTGTGGGGAATTGCATGGCCAGCGCCGTCATCGCGCGTTCTGAAAGCTGTTTACTCGATTCTTCGACCTTGCCCAGGACGGAATAGCGATTCTGAATTCATAATCCGACTCCGACCACCGTTCGTTCCATCGCGGTGCTATTGGCTAGGTGAGGCAGCTTCGGAACCAGCTCTAGTTCCCCATACGTCGAATAGCAGAGCCTTCAGTCCCAACGCCCAAACCGCGGTCAGAAAGATGCGGCGAAGCCACAGATTGCCGATGCGAATAGCAAATCGTGCCCCCACCAGGGCACCCAAAAACATGGTTGCTCCAAGAATCAGTCCGAGTTTATAGCTGACAAGCCCATGCCACATAAACACGCCCGTGGCAACGGCGGATGAGAATACATTCATCAGCTTGGTTGTAGCGATGGCCTCGACAAATGTAAATCTAAAGATCGCGACATATACGGCCGTCAGAATCGTGACGTAGCCCCCGCTGAAGAACCCACCATATATACCGAGAAGAAACGTCATGGCATAGCCTGCGATTTCGGCCCCGGCAGATGGAGCAATCGCCGACTCTTGCATCCCCGACTTGCGATAGACCACGGAGAAAGCCGCTACTGCAATAACGGCAACCGACACAATCATAGGGACCGAGCGAGTAGGAACCCGTAAGAGCAGGAATGCACCCATTACAGAGCCGAGCAACGTCAGACCGGCCAATAACGGAAGCCTCTTGAGATTCACATCCGGACTGCGTAGGAACGGCAGAGTCCCGCCAACACTCATAAAGGTCAGAGCAAACATATTGGTTGCAAGCGCCGTGCGCGGCTCAATATGGAACTGAAGCATCGCGGGAACGGTAATGAGCGACGTACTACCTGTGACAACGCTGATTGCACTGGTCATAAGGAAGATGACCACGAGCCAAAACACTTGAATACCGGCCATACCTCATACCTCTATCATAAAGCCCGTTCCCACTCTGCTAGCCACGAGAGTACGCATGGTGAGCAGGAAGCTCCGTGAAAACGGGGTTTCGCCGACTTCGACCCGCCGATCTTTACGGGATATTCGAACCAATCGACGACCAATACTCAGGTGTTTCAAAAAATACGGGGCACTTCACCACCTTAGAGATGAAATGTCTTGTCCGCGCCATAGACAAGGCCGAGTGTGATCAGAGCAATCACAATTTCACCGATGGTCCCGACTAACAGCGGACGGATGCCTTGTTTGCTGAGTTCCCGGACGCTAGTCCGGAGGCCGACGCCGGCGAAGGTAAGCAGGAACGCCCAACGGGAAAGATTGCCGACTGCCAAGAGCTGCGGTTTGGTGAAGAATCCTATAGTGGCGAGCAATGAGATGAGCAGGAAACCGAGCACGAACTTAGGGAACTTCTGCCAGAGAAAGGCTGCCTTGTTTTGTATGCCGGCGGCTTGACCCTTCGAAGCCCAATAGATTGCATAACCGAGCACAACAAAGCCGATGAGCGCATTGCGGCAGGTCTTGGTGAGGACGGCGATTTTGCCGGCGGTGTCGGAGTAAAGAGCGCCAGCAGCAGCGGTTTCTGCCGTGTTGTCGACAGCGAGACCAGTCCAAACACCGTAGGCGTGATCGGAAAGGTGCAGCGTGTGCCCGATCACGGGGAAGACGAAGAGCGAGATTGCGCCGAGGGCAAGAATGGCAGCGATGGCATAGGAGGAATCTTCTTCGTCGGCTTCGATAGCGCCCTGAGTCGCGATAATCGCAGAGACACCGCAAACCGACGCGCCAACAGACAGCAACGAAACCAGCTTTGGAGCCAGCTTGAATCGCTTGCCAAGCCAGGTCATGAAAGCCAGGGCAAGAGCGATCTCGATGAAGACCAGTGCAAGCGAGATGCCGCCCAAGCGTGCGATGTCGCCCAGAATAAACCGTGCACCCAATAGAACAATGCCGGTCTTTAGCCAGAAATCGTAGGTGGCGACTCCGCGACGGAAGAGTGTGGGGACACCGACTGTATTAGCGATGATGAGACCAATAAGAATGGCCCACAGAACATATTCGATGTTGGGGAGTACCAGGTGATGGGATTTCCCGTAACGCGCAATGAACTGTTCGATGAATTTGCCGCCATACCCGACGGCTGCAAGCAGAAGCAATCCAGGAACGAGTCCAAGCCAGTAGCTGAGACGGCTCGAAGACTGGGCAGGCACAGCAGCGATGGTACTTGTATCTGACATGACGATCTCCTGTGCCTACCAGGGCACGACTTTGAGAACTCCGAAACGGACGAGGAGGGCTAGTCCAATCGAAAGAAGGACGGCCCAGGTATCTGAAGAAAAAATGGCGGATAGCGTAGGGCGCGGCGAAGCCGGCATAGATTGCTCCTTGAAAGAGATGGAAGAGTTGCAGTCTGACCGCACAAGTGAGTGCAATCGCTGTCTCAGAATTGAATTTGGAAAGGGAGGTGCGAAGGAGCGCTTAGCGTTGAGGACAACAACGCACAGGCTGCAGCGGAGCGACAATTTTGGCGAGTGTACTCATGTGTGGTTCATTTGTAACATCTGGAATGATGTCGATCAAGATAAGAAGCCGCGATCAGATTAATACCAGGTTAAAATCATACCGCTGTTTCGACTGCAAAGCGAAGCGAGTTGTCCATGCTGCGGTAGAGCGCCTCTACTGCCTCCAGCAGCGCGAAGACTTCTTCTTCAAGCTGATTGAGGGCCTCATTGTTCTTCTGCTGCGCAGCCGCAATCACCGGCTCAAAGCGCATTCCGACCAGCCCTGCCTGAATGAAGTGCTTAAGGAAGTTCTCAAAGACGGCCGCGTCTGTAGGCGCTTCGATGCCCCGCGTGATCAACAGTGCACGAGCGCTGCGCAGAGCGATAGCGTACAGCGCGTCGTCATCCTGCGAGTCGCCGGAGCGATGATCTTCGCGCAGATGCCGGGCACTCTTCAGGTCCACTTCAATCAGGTCGAACAGGCCAGCCGAGCACTCTCCCAGTCCCTTGCCAATCAGCGAGAAGGTGTCCTTGGCGCCCCAGTCGTAGTAGTAGGTCTTGTCCACACTGAACTCTGGAATTGTGCGGAAGCGATCGGCAATGGCCCGAATTTCCTGCATACCTTTGCCATCCACATAGGCCGCGAATGAGGAATGGCTGTCCTTCCTCACGAGCCATAGTTTCAGAACCTCATGCACAAACTCGGGTAGATCGCGCGCGCTCACGCGATCGATCTGTCGCGCCAGCCGGGCCTTGCCGTCGCCAATCTCAGCACCCGCTACGACCATGTACGCCGGAAACATCTGCTGATCCTTGCGCCCGACGTTGCCGAAGAAACCCAGGTCGGCCAGCATATGCTGTCCGCATGTATTGGGGCAGCCTGAGAGATTGAGTCGAAACTCCGGAATCCGGTTCAGATCCAGGTCCGAGTTCTTCAACCTCTCCGCTGTCGCAGAGAGTGCTCCCTTCGAAAGGCAGATTCCTAGTTTGCAGGTATCCGCTCCGGTGCAGGAGATGGAATTCCCCATCATGCGCGGACCGGACGCAAGCTCCGTCAGTTCGCTCATTAGATGAAAGACATTGGGCAGATAGCGCTCCGGGATATTGCGCAGACGCAGGTTCTGACCGAAGGCGGCACGAACCACATAGTTGCCAAAGGATTCAAGGAAGTCTGCAAGACGAATAGCATCTTCATTCTTCAGATTGCCAAGAAAGATCGGAACCAGGACGGAGACCAACCCCGGCTGCTTCTGTGGCTCAACATATCGCTTGCGCCATTGCGCAAACTCAGGCGTCTCATCGGCCTCCGGTTCAAATGCCGGAATAGTGCAACTCTGCGGCACCTCTTCGAGCAGCAATGCGGGCGGGTTCTCTGCGCGAACACGCTGCATCTGCTCCTCGTATAGCTCGCGGAAATGCTCTTCGCCGAGCGTATTCCACAGGAAGCGCAGGCGCGCCGCATGGCGGTTCTTACGATTGCCATGTTTGTCGAAGAGCCGCTTGATAGCAGTCGTTACAGCGTACACATCTTCGGCGGGGATGAAGTCGTACAGCTGATGCCCGACCGCGGGCCTGGTGCCCAACCCACCGGCAACAAACACCCGGAATCCCTTCGCCCCGTTGCGCAACTGCGCGACGAATCCAAGATCGTTGAACTCAGCGTACGAGCTGTCCGCCGTGGAGTTGGAGAAGGCGATCTTGAACTTGCGTGGCAGCATCCATGAATCGGGCTCCGCAATCAGCCTGCTCGTCAAGGCAAACGCGTAGGGGCTTGGATCGAAGACCTCATCGAGTCCGACGCCCGCATCCGGGGAGACAAGGACGTTGCGGACCGTGTTTCCCCCACCGCCTCGTGCCGCAAGTCCAACCTGCAGCAGTTCCCGCATCACGGGCAGAATGTTCTCCAGCGCAATGTCGTGAACCTGAAACTCCTGCCGCGTTGTAACGTGAATCGCAGGACTCCCGTACCGCGCGGATACCATGGCAATCGTACGCAACTGGCGTGGCGTCAGCGCGCCGCCGGTAGTCCGAATCCGTACCATGTAGCTGCCATCGGTGCGCTGCTCATAGCAGCCAAAAGGGACGCGACGCACCCTCAGCGTAGCTGCGTCCATCTCGCCGCTGCGGTAGCGCTCCATGTAGGAATCGAGCTCTTCGAGCTCAGACGCGAGGTTTTCCGGAACCTTGTAGAACATGGTTTCTCCAATCCGCAATTCGTATGAGCCCAGAGACCCAGATCGCATGTGCTGGACAACAGCCCGGCATCCAGACGCTATCGAGTCCTATTAAGAGGGTATTGGAGTTACTATTATGGCGGTGTGATGTCGGTCACAAGTGAATCCCTGTGCGCCAGAAGGTTGCAATGGATTATGTTTTGTATTCCACGTTTCAGTGGAGCCCGCCGGCGTTTTGAGCAAGTTCAAATCTCTCGCGCACGCCTTCGGCGCGGATGATACTTTTGACACCCTACTCTGCTATCAATTCAGTGGCGGCATATCAAAATACTGGATAGCGGAATTGATTGTATCCAGTATCTGTGGCACACCTGCGGCTGTTGTAGCTTTCGCCCCAGCATCTAGCGAAATTTTCGCCTGTACAAGCGCGGTGCTGCGCACCGGATGGATTATGACACTCCATCCCTCCGAGGGAACTGCACGGTAACCTGAAAGCGCTCTGCGGGAACCTTTGCGGCATCAAAGAGATAAGACGTTCGGAGTTTCCGTGCGGAAACCTGCGATTACATATGGAATCAGGCTTCCGAGAAGGGTTGGATTGATGGCATTACTGGACGAAAGCAACTTGATGGCGGAGCGGGCGAGGCACGCGAAGTTTCGGACGAACCACGTTGGAACGAAGCTCAATGAGGCCGAACTGCATGAGCTGGGGGAGTTGGTAGCGAAGCGGAAAGAGACGCCAGCAGAACTGATACGCGGCCTCATCCTGCGAGAACTGAAGCAAGATAAAGAAGGCCTGAGGCCGAGTGCGGAGTTGATCGAGATCACCGCGATACGGCTGCAAATCGTGAATCTCCTCAAGCCCCTTCTAACAGGAATAAAAGCGACTCCGGAGGCCTTCGACGCCATTATTCAAGAGGTCAGAATCCGCAAGCGCGGTTGTGCTCTGGACGTTCTTAAAGACTACGAGCAGGGCTGAAGCGTGGCCCTCGGCACCCGTGGCGAAGTACCCTCCGCTCCAGCGTCCGTCAAGGCGCTTCGCCCGCTGCGCGGCGTGCAAAATCGCGCGACCTTGACGGACGCTTCCGCTCCGGGTGAGGCGCTGGCATGAGAAGAATGTCTTCTTCTCATGTGTCCAAAAACACATGAAAGATCAACGGCGTTAGGCGGTACAAAGACGTTAATGAGCGGGATCAAATCGTCAAAGCTGAGAGCATCCGGGCAAGCGCCGGAACGCCGATGGCTACCGTTTCTGCATCGATCGGATACTGCTCCAGCCCCGCGTTCACGACGAACTGCTTGTCGGGTTTGAGGTCGCGGCAAGCGATGTAAAAGCCCTTTTCGGGACGACCCGATAGGCTCCGTTTGACCTCGATGGCCCACAGTCCGTGGCCGGGTATTTCCAGCAAAAGATCGATCTCGGCTCCAGCAGCCGTGCGATAGAAACTGGCGATGCTGCGCTCCGGCGCGGCGGCCAGCAGGTTCTCAATGATGAAGCCCTCCCAAGAGGAACCTGCCACAGGATGTCCAGCCAGATCGTTGAATGTTCTCAAGCCTAAGAGGGCGTGAACCAGGCCACTGTCCCTGATATAGACCTTGGGTGACTTCACCAAACGCTTGCCTGCATTGCTGTGAAAAGGCTGGAGCCGCCTGACGAGCAGCAGGTCGGCGAGCAGGTCGATATAGCGCTGTACGGTCGGTGCTGTAATCTGGAGCGCGGACGCCAGGCGCGACGCATTCAGCAAAGTTCCTTGCCCATGCGCCAGCATGGTCCAGAGCCGTTCCAGCACGCCAGCCGGCACACGCGGCCCGAATTGTGGAACGTCTCGCTCCAGATACGTGCGTATAAAGTCTCCGCGCCAGCGCAGGCTTTCCGTGTCGTTCGGTGCGAGATAACTGCCGGGAAACCCGCCTCGCGTCCATAGCTCAAGGAGCGTCGGCTCATCGGCGGGCAGCTCCAGCACGTTGAATGGGCCCATATTGATGTACGTAATCCGGCCAGCTAGACTCTCGCTGGACTGCCGCAGCAAATCAATCGAAGCGGAGCCGAGAATGAGAAATCGACCTTTGCCATGACCGGTTCGCCGCCCCTGGTCGATGATGCCCCTGAGTGAACTGAAAAGCTCGGGGACGCGATGAATTTCATCGAGGACGACCAGACTATTCTCGTACTGCCGGAGGAAGAGAGCTGGCTCTGCAAGTCTGTCCCGGTCCTCCCGAGCCTCCAGGTCAAGGTAGAGCGATGCGGGACGGCTGCCCGCAATCTCTCTCGCCAAAGTTGTCTTTCCAACTTGCCGGGGCCCGATGATCGCCACAGCGGCCTGCTCGGTCAAGGAGTGCTCGATTAGGGTCGTGACGGATCGCTCAATCATCCTTGTATAATAAAACATTAGTATTCAATTTGCACGGTTATTTCCCTTCAATGTGTCCAGAAACACATGGAAAGAGCGACGGCGGGAAGCCAACAGGAAAGCACCGGGACAAAAGGAAAATGCCGCAGAATGGCGCCGCTCTCTAAAACCTCATGCCAAACCTAATCCAGACGGTGCTTGGTTTCGGGGACGTTGCGCTTGAGGTTCTGAATCATCTCGACGCAAAACTGCTCCGCCGCCTTCTCAGTCGAAACGGGACGAGCCTGCTTCGGGCTGGTCTTGGAGATCACTCTCATGTCCATACGACGCGGCGTAGGGGACTTCACACGTCTTCCCTTGGCGATAGACATGATCTAAACCCTCTATGATGGCGTTGCATAAACAGGATAATGCACGCCCTTCAAACAGCTACCGTAGGCCTATTCAGGACGGCCAGGGCGTTTTGTAAGGTTGTGTGATCGAGATGGGCATACCGGGATGTCATGGCGATTGTCTTATGCCCAGCCGCCTCTTGAATGACCTTGAGATTGACCCCGGCTTGAGCCAACCGGCTACAGAAAGTATGGCGGAGATCATGCCAGCGAAAGTTTGCGATCTTCGCGTCTTTGATCGCTTCATACCACCAAGTCCGGTTCTCCCGGATGTTGAAGACCCGTTCGCCGATCGCCATTTTGCGGAGATCGTTCATGGCGGCGAGAGCGTCATCGTTCATGTGGATCGTCCGTGGCGTTCCATTTTTTGTGTTGTTTGCCATGAGCCTCCGCGAGGCGAAATCCACGTCCGTCCAGAGGAGGCCGTACTGTTCACCCTTCCGCATCCCGGTGTTGAGAGCGATCACCAACTCCGGCATGTGGTGAGGGAACCGCCGCTCGATTGTTGACCGCAACCGCTCCTCCTCGGCCCCTAGCAGGTAACGCAGAACCCCAGCCGGAACTCGGCGGTTTGTCACGAGACGCGCCGGGTTTGTTGTGACTTTCTGATTCTTCATGCCCTCCCGATAGCAGAGAGAAAGCGTGCTTTTGTATCGCGCTTCGGTGCCCGCCTCAACGCCCAACCCTTCCAGCCACGCCGTAATCTCAAGCGGCGTAACCGACTCTGCAGGACGCTGATCGAACGCAGCCCGTATCGACGCAATCCGAGTGGGCGGGTTCTGCTTGTCACGATGGTTGCGGAGACTAAAGCGCAGGGCATCGTCGCAGAGTTCATTGATCGTTGTCCCCGTGCCTATGGCTGCAATTTCGGCAAACGATCGTGGAGGGCGCTTGGCTGTTGCTGGCACATAGCCGTCACCCGAACGGCGCAGCGTTCTAGCCTTTTCGACATACGCGACCGCTGAATTCCGATCTGCCCCGAATGACTTCCGCACCAACTTTCCATTAATCCGAAAACGGACGTACCATACACCGGAGCCTGCAACGCGCTCAAAAACACCTTCAACTGGACCCGCGCGACGTGACATTGGAACCTCATTTCGGGGAGCGTCCACCGGGGTGAGATACACTCATCGCCTAGTAGAAACGTGGGAAAGACTCCCCGCCTACAACAGCGAGTTTACGCCCAAAAATGACAAATTGAGATACAGGTGTGATACACCCCATCGGTTATTCGTGCTGCTCAGTGCGACGCTTCGCTGCCAAGTGATGCAACGAATCGCCAATGTTTATAGGTGTTTTGTAGCCTTATGCGACTCTATGCGACGATGTGCGCGATTTTACTGGACGCTCTCTCAAGGCGGAGAGTCCGGGTTCGAGCCCCGGTAACGCTACCAACCTCTTATCAGTCGCTTAGATGGCATTCCAAGGGTAGGATTGTGCCCCTCTCTTTCGCGTTCGGGACGCTGCCGGGACTAAACACCTGGTGTATGCCGGCGGTGTGCCTGTACTGAGTTCAGAGGGGCGCAGCGTGCTTCCACGGCTCAATGATCTGGAGGCTATAGTGTGCCGGAGGCTTCGAGCGCCTTCTTCATCCCGGCCCAACTGATGCGGCTCGACGCCTCGGGCGAGCCGCCGCCGCGCCAGTGGGTTTCCAGCGAGACGGCGTTGCGATAGCCGATGGATTTGAGCGCGCGAAACTGAGCGGTCCAGTCGATCAAACCTATATCGACTGGCGACCACGCCACTTTGCCGTCTGCGTTGCGCACGGCGTTCTTGCAGTGGCAATGGCGGATGCGGTCCTTGGGCAGCAGCGCCCAACCGGCAGGGAAGGCGTCGAGTTCCCCCGCCATGACGGCGTTCGCGGGGTCCCAGTTCAGCCCCAGCGCAGGCACGGCGGCGAGCAGACGCGCAGCTTCGGCCGCGGTCGCGGTGTTGCACTCGAACTCATTTTCCAGGATGAGCGCGATTCCTTGTTTCCGCGCAGTTTCGGTCGCGGAACGCAGCTTGTCGTCAATGGCGGCACGGAAAGACGAGGCGTCGTCGAGACGCCAGAAGTCGAAGCAGCGGACCTTGTCTGTCTTGAATTGCTTTGCGAGGGCGATGCAAGCGGCGAGGACATCATCCTGTTTCTTGAAGTCGGCGGTTGCGGCGAAGGAGTCGTTTTGTGTACTGAATTTGGAGCGCGGAGCGCCCAGCCAG
>Ga0116126_1001785_pt1 | contig 13102 bp, 12 predicted proteins | sample June2015DPH_16_5_FD_89730 | JGI IMG/M metagenome (GOLD analysis project Ga0116126, IMG submission 89730) | Peatland microbial communities from SPRUCE experiment site at the Marcell Experimental Forest, Minnesota, USA - June2015DPH_16_40 | ecosystem: Environmental > Terrestrial > Soil > Wetlands...
CGTACCCGACTTACTGGTCGGCGACCCCAGCCGGCTCAGCCAGGTTCTGGTGAACCTGCTGGGTAATGCGGTGAAGTTCACCAATGCAGGCCGGATCAGACTCAAGGTGCAACTCGGTTCTGTGGAGGAAGACTTCGCGCAACTCCACTTCAGCGTGCAGGACACCGGCATTGGGATTCCAGCGGAAAAGCTGGAGTGCATCTTCGAAGCTTTCACCCAAGCCGATGGCTCCACCGCGCGGCGCTACGGTGGAACCGGCTTGGGATTGACCATTTCCCGCCAACTCGCCCAAATGATGGGCGGCCGCTTGTGGGCGGAGAGCGTGCCCGGCCAAGGAAGCACCTTTCACTTCACCGCCCGTCTTGGTCTGCCACCTCGTTTGCAAACCGCGGAGCGCACGCGAAGCCTGGCCAACCCGCGGTCAGTCGGCAAAGAGCCTCAGTCCTTGCGAATTCTGCTCGCTGAAGATAACCCCGTGAACCAGATGCTGGCTGCGCGCCTGCTCGAAAAACATGGACATCGCGTGGCCGTGGCACGCAACGGACGCGAGGCTCTGGAGCAGATCGAGGCGCAACCGTTTGACCTGGTTCTTATGGACGTGCAGATGCCCGAATTGGACGGATTGGAAGCAACCGTTGCCATCCGGGAGAAGGAAAGAACCACCGGAGGTCACCTGCCGATCGTGGCCATGACCGCGCATGCCATGCAAGGCGATCAAGAGCGCTGCCTGGCCGCGGGCATGGACGGCTATATCTCGAAGCCGATCGACATCAGCCAACTGGTTTCCCTAGTTGAGTCGGTGATGGGGAGTACCTGAGGCGTGCGCAGACAACCGCCTCCTGCGCAGTAAAGCCTGCTAGCGCCGCCAGGTGTGCGCCTTGGCTTGCAATGGCCAACTCCCGAGAATAGAATCGGTGACTGAAGGATGCGAATCAGTGATAAAAGACCCTTTGTACTGGGAAAAGTGGGAGAGGGAAACGCAGTTGCGCCAGCCTGCCGACTTCCGCGCCAACCTGCGCCTGTTTGAAGCGATGTACGAAGAGGCTCGAGCGCTCGGCGTTATGGCCCTGCCGCCGTCCCAGGAGGGATTAGAGAGCCGGTTGCGGCTTGCTAAAGCACTCAATGTTCGAACAAATCCTTGAATCTATCGCCCAGGGACTCGAACGCCTCGGCATTCCCTATATGGTCATTGGCGGGCAAGCCGTGCTACTTTACGGCGAGCCCCGCTTGACACGTGATATCGACATAACGCTCGGAACGGACCCGAGTCGGCTTCGAGAAGTGCTGGATTGGGTTCGAGGTAATGACTGGCAAGTACTGGTCGAGACGCCGGCTGAATTCGTGGGCAGGACGATGGTTCTGCCTTGTCTCGATCCCGCCACCGCCATCCGAATTGATTTCATCTTTTCCTTTTCATTTTACGAGCAACAAGCCCTGAAGCGTGCGCGGCGAGTGTCCATGGGCAAAGCGGAAGTGTGTTTTGCTTCACTCGAGGATCTGATCATCCACAAAATTCTCGCCGGCCGTCCCCGCGACCTCGAAGACGTTCGCAGCATCCTGTTGAAGAATCAAGCCGTCGACCTCGACTACGTTCACCACTGGCTCCGCGAGTTCGACCGAAGCCTGGGAGAAAAATCGCTCGAGCGATTTGAGGAGTTACGGCAATGAAGGCAATCATGAAGCGAGGTATTCTTTTCGTCCTACTCTCAATCCTGCCCTGCCTTTGCCTTGCAATTGATAAAAACGAAACGAAGAAGCCGGCGCAGTCCGTCGCCGAACTCCAGCAGCAACTCGAGAAATTGCTCAAGGAGACGCACACGCCGGGCATCTCCGTTGCCATCGTGCATCGGGACGGGCCGGAGTGGGTTGCCTCCCTGGGCGAAGCGGACGTGGCCCATCACCGTGCGGCGACCCCTGATACGTTGTTCCGCATTGGATCCACTTCCAAAGCGTTTGCGTCACTTTCGATCCTGATGCTGGCCGATCAGGGCAAGCTTTCGCTCGACGATCCAGTCCGCAAGCTGGCTCCCGAGGTGTGGTTTGAAAACCGCTGGGAAGCTGTCGATCCGGTACGGGTGGTGAATCTTCTGGAGCACACCACCGGCTGGGACGACATGCACCTGCCCGAATATGCCAAGGATGCGCCGCCCAGCCTGGGCCTGCGCGAAGCGCTCGATTCCTACCACCGCTCGCGTATCTCCCGCTGGCCGCCTGGAACGCGCATGGCCTACTGCAACTCCGGCCCGCCGGTCGCGGCCTACATCGTCGAGAAGGTCACCAGCCAGCGCTTCGAAGATTTCGTGCAGCAGAATCTCTTCCTCCCCATCGGGATGAAGACCGCAACCTACTTCCCACCGCCCGAGGGAACGGCCACCACTCTTTATCACCCCGACGGCAAGACTCCTTACCCTTACTGGAACATCGTTTACCGCCCCGCGGGTTCGATCAACGCTTCTGCTCGCGACATGGCGGCCTATGTTCAGTTCTATCTCGACCGCGGCACGGCTAACGGCGTCCAGATCGTCCCGGCCGCCGACATCGACCGCGTGGAGAACCCCGCCAGCACCTGGGCCGCTAAAGACGGCCTGAAGAGTGGGTACGGCCTGAGCAACTACTGGAGCATCCACGAGGGCTTCGTGTACCACGGGCATAACGGGGGCGTTAATGGCGGGCTCACCGAAATGGCGTACATGCCCGAATACGGCGTGGGCTACTTTTACAGCATAAACTCCGGAAACGGAGATGCGTTTTCCCGCGCCGGCAAGACGATTCGCGCCTACGTCACCGCCAAGTTGACTAAGCCGGCGGTACCCCCTGCTGCGCCCCTGCCCCCCGGCGCCGCTGAGTACGCGGGTTGGTATGAACCGGACTCGCCCCGCAATGAAATGATCCATTTCTTGGAGCGCGTGGCAGGACTCGGCGTGGCGAGTTTCAAGGACGGGAAACTTCTCATCTCGAGTTTAGGTGGACGGAACGAAACGTACCTTCCCGTTTCCGGCAGGCAGTTCCGATATGTTCCCAAAAAGGAATCCGCTGAGCCCGCAGCCACTTTCGCATTGCTTACCCCAAACAAGGAGGGCCTTTTCATCGAGGCAGGTACGGTCGTCTTCAAGTACATCCCAACGTGGTTGGCGTTCCTGGAGATTGTGCTCACGGCATTTGTTGTAATCTCCGCGTTTTCGATTCTGGTCTACGCGCCCTTCTGGATCTTGGGTGGTCTTAGCAAAAAGCGCCGTCGCCCGCAAGAGCGCGCCATGCGGGTTTGGCCGCTTCTGGCCGTGTTGAGCTTGGTGGGCTTTGTCGTCATCTTCATCCTGTGCGGGAACGACTTGATCGAACGCCTGGGGAACCTGACCGCGTGGTCCATCGCTCTCTTTTTGATCACCATTTCGTTCGCCTTCGCGTCGGTGGCGAGCGCCATCGCGTTGTGGCGGGCGCCCGGTGGGACGGTTCGCCGAGGAGTCCGCGGGTATTCGATCGTAGTCACGGCGGCCCTGCTGATTGCCACCGCATACCTTGCATTCTGGGGCGTTATCGGGTTGCGGACGTGGGTTTGATTTGTAGCCCAGGCACTCTTGCCTGTGCTTAAGCCGGCAGGCTGCTTCGGAAAGCACAGGCAAGAGTGCCTGGGCTACGAGTGTTGCCGCTGCCGTTCTCACGGTTTGAGCAGCCGGTAGCTCACGAAGGCCAGATGCTTGCTGTCCGGTGACCAGGAGGGAACATTCATAGTTCCCTGCCCTCCGAACAGTTTCACCAGCACGTGCGGCTGGCCGCCCGGCGCGGGCATCAAACGTAGCATGACGTCTTTATTGGGTGGGTGTCCCTTCACGTGCTTGTCGAAAGACAGGAACACCAGCCATTTTCCGTCCGGCGAGGGATGAGCGAACCAGTTGGAGTAATCGTCGTTCGTCACCTGCTCCTGCCCGGACCCGTCAGGATGCATGCGCCAGATATGCATCCAGCCGGTGCGCTCTGAGTTGAAGTAGATCCACTGGCCATCGGGGGAATAATCGGGGCCGTCGTCCAAGCTGGGGGCATCCGTCAAGCGGCGTTCTTCGCCGCCCTCAACGGGAATTGTGTAGATATCGAAGTTCCCGTTCCGCACCGCGCAATACGCGAGCGTCTTGCCATCCGGAGACCAACCATGCCAATAGGAGGGCCCGCGTTCGGTCACGCGGCGCGGCTTTCCGCCCATGGCCGGGAGCACATAGATCATTGAATCCTCACCCGGCGAATTGCTGATCGCCAGCCACTGCCCATCCGGCGAAAAGCCGTGATCGTTGTTGCAGCGGGTCGCCTCTCCGGTATCCAGAAGTCGAGGCTCTCCACCCTCCACCGGCAAGGTGTAAAGCTTCCCGCCGCTGTTAAACAGCAGGTACTTTCCATCCCGCGACCAGTTAGGCGCCTCGAAGCGCTTTTCGGAGCGGTAAACGACGCGGCGCTCGCTTCCGTCCGCGGAGATGACCTCCAGCCGGCTTTCCACTGGGCGGTCTCGCCCGTCTTCCTCTTTGAATTCAAGCAGGCTCGTCTTCGAAATCACGGCTTCCTCCAGGACTTTGGCATCATGGGAGCAAACCGCCAGTCCGGCATAAACCGGATCGTGCAATGGGACTTCGACCGTCCCCGCCAATTCCAACGGTCCACCCGCACGCGCTGCCCAGAACGAAAATGAGTTCCCCAGGCGGACCAGCCGTAGGGTCTGCGGCATGTTGATCTTGGACTGGATCTCCTGCGTCTCTCCGCCTTCTGTGAGCCGGTACTGAAGGCTGGCAAGTCCGCTTGCGTGCAGCACCACGTCGGCGTACGGCGAGTTGGGGGTGAGCCGCTGCCTGACCATCCAGCCCGCCTTCTTATGTTCGTTCCCGCCGGTTGTCGGAAAACGCACCGAGGCCGTAAGGGTCAAATCTCCTGACGCCTGCCGGTAGACGTAATGAAACGCATCCGTCGTGCCCCACATGTTGTCGCCGCCGCCCGTGATGCGGTATTCACCGCGCGCGGCGTCGTAATGGGCGGATCCAGCGCGCAACGGCCCGCCCACGTCGGTCTCATGCTGGACTTCACCCAGCGGGCCCGAAGACGCGGCGATCATCGTGCCCACAAACGCGCACACGCAAAGAATGCCAAGCCAGTGCCAAGCCAGCGAAAGGCGCGGAGAATGAAATTCGATCATGACCAACCTCCTCTATAGAGGTGAAAAGGTAATCCATATGTCGCCGGTATGCAAGCCCGCCGTGGCCCGCTGTGGCGCGGGCGTCTCGCCCGCTGTCCCGGGAGCGTCCCGCTCCCGTGCGCGGGCAGAGCCTGTCCTGAGCGGAGCGAAGGAATGCCCGCGCGACCGCGGGCGAGACGCCCGCGCCACAGCGCTACAGCGCTACGACGGCGAACTTGACTTTCATTTCCATGGGTGAGAGGAAGGCGTGCCTTGAACTTGCGCCTGGGTTGTTGGCGCGAACGGCTACGGCGAACTGGGTTTTGCCGCCGCGGCTGGCACGGGCGGCATAGCGAATTTCGCGTCGTCGATGGGGATGTTTTGCTGGCACTGGTCAACCTGAATGGTGAAGCGCGCACCGGGACGGGCCAGGGTCCAGCGGAAGGGGACCTTGATGCCACCGACGTCGCGGTAATCAGCGTAGTCAATCTGGGTGGGGTTGCGGCCAAGAGGCGTCTCGACGTACCGTACCAGGCGCACCAGCAATCCCGATTGTTGGCTGAAGTACAACCGCACAGGAGGCTGGCCGGGATTCGCCGCATTGACGAGATAGGTTTCTTCCTCGGCGATCTTTTCCGCATGCTCGACGCGAAGCTGGCTGAAGTTCTGTTTAAGGTGCAGGGCGAAATTGAAATCCGCATCCATCCTGGCGGAGTTGGCTTCCGGCGGCGTCATCAGGTGCGGCGGTCCCTGCGAGAAGCCCAGCCATCCCGCGTGGCCATCGTACGCTGTCGTGCTGTCGCCGTTCGGCATGTGCATCACCGAGAGGCGCTAGTCCGGCGCTTTGGCATAAACTTCGATGGGGAACTCGCGATTCCCGAAACCTGTCAACTTGCCTTTTTCAACCCGGCTCGTGATTTTTTCGAGAGCCTCCGCGCCGCCCAACGCTTGAACATATTTGTCGACGATCTGATCAGCAGGCGGCATGGCGGCAGGTTTCGCGGCCTCCGGGCTCATGGCCCCTCGCTGTTCCGGCGGTGTCTCGGCGTCTGCAACCAGGGGCGTTCCCACAGGATCGGCCACGCCGTGATGGCAGGAATAGCAGGTGACCTCGCGATGCCCGTTGAAGTTGTCTTTGTTGATGGCGAACATCATCTGCATCATCTTGCGCGCCGTCTGCTTCGGCTTCTTGTCGTCTTTGTCGAACTGGCGCTCAACGTGGCAGTGCTCGCACTCAACTCCCAGCGATGCCGACATGAACTGCATGGCCGGAATCACCTGATCGGCCGGAACACCTTTTAGAACCTGGATGTTTTTGTAAGCTTCCTCGGCCGTCTTGCCTGCTGTCGGGACTGACTGCGCGGGTATGAGATGCCCGCGCACCATGGCGATTGCAAAAGCAAACACAAGACCTGCCACAACAAAGATTGCTTTCTTCGATGCCGTTTTCACTTGGGCTCCCTGTGTTGAAGGTCAGAGTCAATTATACCAAACGCCATGAGGGTGCGCTGACCGCTCGCGACCCCAAAAACCGCGGTCCACGCTACCCGCGTCTCGCCACTGCCTCAAGGCTGGACACTGTTTCCGCCGCTGAACGACCCCTGATGCGAATGAGCTTGCGGCGAGACTTTTGCCCCGAGACAATCGTCACGGATGATTGCGGCAAGCGCAGCGCACGCGCCAGGAAATAGACACAGGCGCGATTGGCCTCACCTTCGCTGGGAGGAGCACGCAGTTCAAGGCGCAACTCTCCATTCGAATCGTAAGCCAAGCGTTCGCGGGCAGAGCGAGGCTTCACCTTCAGCCAGAAAGAAGCGGTATCGCCTTCGACCTTGAAGTTGTCAGTCATTTGTCAGTTGTCAGTTGTCCGTGGCCCGTTTACAAAACGTGACCGGTAGTGGAGGGTTCTGCCTTCTGCCTTCTGCTTTCCGCCTACACTCTGCTCCGCGCTCCGAAGATAGCGGTTCCCACTCGGATGATGGTTGAGCCCTCTTCAATCGCAACCTCGAAATCGTGGCTCATGCCCATTGAGAGTTCCTGCACGGAGACGTTAGGAAAATTCCTTGCGTCAATCTCGCGCGCCAATTCGCGAAGCCGCCGGAAATAGGGCCGCACCTGCTCGGGATCGTCGAAAAAGGGAGGAATGACCATCAGGCCTCGAAGTTCCAACGTGGCAAGCTGGCTTACCTGCTCGGCGAGCGGGATTATTTCCTTCTCTCCAACCCCTGCCTTGCTCTCCTCCCCGCCCAGATTGACTTCCAGCAACACCGGCAATCGGCCGGCGCCGGTCTGTTCCAACTTCTGGGCAAGCCGCAATGAATCGACGGAGTGTACCCAGTGGAACAGCTCCCTTGCGGTTCTTGCCTTGTTGGTCTGAAGGTGACCCACCAAATGCCACGTAATATTCAAGTCCGAAAGCGCCGGGCGCTTGGCTTGAGCTTCCTGGACGCGGTTCTCACCGAAATCGCGCAGCCCCGCTTCGAACGCAACGCGAATGCACTCCGCTGGAAAGGTTTTCGAGATGGCGAGCAGCTTCAAGTCTTCCGGCCTGCGTCCGCAGCGCTGGCAGGCGGAGGCTATGCGCTCCTGCACTCGTGCTACGTTTTCCTTGATATCCGGCATGACAAACCTCAGCGATATATTTTCCAGAGTATAACAATCCTATCAACACTTACCAGCGTGCACCACATGGCATTCCAACCGACCCCTCACCCGTCCCGCTCCGGCTGATGAAGGCGCCGGCAGCGGGACACCCTCTCCCCACGGAAGAGGGCTTTAGTTCGAAATCATCTTACCTATTGTGGCCAGAAGGCTCCCTTGTACGAAGGTAACTATGGATGGTACGATGCCCTTCACATTGATTCTCCCCGTGCCAGAGAGGAACCAAGATGAGAGACGGCCTATTCATCACGCTGGAAGGAAAAGACGGGACCGGAAAAAGCACGCAACTCAGACAAGCCCCAGTGGGTATTCCATTCAGACGCAAGTTGATAGGATGTTGAGCGAGTGTTAGTATTTCCGTTGCATGAGGTGGGTCCGATGCCCAGGCACCGCGGGAAGGGTGTGCTAGTAGCATTCGAGGGTATTGATGGAGCCGGGAAGACGACCCAGGCAAACCTCCTGGTCTCTGCCTTGCTGCAGGCAGATGAGCCTGTGACAGCTTCCAAGGAACCCACTACAGGAGATTGGGGCCTGCGAATCAGGCGTTCTGCGGCTGCTGGGCGGCTGCGGCCGATGGAGGAGTTGAAGTATTTCCTACGCGACAGAGAACAACACACGCAAAACCTCATCAGGCCAGCCTTAAGTAAGGGCAATACTGTAATTCTCGACCGCTACTACTACTCGACCATTGCCTACCAAGGGGCACGGGGATTCTCTGTAAATGACCTCAAGGAAATGATGGAAGAGAGATTCTTAGTTCCTGACGCCGTCTTCTTGTTGGATATTGATCCTGCGATCTCGCTTCAGCGCATAGCCAAGCGAGGAGACGTGCCGAACGAGTTCGAGCGGCTTCAGAATCTAGAGAAAACTCGAAGAGTCTTCCTGTCCTTGAAGGACAAGCGAATCATCTTGATAAACGCCGCAATGCCCATTGACTGTGTTCACAAGGAAGTTCTACAGAAGTTTATTGACGGTCCCCTTAAGCACCGCAGATGTGCGAAATCGAACGGCTGTGAAGACCACAAACGCCACCCGATGGCAAGCACCTGCCCGTGGGTCAGGTCTGCCGCAAAGCTCAGAGAGACGCTAAGCTCCGACTGCATCGGGGCTGAGGGTTAGCCGCAAGTCACGCCGCCGCCGGCCTTTCAGCCCTCCCTCCTACCAGCCTAGTGCAGTCATGTCGCTCGCGACAAATTACAACGCCGCCGCAAATCCAGATACTCTTCGACCCTTCCGGGGCATCTAAGTATGTAGGGCGGAGGGAATAGACAGAGCGCAACTGCCACAAGCTGCGCGAGTGGGAGGTTTGCGATGAAGGTAAGTCTTTCGAGCCGCAGGATTATGGCCTGCGTTGTTTCGTGCGCTATCGCATGGGCGTTGAGCCCACCCGGTTTATTGCGGGCGCACGCATATGCGATGGCTGCGTTGGGAGGCCAGAACCAGCCGCCGCCGGCGCCCGAGCAGCCGCCACCTGCGCCCGAGCAACCGCCCCCTGCACAATTGACGCCGCAGCAATTACAGGAGTTGGTGGCGCCCATCGCTCTGTACCCGGATGCGCTGGTGGCGCAGATTCTGGCTGCATCCGCGTATCCGACCGAGATCGTCGAAGCCGACCGGTTTCTTCAGGACAATCCGAATCTGAAGGGCAAAGACCTGGGGGCGGCAGTGGACCAACAGGATTGGGACCCCAGCGTCAAAGCTCTCACCCAATTCCCTTCCGTGCTTACGAACATGGACAGAGACTTGTCATGGACGTCCGAGTTGGGCGACGCGAATTACAATCAGCCCCAGGCTGTAACGGACGCCATCCAGTACATGCGTCGCGAGGCGCAGCAGGCTGGGCATCTCCAAAGCACGCCGCAGCAGACAGTGACCAACCAAGACAACAACGTGGTCATTCAACCCGCGAATCCACAGGTGGTTTACGTGCCCGAGTATGATCCCGAGTTGGTCTACGGATATCCCGTTCCATTCTGGCCGGGATTTTACCCTTGGTGGGGCGTTACGGGTCCGTTCATTTCGTTCGGGATCGGGTTCAACCTTTTCCCGTTTTTTGGATTTGGCTGGGGCTGGCCCGCGTGGGGCTGGCACTGGGGCTATGGAGGGGGGCTTTGGTTCCACGGGGGCCGCTACGCTTTCCACAGCCATGCGTTCTACGATCGCAACGCCTACTTTCACGGGAACTATCGCGGCAATGCGCCTTTCGGCCGCGGTGACCGCGGATTGCGCGGGTTTGCTCCTGGCGCGCGTGGCGGCGGGAGAGCTGCTCCATCTGAGGGATTCAGAGGCCGCTCCGCGCCGTCAGAGCGCTCCGGGCGTGGCGGCGCCTTTGGCGGAATTACCCACGGAGGCGATGCGCGAACCTTTTCTTCGCGCGGCTACTCCAGCTTTGGAGGCGGGTTTCATGGCGGCGGGTTTCATGGCGGGGGTGGCCGTCGTTAGTTCGTTCGGTCGGGTCCAAGGCCCATGACCACTTCGGATGACAGAGCAAGGTTGGAGGTCAACGCGATGCTCATCGACAAGCGGATCTTGGAAGATCTGTGCAAGTGCGTGGTCAGGAAGTTGCCAGCCATAGCCATCCTCACCGCAGTGCTGGCCTGGTCATCGCCTGCCACCCGCGCTCAACAGCCCACCCAGAGGACGTTTCCATCTGCGGAGGAGGCGAGTCAGGCATTGGTTGAGGCCCTCAAGGCCAACGACGAAGCAGCTCTGCTGAGGATCTTAGGTCCTGAAGGGAAGGAGATTGTTTCTTCCGGCGATGCCGTTGAAGACAAAGCCAACCGGGCGGAATTCGTTGAGAAGTACAAGCAAATGCACCGCCTGGTGATCGAGCCGGACGGGACCATCACGCTTTACATCGGCGCTGAGAATTGGCCGACACCCATCCCACTTGTCCACAAGGGCGGCTCATGGTATTTCGACACGGCCGCCGGCAAAAAAGAAATCCTGTTCCGAAGAGTGGGGAGAAACGAGCTGGCGGTAATGCAGGTATGCCATGAACTGGTCGAAGCGGAAAAGGAGTACCACGCTCAGCAACACGACGGCGGCCCGGGCGGGGAGTACGCGCAGAAACTCTTCAGCGATCCCCACAAGCACGACGGCCTCTACTGGGAGGCGGTTTCAGGCGAGCCCGAGAGCCCCATCGGCCCGCTGCTGGCGTCGGCTGCGGCTGGGGGATATGTGCAGGAACCGAATCAAGAGTCGCAGCCGTTCCAGGGTTATTTCTTTCGAGTCCTGACAAGGCAAGATGGGAACGCCCCGGGCGGGGCTCGAAGCTATATTGTGGACGGTAAAATGACCGGCGGATTTGCGTTTCTGGCCTACCCCGCTGAGTACGGGTCAACGGGAGTGATGACCTTCCTTGTGGCTAAAGACGGTATCGTGTACGAAAAAGACCTGGGCCCCCACACCGCCCAGATCGCGAAAACCATCACCGGATACCACCGCGATTCAACGTGGCGCAAAGCGGACTAGTCGATTTTAGATTTTGGATTTTGGATTAATATTCTAAACGCATCGTGCGCCGGGAGGCCGCAATCCAAAATCTAAAATCCGAAATCTAAAATGCCTTTCGATTCATTCATCGGAAACTCCAAAGCTCTGGCGTGCGTGCGCGAGATGGCGAAGGCCGGCCGTGTGCCCGGTAGCCTGCTGTTCGCGGGTCCGGAGGGAATAGGAAAGAAGACTTTGGCACGGATGCTGGCCAAAGCGCTGGTGTGTGAGCGCGACGGAAACGACTTCTGCGACGAGTGCGCGCGTTGCCGCAAGGCCGAACAGATGTTCACCCTGGCGGAAGAGGACCTTCTCCGCCGGAGAGACATCAAAGAGGCGGCTAGGCGTGTGGAAGGGCTGGTTTATTTCGATTTCCAGATCATCGCGCCTCTCACGCGCTTCATTCTGACGGACCAGATTCGCCAACTGCGCCAGGTCGCTTATACCCGGCCCTTCGAGTTCCCGCGCCGGGTGTTTATTGTCGATAACGCGCAGACGATTCACTGGCAAGCCGCGGACTTGCTGCTCAAAGTGCTCGAAGAACCGCCCGATACAACCTCCTTCATTCTCATCTGCTCGTACCCTTACGAGTTGCGTCCCACCATTCGCTCGCGTTGTCTGCAGATTCTCTTTCAGCCCGTGGCGGAGCCTGCGATCAGGGAATTGCTGGCCCGGCAGGGAGGCTTCAGCAACGCACAACTGGCTCTTGCGGCTCGCGTGGCCGCGGGCAGTGTTGCCAAAGCCAAAAACTTTGATCTTGCGGCCTACGAACTGCGCCGCAAACCCTGGTTGGAATTCCTGGCTGCGGTGTCGCGCCGCCCCGCCTCTTCGTCCGCCGGCATGGATTGGCGGCCGCTTTTGGATTCCGCCAAAGCGCTTGCGGAAAGGCGGGACGATTTCGAAGCCACGCTGGACATCGGCTATTCCCTCCTGCGTGATCTGCTCTTGGTACTTCTGCATGGACCTGAAAACGAAGTGACCAACATCGATATACTCCCGCGCCTTCAGGCTTGGGCCGCCGGCCTGGGAATGAAGGGAATTGAACTCCTGAAATCCGGCCTCGACCAGGCATACCGACTGCAAGTTCGAAACGTCAACCAACAACTCGGCTTTGAGACGCTGGGCCTGGAGGTTAGCGCCGGAGTGCGGTAGTTGCCAGGTGTCAGGTGCCGGGTGTCAGGTCAACTACTGAGATCCTTCGTCGTCCCCGAAAGCAGGACTCCTCAGGATGACACGCCGGGCGAGCGTTGAGTATCACAGCGCGGCCTGTCGGCCGCATCCAAGATTCCAGACCAGAAATGCTCGCGCGCTGCAAAAGACCTTGCGAAAAGTAGTGTAGTAGGCCCATAAGTTCCCGACTCGGCTAAATCTCACATGGTCGATAGTTCGGGTCTTCGACTCTCGACCCTCGACTCTCGACTTGCAACTTTTGTTTTGCGACTTAACTCCATTGCCACTCGTAAGACTTCGTGATAGCATCTAATATATTCACGGCTTTCTCCCTCGAATGGCTTTTAGCGGCCGGGAAGAAACCCGGGTGCCGGAGCGAGCGTCTACTGGAAAGGCGTGTAGGGCAATTCTGAACATGCCTCGGGGAGACTACGCCCAAGGAGCAATACATCATGAACCGAAGACTGATCCGCCCAACCTTATCAGAAGTGCAGGACCAAATGGGCGCACGGATGCAGCGCAAAAAGCCTGCTCCTCCTGAACAAACCAGCGCTGAGAGTTTTTATTACCTGAAGCAGATGCAGTCGCGAACGCCGATGGTGGTGGTCCTCACGGGTGATGAAATCATCC
>Ga0116126_1001787_pt1 | contig 13079 bp, 8 predicted proteins | sample June2015DPH_16_5_FD_89730 | JGI IMG/M metagenome (GOLD analysis project Ga0116126, IMG submission 89730) | Peatland microbial communities from SPRUCE experiment site at the Marcell Experimental Forest, Minnesota, USA - June2015DPH_16_40 | ecosystem: Environmental > Terrestrial > Soil > Wetlands >...
GAAAACCTTGCACCAACAAATTGTAGTGATCGTCCCACTCCTTCGGAACGAACACTCCGAACGGGCCCCAGTGGGCCGTGTACGCATAAACCCCGATGACCAGCGCGCACACCGCGGCCAGGATCCCGCGCTGCATCCACAAGCACCTTCCTCTGGGTGCCCGCGCCTCGCGGCCATCTGGCTGGCTGTCGATCATCTCTGGACGCCAATCGGAAGATAGGGGCGCCGACCACGCCGCCGAAGCCGCGCTTCATCCCTCGGATGCGAGTCGATTCCACCTTCCGGTGATTGGACGGTCCGGATAATAACCCTCGGGTGCCGCTTCCGCAATCCATCCCCGCTTTGGACGGTTTGCGAATCTGGCGGTTTAGGATTCCGAGGGGTGCTATTGCGCCGTCGGCAAATCTTCGGCGCATTTGCGACCCGGGATACGACGTGGTCGCGTCTCGAGGACTCGGCTCCGCTCCGCTGGCGCTACGCTCGGCTTACTGGCCAGCTGGCAGCCGCGCGAGCGCGTCTTGCGCTTGGACGAAATCCGGCTTGATGCGCAACGCCTGTTCGTAATGCCCGATCGCCTCCTGCGTGCGCCCGAGCTTTTCCAACGCGACCCCCAAGTTGTAGTGCGCCTCGGCGTACTGCCCGACGCTCGCGAACAGGTTGAATGCCACCGAGAAGCACAGCAGCAGGCTCCAGACCCAGCGCATCGCGCGGCGCCGGAGCGGCTGGCGAATCAGCGCGCGCTCCAATCCGAGCCACCCGGCCACGGCCAGCAGCACGAGTGCCGGCGCGAAATCCACCTCGTAGCGGATGATCGCGCTCGAAAAGAACACCAGCGGTAGCGCGCAAGCCACAAACAACCAAGCCACCGCCGCCGCAAACCAGCGCAACGTCGATGCCTCCTGCTCCGACCGGTTCCGCCACGCCAGCGGCACAGCCAGTGCCAGCCACACCAGCGGAATGTTGGTGAGGACCCCAAAGGGGTTCTCGACCCGTTCATAGCCCGCTGGCAAGGGCGGTACGACGATATCATGCACGAATGGAAACCAACCGCTCCAACGCGCCGGCTCCAGGAAATAGACCCGGAAATTAAACGCGAGGTAGCGCAACCGAAAGTACTGGCGCACAGTCGAGCGGACCGCAGCCAGTTGGTAGTGCTGTCCGAATTCGAATGGACTGTCGAACCGCCGAGCGTTGTAGAGCATCAATCCCAATCCGATGAGCGCGATGGGACCGATGGCTGCGATCAACGACATCCACGCTCGCCGCCGCTCGCGCCAGGCCAGAACCACGGGCACGAATAGAATGACGGCACCGAACAACAAGGACGGCCGAGCCCCAACCGCCAGTCCATACGCCACACTGGCTGCTGCCAGCCATCGACACCTGCGCTCCGTCCTGTGCAACGCGCGCCAAATCGCCGCCAGCGTCAGCATCGTCAGCAGATACGCGCAACTGATTGCCACCTCGTTATAAGCGGATCGCGGCAACATCACCGGCACGACCGTCGCCAGGCCGAGTGCCAGCGCGCCAGCGGCCACCACCCACATGCTCACGTCGGAAAAGTATCGCCTCCACATCGCCCACAACACCCCCACGCTGGCGAGGAAGCCGGTCGTGCAAAATATCAACACGGCGAGTCGGTGAGAGAGGTAGTGGCCGGTCAGCGCCACGAACGGCCAAAACAATATCAAAGCCGGTGTCACCCCGTAGTAGAGGTAGAGCCGGCCCTTGTAGTAGCTCAGGTCGTGCAACCGGGCGGGGCCGGACCGATAGGGCTCGCGATAGGGCGTGTTGGCGGTTGGATTATACGGGTCAGCGAGGCGGGTGAATCCGGTTGGCACATCTTTTTTCAGACTGAGCTGGCCGGCGCGAAAACCCTGCACCAATAAATTGTAGGAAGAGTCAGCCGCATTTTGGCTCAATGACTCCCACTCGTCCGACCGCGCAAGGCAGGCGTACACGCCGATGACCAGCGCGCAAACCGCGGCCAGTGAGATCCATGCGTTTTTCATTGTGCCACACCGACCAACCCTGTGTGGCGTTGTCGCAAAAACATCATCTGCCGGATGGCATCTTATACACTTCGCCAGTCGAACACACGCGCATTGTCGAACGAGGAACCGTAAGGGCTTGTCCGCCGCCGCTACGCCCGCCGCAATTCGCCCCTGCCGACCCACTGCGCCCGAATAACAGCCCTGGCGAACCGTGTAGGATGGCTCCCCGCTTTGGATGCCGTGCGAACCTTGCAGTTTGAACTGCCCAAGTCTGCCTCTTAGTGAACAGCCCGTGCTCGCGCCAGGGCATTCTGGGCTTGGACAAAATCGGGCTGGATTCGCAACGTCTGCTCGTAATGCTGGATGGCCTCCTGTACCTGGCCAGCTTGCTCCAGTGCGACCCCCCAGTTGTAGTATGCCCTGGCATAATCGGGCTTGATGCACAGGGCACGCTCGTAGTGCGCGATTGCCTCCTGTACCTGGCCTGCATGGAGCAACGCGATTCCCAAGTCGGTGTCCGCCTCGAAAGAATTAGGCTTGAGACGCAGTGCCTGTTCGTACTGGCCGATTGCTTCCTGCACCTTGCCCGTTTGCATCAGCGCAAGCCCTAGGCCGTTATGTGCCCGAGGGTTGTTGGGGCGCTTCTCCACTGTGTCCTGCCAAATGGTCATCGCCGAGTCGTAGTCCCGATTGCGTTGGATGGTCAGGAACGTGAACAGCACCACCACGAACCCACCCGCTACGCATCCGAGCGCGACGCCCTGCTGTTTGTTTAACAACCGTTTCCCAAGCGCAAACGCGCCGATCACGGTCAGCGTAACCACCGCTGCCGTTGGCAAATACATTCGCCGCTCCGAAGCCGCCTCACCGACGATCGGCAGAAAGCTGGACGTTGGTGCCAGAATCAAGAAGAACCAAGCCCCGAGAAACCCCAGCCCCGGATGCCGCTTGCAGGCCCAAATCGCTCCGCCCAACAGCACCATCACCGCCACCGCGTCGCTCCAGACGTCACCCAGCGAATTCGCGACCGGCCAATCGTTGTAGTCGATCACCAGCGGCCGCGGCCAGAAACACAGCCGCAAGTAATATGGAATGACCCCGGATTGCGTTTCCAAATAATGCCACGAACTTACGCCACGACCAAACCCGACCACTGTATAGTGTTCGCCGGCCACCACTCGGGCTAGGATCAGCCACATGCCAGCAAGCCCGACGTACAGTCCCCACCGCTGTCGCCACTGCTCCCGAAACGACGCTGCCAGAAACACACGGTCGTAGAGCAAGACGATCAGTGGAGTTCCCACCATGACCTCCTTGCTCCCCATGCCCAGCGCGCACGAGACGACGGCGGCCAGATACCACACGCGCGGGCGCGAGGACTGGGAACCGCGCAACGTACAATACAACGTCAGCAGCAGGAACAGGCCCATCAGCGATTCAGTGCGCTGGACGATGTAGTCGACACACTCCGTCTGCAGCGGATGTACCTCCCAAATGAGTGCGATCGCCGCGGCCAGCCAGACGGCCGCCGCGCCGAATCGGTCACGAAGCTTTTCGCCCTCAAACGTACGCCGCAGGATTCCAAACAGCACTAGCGCGGCCAACAGATGAACCGTCAGGTTGAACGCATGGTAGCCCCAGACGTTCAACCCGCCCAACGCGTAGTTCACGGCCAGGGTCAGACAAACCACCGGGCGCCCATTGACCGCACTTTCTGTGTGTGTAGACATGGCATCCCAAATCGGCCACAAGTGACGGATGTGCGGATTATCAAGGATGCAAGACACGTCGTCAAAAATGAATGGCCCCTGCAAGCTGTTGTGATACGCCCCAATGCCAGCGGCGATGATCAACACGGGGATGAACTGACGCAGTTTCAACGGTCCACGAGTTTATCCCAGCTTGCCACGCCCGACCAGCCCCGACTTCGGAAGTCGGGGCCAGTCTTTACTGCTCTACCTATCAGCCCCCCCCGCCCCTTTTGTGGACTCCGCCAGCTCCCGCCCCTCAGCAGAGGTTCGCCATTTGCGGCGGGGCGGCAGGGCAGGGTCTACAATCTCGCGCATCCGCCGTCGCCGTCCGCCTTCGCAACGCTTCGGCGTGACAAGGGGCTACGGCGCGACAGAGGCGGGGGGCGACTCCTGCACGGCGACGGAGCGCCGTGGCTACAACACCCGGACCGCGGTCGGCGCGCGCCGCTACAGCGGAAACGGCAAGGGGGCGCGGCTGGATACACTCGTCGAACTCGGCATCCAGCCCGACAATTCGGAGAGAATCGGTGTGGATGCGCTGGAGACGGCGCACGCTACACCCTTTTCTTTTTTTTGGCCGGCCATCAAAATGGGCTGGACAGTTGGTATACGATAGTGTATATTCGGGGCGGTTGTATTTGTTTTGATCTTTGAAATAGGGGAAATGACCGATGGGAGATGAGGGATGAGGGATGAGCGTTCATGGGGGGCGGGGTGGACGAACGGCAAAGCGGCGACGGGTTCGGCAGGCTCACCGCAGGCAAGTCGCCGCACTCCATGAGAGGAGAGACACTGGGGTTGGCCGGCCCGCAGGCAGGGACGCTCGCGCCACCAAAGAACGGGGGAGGGGGCCATATAATGTAATTCTGCCAAACGAAGCCAATTTTTGGGGATTATATACTTGACTCAAAACATCACCTGTGCTAGTTTTGCACCATGAAAGAGAAACCTGAATTTCCTGAGACACTCAAAGACGCAATCCAATACTTCGCGGATGCGGACAACGCGCTCAACTTCATGGTGGCGATTCGCTGGCCTGACGGCAAGGTCACATGCCCTCGCTGCAATTCCAGCGACACCGTGTTCATGCCTGAACGTCGCCTGTACCGCTGCCGCTCCTGTCAGATGCAATCCTCCGTGAAGATCGGCACCATATTCGAGGAAAGCCCTCTCGGTCTGGACAAGTGGCTGCCCGCCTTCTGGATGATTTGCAACGCCAAGAATGGCATCTCCTCTTGCGAGCTTGCCCGTGCTCTTGGGGTCACACAAAAGACCGCGTGGTTCATGCTGCATCGAATCCGCCTCGCTCTCAAAGACGGCTCGGTTGGCAAACTCACTGGCGAAGTCGAGATCGACGAAACTTATGTCGGTGGCTCCAAGCACAAGATGAACAGCAACCAACGACGGCGAGCGCCTCGCGGCTCCGGTGCTGTCGGCAAGGCCGTCGTCATGGGTTTGTTGGAACGCAAAGGCCGCGTCATTGCGACTGCGATTCCTAATCCTCGACGTCGAACGCTGACCGCCGAAGTCCACAAGCATGTTGAACCCGGCTCCGCGGTCTATACCGACGCGCTGGCCTCTTATGACAGGTTGCATTCTCACTACGCACACGAGGAAATCAATCACGCTGTGTGCTACGTCAAAGACCGCGTTCACACCAACGGCCTTGAAAACTTCTGGTCGCTTCTCAAGCGCACCATTCGCGGGACCTATGTCAGCATCGAACCTTTTCACTTGTTCCGATACCTCGATGAGCAAGCGTTCCGGTTCAACGAGCGCAAGAACACCGACGCGGGCCGGTTCCTGATTGGAATCATGGGCGTCATTGGCCGTCGTTTGAAGTACGCCAAGTTGATCTCCGAAGCCGGTAGCCATGAGCTTCCGACGACAGGGACGGGGCAAGAGAAAACGGGCAAGCGCCACATGAGGCACAAGCCCCTAGGCGGGTACGGTTGGAATCCGTTGCCAGCATAATCAGGCCGTTCCTGTGGACTGGCGGCGTTTTCGCTTCCGCGCGGCCTTGTATTCTTTCTCTCTCTGGTCAATCACGGACTTTGGGACCGACACAACACGCTTGGTGAAGTCGCGGAATTTCTCGAATGGTGTTTGGTGTCCCTGAGTGCCTGACGCTGTCATTGCTCCCACCTTTTAAGAATCGCGGCCTTGTTCCGTTTGATTCGCTTCGCCCAATCGCGCAGTGTGCCTACATCACAATAGCTCATCTGCCCATACTTATCGGTGAGGCCCAGTTCATTGTCGAAGGCATTCTTCCAAACAGTGTTCCGCGTGAACATGATCTTCGACGTTACCTGTCTGGCGCGGTAGGCAAGCATATCAGCGGCTTGGAGTGGTAGACATGTCTTGCTGTCGGCGAATGAGATTGACCCCATCCACCCGTTAACATCCTTCTTTCGTGTGATTCTATACCATTCAAAAACTGAAGCTTGCCACTCTGGGTCTCGATTCTGGTCAAAGACAAATGCGATCTGCTTGGAGCCATCACGTTTCCATATCTTGCCGACTTGGGTTAGGGCGGCCTCAAAAAACGCTCTAATGCCAAGCTCGTATGGATACCCCTTTTTCTCGAAATACCACGCTGGAATTATTTTCCGATAGTCTCTAAGATTTACGAATCCGCCGACGCAGAAATATGTGTTTTTTCGGGCAACAGCAGCAAGCTCGCTTAGAAAGGCCGTTCTTTTCTCTTCCGACCAACCGGCGTATGGCCAACCTTTCTTTTTTGGCCCCCAAGTGTTGACCGCTGCATACTCCTTAAAATGAAAGCGAGGCACATCGTACTTGTTAAGCGTGGACTGCCACTCAATGCAAAAGGCTTCCCAATCTTCACGCCAAGCGGCGTATCCAGCGATACCGGCGACCTCTGACCCGCGTTCTTGGCCAGTCGGATCGTGTGTGCCGGTTTCATCCGCGTAGAGCGTAACCATCATAAACAACTCCTGAGACAACGCTGAAGCGAAGTCTCTAAAGGCTCGTGCCGCATTCGCAGGGCGGACATATCCTAATCTTTCCCGCACAACCTAGCGCCTCCAATCTTTTGAGTCAAGTATATAATCCCCCAATTTTTGGAGTGGGTGCGGTTGTGGATTGGCTTGAGGGACAAGTGGTTAAGAGACCAGGTGGGACAAATTGTCACTTGGCTTCGTTTTGCCGGAATGGGTTCGTTTTGGGGGTATTGGTCGATCTGGAGAGGCTCAAGATGGGGTGAAAATGGGTTCGTTTGGGGGTCATTCGGTCTCGATGCTGACGGGCGAGGGGTGACCAGCGGCGGGCGACCGGTTTTGCGTTTGACGGGTGTGGAGGGATGGCTTACGATTTCGGTGGCGTTGCGGGCTGTGGCAGTTCCTGCTTTCTCTTGGAGTTTTGCCCCGTAGTTGCGCTGATGATGATTATTAAGGAGAATTATACATGGCAATCAAAGTAGGCATCAATGGTTTCGGGCGAATCGGGCGTTTGGTGTTCCGCGCGATTTGCGATCAGGGTTTGTTGGGCAAGGACATCGACGTGGTGGCGGTCAACGACATCGTTCCGGCCGACAACCTGGCGTACCTGCTGAAGTATGACTCGACCCAGGGCCGGTTTCAGGGGACGGTTTCCAGCGGGAAATCCAGTCCGTCCGCGGCGGAAGACGATACGCTGGTCGTCAATGGCCAGAAAATCAAATGTCTGGCGGTCAAGGAAGGACCCGCGGCGATGCCGTGGAAGGCGCTGGGTGTGGAACTGGTGGTCGAGTCCACGGGTTTGTTTACAGCAGCGGAGAAGGCCAAGGGCCACCTGGATGCTGGCGCGAAGAAGGTGCTGATCACGGCCCCGGCGAAGGGCGAGGACATCACGATTGTGCTGGGCGTGAACCACACCAAGTACGACCCGTCCAAACATCACATTGTTTCCAATGCGAGTTGCACGACCAATTGCCTCGCGCCGGTGGTGTATGTGCTGCTGAAGGAAGGCTTCGGCGTCGAGGAAGGCTTGATGACCACGATCCACAGTTACACCGCCACGCAGAAGACCGTGGACGGCCCGTCCCGCAAGGATTGGAAAGGCGGGCGCTCCGCGGCCATTAACACCATTCCCTCGACAACCGGCGCGGCCAAGGCCGTGGGGCTCGTGCTGCCGGAAATCAAGGGCAAGTTGACCGGAATGTCCTTCCGCGTGCCGACGCCGACCGTGAGCGTCGTCGATCTGACCGTGAGGACGGTGAAGCCGACCAGTTACAAGGAAATCAGCGCGGCGATGAAGAAGGCCAGCGAGACGTACCTCAAAGGCATCCTCGCGTATACGGAGGACGAGGTGGTTTCCACCGACTTCATTCACGATGCGCGCTCGAGTATTTTCGACGCCGGCAGCGGCATCGAGCTCAACAGCCGGTTTTTCAAGCTGGTGAGCTGGTACGACAACGAGTGGGGCTACTCCAATCGCTGCGTCGATCTCATTCGCTATATGGCGAAGTGATACCGGAAGCCGATGATGACCGGGTATTTCGGTGGGAATGCCCGGTCTTTCATTGCCTTTGCGACCCCGGTGAGCTAGACTACAGGCTGCTGTGTGAGCCCGAACACCATAGCCGTTGCGCGCCGTGATGTGCGCTTCCTCGGTTGCGCTCTGTTTGCCATTTTCATCACGGCGACCGTTTCTCCTGCGTTTGCCCAGCGACAGGTGTTGAGCGGTCACGTTCCACCGGTTGTGAAGGGCCTGAACTTGCAGCCGGTGGCGCGTCTGACGGCCACGAACGTATTGCATCTGGCGATCGGGTTGCCGCTCCGCGACTCGAGTGCAGCCAAGGCCTTCATCCAGCAATTGTACGACCCGGCCAGTCCTGTCTACCATCAGTACCTGACTACCGAACAGTTCACCGAAAGGTTTGGCCCGACCGAACAGGACTATGAAGCGGTCATTGCTTTTGCAAAAGCGAACGGCTTTCAGGTGGCGGGCACCCATTCCAATCGCTTGCTGCTCGATGTGAAAGCAGCCGCCGCCGACGTCGAGACGGCGTTTCAGGTGAAGCTGTTCGAGTATCAGCACCCGACGGAAGCGCGGAGGTTCTATGCGCCGGATGTCGAACCTTCGGTCCCCTCGGACTTGAGAATCGTCGACATCAGCGGGTTGACCAGCTACCCACGGCCGCATCCCAACAGTCACGTCAGCCCGCCCTATCGAGCGGCCACGCCGATTCCGAGCGGCGGTTCGGTGAACGGCGGCCAGTACATCGGCAAGGATTTCCGGGTGGCGTATGTTCCCGGCACAACCCTCATCGGTGCCGGGCAGAGTGTCGCCCTCGTACAGTTTGATGGGTACTATGCCAACGACATCACAAGGTATGAGACCCTGGCCGGGCTGTCGGCTGTGACGCTGACGAATATCCTGTTGGATTCGTTCAGTGGAACACCGACGTCTGATACCGACGCCGTCGGCGAAGTGTCGTTGGACATCGAAATGAGTATCTCCATGGCGCCCGGCCTGGCCAGGGTGATGCTCTACGAGGGCAATCCGAACGACTTCATTCCCAACGATGTGCTGAGCCGCATCGCCAATGACAACGCCGCCGGTCAAATCAGTTGCTCGTGGGGGTGGAGCGGCGGCCCCAGCACGACGACCGACGATATCCTGATTCAAATGGCCTCCCAAGGTCAGTCGTTCTTTGTGGCGTCCGGTGACAGCGATGCGTATCCCGGCGCCAGCGCCGACAGTACGAGCGAATTCGCCACTCCCGCGGAGAGTGCCTATGCCACGAGCGTTGGCGGAACGACGTTATCCACGGCTGGCCCCACCAACAGTTGGACCTCGGAAACTGTCTGGAATTGGGGCGTGGAATTCGGCTCTTCCGAAAACGGCGTTGGCAGCAGCGGCGGGTATAGCAGCTACTACGGGATTCCGACCTGGCAGCAGCCCGTCAGCATGGCCAATAACCAGGGCTCGACCACGGGACGCAATTTCCCGGACGTCGCTCTGACCGGTGACCACGTCTTTGTCGCGTACTTCAACGGCCTCACGAACTGGTTCGGCGGGACGAGTTGCGCGTCACCGTTGTGGGCGGGGTTCACGGCGTTGGTCAACCAACAGGGCACGGCCAACGGCAAGCCGCCCGTGGGCTTTCTCAACCCGGCTCTGTACACCATCGGCACGGGAACGGCCTACACCGCCTGCTTCCACGACATCACCACGGGCAATAACGAGTGGAGCAACAGCCCGAGCGCCTATACGGCCGTCACGGGCTACGACCTCTGCACCGGCTGGGGCACCCCGACCGGGACGAATTTGATCAATGCCCTCGTCGGCCCGCTAACAAACGCGGCCCTCGTGGTTGACAGCTCCATCGTCAGTGGCGGCAATGGCAATGGGGTGATTGATGCCGACGAGTGCAACCTTCTCGGTATCCTGGTTCAGAATATTGGCGGCGGGACCGCCACTGCCGTCAATGCCACCTTGTCGACAACGACCCCCGGCGTCACCATCACCCAGCCGGGGTCGTCGTACCCGAACATTGCGCCGAACACTTTGGCCACCAACTCCCCGTTGTTCCAGGTCAGCACCTCACCCTCGTTTGTTTGCGGCACGCCAGTCATCCTGACACTGGCCGTCTCATTCGCGGGGGGATCCAACACTCTCACGTTTGCGCTGCCCACGTGCACGTCATGCACGGCCACGCAAGTCAGCGCCGGCCTGAGCGCCAGCAGCCCGACACAGACGGGCCGATTGACCCGCAACGGAACTGTCAGCACCTGCGCCGCCGCCAAGTCTTGTCCCGGTTACTATACGACTTCTGGTTCACGCGCGTACAACGCGTATTCCTTCACCAACACCGGAGTCAACGCCGTTTGTGTCACGGTGACGGTTTCCACCACGTGCTCGGGCGACGGGCTCATCTTTTCGGAAACGTACCTCGGCAGCTTCACCCCCAACAGCCTTTGCACTGATTACCTGGCCGATCTGGGCAGCAGCCCCAGTGGCAGCGCGGCATACTCGTTTGATGTCCCCGCCAACACAAATTTCACCGTGGTCGTAAATGCTGTCGACGTGGGCTCCTATTGCTCCAGCTACACTCTCACCGTCGCCGGTCTTCCGTGTTCCGTCGATGGCGGTGGCGCGTGTGCCGGAGTCTCGGCGAATTTCAGCGGAACGCCCACGAATGGTGTCGCGCCGTTGGCCGTGACTTTCACCGACACATCGACCGGCAATATCACCAACCGGTTCTGGAGCTTCGGTGATGGCGGCACCACTAATGTCACGACCAACAGTGTCGTCTACACCTACAACACCGGTGGCGTCGATACCGTCACGTTGATCGTCACCGGTGCCGGCGGTTCCAGCACCAACTCGCAATCCAACTACATCACCGTGTTGACCCCGCCGCCGGTGGCCAGTTTCACCGCTGCTCCCACCAACGGCATTGCGCCATTGGCCGTGACCTTCACGGACACGTCGACCGGCAATGTCACCAACCGGTTCTGGAGCTTCGGTGATGGCAGCACGACGAACGTGACCACCAACAGTGTCGTCTACACCTACAACACCGGTGGCGTCGATACCGTCACGTTGATCGTCACCGGTGCCGGCGGTTCCAGCACCAACACGCAATCCAACTGCATCACCGTGTTGACGCCGTTCCAAGCTTGGCAGATCCAATACTTCAACAGTACCAACAGCCCGAACGCCGCACCGGGCGCCGACGCCGACGGCACCGGCCAGAACAATCTGTTCAAGTACGCAGCCGGCCTTGACCCGACAAATCCCGCATCCGTGTTCCTGCTCACCATCGTCAACGACACCAACCAACCGAACGCGCAGGACCTGCAATTCCTGCCGATGGTCGGAGGCCGCACGTACACACCGCAGTTCAACACGGATTTGGTGAACGGGGTCTGGTTGCCGCTCACGACGTATCAGGGTGTGTTGACGAACGGCAACCAGATCACGATCACCGACACGAATGCCCTCTCACCGCAGGAGTTCTACCGCATCGAAATTTCGCTGCCGTAACTGCGGCGAACCGCTTCTTGCTTTTGCCGGCGCGCTTTGGTAGTTTACCGCGCCTGCGAACGTGTGCGCCGTTAGCTCAATTGGCAGAGCAAGTGACTCTTAATCACTAGGTTGTAGGTTCGATTCCTGCACGGCGCACCAACTTCTTTTCCCTGTCCCTCAGCGCCACAGAGTGCCAAGGCGTGTCTATCATCCTCACTTCCAACAGCTTTGCCCTCGGTCCCGCCTTCAGCCTCAGTGCCAGCCGATGCCACGCCTTGCCCCCGAAAGCCTGTGGCGTGTGAGTCTATTTGTGAGGCTGCGCCCGCCGGTGTCACCTCTGGCAGCTTCGCCATGGCTTCACGCAAGCCGAGCATCCGCACATCTAGGTAATCGATCTCCGTCAGCTTCGAGTCACTGTGCCGCATCATCGCCATCCGCTCACGCAGCGAGACCCCGCTCACAGCCAGATGTGTGTTGAACGTCTGCCGCAGCGCGTGGAAGTCCAGACGCCGCCCCAAGTCATCCCAAAACGGGATCCCAGCCTTCTCCAAGTCCTTCCGCAACCCCGGCACATCGGGAATCCGCCGGAAGACGAAATCTTCTGGCGTAGCGTCAGCTGGAATCGCCTTCTTTAGCTCTTCCACCAGTCCCGCCGTGAGATCAATGCGATTATCTTTCCCGTTCTTCGTGGTCGATCCACGCACCGCCACGTAAGGAAACGGTTCATCCAAGTGCAAGTCATACACCCGCACCTGCTTGATTTCCCCACGCCGCAATCCTGTCCGCCCTGCGAAATGATAGACGGCACGATTCGACCCTGCCACCTGTAGCAGCTTGTCGAATTCTTCAAAGCTCAGTGCCCGTCGTTTCACTTTCTTCGTGCCTTTGGTCGATACCTTGCCAACATCCGCCAGCGGGTTCTCCTTAATCACCTTGTGCGTCCTCACCAGCCAGTTGAAAAATGCCGTCAAGCCCTCAAGCCAGCCGTTCTGCCCCCGCGCCGATAGCGCCTCACCCTTGCGCGTTTGCAGTGTCGCCCGAAATTTCAGGAACGCCCCCGCGTCCACGTCCGAAAGGTACTTCCAGCCGCACCCCTCAAACGTCCGCCCAACATGATTGCCGACTATCTGAATGTAATGCGGGCAGCGCTTCTGGGTACCCAGGTCCGTAAGAAACTCTTCCAACAGGTCTCCCAGTGGTCTTTGCAGCACCTCTTTGACTGCTTTCGATGGAACTCTCCCCGAGCGCTCACTTTCGCGCTCTTTGATCAATTCGGACAGTCGCTGCTGGGCGCTTTGCTTGTCCGTTGTGCCGAGAGCAATGTCCGCCGTCTTCGTCTCCCACGGCATACGCAACC
>Ga0116126_1001789_pt1 | contig 13073 bp, 7 predicted proteins | sample June2015DPH_16_5_FD_89730 | JGI IMG/M metagenome (GOLD analysis project Ga0116126, IMG submission 89730) | Peatland microbial communities from SPRUCE experiment site at the Marcell Experimental Forest, Minnesota, USA - June2015DPH_16_40 | ecosystem: Environmental > Terrestrial > Soil > Wetlands >...
CGGCGCTACACCCTTGCCCCATTCGAGCTGGTAGTAGCGAAACAGCCGGGTCGCGAAGTCGTCGCCGAGATAGGCGTCGAGACAGCTGTAGTTGACGTATGGGTCGCAAGGTCCGCCGCGAGCCGCCTTAAGCGCCATCGCCGTCGCCGCTTTACTCGGCGTACAGTTATAATCGACGTATGGATCGCAAGATGGGCCTTCCACCCACGCGGTAGGCAGTCCATTCGTCCACGCGCCCCATGCGTCCGCCGCCATCGAACGGCCTGATGCCGTCACTGCCAGCAGCAAGACGCCGAGCAGAAGCAATCGTTTCATGACCCCAACCCCTATTTATCGCGACTGCAAAGCCACACGCGTAAAATGACGTGCGCTCTTCAGTGTTGAGTCCCAGTACCTGAGATTTTTCGCAGTTGAGAGCAAAGAGAGTCGATGTTGGTGCTGCCGATTTTTAATATCTAAATAATAGCAGAAACATCGAATGATGGCCTTGTTGATCAAGCATTCATCATCTGGATTCGATGAAGCTTAATAAGGCCGCGATCTTCTCGCCCTCATAACCGATGGATAAGGCGGCGGCCGAAAACGTAACGAGGCCCACGAATACAATGGTTTGGAGAGAGATGACGATTGCTTTGCGGTGGTGCAAACGAAGAACTGTTACCGTTCGGTCACAGTAGCCAAAATAAGCCGGCGACCGCGATCGACTGACGTGTTGGTAGAGGGGGCCCCAAAGGGTTCGCATGTATATGTTTTATGTACTTAAAAACCGGGAAACCGGCCTCGCATGTATATGGCGACCGCGGCTATTGAATCCGACGTCGTTCGTCGTGGACCGCGACTCGATCATTGAAAATGTCGTTGATCAGCGAAACCGTGGGCAGGGATACCGGAAAAGGCACCCGTCATCCGGCAGACAATGATGTCGGCGGACGGCAGACATTTCCTTTTGTGCCGAACGAGCTGACAGCCAAAAGCCGCAAGCTGATCGAGAGCTATCACGCCATGTACGGCTATGCCGGCCTACCCGACATGCTGTGGCTCTCGGACGCGCGCGATATCATCGAGTGTCATCGTGATCTGACACAAATTTTCAAGAAAGCATCCAAGTCGAGAGGCGCGAAACGCGCCAACGATTCGTTCATGCTCATAGCGACAGCCGTCGTATCGCTGGAGGTGTTGGCGCGCGATTTCGCCGGCTGGGGCAGCCGGTTCCCGACAGCAAAACGAGAAGCGGAAAAGCTGCTCGGCGATTACCCGCAACGGCAACGCGTTTGGTTGATGGACCTGTATTTGTATCCACCGCTCGGCGTTCGTCGCGAATTTGCCAACGCACTCGCGACGGGCGCGCAGGCATCGGAGAGGAACTAGCGCAACATGCTTCGGACCATATCGGCAATTGGCATTGTTTTGAGCCTGATCTTGTTGGCTGCTGTGCCGGCACAAGCAGCCGATCTAGAAACGAAGGTCAGCCGTCACGTCGTCAAGACATCCCGACACGCTCTCGCTGTCGGCGCAATGCCGCAACCAATCTGCTCCTGGGTCGGGCCCGGAGGCCGGGCCATCTACAGATGCCGATGAGCCGCTTGCAAATTTGCAAGCGCCCCGGTCTTTGACCGCCGTCACGAGATTGAACAAGAAGAGCCTGGCTATTGCCGCCAATACTCGTGCAGCAAATGAGCCGTCCGCCAGGGACGCGGCTGTGCGCGCGGCGGCAGGATTGCTAATCAAGCCTCGGAAAGCTCACCAGACAGCGAGCAGACAGACCATCGCAAATGGCACCGCGGCAAGCCCGAGGTAGAGCCAAGTCCGATGGCGTTGACCGTCCTTAGGAGGCGAGAAAAGTTGAATCGCGATCCCAACGCAAACGGCTAAGCCCAGAAGCATGCGGATAAGATCGCTTGGGGTCTCATACGCTGTCCAAATGGTTTCACTCTGAGGCATGCTTACGCGCCAGGTGATTACCAGTAGCGCGCACATGAACAGAGCGCGGAAAACGACAGCCGCTATGTGCAGGCCAGGCGAGAGACTGGAAACCGGCTTTTCCGCGTCAGGGTGACCCACCCGCCGTGCCCATTCGATCGGCATCCAGGTCATGATTTCCTCCTCTTAGCGCCCTTGTCGGACCTTCTCCATGAGTCATATAGGCCTTTTCGCGCTGAAAATAAAGATTGCATATAAATATTGGGTGCGCTGCATATAAAACTCGTGTGGATTGGGTGGAGCTTCCACGAAAATGTTGGAAAATCAGCCATTTGCACCAGTCTTTGCCTGATCCTTAGGCAGCAATTTGCGGCGGCTCAATTCGAGGCCCCAAGTCACGGCTGAGTGAAAAATCGATCAGAAGATGGATTGGCAGAAGAAGTATTCAGGCCGGGCTTAGTGCTTGGGCCGAATGGTTGTGCCGCTGATTCCCGCTGTTGCCTTCGCCGGTCCGCCGACGCCAGATGGAGCATGGCCAGGACGAATCAGGCCGGTTCCATTGATCGTTCCGCGACCCGACGCGGCTGGGCTGACGATCGGACCTGCATTCGGTTTCAGAATAGGTAGCCGGTCAACGTCCGCACTTTGAGTGGCGCCCGCTGCCGCCGCGGGAAGCTGCGCACCGGGTCGCTCGCCGTCGCGCCGCTTCAGGTCTTCGTGCCGAGCGACAGGCATACCGATCGCGTTGCGCACGACTCCTCCGGACGGCGTGGGGGCCGACGAGCCGTGCGGCCGGAGATTGCTGGCAGCCCAGGACCTGACTTTGGCTTTCAGCTCCTTGGCTTCGTCTCGCCTGACAGCAGGCGCGTGTGGTTGAACGGTGATGCGCGTGTCGATCCGATCCGAGTCCTTGTTTTCCGGCTCGGACTTTCCAGCGCCGCCCGCGGCGTTCTCGCCGGAAGGCGGCCGCGAGCCGTCATGCGCAGCCGACCCGGACTCCTCGGCAAAGCTGACGCGCGGGGCGGTCACAACGAGCAGAACCACTGCCAGCAGACAAAGACCGATGTTCGCCCAATCGGTTCTCCTCATCGATCGCTCAGCCTTCCGCTTGCGATGCGTCGGGCTCGGCTGCGGGCTGCGGCCGCGCGTCGCGCCCCAAGAACAGGCTCTGCAGCGCCGGGACGACTATGAGCAACATGATCGGCCCGACCAGCATACCGCCCACAATCACTGTGGCGAGCGGTCGTTGCACCTGACTACCAATTCCGGTCGAGATCGCCGCCGGCAGAAGCCCGATGCAGGCCGAGAGTGTCATCATCAGGATCGGCCGCATCTGCTCTTGGACGGCATGGAACATCGCCTCAATTGGCTCCATGCCGCTCGCTGCGACCCGATAATAGCCATTGATGATGAGGATGCCGCTCATCACGGATACGCCGAACAAAGAGATAAATCCGATCGCAGCCGAGATGCTGAAATCCAATCCAAAGACGTACAAACCCAATACGCCGCCGCAGACTGCGAACGGAAGCCCGAGCAAGGCCAAGAGGCTGTCGCGGAACGAATTGAATAGTCCATAGAGCAGCACAAGAATGAAGGCGAAAGTGACCGGGAGGATAATCAAAAGCCGTTTCTTGGCCTGCTGCAACCATTCGAATTCTCCGGCCCAATCGATGCGATAGCCGGTCGGCAGTTTCACGTTGCGGCTGATCCGCTCCTGCGCGTCCGCCACGGCGCCCGCGAGGTCGCGGCCGCGCACGCTGAACTTGATCGGCACGAAGCGCTGGTTGCGCTCACGAAAGATGTAGGAGGCGCCGGTATCGAGCGTGATGGAGGCGAGCTCGCTCAACGGAATGTAAGCATTGCCGGAGGATGTCTGAACCCCGACCTTGAGATTGCGCACTTCGTCGATGTTGTTGCGATACTCGGGCCCAAGCCGCACCGCAACGCCGAATTGGCGGTCCGCCTCCAAGAGCGTGGTCGCCACCGTACCACCCAATGCAGCTTGAACGACGGTATTGATGTCGTTGACGCTCAGGCCATAGCGGGCCGCCTTTTCGCGATCGATGCTGATATTCAAATTGGGCTGTCCGAGTACCCAAAACGCGCCGAGATCGGCAATTCCCGGCACTTGCGCCATTTCATGCAGGGCTGTTCTGGCGATCTTTTCCAGAACCGCAAGATCGGGGCCGACGATCTTGATGGAGTTGGCGCCTTTGACGCCCGATAGCCCTTCCTCGACATTATCCTGGATGTACTGCGAGAAGTTCATGTCGATGCCGACGAATTCCTTAGCGAATTCGGCCTGCAGCTCGGCGACCAGCTTCGGCTTGTCCATGCCTGCCGGCCACTCGTCGAACGGCTTTAGCGGCACAAAGAATTCGGCATTGAAGAACCCCGTCGCATCGCTGCCGTTGTCGGGACGACCGTGCTGCGAGACCACCGTGATGACTTCGGGATGGCGAACAATTATTTCCCGCATTTTGTTGACGATCGGCATGCCGGCTTCCAGCGAAATGGTTGGCGGCATCGACGCGCGAATCCAGAGATTGCCTTCTTCGAGCGTCGGCAGAAATTCACTCCCGAGCCGCGAGCCGATGAAGCCGCTCGCGACGAGGAAGAGCAATCCAATCACAACCGTGAATTTCCGATTCGCCAGCGACCATCGCAGCACCGGCGTGTAGGCCGAACGCAATCCCCGCACGACAATCGTCTCGACTTCCCTGATATGCTCCGGGAGCAACAGGGATGCGAGGCAAGGCGTCACCGTGAATGTCGCGATCAGCGCTCCCACGAGAGCATAAGCGTATGTCCGTGCCATTGGGCTGAAGATCTGACCTTCGACCCCTTGCATGGTGAACAGCGGGATGAAGGCTGCCACAATGATCGCGGTGGAGAAGAATATCGCCTTGTCGACCTGCAGGCCGCTGGCCAGAATGAGCCGCAGCCGGTCGTTCCATGCGCGCGGATCCGACTGATCCCTCGTGCGTGTCGGATCGGTACCCCACTTTTCCTCTGCCAATTGCCCAAGCAGCGCCTGTCTTTCTTCCGGCCTTGCCTGGAAGTTCCGATAGATGTTCTCAACCAGAATGACGGCGGCATCGACGATGATGCCAAAATCGACGGCGCCGACCGACAGGAGATTCGCGTCCTCGCCGCGAATAACCAGAATAATGATGCTGAAGAACAAGGCGAACGGGATATTGGCGCCGACGATGATCGCGCTACGCAAGTCACCGAGGAAGATCCACTGAATAAGGAAAATCAAAAGGCAGCCGAAGACGAGGTTGTGCAGCACCGTGCTGGTGGTAACGCCGACGAGCGTGGTGCGGTCGTAGAATGGTACCAGCTTCACGCCGGGGGGCAGGCTACCGTCACTGTTGATTTTCTGGATCTCCGCCCGCACGCGCGCCACCACGTCATTGGTGTGTAGCGTGCGGTTCATGATGACGATCGCCGCGACCACATCATCCTCATGGTCGCGACCAGCCTTGCCGAGCCGCGGGACGTTGCCGACGGAGACCTTGGCGACATCCCTCACGAATACCGGCACGCCGTTCGACTGAGAAAGCTGGACGTTCTCGATGTCCGCGACCTTGTAGCCCTGGGTCAAATCCGCTGCGCCACCGCTATCCATGAGGCCGACCCCGCGGATATTCACGGACTGTTGCCCCACATTGATCGTACGGCCGCCCACATTGACGTTGGCGTTGCCGACAGCACTAATCACCTGCGGCAGCGTCACGTTGTAAGCGTCGAGTTTGTGCAAATCGACCTCGACGTCGTATTCCTTGGTCGTGCCGCCCCAGGTATTCACCTGCACGACTCCGGGAACGGTCAGGAGGCGCCGCTGCAATATCCAATCCTGAATCGTGCGGAGATTGGTCAATCCGAAGTGTGGCGGCCCGACCAGCTGATAGCGGTAGATTTCGCCGACGAGACTGCCGCCCTGGATTTGCGGGGTGACATTATTCGGAAGATTGACGTTCTGCTGCAGGCTGATCGCAGCCTGCGTGAGCGCAAAATAATAATCGACTCCATAATTGAACGTGACGCGCACGAAGGAGAGGCCGTAGAACGAGGTCGAGCGAATGACGTCGACCCCGGGCGTGGCGGCAAGGCCAACCTCCATCGGGATCGTGAAGTAGCGCTCCATCTCCTCGGCCGACTGGCCCGGGGATTGCGCGGTGATTTCCAGGATCACTGGCGCCGGATTGGGGTAGGCCTCGATGTTGAGCCTGGAAAAAGCGAACAGGCCGGCGCCGATGAACACCAGCAATCCCAATAGGACGAGCGGCCGACGAGTCAGTCCAAAAACCAGCAAGCCTTTAAGCACAGATTGCCTCTCGATCCGCTATCATCTGCCTCGCGGGCCAATCCGCCTCAGTCCGACGCCGTGGCGAGCGCATTGCTCAGGAACAGCGCGCCTTCGGTGGCGACCAGCTCGCCGACCTGCACGCCTTCGAGAATCTGCCGGTAGCCGTTATGTTGCCCGCCGATCTTGACCGTTCGCTTGGTGAACCGGCGGCGGTCAGCGGTGACCCACACGGTCATGGTGCCGTCGCCTTCCCGCACCACGCCATCGAGCGGAATTCCCGGTGAGCCGACCGGCGGGCCGATACGGATCACGAAATTCGCGAACATACCCGAACGCAATTCGTGCTGCGGGTCGCTGATCTCGGAGCGGACCAGGACGCGGCGGGTATTCGGGTCGACGCTCGCGCCGATCGTAGTAATCTTGCCGTCAAACTGACGACCGGGAAACGCATTCAGCCTGACCTGCACCTGTTGGCCGATGCGAAACGCCGGGCTATCGGCTTCGGGGACGTCCGCCAGCATCCACATGATGTTGGTGTCGGCGACGGTATATGGCGCGGGCGCGTTGCCCGGCTGTACGAATAGCCCCGGCGCCGCATTGCGCGCCGTGATCCGGCCGGTGATCGGACTCGGCACCACGAGCGTCGAATCGGCGCTGCGATCGGCGATGATGCGATCGATATCAGCGTCGGTCTTACCGAACAGGCGCACCGCATCGCGCCCCGCGCGCAGGTTACCCTCGGCGGTCTGCTGGTCGGCAGTCGCCTGATCAACGTCGCGCTGCGATACGGCGAGCGTCTTATAGAGATCGCGAAGCCGCGTCAGGCTGCGGGTGGTCAGCTCCAAAACGCCGGCCGCCGAAATTAGCGTCGACTCGGCCTGCAGCAGGTCGGGGCTGTCGATGGTGAACAGTGTCTGCCCCTTCTTCACATCGTCGCCGATCGAAGCAAACAGGCCGATGATGCGGCCCTGATAGGGTGTAAACACCTGCACCGCCATGTCTTCGTCGAAGTCGATGCTGCCGACGGCTTCCTTCTCGACCGGGAAGTCGCGCGCTTCCACCGGCTCGACCTTGACCGAAGCGAGCTGGGAATCCGACAGATCGACGCTATCCTTTTCGCGCGCAGGCGCGTTCGAGGTGTTGCTCAACTCGGTGTTGGCGCGCGTTGACGCGCCAAGCTCGGGCTTCGCGCTCTGGCTCAAACGCCAAGCGCCGTAAGCCACGACCAGGATGGCAATGAGCACGGCGATGATCGCGGCTCTCGCCCGGCCATTCGTCATGCTGGAAAACATGGATAAAACCGCACCCAGAGCCTTCGCGATTGTCGCGAAATGGCCATTACCCAGCTTCGCCGTCTACTGTCACTAATCACAGAACTCAGATCAATCACAGTAGGAGCTGCGACTCATCACAGTTTATCACGGATATCATTTCGCTATTTCTAGCGATGATGGCTCTTCGAATCGTGTGGCGATGCCATCCCTCCGAGGCGGGCCATATGGCACATGCCCACAGGAAGATCCTGTGCATCGAAGACGATCGCGAGACCGCTCGCCTGATCGCCGAAGAGCTCGCTGAGCGCGGCTTCGAGGTTGACGTGGCCTATGGTGGTCAAGAAGGCCTCATGGCCATTATGAGGGCCACACCGGACTTGATCTTGTGCGACATCAGCATGCCGGCAATGACCGGATTTGAAGTGCTGACGCGCTTGAACGAGATCGCCCCCCGCCTCGGGCGGATACCCTTCGTGTTCCTGACGGCGCTTGCCGACAGAGAAAGCCAACTCAAGGGGCGCCACCTAGGGGCCGACGACTACGTCACCAAGCCCATCGATTTCGAACGGCTCGTCTTGATTATCAATGCCCGCCTGGCCGGCGTTGCGCGCACCAAGCTATTGCCAAACCTCGTCACCCTGAACGCTCGCGAGATCGAAGTCCTGACATGGGTCGCGCGGGGCAAAACGTCCAATGAGATTGCACAAACGCTCCGTTTGTCGAAGCGAACAGTGGATTTTCACATCGACAACGCGCGGATCAAACTTCACTCGGCAACGCGGACCGAGGCCGCGACAAAGGCTATGGTTGGCGGCCTGATCAAGCCATGATGCGGGCGTCGGAATGACGCCGATCGCGCAAGGAAATTCAGGAACGATCATCACCGCGCCCTTCGTTGCCAACAATCGCTCACCGGCCCGCGTGCGCTGCACCGGACTCAGCCGCGGGCGTCGCACGATTTTCCCCGCCCAGGAATAGCGTCTGCAGCGCCGGCACGACCACGAGCAGGATGATCGGTCCGATGAACATACCGCCGACGACCACCGTGGCCAGCGGCCGCTGCACCTGGCTGCCGATGCCGGTCGAGACCGCCGCCGGCAGCAAGCCGATGCAGGCGGACAACGCCGTCATCAGCATCGGCCGCATTCGCTGCTCGGCGGCATGGAACATGGCCTCGACTGTACCCATGCCGCTTGCCTTGACCTCGTTGTAATAGGTCATGATCAGAATGCCGTTCATCACCGAAACGCCGAACAAGGAAATGAACCCGACTGCCGCCGAGATACTGAAATCCAGGCCGGCAAGATAAAGTGCCACTACGCCGCCACCGGCGGCGAACGGAATGCCGGCGAGCACCAGCAAGCTGTCGCGGAGTGAATTGAACAAGCCGTAAAGAAGCAACACGATCATGGCGAGGCTGATGGGTACGATGATCGCCAGACGCATTTTGGCCTGCTGCAGCTCCTCGAACTCACCGGCCCACACGATGCGGTAGCCGGTCGGCAGTTTCACGTTCCGCGCGATCCGTTGTTGGGCATCGGCAACCGTGCCGCCGAGGTCGCGGCCGCGGACACTGAACTTGATCGGAATGAAGCGCTCGTTGCGTTCGTGATAAATGTAGGAGGCGCCGGTATCGAACGAAATCTCGGCAAGCTCGGTCAGCGGAACATAAGCGTTGACGCCGTTCGGCGTTTGATAGCCGACCTTGATATTGCGGACACTATCGATGTTGTCGCGGTATTCAGGCGCGAGCCTTACCGTGACATTGAATTGGCGATCGGCCTCCAGTAGCGTCGTCGCCGCCGTGCCGCCCAGCGCCGCCTGCACGACGTTATTGATATCGCCGGCATTCAGTCCGTATCGGGCCGCCTTGTCACGATCCACCTTGATATTCAGATTGGGTTGCCCGAGGACCGGAAAGACGCCGAGGTCTGTCACTCCCGCGACCTTCGCCATTTCCTTCATGACCTGGTCCGAGAGTTGTTCGAGCTTCGCCAAGTCGCGCCCGACAATCTTGACCGAGTTTGCGCCCTTGACCCCGGAAAGACCTTCCTCGACGTTGTCCTGAATGTATTGCGAGAAATTGAAGCCTATTCCTACGAACTCGCTGGAAAACTCGGACTGAAGGTCATTGATGAGCTTCTCTTTGGTCGTCCCGGGCGCCCACTCCTCGAATGGCTTGAGCGGCACGAAAAACTCGGCGTTGTTGAACCCGGCGGCATCGCTGCCGTTGTCCGGCCGGCCATGCTGTGACACCACGGTAATCACTTCCGGATGGCGAAGGAGAATTCTGCGGATCCTGTTCACGATCGGCATACCCGCTTCGAGCGATATCGTCGGCGGCATCGACGCGCGAATCCACAGATTGCCTTCCTCAAGCGCGGGCAGGAACTCGGTGCCGAGCCGCGACATCAGCAGACCGAATACCAGCAGACATCCGACGGCGATCGCGACCATGATCTTGCGATGCGACAATGACCAACGCAGGACCGGCGTATAAAGTCGGCGCAGCAACCGAACGACAATGGTCTCGGCCTCCTCGACATGATCGGGAAGGAGGTAAGAAGCGAGGACGGGTGTGATGGTGAATGTCGCCAGCAACGCCCCCATCAGGGCATAACCGTAGGTTCGCGCCATCGGGCTGAAGATTTGGCCCTCGACGCCCTGCATCGTGAACAAGGGCACGAATGCGGCAACCGTAATGGCCGTGGAAAAGAAAACCGCCTTATCAACTTGCAGGGCGCTGATCAGAATGGGCCGCAGCCGGTCGGTCCACGCTAGCGGGTGTTCCGAACCCGTCCGGCGCGTCGGATCAGCCCCCCACTTTTGCTCTGCAAGTTGCGCGAGCAGCGCCTGCCTCTCTGGCGGGCCCGACTGAAAGTTCCTGAAAATGTTCTCGACCAGGATGACCGCTGAATCGATGACGATGCCGAAGTCGATGGCGCCGATGGACAGAAGATTTGCGTCCTCGCCGCGCACGACCAGAATAATGATGCTGAAGAACAAGGCGAATGGAATGTTGATGCCGACGATAATGGCGCTGCGCAGGTTGCCAAGGAACACCCATTGGACGAGGAAAACCAGCATGCAGCCGAAGATGAGGTTGTGCAGAACCGTCTTGGTGGTGACTGACACCAAAATCGTGCGGTCGTAGAAGGGAACGATCTTCACCCCCGGCGGCAGCGTCCCGTCGCTATTGATCTTGTCGACCGCGGCCTTGATGCGCGGCACCACGTCGTTGGTGTGCAACGTCCGGTTCATGACCACGATCGCCGCGACCACATCGTCTTCTTTGTCGCGGCCGGCTTTGCCCAGCCTGGGCATATTGCCGACATAGACCTTTGCGACGTCCTTGATCGTCACCGGTACGCCATTCGATTGCGCCAGCACGATTTTTTCGATGTCCCGGACCCGGTAGCCCTGCGTCAAATCGGAATCGCCGCCGCTGTCCAAGAGACCGATGCCGCGAATGTTGACCGATTGCTGACCGAAATTGATGGTGCGGCCGCCCACATTGATATTGGCGTTGCCGATCGCACTGATCATTTGGGGCAAGGTGACGTTGTAAGCGTCGAGCTTGTGCAGATCGACTTCGACCTCGAATTCCTTGGTGGTGCCACCCCAGGTATTGACTTGGACGACGCCCGGGACGGTCAAGAGGCGGCGCTGCAGGACCCAATCCTGGATGGTGCGAAGATTGGTCAGCCCGATGTGCGGCGGACCTGTGACCTGGTAACGATAGATTTCGCCGACCAGGCTCGATCCCTGGATTTGCGGCATGACGTTATTCGGTAGGCTGACGTTCTGCTGCAAGCTGATCGCGGCTTGCGTGAGAGCGAAATAATAATCGACTCCATAGTTGAACGTGACCCGAACAAATGAGAGGCCGTAGAACGACGTCGAACGGATGTTGTCGACTCCAGGCGTGGCGGCGAGGCCGACCTCCATCGGAATCGTGTAATAACGTTCCATCTCTTCGGCCGAGAGACCGGCTGCCTGTGCCGTAATCTCCAAAATCACCGGGGCCGGATTGGGGTAGGCTTCTATATTCAGCCGCATGAAGGCGAAGAGCCCGCCGCTGATGAAGACCAAGAGGCCCGACAGGATGATTGCCCTTCGAGTGAGCCCGAATGCGAGAATACCCTTCAACACCGCTCGCCCCTGCGTGGATTATGCGGGGTGGGCAGCAGCTTCATTGGACGCCCAACAATCGGAACGCCGACACAGAATTTCGACCTGACGTTGAATAGCGGGAAAATATATTTGGAGGCCGCAATAGCGAGTTTCCCCGCGGCGACCGCTCTTGGGACGGCATGCGTTGTTTTCGCGGGCGCCATCAATGGACCTGACGAATGCGTGCGTTCAGGCGAACGCGTCGCAATAATCGGCGCTAGCCGCCTCCGCGGTCCACTGTCAGAAGTTTCGCTTTCCACTGTGATAGATCACAGCGAAAAACATCGCTGAATCATCGACAGTGTGGCAACACGATCACAGCCAACACCTGACAATTAGGAAATAATGCTTGCAGCGTCCCGGAAAGTCGTAAGGTCGCGCTCAATCACAGTCCTTCAATTGCAACAGTGTGTCAGTTGCATATGTCCGTTCCGTCGGTCAGCAAGTTGAATGCAGGAGCCTGCGCTCTCGCGGCAGCGCTGCTTTTGGCGAGTTGCGCGGTCGGCCCGGACTTTCTCCATCCCGCCGCACCCGAGGCCACCCGCTACACCAAGGAGCCGCTGGGGCCGCAGACTTCCTCGACCGACGCCCCGACCGGTCAGCCGCAGCGTTTCGTGCAGGGCCGCGACATTCCGCAGGAATGGTGGGCGCTGTTCAAATCGCCCGCGCTCAACGTCCTCATTGAGCGCTCACTGAACAACAATCCCTCGCTGCAAACGGCGATCGCCAACTTGCGGGCTGCCCGGCAGGCCGTCTACGCCCAGGAGGGCAAGTTCTTCCCGCTCGCCGACGCGAATTTCAACCCAACGCGCCAATTGACGGCCGGTCCGATCTCTCCGGTCCTCAATTCGTCCGCCAACCCTTTCAATCTCTACACCACCCAAGTCGCGGTGTCGTATACCCTCGATGTCTGGGGTCTCAATCGCCGCACCGTGGAATCGCTCAAAGCGCAGGCCGACAACCAGCGCTTCCAGGTTGAGGCGGCTTATCTCACGCTGACAGCGAACGTGGTAGTCGCGGCCATCACCGAGGCCTCGCTGCGTGGACAGATCGAGGCCACCAACGAGCTTATCGCGGCCCAAACCAAGATGCTCGACGTCCTGCAGCGCCAGCTCACCTCCGGTTATGCCAATCGCAGCGATGTGGCGACGCAAGAGGCCGCGCTGGCGCAGGCCCGGGCGACGCTGCCGCCGCTGCGCAAGGCGCTGGCGCAGCAACGCGACCTCTTGGCTGCCCTTGCCGGCACCTATCCCAGCGAGGGCCCGCGCGAATCGTTCAAGCTTGCTGATCTGCACCTGCCCGTCGATCTTCCCGTCAGCCTGCCGTCGCAGCTCATCGAACAACGGCCAGACGTGCGCTCAGCGGAAGAGCAATTACACTCCGCGAGC
>Ga0116126_1001791_pt1 | contig 13064 bp, 12 predicted proteins | sample June2015DPH_16_5_FD_89730 | JGI IMG/M metagenome (GOLD analysis project Ga0116126, IMG submission 89730) | Peatland microbial communities from SPRUCE experiment site at the Marcell Experimental Forest, Minnesota, USA - June2015DPH_16_40 | ecosystem: Environmental > Terrestrial > Soil > Wetlands...
ACACAATTTCGCGATCTGGGCTTTGGAAAAGTCCGGAACCTCCAGGGGCCAGTTGCATCTATACTATTGCGTTCGGTGCAAGTGGGCTTTTCGGGTCGACGACCATAGCGGCTCAGTAACGCCTCTTGATCCGAACGGCAACCCGGTCCAGGGGCCGGAAGCCGCTGACAGGCTGGCGACGTTCGGCGTCGGGCCGTGTCCCGTATTTACTCGCCTGACCGAGAGTGCCCGGCTTACACAGGTGGTTACACGCCGGGAGGTTCTTCGAGCGAGGTTCGCCGCGCTGCTTCACGCCATGGGACGAGTTTGGAAAGGACCTAACCGCGAGGCCGGAGACGACCGGCCTCGCTTGGCAAGGGCCTGAACCAAAAGGGAGCATCCTCCAATGAAAGCGGAGAACCTGTTGCTGGTTGAACGAGTGAGCGCGACGATCGCCAAAACTTTATGAAAAAAATCGAGGTAATCATTCAGCCGTTCCAGCTGGATGATGTCAAGGAAGCGCTGTCGGCGGTCGGCACGCAAGGCCTGACAGTATGCGAGGTGATCGGATTTCGAGGCCAAAGGGAACGCACCGAGCTCTACCGGGGCCGAGAATATGTCATCGATTTCCTGCCGATGGTCAAACTGGAAATAATCGTTATTGATGAAATAGCTACACTGGTCGCCGAGACCGTCGAGCGCACAGCACGCATTGGGCGGAACGGTGACGGAAAGATTCTAGTCATGCCGATTGATGATGCCATACGGATTAGAACTGGCGAGCGCGGCGCGAATGCGCTGTAGCGAACAGTTCACGCGAACGTTTGAAGCAACCATAAGGCTCCGGATACTCTACCTTTCACACCTTCCGATGACAGATTCCAAATTGCGGCAAAGCATTGCAGAGAAGTGAAAGCCGGACAAACCATCTTCGCTGAAAACCCTTTTGACTTGGCTGTTACAAGCAGCGGCATAGTTCCTGCTGTTCCAAAGAGAAGAGGTCAGACTGATCGTCAAGTGGAACTTGAGGATCTTGCCTCGCTCTCATGGAGTCACGAATGAAAAGAATAGAAGCAGTGATCACGCCTTGCACTTTAAACACCTTCAAGGAAGCGGCGCCTAGGCTCGGAATTTCAGAATTCGATCTAGTCCAGGTCCACCATTCGGGTTGCGTGTCGAATGAAAAACAGAAAAGACTATACAGAGGACTTGAGTTTACGGTGGATCTCCTACCTCGCTTGAAACTTGAGTTTGTTCTTTTCGATGACGACGTGAACACCACTGTGCACCAGCTTCTTGAGTTGATACATCCAGAAAGCATCGCGGTTTTTAAACTGGATCAGACACTCTGGTCGGCAAACGGTTGACTCACAAGCTCACCGCCGCTCGCTCATACGAAAAACCGCCCGACTGAGGCGCCGATAAGCCAGATTGGCGGATTTGCTCCACGGATGAGCGACAAAGATTCCGACTACAGCTTGGACGTCGCACTCCGGAACGTTACCGATGATGGCAACAATGGCAAAGGTGGGGGATAAGGCCCAACGCACCATCAAATTGGCCCTATCCTCGCGCGCACTATGGGAAGCAAAATGACAGATCCGCAACCTCCCTTAATCGACGCCAACCACGTCTTTTCAAATATTCTCTTGTCCGATCGCTTGGCAATTGTAAACCACGGCTGCTCGATCCATGGGACCAGTCTCGTGGCAAAAACGCCCTTCAGGCGCGGGGAGTTGATCCTCCCGCTGATCGGCACGCTGTCCGCACGCAGTTACAGAACAATTCAGATCGACGTGAGCCAGCATCTGGACGGTGCCGTCATTGCGTATATGAATCACTCATGTCAACCCACGTCCATCGTTCAGGCGCAGGAGCTCGGCGTTCGTGCGGCAGTGGATTTGAAAGCAGGGGACGAAATTACTTTCTTTTACCCTTCTACCGAATGGGACATGGTGCGCCCTTTCGACTGCCTCTGTGGTGCACGCGACTGCATCGGGTTTGTTGCAGGTGCACAATATCTGTCGATTGATATCCTCAGACGTTATTTTATCAACTCTCACATTCAAGAGCTGGCGGTCGAAGCGTTCCTCCATGGTCGAGCTTTGAATGTATAAGGACCCCGGTAAATGATCTCACTACGCGACTCCATTCGATGCAATAGCGCAGTACAGTAGCTACTTATTTCAACGAGCATAAACGTGAACTGGGACATTGAACAGTTTTCTCTTGCCGCATGGCTTGTACCTTCAGCCGCAAAGCAGCTATCTAATCTAAGCGGCCCAGGCAGCGCGCTGGGAAATAGGCCGCAAGTTCAAGCGCCGGCTCGACCACGGCCCCGCCCCCTTCGATTAAAGCGCGGTCTTCGGATAACAACAATCACCGACCTTGGTCCCGAGGCGAATTCGCTCGAGCTCGCGAGTAAGCTTACGCCAACGGTGCCCTTCGGTCCGATATCACGGGTAGAGAGAGGTGTCTGAGAACTCGGTCGGAACAACATTACTTTTTGGCATTTGGCCGCGAATGTGAGGCAGAGCTGCCCATTGCTGCGTAGAAAGCGCCGTGACTCGAAATTGAGCTTGAACTTTGCGTTTACAGATGCATAGTTGTTGGTACGAGTCTGAGCAGAATGAAAAATGGGAATCACGCTCAACAGGAACCGGCGGCGGCAGTAGGTAGGCCGCCAGGGAGGACAAGAGGGAAATGAGGATAACAGTTGGGAGTCGATTTACTTGGAAGCTGGCGGCGCCGGCAGCACTTGCGATGCTGCTGACGTGGGGGACTGGGGCGTGGGCCCAGAGTGAACCCGCTTCGAGCGAATCGGTCAGTGACCTCAAGAGTGAGGTCCGGGAACTGCAGAAGGAGATTCACGAACTCAAGGGCGAAGTCACCACAATCAAGTCGCAGGAGGCCATCGTGCCGCCGCCGGCGCCGCCCGCCAAGCCGGGGACGATTGGTGAGACCGTCGGGACCCTTGGAAAGAGCGTGGAGGATATCAGGACGAACCTGGCGACCAACCTCGGTATTCAGGTCCACGGCTTGGTCGACGGCACCTATGATTACAATTTGAATCATCCGGTCACCCTTCCGAACAGCAAGGGCGGACCTAATGCGACGGCAACCGGCGGATGTCTCAACCAGTTGCACGCCTTCGACCTCGATTGCCAAAGCTGGAACCTTGCGCAGTTCAATCTGCACGTCGCGCGCGTCGCCGATGGCGGCGTCGGTTTCGTTAGCGACCTGAACTTCGGTGAGATCGCCAATGTGTTGCGCGCTTCGACCCGGAATTCAAATCTGAACCCGTCAGCGACCAGCAACGATGTGGTTGACGTGACGCAAGCGTACCTGACCTACACGGTGCCATGGGGCAGCGGAATCAACTTGCAGCTCGGGCGCTTCGTGACTCTGCTCGGCGAGGAAGTTATTCCGATCTACAACAATCAGAACTTCAACGAATCGCGTGGATTGCTGTTCACGCTCGGCGAGCCGCTTACGCACACGGGGTTGCGCGGAACCTACGCTTTCAACAGCGCCGTCAGCATGACGCTGGGCGTCAACAACGGCTGGGACGACGTCACCGATAACAATGACGGTCAGTCGGTGGAAGGCGAGCTGACGCTGGCGCCGACCTCGAACATCTCGTTGGTGCTTAACGGCATCTACGGTCCGGAGCAGGTCAACCACGGCAATTCGCAGCGGTGGGCGATCGATCCAATTGCGACCTGGCATACGCCGATCGCGGGCTTGCAGCTCGTGGGCGAGTATCTCTACGCCGATGAAGGCAATCCGATCAGCGTCGCACCGGCTTATAGTTCCAACGGTAACGGCCTGAACTTCGCTCCGCCCGACCCGTACAATAAGGGCTTCGTGCTGCTGACCAAGAGCGCGGAGTGGAACGGCGCGGCAGGGTACATCGTGTACGACTGGAGCGACAGCCTGGAGTTCGCCACGCGCGGTGAGTGGTTCCGCGATGGTGAAGGCGCGCGCACCGGCCTGCGTCAGACCCTCGGCGAAATCACCGAAACGATTAACTACAAGGTCCCGGGCGTGACTGGACTGCTGGCGCGGCTCGAGTATCGGCATGACGAGTCGAACGCGAAACCGTTCTTCAGCAGCAGCATCGCGCCGGCGACCAGCCCGAACTATCCGAACCCGGACCATACTTACAACGGTCAGGATACGTTCATGGCGGCAGCGGTCTATTCGTTCTGATCGCACCTGATAGAGGGTCGAGCTGAGGCGCGGCGGGCCCGAGCAATTCGGGCCCGCCCGCCAATTTCCAGATCGCGACGTGCGGCATCGATTACCACCATCGAATGCGCACACATCTTCCGCAGCCGCAAAGCAGCTATTTGAACTGAGCGCCTTCTGCATCGCTCTGGCCGAACTTCAAGCTTTTGCTAGACCAGCGCATTGACACCATCGACCAGGGCACACACCTCGGGGCAACAACCCGCCTCCGGACTCAGTTGCACAGCGAATTCGCCCGGGCTCGAAAGTAGCTTTCGCCAGACCTCCGCTCGGTCTTTTCGTGGCTCTTTCTTCGAGATCTCCAAGCCGTGCCGACGGACAACGCACCCTGCCTGCTGGCGACGCTTCCGGCGATGACGCTCATCCAACTCCGAAAGAATGCACGGCCCATGGGCGACTGCGCGCGACGTAGGCAGCTTGTTGCTCAATAGATAATCAGTGGTGGAAAGAGCAAAATCTTGCATTTTGAAGTGAAGTAAGCTTCTGAGAAATGCATGGTGCACTAAGTCTCGAACCTCAGTCAGTAGCTACTTCAACATTCACTGCCGCGTCTATAATGCAAAGTTCAATCCGATGATAGAGAGCCGCGGCAACCTGATGTGGTACACAGCTTGCCTTATCTAATGTCCGGAGGACAGACTCTAATGGATCTCGGTACATGGTTGCCTCTGACGTTCGTGCTCGGCTTGATCGGCTTGGGGCTTTGCTACGTATTCCTGCTTGGTTGCGAAAAGATTTAAGGAGCATGGCGTGATTTATCTGACTGCCATGATCGCGGCTTTTACGTTCTGCTATTTGCTAGCAGCGATGATTAGGCCGGAACGCTTCTAGCGAGCATCTCGCACATAAAAGAGGATTGCCGACATGTGGCTATTACCAATTTCCGTACTTGTAGTCAGCGTGATTATCGCTGTCCCACTCGGGCGATACCTGGCGTGGATCATGGACGGTCGCTATCACGCGCCACGACTGCTCAAATGGTGCGAGAAGCGCGTGGACAGCGGCCCGCAGAATTGGAAGCAGTATGCGGTTGCACTATTGGTATTTAACACTGTTCTCTACGCGTTCGGGTATCTCATCTTGGCGCTGCAACCGTGGATGCCCCTGAATCCCAGAGGACTGGGAGCACTGTCGCCGAGTACCATCTTTAACACAGTAATTTCATTCAGTACCAACACGGATATCCAGCATTACTCCGGAGACGTAGCGTTTTCGAATTTCACCCAGTTATTTTTCTGCCTGCCGATGTTCTTTCTGTCGGCGGCCATCGGATTCTGTGCGTTGACTGCGATAATACGTGCTTTTCGCAGCGACCCGAATGTCGGCAATTTCTTTTTGGATATGTGGCGGGTGGTAATGTACACGTTCCTACCTGCCGTCTTCGCCCTCAGTATTGTTTTTCTGATTCAGGGAATGCCGATGACCTTTCAGAGCGATTACCAGGTCTCAACGCTTGAACCGGCGGCTATGGGAACCGACAACAACGGACAGCCGAAACAGCAAACGATCGTGACGGGTCCATTAGCTGCGTTTGTACCGATGAAGATGCTAGGCACGAACGGCGGCGGTTTCTACGGAATGAATTCGGCGCATCCGTTTGAAAACCCCGATGCGGCGTCAAACTTCCTGACGACTTCGTCCATGATGTGGTTCCCGATGGCGTTGGTCTTCATGTACGGAGCCATGCTTCGGCGCCGTCGCCACTCGGTCGTCATATTTTCGGTGATGTTTGTTTTGCTGGCGGGTACCATTCTATGGACGATTTATTTCGACACGCTCAAACCGAATCCCGGCCTGATTGCCCATTCGCAGAGCAGCACCTTTGAGGTTCCGAGCGCTACTGCACCGGGGGGCAAGCGGATAATCACTATGCCTGCGGTGGCGGGTCTACCGGTGGACCAGCATCTCGGCAATCTCGAAGGCAAGGAATTGCGCTTTGGAACCTCAGCTGGATCGACCTTCGCCGCGGCGACCGTCGACTTCACGTGCGGAGCGGTAATTTGCGAGCATGACAGTCTCAATCCGGTAGCTGCCTTGGCGCCATTCTTCGGGATGTGGGTGAACTGCATTTATGGCGGGAAGGGCGTCGGAATGATCAATATGCTGCTGTTTCTGATCATTGGCATATTCGTAGTGGGACAAATGGTCGGTCGGACGCCCGAGTATCTGGGGAAGAAGATTGGCGCGCGCGAGGTGAAACTCGCGATGATTGCCTTGCTGATCCACCCGCTGGTGATTCTATTGCCGGCAGGACTATTTGCCGCCACCAGTTGGGGGATAAAGGCTGAGAGTAATCCGGGCGCGCACGGACTGTCGCAAATCGTCTACCAGTTTTCGTCGGACTCGGCGAACAATGGTTCCGCTTTCGATGGACTAGGCGTTACCTATGGCTTGAACAACAATCCGAGCCCGGCGCCCGAGGCCGTTCCTTGGGATATTGCAGCAGGGTTCGTCATTATGTTTGGTCGCTTCATACCGATTATTGCGCCGATAGCGATGGCGGGCTTTCTCGGAATGAAAAAAAGTACGCCCTTCGGCCTCGGAACCCTGCGCGACGACACCTTCACCTTCGCGTGTCTCTTATTCGGCACCATTGTAATCATCGGTGCCCTGTTGTTCATGCCCGTCGCAGCGCTCGGGCCGATGGCCGAGCACTTAGGGCCGATTCCTTTCGGCGGGTAGGCGGAACAAAGAGTCGTCAACGCCGTTTATTCGAACACTGTTGTCAAGCATCGCGCTTTCGGAGAGCCCAAAATGGGAGCAGCTGTAAAATCCATACCCACGATCGAGACGCCCGAACATCCACGTTCGCCGCACCGCATCAGAAGCCGCAAATTGTTCGAACCGGAACTAGTTCGGCAGGCACTCGGACAGTCGTTCGTAATGCTCCGTCCCGACATCCAGTGGAGCAACCCTGTGATGTTCGTGGTCGAGATCGGTGCGGTGCTCACGTTGCTTTTTGTAATTCAGGCACTTGTGAGCACTTCCGCCAGCATAGTCCCGATCACATACTTTATCGCGCTAGACCTATGGTTATTCCTGACGGTACTGTTCGCCAACTTCGCAACCGCTCTTGCTGAGGCACGAGGCAAGGCGCAAGCCGAGTCGCTGCGCAAGACCCGCAGCGAGACTCCCGCGTACCGATTGAAAGGTTCAAATACTGTCGAGGAAGTTTTCTCGACCAATCTTTCACCCGGCGATCGCGTCGTCGTAACCGCAGGCCAAGTGATTCCCAGCGATGGTGAGATTATCGAAGGAATCGCATCGGTCGATGAATCAGCAATCACGGGCGAGTCCGCGCCTGTCATTCGCGAAGCCGGCGGTGATCGATCCGGTGTCACCGGCGGTACGAGGGTTATCTCAGATCGAATCGTAGTAAGAATTACGGCGCAGCCGGGCCAATCCTTTCTCGATCGGATGATTGCATTGGTCGAAGGCGCCGTTCGACAAAAGACGCCTAACGAGATCGCACTCACCCTGGCGCTGTCCGGACTGACGCTCGCCTTTTTGATCGTAGTAATTCCGCTCTGGCCGATGGCCTGGAATGCAGAACAGTACATGATGAGCTACCTGGGAATCAGCGAGCCGCTAAAGAGCCTCGGCACCGACGTTCCGACCTTGGTTGCGCTGCTCGTCTGCTTAATTCCTACAACAATTGGAGCGCTGCTCGCCGCGATCGGAATCGCCGGGATGGATCGCGCGCTCCAAGCTAACATTATCGCTAAAAGTGGCAAGGCGGTTGAGACAGCGGGCGATATCGATACTGTGCTGCTCGACAAGACAGGGACGATTACGGTCGGCAATCGGCACGCCACCGAGTTTGAGGCGGTCGGCAATTACTCTCAACTGAAGCTTGCGCTACTAGCCGGACTGGCATCTACGTCCGACGAAACGCCTGAGGGAAGGAGCATAGTCCGCGCGGCGCAGGCATTGGGTGTTCCCGGAAAGGACTTAATCGCGCCGAACGGCACACAGTTTATCGCCTTCAGCGCGCAAACGCGGATGAGCGGTATCGATATGCCCGACGGGGCTTGTATTCGGAAGGGCGCAGCTGATGCGGTGATGGCGTTCGTACAGGAAAGAAACGGGATCATCCCCGCCAAGCTGCAACAGACAGTCGATTCGGTCGCTTCCAAAGGTGCTACACCGCTTGTTGTGGCAGACGGCGCAAAGATCGCCGGCGTGGTCGTGCTCGAGGATATTCTGAAACCCGGAATGAGCGAACGTTTCGAGCGGCTTCGCAAGATGGGACTGCGCACAGTAATGATCACGGGCGACAATCCTCTCACCGCCGCAACAATTGCCAAACAAGCCGGCGTCGACGACTTCGTTGCGCAGGCCACACCCGAATCAAAACTGGCTTATATCCGTAAAGAGCAGGCAGACGGCAAGCTCGTCGCAATGATGGGCGACGGCACTAATGACGCACCGGCGTTGGCTCAGGCCGACGTCGGCCTGGCGATGAACTCCGGCACTCAGGCGGCGAAAGAAGCCGGCAACATGGTCGATCTGGACTCTGATCCGACCAAGCTGATCGAGGTTGTGGAAATCGGCAAGCAGCTTCTCATGACTCGCGGCGCGTTGACGACTTTCTCAGTCGCCAACGACGTAGCGAAGTATTTCGCGATAGTGCCAGCACTCTTTGCTGGCACGCTGCCGTGGCTAAAGGCGATGGACATCATGCACCTTCATTCGCCCACTTCGGCGATCCTGTCAGCGGTTATCTTCAACGCCGTCATAATTCCTCTGCTGATTCCTGTCGCACTGCGAGGCGTGAAGTATCAGCCACTAGGAGCGGACGCTCTGCTGCGGAAAAATCTGCTCATTTGGGGTGTCGGCGGTGTGATTCTACCTTTTGCGGGCATCAAGCTTATCGATGTCGCCTTGAGCGCGATGCACCTGGTTGCCTGACGCAATCACCGTGTGAGGATTACAACGATGAAGATCTACATAACCAAGAGTATCTGGCTGTTGGGCTCCACGGTAGTCATTTGTTGTTTGATCTATCCGCTGGCCGTGTGGGCAATCGGGCAAACATTCTTTCCGTTTTCCGCCAATGCCAGTATGGTTACCGGACCGGACGGTAAACCGGTCGGCTCGCTGCTGATCGCGCAGCCGTTCACCAAGGATGAGTATTTCTGGCCGCGCCCGTCGGCCGCTTCCTATGATGGCTCGGCTTCCGCATCGTCTGCGCTTGCCGCATCGAACTACCTACTGCGCGATCGAGTCGCGAGGATGCTCGGACCGATCGTCATGTACGCGAGCGGGCCAAAAAAAGGACAACTCGTAGCGCACGACGTCGAGGCGTGGTTTCAGCAGGATCGCTACCAAGGCGCGCCGCATCTCGTTGCACAATGGGCGGACAATCATAATGAGCTTGCGCAATCGTGGGTGAGCGCCGATCCGTCTCATGCTCAGTACATTACTGATTGGGCGAAGACGCATAAGGCCGAAGTGGCGGACTGGGTCAAGCAGAACCCCGGTACCCCACAGCCGCAAGCGTCGGACCTGGCGGTCATCTTTTTTGAGAATTTCTCGAAAGAGTATCCCGGAAAGTTTCCGTCGGCTGTTACTACCCAATTGCCTGGTGGGAAGAGCCAGACGGTGATCCAGCCCGTCGCGAGCGGCTCGGATGTGCAATCGATTTTCTTCGATATGTGGCGACAGGACCATGCGGAAGCCGATCTCGCCAACGTGCCTGGCGACATGGTCACTACTTCAGGCTCTGGTCTTGATCCGCATATCACGCTCGACAATGCCGAATACCAACTGGATCGCGTCGCCTCGAAATGGGCGACCGATGCGAAGCGTAACCCCGCAGATGTCCGCACCGAGATCGATCGGATTCTGCAGACCGATGCGTTCGCGCCGCTGGACGGCCTCGTCGGCGAGAAGATGGTCAACGTGCTGCAGGTCAACCTCGAATTGGCCAAGCGCTACGGGGTCGCCGCAACGGTAGGCAGATAGCGAATCGCGGTTGGGTAGGGCGTGGGCGTTCTTCGAGGTGAATTTTGCGAGGTATCGATAATGGGCGATTGACCTGAACTGGAGGCTCTTACCCGAGGGGGGAGCGAAGAGTTCGTCAGTTATCGGCCACCTGTGCCTCCTCAAATCTTAATCGGTTTGGGTTCATTGGTGATCTGAATCGGGGTGGGAGTAGCTTTCCTTGATGGCGATGCAACTCCGCCGGGGGCGCCCGCCGCGAACTTCCAACTTGGACGGGGCGCTGCTGTTGGAATCGATGGCCCTGCGCCATCAAATCGCCGTGCTGGAGCGCAGTGGAACTCGTCGCCCGTGATTTCGCCTTTGGGATCGGCTGTTTTGGATCTTGTTCTTGCGCTGGTGGTCCCAAGGGCGCAACAGCTTGATCATCGTCCAGCCCGAGACGGTCTCGCGCTGGTACCGTGAGGGCTCGTCGGGGCTGTGGCGATTATCGCTCACGTGGTTGTTGGCGCGGTGGCCGGCCCAGAATTTCCAATGAGATTCGCCAACTCATCGTCCGCATGACGCGCGAGAATTTTCTGTGGGGAGCGCCAAGGATTCACGGCGAGTTGCTGATGCTCGGGTTCACTGTCTCGCAGGCCACCGTATCGCGCTATATGCCACCGGCCAACCGGCGGCCGGGACAATCGTGGCGCACTTTTTTACGCAATCAAGCCCTCGCCCTCCGCTATGACCAGGACTTGGTAGATATACTCGGGCGTCACCGGTGTCGCGCTTTCTATGGACTCTCGCGGTCAAAGCCGTACCGGCTTTGGTTAAGCCGCCTGCGCTCCAATACGACCGATCCAATTGGGTCAATCCGCCGAACCCTCCGTTCGAGCTCGAGCATTCTGACACTCCTGTCGCGCCTGAATTTGCGTTTATGCCTGCGTGGACGAGGTTTTGAGAATCGACAACCGATGTCCTTTTTTCTAGCCTTCACAGCTTGAAAGCGGATTGGGCCATTCACCAGACTGGTACGGGAACTGACGTTCGCGCGCCGCTGCGGACCCTGATCAAATCGCGCCCTGCTACTGCTGCGGAACAAGGGTGATTAAGGCACCCATCTTCGGCGTTCCGATGCCAGTTGCCAGATCATATCCAGGGGTGGCCGGGAACAAACCGTTATTGTTGGTTGTTTGCCCAAATCCGGTGATGTCGTTGAAATACCCGTCAGAATCTCGGTTATACAGTGAGTAAAGAAGCGGGTTTGCGTTGCCGATCCGGACGTGCCCGAGGCTGTCGTGGTCAGCGATGATCGCCGACCACAATGGCGATGATAGGCTGGTGCCTCCGATGCCGAACCAGCCAGGCGGTGTTCCGCTGATAGTAGCGCAAGTGCTGTAGGGGGTAGCGATGCTCCCAGTGCAGTATTCGGCATAGGGGGTGTACTCGTCGGCATTAGCGGACACGTCTGGAACCTCCCGGCACGGCTTTCCCAGTGCCGCTAGCGAGCATTGCGTCGTCCCATTGCCGTAGGTCGTGTATGGGTTAGTGATGCCCGGCCCATATTGGTAAATAGGGCGGCCCCAGAATTGGCTGTTCCCGCCACCACCCGCGCCTGTTAAGGCGCACCATTCGAACCCTGATATGCCGCCTTCGTTCAGGCTCGTGTTACACAGGTCGTCGACATTCCACACGGTTTCCACTCCTGTCGGATAGTTTAAATGTGGGTTCGTGTATGGATTGTATGATTCGAAGGAAGTACCACCAACGCTCGTCACCCAGGGCTGGGCCGGGGGGTCAAGAACGTTGACAATGGTTGTGCCGTCGCTTCTGATGCACGAGAAAGCGCCGGTGTCACCCTCGGCCCCGAACACGCTCTGCCCTTGAAGAGCCATCTGCTCGAAGATCAGGTTCTCAGCTTCGGCGTACGCAGGCCCAGCGTCATTCTCACATACGGCCCAGCTAGAGCTGATGACATCAGCAGTGTCATCCTCTGCGATCTTCGTGTACTCATCCAGTTCGGTCTGCCCGGTAAAATCGTTCGGAGCATTGTAGACGAGGATATGGCGGGCGTCCGGTGAGATCGCGAGCTGCATCTCGATGTCGGCGTCGACCTCGATGTCTCCAGAATACCCATTGAATTCGGGGGGGCAGGTATCGCTTGTTGGACAGACGGGACTGAGAGGGCCGCCATCAACGGTGATGTCGACAAGCGGAGGCGTATAAGCACCGCCATAAAAGTACCGTGCCCACGTCGCGATGTCAGCGTGCTGGTATGCGGAGAGCTCGAACACCGCCAGGTTAACGCCGGCCCCGTTGCCCTTGGGTCCCCGTTTTGGCGCGCCATAGATCGAGTTGTCCTGGGACGGGGTCAAACCATTGCATCCCGGACCGCCACCATAACCGAATGGAAACGGTGTGCCATCATTGACTGCATCGAATAGCTGTGTGGTGGTCGGATATGGAGCCTCACAACTTGAAGCCGGAGATGTCTGTTTCAAGGGAAGCACCACCTGAGATTGCATGCGCACGGTATTCGATAGACCTACAACACCGAGAACTCCTACTGCCAAACTTGTGGGTAGCTGAATTGCTGAGGCGTTCGAAAAGTAAGTGATCCCCTTCGGATTGCGGTAAGTGCGGAGGGTAGTCCGGAATGCTGCCGCCACCACGCTGCTCGGTCCGCTCGCGCGCAGCAGGAACGGGGACGAAGATGGTTCCACGACCAATCCACTTGCCCGCAGATGATCGGCGATTGCGGCAATCTGCGCATCGCTCGGCGCAAACAGGCAATGTCCTGAAGACTGTTGAAAATTGAGTGGCGGCTATCCTCGCCCGATCGGAAGATCGGGCTGGGTAAGAGGAGGAAGCCGCCATGAGGAAGAGTGACAAGAGCGACGGAGGAA
>Ga0116126_1001794_pt1 | contig 13053 bp, 13 predicted proteins | sample June2015DPH_16_5_FD_89730 | JGI IMG/M metagenome (GOLD analysis project Ga0116126, IMG submission 89730) | Peatland microbial communities from SPRUCE experiment site at the Marcell Experimental Forest, Minnesota, USA - June2015DPH_16_40 | ecosystem: Environmental > Terrestrial > Soil > Wetlands...
CATCACGGAAGCCGAGATTGAGGCCCTGGGCGCCGATCGGCGGAACCACATGCGCGGCCTCGCCGACCAGGGCAATCCGACCGCGCGCAAAGGAATGCGCCGTCTCGACCGCAAGCGGAAACACGCCGCGCCCGGGCTCGACGTTCATTTTTCCGAACAGCGAATGCGCGCGGCGCTCGATCTCGGCCGAAAGGTCCGCGTCGGTCATTGCGGCCAGCGCCGCCGCGCGCTTCGGGTCGAGCACGCAGACGACACTCGAGCGCCGGCCGGGTAGGGGAACGAGCGTGAGTGGTCCGCTTCCGGTGTGGAATTCCGTCGCCGTATCCTGGTGCGGCCTTTCATGCGCGAGATTGACCGTCAAAGCGGTCTGCGGATAGGCGCGGCGATCGGTGCCGATCCCGGCGGCGGCGCGGCAGAGCGAGCGCTGCCCGTCTGCTCCGATCGCAAGCCGCACGCGCGCTACACTGTCAGCGAGCGTGATGGTGACGCCGGCCGGATCGCTCGCGATCGCGACTGCCGGAGCAGCCACGCGCGAAATTTTCAACTGTGCCGCGCGCTCGTAAAGTGCTGCGATGAGATGACGGTTCTCGATGTTATAGCCAAAGGCGTCGAGACCGATTTCCGTGGCTGCGAACATCACCTCCGGCGCACGCAGAAGCCGCCGCGTATCGTCGACGAGACGGATGGATGCGAGCGGCGCGGCATGCGGGAGGCACGCCTGCCAGACGCCTAAGGTCGCCAGCGCGGTCACCGAGCCCGCAAGCAGCGCGGTGGTGCGGTGATCGTCGTCAGGCTGAGGCGCGATGAGCAGAGTGTCGACACCGGCGGCTTTCAGCGCAATTGCGCTCATGAGGCCGGCCGGCCCGCCGCCGACGACCGCCACCTCGGCTGTCATACTTTCTTTCTCGCTGTTCACGACGGCGTCCCTTCCCGGTGCATTGGCTTCTCAAATGTATATCGAAAAAGTAGCAAGGACAGGGAGATTGCGCACGATCCTCTGTTCATGTGTAGGGTGAAGTTATGGACCCAAAGTCCTTCGAAACCCATACGCCACCGCGCATCGTGGCGGCTTTCGCGGTCCACGTTTTCACCGCTTGCGGAGCCGCCTGCGCGCTGCTTGCGTTGATAGCGGCGGTGAGTGCCGAGTGGACGCGGATGTTTGTGTGGCTCGGGCTTGCTCTCGTCATCGATGGCGTCGACGGCACCTTTGCGCGGCGATTGCGCGTGGCCGAGCTTTTGCCGCGCTGGTCAGGCGAAACGCTCGACTTCGTCGTCGATTTTGCCACTTACGTGTTTGTGCCGGCCTACGCCATTGCCGCCAGCGGTCTGTTGCCGTCATCCGTGGCACTCGCGCTCGGCCTTATCGTCACGGTGACAGGGGCGCTCTATTTCGCTGACCGGCGAATGAAGACATCGGACAGCTATTTCCGTGGCTTCCCGGCGCTTTGGAACGTCGTGGCGTTCTATCTGCTATTGCTCAAGCCCGCTCCCTGGCTCGGCGCGATTGCGATCGCCGTCCTTACCGCCGCGACATTCGCACCGATCCATTTCGTCCACCCGATCCGCGTGCCGCGCTGGCGGCTAGTGAATCTGGCGGCTTTGGTGCTGTGGGCGGCGCTCGCGGTGTTGGCGCTGGCGCAAAACCTCGATCCGCCCTCCTGGGTCGCCGCTGCGCTCGCGGCAATCGCCGTCTATTTCGTGATCGTTGGCCTGTTGCGCCAAAGGTCCTAAAAGCATCGAATGCTCGCGCTTGTCACCGATCCGAATGCCTGGGCGGCACTTCTGACGCTCACCGCGCTCGAAATTGTGCTCGGCATCGACAATGTCATCTTTGTCTCGCTCCTGGCTGCGAATCTCGATCCGGCCTCGAGCCGGCGGGCACGGCAGTTCGGGCTTCTGCTCGCGCTCGCTTTCCGCATCGCGCTGCTATTCGTGCTGACCAGCCTGGGGCGGCTGCGCTACCCCCTCATCGTTGTTTACGGCGATGAGATTTCCTGGCGCGATATCGTCCTGATCGGCGGCGGCCTCTTTCTCATCGCCAAGGCAACGTTCGATATCCACGGCGAGATCGATGTCGACGAGGGTGAGCAAGGCCACACGGCGGGGACCGCCTCCGGCATTCTCTTGGTCGTCTTGCAGATTGCCGTCATCGATCTCGTATTTTCGATCGACTCGATCGTAACCGCTATCGGCATGGCGCAGCAGATCGAGGTGATGATTGCCGCGGTGCTCATCGCCGTCGGGGTCATGTACGCGGCGTCGGCCTCAGTCGCTGGCTTCATCACGCGCCACCCGACCACAAAAATGCTGGCGCTGTCATTTCTGATCTTGATCGGCGTCGCGCTCATCGCCGACGGGTTCGACGTCCACATTCCGCGTGGCTACGTCTATTTCGCCATGGCGTTTGCCGGTGCCGTCGAGGCATTCAACATTTTGGCGCGGCAGCGGCGCGTGCGACGCGGGCTGCGTCGATGAACTGTGTCGGCTCCCCTTGCGCCGCCTTGTCGACTACCTATGATCGCGCACCTGCGTGAAGGTTTTTAAAGGGAGCGAACAATGGTTGCGGCGGTGCGCGTACATAAGGTCGGCGGTCCCGAGGTTTTGACGTACGAGGAAATTACCGTTCCCGCCGCCGGGCCCGGTCAGATCCGGGTGAAGCAGCATGCCATCGGCGTCAATTTCGTCGATACCTATTTCCGCTCGGGCCTGTATCCCGCCCCGGGCGGCTTGCCCTTCGTCGCCGGTAACGAAGCCGCGGGTGAGGTCGTCGAAGTCGGCTCCGGCGTCAGCGAATTCAAGCGCGGCGATCGCGTGGCTTATGTCATCGGGCCCGGCTGCTACACCGAAGAACGCGTGCTTCCGGCCGACCGCGCGGTGAAACTGCCGGACAAGATCAGCTACGAGCAAGCCGCGGCCATGATGCTCAAGGGCATGACGGTGGAATATCTCGTGCGCCGCACCTTCAAGGTCGAGAAAGGCACGAATGTGCTGATGCACGCGGCGGCCGGCGGTGTCGGCCTCATTCTGTGCCAATGGGCGAACCATCTCGGCGCCAACGTCATCGGCACGGTCGGATCGAAGGACAAAGCCGAGCTCGCGCGCGCCAATGGCTGTCATCATACGATCCTCTACCGCGACGAGGATTTTGTCGCGCGAGTGAAGGAAATCACCGGCGGCAAGCTCTGCGACGTCGTCTATGACGGCATCGGCAAGACGACCTTTCCGGCCTCGCTCGACTGCATCCGTCCGCTCGGCCTGTTCGTGAGCTTTGGCAGCGCGTCGGGCCCAATCGAGGCGTTCAACATGAACCTCTTGCAGTTCAAAGGCTCGCTGTTCGCCACGCGTCCGACGCTCAACACTTATGCCGCCAAGCGCGCGGATTTGCTCGCCATCGCCAACGAACTGTTTGCCGTCGTCGCCAGCGGCGCGGTCAAGATACCGATCAATCAGACATACGCGCTGCGCGACGCCGCCAAGGCGCACCGCGATCTCGAAAGCCGCAATACCACCGGCGCCTCCATCCTGGTGCCGTGAGGACTTAGCGACGTCCAATGAGAATTTGGGGTTATTGGGCGACGCTCGGCTGGGCGTTTCTTGCCTTGGTCGCGGGTCAATTCGCCGCGCTCGCCGCGTTGTTGTGGATACGCCTGAGCGATGTCAGCTCGCTGCTTTCCACACCGTTCGACGGCGCCATGGTCACGCTTTTCATCATGATTGCCAATCCGGTCACAATGGCGGTGATCGCGCTCGCCGTGTGGCTGAAACGGGGTGGGCAGGTGGAATATCTGGCGCTGATGTGGCCGCCGAAGCGTGACGTGAGGATTGGGCTGGTGTGGCTCGTCGGCCTGATCGCGCTCGGCGATGCGCTGCTTTATTTCAGCGGATACCCGCTCGTCACGCCGTTTCAGCTGCAATCCTACACGACGGCCGCCGCCGAGGGATGGCTTCCGGCGTTGTTGATTGGCGCCGTCATCGCGGCGCCGGCGGGCGAGGAGATCATGTTCCGCGGATTTCTGTTCCGCGGCTGGGTCCGTTCGGATCGCGCGGCGTGGCCGGCCATTGTGGTGATCTCGGTATTATGGGCGGCGCTGCACGTCCAGTACGATTGGACCGGTATATTGCAGATTTTCGTCATCGGGCTGTTTCTCGGCTGGATGCGCTGGCGTAGCGGCTCCACGCTGTTGACGTTGTTGCTGCACGGGCTGTTCAACGTCGAAGGCACGCTGGAAACCGTGTTGCAGGTCCGATTTTTCTCGTAGCGCGTTATCAGTTCACACCGTGTGCGGCAAGCGCGGCAGCCCAATCACTGGCTCCGTGAAGCGGGCAATGGATGCGACCACGTCGGCGAGCGCTACGGTGCTGCCGGGCGTTTCGCTGACGATGGTCGCAAGAACGCTCATGTCGCGCCGGAACAACGAATCGAGCGCGGTGAGCGTGTGGCTGATGGTGCCGCGATAGGAGCCGGTCACCAGGATGAGCGGCAAGCGCAACGCCATCATCACGTCGAGGATGGTGCGGTGCTCGTCGAGCGGCACCATGATGCCGCCGACGCCTTCGATCAGCAGGACGTCGCGGCGCCGTTCGATCGCGGCCTTACAGTAGTTTACGACGCCATCGACATCGATGCTGCGGCCCTCGATCTGTGCCGCGAGATCCGGCGAAACGGCGGCGCGAAAGCGCCAGGGCGAGATGCGATCAATCGATTCAGGCGAAAAAGGCAGGCCGAGCGCGGTGATGAGCGTGCCGGGGTCGCTTGCCGGGGCGTGCGCCGGGTCGTATCCGCAGACGATCGGTTTGATGGCGTCGACCGCATGGCCCGATTCGCGCAAGTGCCGGATGAGCGAGGCGACGACGAGGGTTTTTCCCACATCGGTGCCGGTCGCGGTGATGAAGATCGCGGTCACGATTCAGCGCCTCGGCGGGCATGAAAGCGCCGAATTTCGGGCAATACCAGCGAAAACAAAGGACCGGCTGCCGGGCCGGTGGCGGACGGATGGCGCCGGATCAGTAACCTACGACGGTACCGTAGAGATCGTAGGCGTCAGCGCGCTCGATCTTTACGGTGGCGATCTCGCCGATCCGGAGCGGCCGACGGCTCTGGACGAATACGGTGCCGTCGATCTGGGGCGCATCGCCCTTGCTGCGACCCTTTGCGGTACCGGAACTTGATCCGGCCGGGCTGACCTCGTCGATGATGACACGCTCGCGGGCTCCGACCTTACGCTTGAGGCGCTTTGCCGAAATCCCCTGCTGGAGCTGCATCAAACGGTTCCAGCGCTCCTCTTTGACCGGCGCGGGTACCGGCGCGCCGAGATCGTTCGCCACAGCGCCTGCGACCGGCTCGTAGCGGAAGCAGCCGACCCGGTCGAGCTCGGCCTCGCCGAGCCACTCGAGCAGCAGCGAAAAATCCTCATCCGTCTCGCCGGGAAAGCCGACGATGAAGGTCGAACGGATCGTGAGGCTGGGGCAAACGGCGCGCCATCGCCGGATGGTCGCAAGCGTTTTTTCCTGGGCCGCAGGGCGGCGCATGCGTTTAAGCACGGCGGGACTGGCATGCTGGAATGGCACGTCGAGGTAGGGGAGCACTTTGCCGTCCGCCATCAGCGGGATGACGTCATCGACGTGCGGATAGGGATAGACGTAATGCAGCCGCACCCAGACGCCGAACTCGCCGAGCGCGCGGGTGAGATCGACGAATTTGGCCCGAACTTCCTGGCCCTTCCATTCGCTCGCGGCGTATTTCACATCGACGCCGTAGGCCGATGTATCCTGGGAAATGACCAAGAGTTCCTTGACCCCGGCGGCGACCAGCCGCTCGGCCTCGCGAAGCACCTCCGCGGCCGGCCGGGAGACTAGATCGCCGCGCAATTTAGGGATGATGCAGAAGGTGCAACGATTGTTGCAACCCTCTGAAATCTTGAGATAAGCGTAGTGGCGTGGGGTGAGTTTTATGCCTTCGGGCGGGATGAGATCGGTATAGAGATCGTGCTGCGGCGGAGCGGCGCGATGGACCGCCTCAAGCACGCTCTCGTATTGCTGCGGCCCCGTTATCGCCAGCACGTTCGGGTATACAGCGGTGATCTTTTCCGGTTCCGCGCCCATGCAGCCGGTGACGACGACTTTGCCGTTCTCGGCGAGCGCGGCGCCGATGGCGGCGAGGGATTCCGTTTGCGCGCTATCGAGAAAGCCGCAGGTGTTGACGATCGCAAGATCGGCATCGGCGTGGTCGCGGCAAAGCTCGTAACCCTCTGCGCGCAGCCGCGTGATAATGCGCTCGGAATCGACTAGCGCTTTCGGACAGCCGAGCGACACGAAAGAGATGCGGGGAGCGCGGTTCAACAGATTCCTATAGGATATAGGATTATTCGCTCATTCCGGGAGCTGGCCACGAGATGGGGCTTGTGGCCGCCCAGGTCAACCGGTCCGCGAGCCCGCTTTCCTCATTGCACGGGAGCCGGAGTACGATTGGTTTCGTTGGCGCTGCGCGCATAAAACCGGACATGACCAAGTGGACCTTCCAAACCCGCCACTCCTTCTCGTCACCGATCGCCGGCAAGCCCGGCGTTCGCTGAGCGACATTGTCGCGGCCGCGCTTAGTGCCGGTTGCCGTTGGGTGAGCCTGCGCGAAAAGGATTTGCCGCCAGACGAGCAAGTTTTTCTGGCGCGCTCGCTCTTGCAGCTGACGCAGGCCGAAGGGGCGAAGTTGATGCTGCACGGCGAGGCCTCTTGGGCCAACGCCGCGGGTGCCGACGGCGCGCATCTGCCTTCGGGCAGTGACCCCAGGGCTGCCCGCGCGCTGATCGGCCCCGGCAAGCTTTTGGGCGTTTCGATCCATAGGGCGACCGACGCGGAGGCGATTGATCCCGCGCTCGTCGACTATGCGTTGGCGGGGCCGGCCTTCGAGACGGCGAGCAAGCCGGGCTATGGCCCCGAGATCGGCCGCCGAGGTTTTCGCGACATCGCGCATGCCTCAAGGGTGCCGGTGCTTGCGATCGGCGGCATCAATGCGGCGCGGCTTGGCGAACTCATTGCAGCGGGGGCGGCCGGCGTCGCGGTGATGGGCGGGGTCATGCGCGCTGCCGATCCGACGCAAGAGGTTCGTTCGTTGGTCGCGGCGCTCAATGGTTCGCGCGCTATCCGCGCGCCCGGTATGTAGCGACCCCCTGATCGGGCACCCACACGCCGGCAGGGAGCCTTCCCGTTTGCCAGAAAACGTCGATCGGCATGCCGCCGCGCGGATGGAAATACCCGCCGATGCGCAACCATTTTGGCTTCAATAGCGCGGCAAGCTTCTTGCCGATCGCAACCGTGCATTCCTCATGGAACGCACCGTGGTTGCGGAAACTGTTGAGATAAAGCTTGAGCGATTTTGACTCCACGAGCCAGGCGCGCGGGACATGGTCGATAACAAGCGTGGCGAAGTCGGGCTGTCCGGTCACCGGGCACATTACGGTAAATTCAGGAAACGTGAAACGGGCAATGTAGTTCGTATCCGGATGCGGATTACGCACGCGGTCGAGCACGGCCTCAGCTGGCGAGGCGGGGATCGGCACGGGGCGTCCGAGTTGAAGGCGCTTCTTCGGCATGTTCTGAACGCCGGTCGATAAGGGGCTCGCTCACATCTGCATCACTGCATGCCCCGCTCGGCCGGACATGACAAGCGCCTTGCCGATCCTGTAGAAGCGCCTCGGCACTAGTAAGCCGGGAGCATGCATGACTGCCATTATCGACATCATCGGGCGGGAAATCCTGGACAGCCGCGGCAATCCGACCGTCGAGGTCGATGTCGTCCTCGCCGATGGCTCCCGCGGCCGTGCCGGCGTGCCCTCGGGCGCCTCGACCGGCACGCACGAAGCAGTCGAGCTGCGCGACGGCGGCCCGCGCTATCTGGGCAAGGGCGTGCGCAACGCCGTCGAGGCGGTCAACGGCGAGATTTTCGACGCGCTAAGCGGCATGGACGCCGAGGCCCAGGTCAAGATCGACGAGACCATGATCGCGCTCGACGGTACGCCCAACAAGGGCCGGCTCGGCGCCAACGCCATCCTCGGCGTATCGCTCGCCGTCGCCAAGGCGGCGGCGATCGCGAATAAGCTGCCGCTCTACCGCTATGTCGGGGGCACTGCAGCGCGGCTTCTGCCGGTGCCGATGATGAACATCATCAACGGCGGCGTACATGCCGACAATCCGATCGATTTCCAGGAATTCATGATCGTGCCGCTCGGCGCGGCCTCCTTTGCCGAAGCGTTGCGCGCCGGGTCGGAGATTTTTCACACGCTGCGCGCGGCGCTCAAAGCCGCCGGTCACAACACCAATGTCGGGGACGAAGGCGGCTTTGCGCCCAATCTGCCCTCGGCCGAGGCCGCGCTTGATCAGATCGTGGCGGCGATCGAGAAGGCCGGATACCGGATCGGCGACAACGTCATGCTGGCGCTCGATCCGGCCGCGAGCGAATTCTTCAGCGACGGCGCCTATCGCTACAAGGGAGAAGGTAAGACGCGCTCGGTCGAGCAGCAGGCCGAGTACCTTGCCGCGCTGGTGAAGCGCTACCCGATCGTGTCGATCGAAGACGGCATGGCCGAGGACGACTTCGCCGGCTGGAAAATGCTGACGCAAATGATCGGCGCGCGCTGCCAGCTCGTCGGCGACGATATTTTTGTGACGAATGTCGCGCGGCTCGCCGAGGGAATCAAAAACGGCATCGGCAATTCGATCCTGATCAAAGTGAACCAGATCGGCACGCTCACCGAGACGCTCGCGGCCGTTGAAACCGCGCACAAGGCCGGCTACACAGCCGTGATGTCGCATCGCTCCGGCGAGACCGAGGATTCCACGATCGCCGACCTCGCGGTGGCCTGTAACTGCGGTCAGATCAAGACCGGGTCGCTCGCCCGCTCGGATCGCATCGCCAAGTACAACCAGCTCCTTCGCATCGAGGAGGAGCTCGGCGGACAAGCGGTCTATCCCGGGCGCTCCGCCTTCAAAGCCCTCGCATAAGGGGTCCGGCGACGCGCTTCGCGGCAAGCGGGCCGGCAATTTCGTCCTCAGCGAATTGGGCAACCGCCTGCCGTAACCGTCGAACCCGCGCCATTAATTCCGCTTTAAGCGGCGCGCTTGCATGGTGGCTGGATGGTCACCCGCAAGCGATTGCGCTCGATTCTCACCGCGCTGGGCCTTTACGTCCTGGCGGCGCTGCTCATCGGCTATTTCGGTGTAAACGCGTTCAGCGGCAATCACGGCCTGAAGGCCAAGCAGGATATCGACCTGCAGACCGCTTCGCTCTCGATCGAGCTTGCCCGGCTGCAAGTCGAGCGCCGGCAGTGGGAGCGCCGCATAGCCCTCCTCAAGTCCAGGGGGCTTGATCCCGATATGCTCGACGAACGCGCGCGCGCTCTCCTCGATTATGCGCACCCCAACGATTTGACTTTGATGCTCGACACGCCTCGGCTTGCGCCGTAAGGCGGGCCTTGAAACTACCGCGGCCCTTCCCAAAATATTTTTAATGCCAACGGTTTGGTTGCCGGAACCGTTCGCTGGACGCCGACTTCCGCCATAAGGCGATTTCGGCTATGGGATGGAACTCGCGATGTATCGAGGACACTGATGGCCGTCGCCAAAACCAAAGAAGTCGATCATATCGCCGACGAACGCCTTCCGGCTGTAGAGGTTTCGACGCATCCTGGGCCCGGCCCGGAATTTAGCAAAGACGAGGAGTTCCAGGCGCTCCGGCAAATGCTCCTAATCCGGCGTTTCGAGGAAAAGGCCGGTCAGATGTACGGCATGGGGCTGATCGGCGGTTTCTGCCACCTTTATATCGGCCAGGAAGCGGTGGTTGTCGGCGTGCAGATGGCGAAGCGGGACGGCGATCAGATGATCACCGGCTATCGCGATCACGGCCATATGCTGGCCTGCGGCATGGACCCGAAAGGTGTGATGGCCGAGCTCACCGGCCGGCGCAACGGCTATTCCAAGGGTAAGGGCGGGTCGATGCACATGTTCTCCCGCGAGAAGAATTTTTACGGCGGACACGGCATCGTCGGCGCGCCGGTGCCGATCGGCACGGGGCTCGCCTTCGCCAATAAGTATCGTGACAGCGACGCCGTCTGTCTGACCTATTTCGGCGACGGTGCGGCGAACCAGGGCCAGGTTTATGAAAGCTTCAACATGGCGGAGCTGTGGAAGCTCCCGGTCGTCTACATCATCGAGAACAACCGCTATGCCATGGGCACCGCGGTGACGCGCTCTTCTGCGCAGACCGATTTCTCCAAACGCGGCGTCTCCTTCAATATTCCGGGCGTGCAGGTCGACGGCATGGACGTACGCGCAGTGAGGGCCGCCGGCCAGGAGGCGATCGCCTGGTGCCGCTCCGGAAAAGGGCCGACCATTATTGAAATGATGACCTACCGCTATCGCGGGCATTCGATGTCCGACCCGGCCAAATACCGGACCAAGGAAGAGGTCGATAAAGTGCGCACCCAACACGATCCGATCGAGCAGGTGCGCGCGCGGCTGCTCGCCAGGAAATGGGCAAGCGAAGACGAGCTGAAAAAAATCGATGCTTCGGTGCGCGCCGTCGTCAATGAAGCGTCCGAGTTCGCGACCAATGATGCCGAGCCCGATCCCGCCGAACTCTATACGGACGTGTATCGGTGACAGTGTTCATGCTTGCGTACCGGCGCCCGCTGTATTCCCCGGCGCGACGATCGACGAGTTAACCCACCATGCCGACCCAGGTCCTCATGCCCGCGCTCTCCCCCACCATGGAGAAGGGCAATCTCGCCAAGTGGCTCAAAAAGGAAGGCGACGCCGTCAAATCCGGCGACGTCATCGCCGAAATCGAGACCGACAAAGCCACCATGGAAGTGGAGGCGGTCGACGAAGGCACACTCGGGAAAATTCTGGTGCCCGAAGGTACCAACGATGTTGCGGTCAACACGCCGATCGCAATGATCCTCGCCGAGGGCGAGGATCAGGCCGCGCTGATGGACAGCAAGCCGGCGCAGGGAAACGCCGGGGCCACGGAGCCGGCGCGCCCGCAGAAGGCTGCCGAATCCGCATCACTGGCGGAAAGGGATGAGCCGGCCAAAAAGGCTGAAGCGCCTGCGCTCGCAAAGACCGGAACGGTGAAGGCGCCGGCGGCACGGGTGATGCCCGACCCCGACGTGCCGGAAGGCACCGAGATGGTCACCATGACCATGCGCGAAGCGTTGCGCGATGCAATGGCCGAGGAAATGCGCCGCGATGCCGATGTGTTCGTGATGGGCGAGGAAGTCGCCGAATATCAGGGCGCCTACAAGGTCACGCAGGGCTTGCTTCAGGAGTTCGGCGCGCGGCGTGTCATCGACACACCGATCACCGAGCATGGCTTCGCCGGTCTTGGCGTTGGGGCCGCGCTCGCCGGACTAAAGCCGGTCATTGAGTTCATGACCTTCAACTTCGCCATGCAGGCGATGGATCACATCATCAACTCGGCGGCCAAGACGCGTTACATGTCCGGCGGACAGGTCGACGTGGCCATGGTGTTTCGCGGGCCGAATGGAGCGGCCGCCCGCGTCGGCGCACAGCACAGCCAGGATTACACCTCCTGGTATTCGCACGTTCCGGGCCTCAAAGTTGTCGCGCCCTCGACCGCCGCCGATGCCAAAGGCCTGCTCAAGGCTGCGATCCGCGATCCCAATCCGGTCATCTTCCTGGAAAATGAAATTCTGTACGGCGCTTCCTCACCGGTGCCGAAGCTCGACGACTACGTCTTGCCGATCGGCCGTGCCCGCGTTGTGCGCGCCGGCAGCGACGTCACGCTGGTCGCCTGGTCGATCGGCATGACCTACGCGCTCAAGGCGGCCGATGAACTGGCCAACGAGAACATTTCGGCCGAGGTGATTGACCTGCGCACGCTCAAGCCGATGGACGCCGAGACCATCATCGAGTCGGTGAAGAAAACCGGACGTCTCGTCACTATCGAGGAAGGCTGGAAGCAATCCGGCGTCGGCGCCGAGATTGCCGCGCGGGTGATGGAGGGGGCGTTCGACTATCTCGATGCGCCGGTGATGCGCGTCACCGGCAAGGACGTGCCCATGCCGTACGCCGCGAATTTGGAAAAGCTCGCCCTGCCGTCGGTCGCCGAAGTGGTCGAGGCGGCCAAGACCGTCTGCTACCGATGAACAAAGAATCCGTGAAACCAACGTTCGACGCGCTCAACGTCCCGCCGCCCGCGCTTGAGCAGGGCGGGTACGAAGTTTTGCGCGCGGTGATCGCCAACGAACAGTTGCATGTGTCCCTGCGGCGCGCGTTCGATGATCCCGAAGTGTGGGGCATCTTGCTCGCGGACGTCGCGCGACATATCGGCCGTATCTATGCGCGCGAAACATCGATGCGCGAAGATGACGTCATTGAGAAAGTGTATGCGATGTTCGAGGCGGAAATGAACCGCCCGACGGACATCGGTGAGACGAACTCGATCAGCTGACATGCCCATCAACGTCCTCATGCCGGCGCTGTCGCCCACGATGGAAAAGGGCAACCTCGCCAAATGGCTCAAGAAGGAAGGCGAGGCGGTCAAGACCGGCGACGTCATCGCCGAGATCGAGACCGACAAGGCGACGATGGAATACGAAGCCGTCGACGACGGCGTAATGGCGAAAATCGTGGTGCCGGAAGGCACCCAGGACGTACCCGTCAATCAGCTCATCGCCGTGATCGCGCAAGAGGGCGAGGATCCGAAAGCTGCGGCGGCGGCAGTAGCAGCAGGGAAGGGGGCGCCTGCAAAAGCTCCGAGCGCGGAAACCCCCTCACCCCCTCCCTCTCCCCCAAGGGGAGAGGGAGCTGCCCCGCAAGCCGCTACGCCTCCACTTGCTGGAAAAGAGCCGAAGTCACCGAGCGAGCCACAAGCACCGCGGGCTCCCTCGCCCCAGCGGGAAGAGGGCGGGGGTGAGGGGGCTCGGACCGACGGTCACGGCGCGAACCGCGTCTTCTCGTCTCCGCTCGCGCGACGTCTCGCCAAAGAAGCCGGCATCGATATCGGCCGCATCGTCGGCTCCGGCCCGCATGGCCGCGTGG
>Ga0116126_1001819_pt1 | contig 12918 bp, 10 predicted proteins | sample June2015DPH_16_5_FD_89730 | JGI IMG/M metagenome (GOLD analysis project Ga0116126, IMG submission 89730) | Peatland microbial communities from SPRUCE experiment site at the Marcell Experimental Forest, Minnesota, USA - June2015DPH_16_40 | ecosystem: Environmental > Terrestrial > Soil > Wetlands...
CACCAAGAGCGGCACCAATGAGTTCCACGGCAGCGGTTTCGAATTCCTTCGCAACAGCGACCTGGACGCCAACAATTTCTTCAACAACGCGAACGGTGTTTCGAGGACGCCCTCTCGCAATAATTTCTTCGGCGGCACCATCGGCGGCCCGATCCGCAAGGACCGCACGTTCTTCTTCGCCTCCTTCGAAGGCCTGCGGCAGCGCGTCGGGGTGAATGCCAATGCGCGCGTGCCAACGCTCGCCGCCCGCGCCGAGGCCAGCCCGGCGATCCAGCCCCTGATCGACGAGTACCCTCTGCCGACCGGACCGGATAACGGTGACGGCACGGCGGCTTATTTCGCAACCGCTACCAACCTGGTCGGCGAAACCGATTTCAGCGCTCGTCTCGACCATCGTTTTTCCAACAACGACGATTTCTTCGGGCGGTATTCGTTCAGCGACTCACTCGGCCTGCTCCGGTCGTTCTTTCTCAACACGCCTTCCCGCAACCGATCCAGGCTCGAAAGCGTGAGCCTCTCGGAAGTGCACCGCGTCACGACGAATTTGTTTAACGAGGCGCGATTCGGATTCGTTCGCAGCGCCAATGTTACCCTCGGCGCCGCCGACAGCTTCGGCGGCGCCGAGCCGATTCCGTTGAATGCGGCCGGCGACGCCACTTTGCCGGGGATGGATATCTTCAGCCTGCCTTTCGCCGAATCGCCCGACCCGCCGGAGGCGCAGAACAATAATCTATTCAGCTTCAATGACGACGTAACTTACGTCCACGGACGGAATACCTTCAAGTCCGGATTCTGGGTGAGGCGCACACAGGGCAACGTCAGCCTCCAGCCGCTTTCGAGCGGTGTGTACTTTTTCAATACGGTCGCCGATCTGCTCAATAACAATCCCGTGTCTTTTTTCAACCAGGCGGCGGAAACCGGATTCGGCGTGCGATTCACCAATCTTGCCTTTTACGGCCAGGATGACATCCGCATCACCTCCCGGCTGAAGCTCAACCTCGGCCTGCGATATGAGATCGACACAGTGCCCACCGAGGCCCACGGCCGCTTCAGCCCCATCGTGGGCTTGAATAACATCGCCACCGCAACCTTAGGCACTCCAGGCACACCCGTGCACAATGGCAACTATGATAACTTCGCCCCCCGCGCCGGCTTCGCCTACCAACTCACCAGTGACTCGAAGACGGTTCTGCGCGGCGGGGCCGGCATCTATTACGATCTGCCGACGGTCAATGCCACGCAACTGGCGTTTGGGCCGCCCTTCAAGATCACCAATTTTCTGCTCGGCAGCGCGCTGGGAGGTCCCGTGACCGTGCCCGTCGATCCGGCCCTGTTGGTTACCGCGATCACCGGCATGCCGCCGTTTGGCAGCGCCACGGTTTACGATCCAACGAACTTTCGAACACCTTTCACTTATGAGTACAGCCTGAACCTGCAACGGCAGCTCGATAGCAAGACGGTGGTCCAGGCCAGTTATATCGGATCGCTCGGCCGGAACCTGATCCACATGCAGCCTTTGAACCTGCTCGACCCGGTAACGGGCGCCGCGCCCAATCCTAACTTCTCGGCGGGCGCACTCGAGCTGATTGAAACCAGCGCCGTCTCCAATTACAATGCGCTTCAGGCAAATGTAAGCCGGCGGCTAAGTCACGGATTGGAAGTGACGGCTTCGTACACTTGGGCACACTCGCTCGATGATGCGTCGAACCCCACCGGCACTTCCATTAACTCCTCATACACCGGTTCCAACCCTTACGATTTTCGCGCCGAGTACGCTTCGAGCGACTTCGATATTCGCCACAACCTGGTGGCCGCATTCACCTACGCGCTGCCGGGTAAATCGGCGCACTTTCAAAACGTGGCCGCGCGCTTCCTGGGAGGCTGGTCGCTGGAGGGCATTTTCACCGCGCAAACGGCCGCGCCTTACACGGCGCTGATTGGCGAGGATATTGCCGGCAACGGCGATCAGTTCGCCGCCAATAATCAGCGTCCCGACTTGGTGACCGGCCAGCCGCTCTATATCGCTTCTTCGGCGCCGCCGTTCCGCGTCGCCAATCCGGCCGCATTCGCTATCCCGGCGGCCGGCACTTACGGCGATGCCGGACGCAACATCCTGCGCGCTTCCGGACTCAACCAACTCGATCTGGGCCTGCACAAGACCGTGAAGGCCAGCGAGCGGTTTTCCGTGCAGTTCCGGGCGGAGCTGTTCAATGTCTACAATCACGCTAATTTTGCGACGCCGGCAGCGTCGGGGAATAACCTGCTGACGGCGGGAAGTTCCTTCGGCCTTTCCCAGGAGATGGCCAACTCGTCGAGCGGCGGATTGCTGCTGCCGCTATTCAACAGCGGCGGCCCGCGCAGCATTCAGCTCGCCGTGAAGCTGGTATTTTAGGGTAACGGTCCCAAAAAGTTGGACCTGTACGAAATGACACGGTTGGTAATCTCAACTGTGTAAAACGCAGCTTTTGCCGATCTCGCGTCGCGGAAGGCTTTTGTTTTCAGTGGGTAGAGCCATGGCCCTCAGGTTGCATAGTTAATATTCCAATTCTTCGTAGAATATCCCTACGGGCCGGCCAGCCTGTTCCTGCCGGTCCGAAGTTTTGGGACAGGAGCGCAACATGTTAACTCAGGAGTGCCATATTCCGGCCCTGCGAAACTGCCCTCGTTGCGGAGTGGATTTCCGGAGCGGCGGCTCAGAGCGGGTCTGCCAGGCTTGTCGAAAGCCGCTAGGAGATCACCGTCCCATCAACCACGACCTCAGTTTTCGAGAAAAACAAGTCGTGGATCTGATACGGCAAGCCAAACCGAACAAGGAAATCGCCTACCAACTGCATCTTTCGGAAGGAACCGTCAAAGAATACTTGAACCGGATCTTCCGAAAACTCGAAGTGACTAACCGGACCGAGTTAGCGGTCTGGGCGTTGACGCATCGGGCAGAAAGTACGGTCATTCCGCTATCGGATAGGTTGTTGGTAAACGAATAAAGGTCCGACGGACGCTTCAGCGTTCCCCGAGCGCGCGCTGGCCGGCTTCGAGCACGCGCAGAATACGGTCCACGTCGTAGACCGCGCCGGCCCAGGCGCCGCCGCTCGCATCCTGCAAGGCGGCCCATAAGCGCGTGTCATCCGGCAGGCCGGGGTCGGGCGCGAGGCCCGGCCATGGCTCGCGTTCGTCTAGCATGCGGTCGCCGTCCTCCACGCCGGCCTCGCCAACCAGGTTGACCTGGCCCTCCAGGCGGTTCCGATCAATCACGATTTCGATAGTGTCGCCGTCGCGCACCTTGCCGAGCGGGCCACCGGCTAGCGCCTCCGGCGAAACGTGGCCGATGCAAGCGCCGGTGGAGACGCCGCTGAAACGCGCATCGGTGATGACCGCCACGTGCTTGCCGAAATCCAGGTACTTGAGCGCGGAGGTCAACTGGTACGTCTCCTCCATGCCCGCGCCCTTGGGGCCGCGGCCCATCAGGACAACCACATCGCCGGCCTGGATGGCGCCGCTCTTGATGGCGGCGATGGCGGCGGGTTCGGAGGTATAGACGCGCGCCGGGCCGCGCTTGCGGTAGACGCCATCGGCATCGAGCACGGCAGGGTCGATGGCGGTGCTTTTGATCACCGCGCCTTCCGGCGCCAGGTTGCCATGGGGGAAGCAGACCGTGGACGTGATGCCACGGCGCGCGGCTGAATCCGGGTCCATGATGACGGAGTCGGGATCGATGCCATCGCGCTCCCGGAGCAACTGGCGCAGGCGGGCGCGGCGCGCGGAGCTCTCCCACCAGTCGAGCATGCGGCCGAGCGTTTCCCCGCTGACGGTGAGCGCGCGTGTGTCCAGCAAACCGGCGCGGCGCAGGTGCAGCATGACCTCGGGCACGCCACCGGCCAGGAAGACCTGGATGGTGGCGAAGTTGCGCGGTCCGTTGGGCAATGCATCCACCAGACGCGGCACGCAGCGGTTGACGTCCGCCCAATCGGCGGCGGTGAGGCGGCCGAGGCCAGCCGCGTGGGCGATGGCGGCCAGGTGCAGAATGAGATTGGTCGAGCCGCCGAAGGCCGCGTGCGTCACCATGGCGTTGCGCAGCGCGGCTTCGGTGACGATGTCGCGGATCGGGATGCCGCGCGCTTCGAGCTCGAGGGCGGCCCGCGCGGATCGGCGCGCCATGTCCAGCCAGATCGGGTGACCGCTCGGCGCCAGCGCGCTGTGTGCGAGCGACATGCCCAGCGCTTCGCCGATCACCTGGGAGGTGGCTGCGGTGCCCAGGAACTGGCATCCGCCGCCCGGCGATGCGCAGGCGCTGCATCCGGCGCGGGCGGCTTCTTCGAGCGTGATCCGGCCGTGGGCGAAGCGCACGCCGATGGTCTGCACGCGAGCCGTGTCTTCACCGCCGGCGGGCAGCAGGGCGACGCCTCCGGGCACCAGCACGGCGGGCAGATCGCGCGTGCCGGCGAGCGCCATCATCATGGCCGGCAGTCCTTTGTCGCAAGTGGCGAAGCCGATCACGGCGCGGCGCGTCGGCAGGGAGCGGATCAGGCGGCGGAAGACGATGGCGGCGTCGTTGCGATACGGCAGCGAATCGAACATGCCGGCGGTGCCTTGCGTGCGGCCGTCGCAGGGGTCGGTGCAGAAGCCCGCGAACGGCACCGCGCCCGCCGCTTTCAACTCCTCGGCCGCGGCCTGCATCAGCAGGCCCACTTCCCAGTGGCCGGTGTGGTAGCCCAGCGCGATGGGCGTGCCATCGGCGGCGCGAATGCCGCCGTGGGTGGAGAGCAGCAGCACCTCGGCGCCGCCGAGCTGGGCCGGGTCCCATCCCATGCCGGCATCCTGCGTCCATCCGAACAGGTCTCCGGAAGCGCGCCGGCGCAGCATCTCATCGGTGAACGGCAGCGCACCGGCCGGACCGGGAGCGTGCGTGCGGATGTCGTAATTCTCCGGGCCGGAGTCGACGATTTCTTCGAAGCGGAAGCGAGGCGTCACAGCCTCAGGATAACAACTGGGTAGGACAGGCCATCGCCTTTGGTGGCCTGTCGGGCTTCGCTGGAGTGCCAAACCCCCGACAGACGACAAAAACCGATCGTCTGTCCTACCTCACGCGCCCGCCGCCATGGCCGATGGCGGCGCGGCGCTGCTGATGGTGAGCAGGTCGGTGCGCACCTTCTCCCATTCGCGCAGCACAAAGCCGTGGCCCTCGAAGAACGCATGAATACGCGAGCTGTCCCACCCGACGATGTCCTCCAGAATGGGCACCAGCACGCTGATCGCGTTATCGCTCAGAATGGTGCGGCGCGCGATCTGGGTGAGGTACTTGTTCTCCGATACGGCGATGGTCAGGCCATCCATGCGGCTGACGTGCAACATGACATGGACGTCGGAAATGCCATCGCCCACATAGACGACGCGCTCCCGGCCGATGTTCAGCGTCTCCCGCAGCCGGTCGAGCACGGCCACTTTCCCGTAGCCGGCGGGCACGCTTTCGATGGAGCGAATCTCGCCCGTCTCCTCGTCATAGCGGAAGCGGGTGCCGTGAATGTGGCCGGCCGGAATGATGCCCTCGAGCGCGGATTGGATCACTTCTTCGGGCGCGGCCGAAACCACGTAAAAGGAAAACCGGTGACCTTCGATGTCCTGCAGTAATTGAAACAGAAGGCCGATGTTTTGTTTCAGACGAATACGTTTGCCGACTTCCACCAGGTGCTCGCGGCGCACCCGGCGGTACTCCGGATCGTGCAGCAGGAGGTAGGCCAGCTCGCCGCCCTGCTGCACCAGATGGATATTCGACAGCCCTTGGATTCTTTCGTGGAACCCCGTTACGCCAATCAGTTCGCTGAGCGCTATCCCCGAGTCGTTGAAGCTCAGGGTCTGATCGAAATCGCTCAGCAAAAGGTATTCCTTGGTACGCGGGTCAGTTCCCATATGGATTAGATGCCGGAGGGGCGCAACGGATACCTGTGGATTTCCTGACAGGAGGTTCGAACAAACCAGCAAGCAATTGATTTTATTGGGCCTGGATGGGCAAGAGCGCGACAAGAAAAAGCCGAGACGAATCTCGGCTCAGCAGGCCTGGCGGCCCCGGATGGTGCACGGGCAAGCCTCGCCACGACTTCATGAAGCCTTAGATGCCCAGCGCAAAGGCGATGGTTTTTTCCCATTCGCCCAGCGCGGTCTTGCGGCCTTCGCGGTTCCGCCACCAGGCGCCGGCGCTGAAGTAGCGGTCCGGCGCGGGCACCACATGCATCTCCAGGCGGTAGCCGAGCGCACGTTCGGCGGCGCGGAAGCAGCGCGCGGCGCGTGCGGTGTGAAAGTCGCTGGTGACCAGAATCAGGCTGCGCACCTGGCGCCGCCGCAATTCGCGCAGCAGCAGGAAGCTCTCCTCGCGGGTGGACATCGCTTGATTGCGCAGGGCGACGAACCACTCCGCCGGGTAACCCTGGCGAACGATGTATGGAATGGCGAGATCCGCTTCACTCACGTCGTATGCCACCGGCTCGCCGTCGATCAGCACCACCGGAGCATAGCCCAAGCGCACCAGGCGGGCGGCCGTTTCGATGCGTGTGCCCCATACGTCGCCGCCCAGCACGACCACCGCATCGGCCTTGGCCGGCCCGTCGTCCTCAACCAGAGCGCGGCCCAGCGCGCCAAGCCAGAGACTACGGGTGAGGTACGCCGCGATCGCAAACAGAAGCAACGCCACGCCGAGCCGCAGGGCAACCATCCGGCGGCGGGCCATCGGCTACTTTTCGTCCGCGGAATTCTTCTGATCCAGATTGCCGACCGTCTTCAGTCGCTGGTAGAGGCGTTCGACCTCAGCCTCGTCCTCGGCCCGCAGGATGCGATAGCGCGGCGGCAACGCCCGGGCCGATTCGGCCACCGGCGCCAGCACCTCGCCCCAATACTGCCGGTAGGGCACGCCGTCGATCAGCGCATCGCGGGAGGAGCGGCGCAAGTGGCGCAACAGGGCGTTGCAGGCATCCAGATCGCCTGGGTATAGCAGCACCTGGCGCGAATCGTCGAACAGCGTAATGCGCACCACCAGCGGCGAAACCCAGCCGGTCCGGTCCAAGCGCCGAATATCCATCCACGGAATCACGCGGCGGCCGATCGACAGATAGCCCTCGTGGACTTCAATGGGCGGACGGAAAGCCAGCACGGAGAGCAGACTCGCGGTCAGCACGAACAGAACGGCGGGCAGGAAGGCCAGGACGATGCCGGGCCAGGAGCTGGGGGCCCAAGCCAGTGCCCGCCACGTGGAGAAGCCGGCCAGCGCAAGCGCGGCGATTGCAAACCAAAGATAATGGCGCGCTGGCAGGTACCGAGTCATCAGCGAAACCCCGTTCTACTTTTAGACTACTCCCGAGCATCGCACGCGTCAATGCGCGCTCAAGAATCAGTTGGCCGGCAGGTTGACAGGCGAAAGCGCCTGTCCCACTCTGCCGTCGAAGAGCTTGCGGGCGAGGTGGGGCAGGCGCTTCCGCCGGCGCTTCCGCCTGCCAACCCGCCGGCCGGCCCAAATTCTCCACTACAAGTCTGTCGCCCTGCCGGGCTGGCCCGATGCGCTTTCGCGTTCACCTCTGGCATCCCGCGCGCGCAGGATTCCGATCCCGCGCCAGGTGTATTCCACGCCGCTCCAAATCGTGAACAGGGCCGAGATCCGAATCAGCGCCACCACCGGAACCCACGGATTCGAATGGCCTAACATGCCGGCGGTGAGCGCGGCGATGGCGGTCACAATCTGCACGAAAGTAGAGGCCTTTCCCCAGGGGCTGGGCGGGAATTTGCGGCGGGGGGTGAAGCGGAGGAGAATCGCCGCCGCCAGCAGGAGGTAGACGTCGCGTCCGAGGACGACGGCGACGAACCACCACGGAACCATGCCCGCGCCGGCCATGGCCAGAAACATGGCGTTCAACAGGCACTTGTCGGCGATTGGGTCGAGGTAGGCGCCGAAGGGAGTTTCCTGACCGAAGCGGCGGGCGGCGGCGCCATCGAGCACGTCCGTCGCGGAGGCAAGAGCGAACAAAGCCAGCGCCAGCCCGTGCCGGCCGGACCACATCGCGATCACGATCGGCGGCGCCAGCAGCAAGCGCAGGGCCGTTAAACCGTTGGCGGCGTTGATCCAGCGCGGCATCTTCCCTCAAGTGTAGCGCCGGGTGTCGAAGGGGCACGCGGGTTCATCGGTCTCCCGACGCTGTGGAAGATTCTGCGCAAGGGCTGGGCGACTGCCGAGTGTGGGATCTCCGGGACCAATCGTAAGTCCGTTTCTACCGGCTTATACCCGCTGGCCGCAAACAGCATCGTCTAATATGTTCCTGCTATTCCCCGCCGTTCATGGTTGCCTGTAGAATTACTACCCATGAAGAACCGATTTGCAGTCATGGCTGCGCTCGCCATCGTCGCGAGCGCGCCCGGCCTTGCGGCCGAGCAGAAGACGATTACCGGGTGGGTGCTAGACTCCGCGTGCGCTTTCACTAAAGGGCTGAAGAAGCCGATCAGCGCCGAGTGCGCAATAGCTTGCGCCAAGAACGGATCGCCGCTCGTCATTTTGCAAGACGACGGCTCCATTTACTGGCCGATCGCGGAAACGATGCCGGCCGAAGGTCAGAACAAACGGCTCATGCCGTTTGCCGGCAAACGCGTCAGGGCGACGGGCAAGACTTACGTGCGCGGCGGCTCAACCGCTATCGTGATCGACAACATCGTCGAAGCAACTGGCCAGTAACGGCGGCAATGGGGCCCGGCCGGGCAGACCAGTGCGGCACCGGATCTGCCCACCCGGAGGACATTCGCTGTATGACTTAACTCTGTAGTCACCCGACCGGGGGAATCGTCTCAAAACTTGTGACTTCCCGAGCGCCGGCGGAGGGATTGCAGTGGTAGATCCCGGGCGTCATCTGGAATCGCCGCTGGTAGGAGCGTGTCAGACTGGCCGAGAAAGCCTCCACCGCGGCAGGTCGCAGCATGGTGACGGTGCAGCCGCCGAAGCCGCCGCCGGTCATGCGCGAGCCGTAAACGCCATCGATCGCGAGCGCGTGGTCCACCAGGAAGTCGAGCTCGGCGCAGCTTACCTCGTAATCGTATTGCAAGCTGCGGTGCGAGGCCACCAGCAGTTTTCCCATTGTCTCCAGCTCGCCACGGGCGCTCGAGGCGACGAACTGCTCCACCCGCTCGTCCTCGGTCACCACGTGACGCGCGCGCCGCGCCACCACGGGCGGCAGCAAGCCGGCCACCGATTCGAATTGATCCTCGGAAGCCACGTCGCGCAGGCTGGTGACGTTGGGGAACTTCTGCTGGATGGCGGTGACCGCGGCGGCGCACTCGGCCACGCGGTCTTTATAAGCCGAGCCCGCCAGTGCGTGCTTGACCATGGTGTTGACGGCCACGAACGTGACGCCGTCCGGCAGCGCGACCAGTTGGTGATCCAGGCTGCGGCAATCGATTTTGACGGCCGAGTGTTCGCGCCCGAAAACCGATATGTACTGATCCATGATGCCGCAGGGTATGCCCACGAATTCGTGCTCGGACCGCTGGCAGAGCTTGGCCAGCTCGATTGGCGCCACCTCGCGGCCATTCAGGAAAGCCAGCGCCGAGGAAACTTCGAGCGCCGCCGAGGAGCTGAGCCCGGAACCTTCCGGCACCGTGCTATGGATCAGAATGTTGGCGGGTCGGATGGCGAAGCCCAACTGCGCCACCTGGCGCGCGACGCCAACGGGGTAGTCGGTCCAATGATGGCTGGGCGAAAGCTCGGCCAGGCGCGCTGCGTCGAATTCGCGGGTTTCCTGGCGCTCGATGGAGTGCAGGCGCAGCTTGCCATCGGCGGCCGGCGCAGTGGCGACGAAGGTGGCCAGGTCGAGCGCCACCGGCAGCACGAATCCGAGATTGTAATCGGTGTGCTCGCCGATCAGGTTGACGCGCCCCGGCGCGCGAAACACGCGCACCCCGTCGGCCGAGCCATATATGCGGCGGAAAGCCTCGATCATCGGCTCTTGCCCGCGGCCAGGCGGGCCATCAGCAGCAGAAACAAGCCGAAGATCAACATGGCGATGCCGCTGTATAAATTGACGTTGAAGTCGGTAAGCGCGGCGCGCGCATCCGGCGTAATCAGGCCCATCCCCACCAGAATGACGCCCAGCAGCGTGAAGAACCAGCCCGAAGGCACTCGTAAGTCCAGCATATTAGGCAAACCAAATGTTCAGAATCACGGCCAAAACCAAAACGAAAACCGCCAGCACGACGGGACGCTCGAACCACCTGGCGTTCTCGTCGCGGCGAATCTTCGTCAACCCGTACACCAGCCCCTCCAACTCACTTTCCTTGCGCACTCGGGTAACCGTGCTCACCAGGACGGTGATGAGGAAGCAACTGGTGAAGGCGACGATGGCGATCCAGAAATTCTGCGCCATCACCGATGGGAACGTGTGCACATGGCCGAACACGCCGCCCTTGCCCTCGGCCACGGTAAGGCCCCAGGTGAGCGCGGCGGCGACGGTCCCGGTGACCAATCCGTAGAATGCGCCGTTGGCGGTGGCGCGCTTCCAGAACATGCCGAGCAGGAACGTGGCGAACAGCGGGGCGTTGACGAAGCCGAAGACGAACTGCAGCAGGTCCATGATGTTGTTGTAATACTGTGCCAGGTAGGCGGCGCCGATGGAGAGAGCCACGCCCACGATGGTGGTCATGCGGCCCACCGTAAGGTAATGACGATCGGGTGCGCCCTTGCGGATGTAGCTCTGGTAAATATCGTAAGTAAAAACCGTGTTGAAGGCGGTGACATTCCCGGCCATGCCGGACATGAAGGACGCCATCAGGCCGGTGAGGCCGACGCCCAGTATGCCGGCTGGGTAGAACTTGGCCATCAGCGTGGTGAGCACCTGGTCGTAATCCTTCACCCAGACCCCGCCCGAGAGTTTCAAGGGCAGGTCGTAGAGGTGCGCGCCACCGGCTGCGCTCATCTGCGCCAGCGCCACGGCGGCGATGCCGGGCAGGATGACTATGAACGGCAGGAACATTTTCGGAATGGCGCCGACGAGCGGCGTTCGCCTGGCCGCCGACATGGAATCGGCCGCCATGGCGCGCTGCACCACCAGGAAGTTCGTGCACCAGTAACCGAACGACAGAACGAAACCGAGCCCCGCCACCATTCCGAAGATTTCTACGCCCATGGGGTTATCGGCGGCGCTGCCCATGTGGGTCCAGGAGTGCGTCATGTTCGACGGCAGACGTGACACGATGCCATGCCATCCGCCGGCCTTGACGCAGGCGAGGATGGCCAGCGGCGCGAAGCCGGCCACGATCAGGAAGAACTGCAGCACCTCATTGTAGATGGCGCTGGTGAGGCCTCCCAGATAGGTGTATGCCAGCACAATCGCGGCCGTGGCCAGCACCGAGGTGCTAAAGTTCCAGCCCAGCACCAGGTGCAGCAGCAGCCCCAGGGCATACATGGAAATGCCCGAGGAGAAGATGGTCATCACGGCGAACGTGAAGGCGTTGAAGCCGCGCGTTTTCTCGTCGAAGCGCATCTTCAGGTATTCCGGCACCGACCGCGCCTTGCTGCCGTAGTAAAACGGCATCATGAAAAGGCCCATGAAGACCATGGCCGGAATCGCGCCGACCCAATAAAAATGCGCGGTCATGATGCCATATTTGGCGCCCGAGGCCGCCATGCCGATCAACTCCTGGGCGCCCAGGTTGGCGGCAATGAAAGCCAGGCTGGTGATCCAGACCGGGACGGCGCGGCCGGAAAGAAGAAAATCGCCGCTGGTCGAAACCTTCTTGCGGAGCATCCATCCGATGCCCAGCACCATGGCAAAGTACGTGGCCAGAATGACGTAATCAACCGGAGCGAGCTTCAAGGCTTTTTTCTCCGAAAGTCAGATTTTGAGAATCTAGAGTCTATCACATGGCGGCCCGTGGAGCGCCGCCGGGCGAGCGTTCGTTGCGGATTTGCGATGCGAGGGTTCAAGGGGTGGCCGAGCGCGGGCGAGGCATGCCTCGCCCCTACAGTGCCCAACCGGCCGTAGGGGCCGGGGCATGCCCGGCCCGGCCGCCTTAAATACGTCACTGCATTTACGAGGTTTTCTTCTTGGCCGCCGGATGATGCACCGGGGGCGGGGTGCAAGGGGTCGTCTTCAAGCCTTCGATCTTGGCTTTTTCGACATCCATCGTCAGCAGGAACGGGTCTTTGGTGAACGCGGACGGCACGCCGTCGGTCCAGGTCAGCTCCACGTCGGCTTCCGGCTTGCCGGTAAGCGGTGCATCCAGTTTCAGGGCAATTTCGACGGGGAAGGGCGGCTTAGCGTCCGGCAGCGGCAAGGCCACCAGCAATTCCCTGGAGCGGCAAGCCGGCTTGGCTTCCACCAGCGTGCCTTTCAGTTTCGGCAGTTGGCGGTCTTTGGCCTGATCCGCGAAATACTGCTGGCCATTGGTATCGGCGAGTTGGGCTTTGATGCTCATCCACAGGGACAGCTCCGGATATTTGTCGGCAAATTCCTTCTGCTTGGCGTTCAGGACCTCGGTGGCGCTGAGAATATGGAAATCCGCCGGCGGGGCAGGCGCGGCAAGCGCCTGCTGTTTGAGCTGATCCAAACCGTCGTCGGCGCCATGGTATTTCACGTAGACGTTTTTGAGATAGGCTTCCACTTTGGCGCGGGTATCGGCGCTGGCGAAATCGCTCTTGGCCGGATCGATGGCGACGGCGCGCGCAATCTCATAGAGGCCCTGCGAAATCTTGGCCGGGTCGGAGGCCTGCTGGGCAAGCTCGCTACCGCCCAACTCATAGGCCACCTGGGAGCTATCGGGATACTGCGTCTGGGCGGTCTTGAACGCCGCCTCCGCCGCGGCCCAGTCCTTGACGGCCTGCCCGGAATTGCCGCTCTTGGCATCGTTGAGGGCCGTCTGCTTGGCATCCGCGCCGGGCTTCATCGCCATATAAAACAA
>Ga0116126_1001821_pt1 | contig 12914 bp, 10 predicted proteins | sample June2015DPH_16_5_FD_89730 | JGI IMG/M metagenome (GOLD analysis project Ga0116126, IMG submission 89730) | Peatland microbial communities from SPRUCE experiment site at the Marcell Experimental Forest, Minnesota, USA - June2015DPH_16_40 | ecosystem: Environmental > Terrestrial > Soil > Wetlands...
AGTCTTCGGCAATCCGTCTCGGATCTTCTTCCGCCTCGATCGCCGAGAACACCGACTGATTCACCAGCAGATCCGCCATCCTCTCCATCTTGAAATCGTTCGGATACAACTTATGCAGCGCCGACGCCAGCTCAATCCCCAATTCCGGCGAATCGAGAGTATTCCGATCCAGAATGATCAGGTTCACGCCTTCGCAACGTTCCCCGGGAACGTTACTCGCTGACGGAGTAAAAACAATCGGCACGAACCGCACACTCTGAATACCGCGCCCGTTCAAGTAAGTCGCCAATTCCCTGCTCTTGATCCAAGGAGCGCCCACCACTTCGAACGGCGTGTCCGTCCCCCGCCCCACCGAGACATTCGTCCCTTCAATCAGCGCCACGCCCGGATAAAGCGCCGCCTCTGTCAAATTCCGCAAATTGGGCGAAGGATTCACCCACACCAGGCCAGTCGAATCGAACCAGTCCCCCGGCTGCCAACCTTCGATCGCAACCACTTCGAGCCGCGCCCCAATGTGCCGCTCGCCATTAAACATTTTTGCCAGCTCACCCAAAGTCATCCCATGGCGCACCGGCTCGGGAAAGTAGTTCGTAAAACTTTCCCGCCCGTCGTTGGAATTGGAATTGGAAGCGGAATCGGAAACCGGCCCTTGCACAAACGAACCCGTAATCGGATTCGGTCGATCCAGAATGACCACCCCAATTCCCGCCTGTGCCGCCGCTTCCAGAAAATATCCCGTCGTAGTCTCGAACGTGTAAAACCGCGCGCCCGCATCCGCCAGATCGATCACCACCGCATCCAGTCGCTTCAGTACGTCCATTGGCGGACGCCGCGCCGCGTCGCTCGCCCCGTACACGCTGTAGACCGCAATTCCGGTCGCCGCATCCTTCGCATTCTTGATGTCGGTCGTGTCCAGCGTCCCCGTCACTCCATGCTCTGGACTGAAAATCGCATCCAGCGAAATCCCCGGCACACTCGCCAGCACGTCAATCGTCCGCCGCCCTTCCGAGTCCACGCCTGTCTGATTCGTCAGCAGTCCAATGCTTCGCGGAGCCCCGCCCCTGGCCGGATGCAGCGCCACGAACTTACTCTCCTCGAGCACGTCGATTCCCGTCTTCACCGTTCCATTCCGCACCGCCAGCTTGCGCGCCGCGCTCTGCATTTCGTTGTAGCCGGTGATCGTCGCCACCCGCATCTTCTCCGCCTCAGCCGGATCGAGCGCCAGCGCCGCCGCCACCGCCGTCGCGACCTTGGTTCTGAGAGACACCGCGCTTCCCTTCTCCTTCGGCGGCACCACGTTCATGTGCACCGCGTTCGTTAGCAGCACGATGTAAGTCTTCGTCGCCGGATCAATCCACAGCGAAGTCCCGGTGAATCCCGTATGTCCGTAACCGCCCACCGGCAACAGTTCTCCCCGATTAGTAGAGAAAGGAGAATCAATGTCCCACCCAAATCCCTGCACTGCCGTGCCATTTACTGGCTGCTGTGGCGCAGTCATCTTCGCAATCGTCGCCGGAGTCAGCACGCCGCGCCCGCCATCCAGCAAAGCTTGCGCAAAAAGCGCCAGGTCGTCCGCGGTGGAAAATAATCCCGCATGAGCCGCCACGCCGCCCATCCGGCGAGCCGTAGGATCATGCACCACGCCGCGCAGCAGGTGATGGTTCTCATCCTCTTCGGTTGGAGCGATGCGCTGCTCCCACGACGCCGGAGGAACAAAGCGGGTCTCCTTCATGCCCAGCGGTCCAAAAATATGCCGCGCCGCATATTCATCGAGCGACTCGCCCGAGAGCCGCTCCACCAGCGCTCCCAGCACCACGAAGTTGATATCGCTATAAACAAACGCCGCGCCCGGAGCCCGCTCTGGAAGGGCCTCAAACGCCATCCGATACGCCGTCTCCTTACCTTCCCACTTCTTCGCCAAATCCAGGTCCGGAGCGAGGCCCGAGTAGTGCACCAGCAACTGCCGGATCGTAATATCCTGCTTGCCGTTTTGCCCAAACTCGGGAAGATACTTCGCGACCGGATCGCTCATGCGAAATTTTCCCTGCTCCCACAGCTGCATGATCGCCGTCGCGGTTACGACAACCTTGGTCAACGACGCACAATCAAACACCGTATCGAGCGTCATCGCCTCCCGCCGAGGTTCGATCGCCCGGCTGCCGTAAACCTTGCGATAAACCACCTGCCCGTCGTGCCCGACGACGAGCACCGCCCCTGGAATCTGTTGCTGCGTGACGGCGTCGTTGATGATGGGGTCGAGAACAGCGAGGCGCGAATCCAGCGAAGTCTGGGAGAACGCGGCGGAAGAAAACAGTAGAACGAAGAGCAGCAGATTTTTCGGTGAGTGTTTCACGTCTGCTGTGACTCTACATGACCCCGGAGATGCGGCTCAAGGCTGAACGTTATCAACGATGCTCTCAAAGTAACTCCCCGTTTGCCTCCACCCGCCGCCTTTGTTATAACCCCATCAGTTCACAAAACACCCTTGAACCTGACGCTGCGGAATCGAGAATCCGGATTTTCCTTCCTCGTGCGCAATTTCGTCGCGCAGGATGATCGGTTTCCGAGCACCTTCGGCATTCTGGAAAAGGCCATTGCCGACCGCGCCTTCCCCGCCTGCTCGCTCGCCGTCACCTTCCGCGGAGAGCTGGTCGCCCACAAAGCCCTCGGCTGCTTCACATACGATCCGGCTTCGCCCGAAGTCACCACGGCAAGCATCTTCGATCTCGCTTCGCTCACCAAAGTCCTCGCCACGACCGCCATGGCCATGATCCTCTACGAGCGCGGCCTGCTCGATCTCGAAGCCCCCGTCACTGCTATCGTCCACGAATTCGCAGGCGAATTCGCCGCAAATGACCCTCGCCGCCGCGAAATCACGCTGCGCATGCTGCTCGCGCACAGCTCCGGCCTGCCCGCCTACGAAAAGCTTTTCCTGCGCGCTCAGACTCGTGAAGGCCTTCTGCAAGCCGCCTTCACTACCCCACTCGCCGCCGACCCCGGTACACGCGCCGAATACAGCGACATCGGATTCATCATTCTCGGCGTCGTCCTTGAACGCCTCGCCGACGAATCTCTTGACGCATTTTGCCAACGCGAAATCTTTGGCCCGCTCGGCATGACGCACACGACTTTCAATCCCACGCCCGCCTTGAAAGACCCCATCCCGCCAACCGCCGACGATCGCACCTTCCGCCACCGCATCATTCAAGGCGAGGTGCAGGACGAAAACGCGAGTGTCCTCGGCGGCATTGCCGGACACGCCGGCCTGTTCTCCACCGCCGAAGATCTAGCCATCTTCGCCCACGCCATGCTCAACGCCGGACACCCCATCCTCCGCTCCTCGACCGTCGAACTCTTTTCGCGCCGAGAATCCGCTCCCGAAGGCACTTCCCGGGCGCTGGGCTGGGACACGCCCTCGGCGCCCTCGCAGTCCGGAAAATACTTCTCGTCCCGCTCCTTCGGACACCTCGGTTACACTGGCACGTCCCTGTGGATCGACCCCGAGCGCCAACTTTCGATAGCTTTGCTAACCAACCGCACCTGGCCTGACTGCCAGGACCAGGCAATCAAACAGGTACGCCCAGCGTTTTACGACGCGGTGATGGAAGCCTTGAGGAAGCAAGCTTGAAACGCCAAGCTCCGAAGCGCAAAGCCCTGATCCGCAAAACAAGGAGCGCAGAACTCCGCCGCCTCGGTACCGAGAAAACAAACTCCGCCTCCGCCGATCTCGATCGCAAGTCCGCACTCGAAATCGCCCGCATCATCAACGCCGAAGATGCCAAGGTCGCCGCCGCCGTGAAGGGCGCTCTCCGGCAAATCGCGCAAGCGATCGATCTGATCGCCGCGGCACTCTCCCAAGGCGGGCGCCTCATCTACGTGGGCACCGGCACCAGCGGACGCATCGCCGCCCTCGACGCCGTCGAGTGTCTGCCAACCTTTGACGTCGGCCCGCGCATGGTCCAATTCATAATCGCCGGCGGCTCAAAAGCGCTGGGCGCAGCCGTGGAAGCCGACGAAGACTCTCGCGAGCTGGGCCGCAAAGCCATCGCGAAGAAGAAACCAAGAAAAAGAGATGTCGTCGTAGGCATCGCCGCCAGCGGACGAACTCCCTTCACCATCGCCGCCATCGAATATGCGCGCGCTCACGGCGCAAGAACCGTTGCCGTCGTCTGCAACCCGAAATCCCCGCTCGGCAAAGCCGCGCACGTGGCCATCGTGGCGGAAGTCGGTCCGGAAGTCGTCGCTGGCTCCACGCGTATGAAAGCCGGCACCGCGCAGAAGATGATCCTGAACATGCTCACAACCGGGGCGATGACTCGTCTCGGCTACGTCTACGGCAACCTGATGGTCAACGTCAGTCCGAAGAACGAGAAACTGGTCGAACGCGGAGTGGGCATCCTGGAAAGAGCCGCCGGACTCGACCGCCGAGCGGCGCGCAAACTCCTCGCCGCCGCAGGAGGCCGCGTCCCCGTAGCCCTGGTGATGGCCAAGGCTGGCGTCAGCCGCGCCGATGCTGTCGCTGCCCTGAGAGAATCCCAAGGCCAAGTGCGCAGAGCGATAACAGCAGCAATTACACGAGGGCCAAAATGATGAAAACATGCAGCTATTTTCTTTTTGTATTGCTGGCTTCGATCTTGTGCTGTGCCCAAGACTCAGCGATGTATCGCAGCTGCAGCAAGCAGGCAAACGCGCAGCATGAAATGAACGTGTGTGCGAACGACGAAGCAAAACGCGTCAACGATGAACTAAATAAGGTTTATGAACTGGTTCTGTCAAAGGTCCACGGCAATCCAGTCGCTACTAGCAAAATCCGGGGCACAGAGGGTATGGATGACTTACCGTGACGCGTACATCGACGCGATGTATCCAGCAAAAGATAAACAAGCGGAGTATGGATCGATGTTCCCCATGGAAGTCGATCTGCTCGCTGCCAAGCTTACCCGGCAACAGATCGGAGCGCTGCAAGACATCCTGCGGCAAAACGATCCTCAGTAGGGCCTAGCGGCACTCATCCGCGCATAGCTCGTAGCTTATTTACTCGGCCACACAGAATTAGCCCACCACAAACATTGCCCGCTGCAGGCTTTCGGCGTAACCTAACCCTGTAATCATTCTTATCGACGCACGCATCTCGAAAGGCCTGCCATGCCGAAAAGTGCCAGCGACCATCTTCACAATGATGCCGACCGCGGGAAGGGTTCCCTCGAGCCGGACGAACGCACCCAAACCGGCAACAACTCCATGAAAGACCAGCTCCCGCATCGTAACCCCGACCCCATGCAGGACGGCGCCGATAGCGACTTCCCTGAGCCCGGCCACAGCCCCGAGCACTCGTTCGAGGGAGAGTTGAAGAAAAGTGGCTAGAGTTCGACTCTCGCCGCTTCGAGGGAGAACCACTGACTGATGTGTGAGCCCTTGTCGTCTCCTAGGACATCTCATTCGGAATCGTTTAAAGGGGAATCGCCCGTAGCGAATGCGTAGGGACGGAGGTAAACGCTGTGGACGTTACGTTCCCTAAACCCGACGTCGCCCCGGATCTGACACGTGGTCTGGATGGCCTCACGAGCGAGGAAATTCGTGCGTCAAGGCAAGGGTGGTGGGACGAGTCCTTTACGCAGTTCCTGCTTCGCTGGATTCCGGCGGAGACGCACAGGCTTATAGACGTCGGTTGCGGCTTGGCCACGGCAGCCCACGCGTTGCTCCCTTGCCTCGGAAGCGCGACCTACCTCGGGATCGACGCCGATGAGAACCGGTTGCGCGAGGCTGACAAGCTACTCGCCGGCACAGCTTATGCCAAAAGAGTGGAGCTTCAGCGGGGCCGTGCCGAACAACTGCCCTGTTCCGAGTGTGCTGCCGATTTGGTGCTCAGCAGCATGACGCTGCAACATGTCACTGATGTGCAGGCGGTTCTGTCCGAGATTAAGCGCGTCCTGTGCCCCGGGGGGCGTTTCGTGGCCGTTGAACCAGACAATCTTGCCAATCTGTTCTACTTCGACGGCTCGCTGCAGGAAGTGAATGCAGCATTTCGGGACCTCTTTGCCGCCCAGCGGCAAGCGCGTCGTCCCGCGGACACCGCGATCGGCCCGGCCGTGCCGCGGGCCCTGGAGAAGGCCGGATTCAGAGTCATTGACTGCCGCCCATACGCGGTCGGGCGCGTGAGCCGAGTTTCAGCCAGCGAGTTTTTCGAGCGGGCAAGGCGTGTTGCGGCGATTGTTATCGCATCAGCCAACTTGCCGCCGGACAACTCGGTGCTCCAAGAGTGTCTCGCGGCCGTCAATCGTGCGGTGGCGGCGGTCGGGCCCGACACCGTCGGTTACGGCTGCCAGCTAGTTCCGGTGTTCGTCAGTGTTGCTGAGAAGAACCCATAGAAGAGAGAATCAAGCTCTTTGTTTTGCGTCCCGTATTTCCATCAACCCGAATTCATGAGGAAGAAACTATGTCGAAGATGAAAGCTGTCCAAGTCAGCAAAGCGGGCGGTAATCTCGAACTCGTCGAAAGAAACATTCCCGAGCCCGCCCGCGGCCAGGTCAGGATTAAAGCCGAAGCCTGCGGCGTCTGCCACAGCGACGTCTTCGTAAAGGAAGGCCATTGGCCCGGCATCCAGTATCCACGCGTTCCCGGACACGAAATCGCCGGCCGCATCGACGCCGTCGGTGCTGACGTTGCCAACTGGAAACCCGGCCAGCGCGTCGGAGTCGGATGGCACGGAGGCCATTGTTTCACCTGCGATCCCTGCCGCCGCGGCGATTTCATTCTCTGCCAGTTCCACAAAATTACCGGCATCAGCCATGACGGCGGTTACGCGGAATACATGGTTACGCCCGCCGAAGCGGTTGCCGCTATCCCAGATAACCTCCCCGCCGCCGAAGCTGCGCCGCTGCTTTGCGCCGGCATCACGGTTTTCAATTCGCTTCGCAACGCCGGCGCGCGCCCCGGCGATCTGGTCGCCGTTCAAGGCATCGGCGGACTTGGCCATCTCGCAATCCAGTATGCGCGACAGATGGGCTTCCGCACTTTCGCCATCGGCCGAGGCAAGGACAAAGAAGCGCTGGCGCGAAAACTTGGTGCCGCTCACTACGTGGACTCCGCTGCTGGCGATCCGGCCGCAGAACTGCAGACGTTCGGCGGCGCCCGCGTGATTCTCGCCACCGCGCCTGATTCGAAATCCATCTCCGCGCTGGTCAATGGACTTTCGATAAACGGCAAGCTGCTAGTCGTTGGCGCCAGCGCCGAACCGATCACCGTTACGCCTCTCCAGTTGATCTCGGGCCGCAAGGCGATCCAGGGCTGGCCCTCGGGAACCGCCAAAGATTCCGAAGACACCATGCAATTCAGCGCCCTGTCCGGAGTCCGTCCGATGATCGAGCGCTTTCCGCTCGAAAAAGCTGCCGAAGCCTACGAACAAATGATCAGCGGCCGCGCCCGGTTTCGCGTAGTGCTGACCATGGGTGGGTAAACAATGAGCGCGTAAACAAATTGAGCCGGTCCCAAGCGGGGCCGACTCAACAATTTTTGCCATCTGTCGCAGGGGTCTACTGCAGCTCTTCCATGCACTTTGCCAGCACTTCCCTGCTCGGCCGTATTACTGATTCCGGCAGAGTCGCCAGTGGCTCATCCGTAACGTTCAGCATGTCGATAAAGCTCGGCGCGTTGGCATTGATGTAGAACACGCCGGTCAACACTTCGCCTTTCGCATGCGATTCCATCAACCGCCCCACCGCCTGAATCTTGTCCGTCGGATCGTACTCCTGCTCAAGCTTCCGCAACCTTAAGCTCGACCCGTCGTGCATCGTGACTTCAAACGTCGTCCCATGGTCATAGTCAACATTAATTTCCTCAAACGACGGTATAAAGCTGACCTCCTGCAGCGGCTCTTCATGGGCCTGCATATATTTGTAAGACTTCGTCGAGCCCTCGTGGTCGTTGAAGGTCACGCACGGCGAAACCACGTCCAGCATCACCGTGCCGTTGTGAGCGATGGCAGCCTTGAGCATGGTGTGAAGCTGCCGCTTGTCGCCGGAGAACGACCGGCCCACAAACGTGGCTCCCAACTGGATGGCCATGGCGCAAGTATCGACCGGAGGAAGGTCGTTCACCACGCCGCTCTTCAGCGTTGACCCCAAATCGGCGGTCGCGGAGAACTGGCCCTTCGTCAACCCGTAACAACCGTTGTCCTCGATGACATAGATGATCGGCAGGTTGCGCCGCATCAGGTGGATAAACTGCCCCGCGCCGATTGAAACCGTGTCGCCGTCGCCGCTCACACCGAGCGCGATCAGGTTTTTGTTCGCCAGCATCGCTCCCGTAGCTATCGAAGGCATGCGTCCGTGCACGGAGTTAAAGCTGTGCGACCGGTTCATGAAATAAGCCGGACTCTTCGACGAGCATCCAATGCCGCTGAACTTCGCAACGCGCTCCGGCTTCACTCCCATTTCATACATCGCGTCAATGATGCGTTCGGAAATCGCGTTATGCCCGCAACCGGCACAAAGCGTCGTCTTCCCGCCCCGATAGTCGATAACTTGCAGTCCGATGCGGTTCGTCTTTGGAGTTGGCGTAGGAACTGGAGTAGGAGCAGTTATAGGCGTGTTAGTGGGTGTGTTCCCCATGTCACTTGCCCTCCATCATTGTGAGTTCGTCGGTCACGGACCGCGCGTCGATTGGCAATCCGTGGACGTGGCAGATTGAGCGCAAACGCGGGGTCAACTCCGGCTTGATATCGAGCTTCAGCAAGCTAGCCATCTGCCCGTCGCGGTTTTGCTCCACTACATACACGCGGTCGTGCCGCTCAATGAAATCGTGAATCTCGCGCGTAAACGGATACGACCGCACACGAAGATAGTCCGTTTCCAGTTTGTAATCTTTCGACAATTGATCGCGCGACTCGACGATCGCCCAGTGCGACGTGCCATAAGCAAGAATGCCGATCTTCGCCTTGCCGCTGCCCATCGGCTCCGGGCGCGGAACGAACGACCGAGCGGTCTCGAACTTCTTGTTGATCCGTTCCATATTGCGTTCGAAATCGTCGGGACGCTCGCTGTACTGCGCCTTTTCATTGTGTCCGCTGCCGCGAGCAAAATATGCCGCCGCAGGATGATCCGTCCCCGGCAGCGTGCGATAGCCGATGCCATCGTCATCCACATCTTTGTAGCGGGAAAAACCACCCGCCTTCTCAATATCGGCCTTACTCAGCACTTTTCCGCGGTCAATGGGCTTGTCGGGATAGGGGAACGGATCCGACATCCAGTTATTCATCCCCAGGTCGAGGTCCGACATGACAAACACCGGCGTCTGAAAACGCTCGGCCAAATCAAAAGCATCCTGCGCCATCGTGAAACACTCGCTGACCGAATTCGGAAACAACATGATGTGCTTGGTGTCGCCGTGACTGAGAAATGCCGTCGAAAGCACGTCGCCTTGCGCAGTGCGGGTAGGCAAGCCGGTCGATGGCCCGACGCGCTGAATGTTCCAGATCACCGCGGGAATCTCTACGTAATACGCGAGGCCCGTGAACTCTGCCATCAGCGAGATGCCCGGACCCGCGGTAGCAGTCATCGAGCGCGCACCCGCCCACGCCGCCCCGATCACCATGCCAATCGCCGCCAGTTCGTCTTCCGCTTGCACGATGGCAAAAGTCGCCTTGCCGTCCGGCCCGATGCGGTGTTGCTTCATGTACTCAATCATCGTCTCCACCAGCGACGACGACGGCGTGATCGGGTACCAAGTTACCACGGTACAACCGGCAAACATGCACCCCATGGCAGCGGCAGAATTGCCGTCGACGATGATCTTGCCCTTCGTCTTGTCCATGCGCTGGATGTAGAACGGATCGCGCTTCTTCAAATTCGCGGCGGCGTAATCGTAGCCTGCCTTGGCAGCCGCCAGGTTCAAGGTTGTCGCCTTTGCTTTTTTCGAGAACTGCTTGCGGATCGCCTTCTCGACCTCGGCAAAATCAATCTCAAGCAATTGCGCCGCGACCCCGACGTAGATCATGTTCTTGATCAGCTTGCGCAGCTTGGCTTCCGAACATACTGCCGCCACCAGCTTGTCGTAAGGCACCGCGTAATAAATCAGATCGTCGCGCACCTTATCGAGCGCCAGCGGCTCGTCGTAGAGCACGGAAGCGCCCGCCGCCAGCGTCTTCACATCGTCCTGCGCCGTCTCCGCATTCATCGCGATGAGTAGATCGATCTCCTTCTTGCGCGCGATGTAGCCATCTTTACTGGCGCGGATCGTGAACCAAGTCGGCAGCCCCGCAATGTTCGAAGGAAACAGGTTCTTCCCCGAAATCGGCACGCCCATCTGAAAAATGCTGCGCAACAAAACCGTGTTGGAACTCTGCGACCCCGAGCCATTCACGGTCGCAACCTGAATGCTCATGTCATTGACGACACGCTTTTGCCCCAGTTGGCCGGACAATTCCTGGGGCACGACATCAGTAGTGGCCATCCCTGTGCCTTTCTGGTCTGAACCGTATAAAGTTTTGACCGGGCAAACCCCGTCGCCCGGAAGTCTTGCGGAAGTGAAAACCCTTTATTATACGCGTCCGAAGGCGGTGGGAGGTGGCGGCCCAGCTTATGTGCCACCCACTCTTCAGGGTGCTCCGTCCAAGTACCGCCGGGCGGGGGGTTTCGCGCATCACAATTCTTCGTCCGTCACAGCCGAGGGACTAGGTTTGGCAGCATACTCACGCCGTGCCTTGGGGTTTAAACTTATCACTGACAGGACAGCACCCGAGATGCAATAGTTGGACGCATCGAAGGCGATCTCTTCTCCAACGCTCCGGCATGAGACATGTCCGTCACGGGAGCGATGCATGACGACCCGAGACAAGGACTACACAGTCGACACGGTTGGGGGCTGCACTGTCGCCGGATGTGTGCGTTCGCATCTGGCTCACTGCTCCAAATGCCGCCGCGAAATCTGCGGGCATCACTCGGAGTATTGCGAGTGTTGTGCTGAGACGTTCTGCCCGACGTGCTACACGGAGCATGCGCGTGGATCGTGCAGCCGGGTTGAGTAAGTACGTACGCCGGGTGCCCCATCCTTTTCGCGTACTTTGCGAAAAGGGTGGGTGATGGGGATCGTCGGTGCACTCTATGGACGAGGGCACTGCAGGAGTCAGCGAGAAATCCCACGCGGGAGACGATCATGGAATCCCACCCTTCAAAAAACGAAGGGTGGGGCACCCAGCAACTCCCTCGCAATCGCCGACTTTTGCAACGATATCTGCCAGATCCAGGCCTTCGCGTTGTGAGTTATTGCCCCTTCGACAGGTAGCCGCGCTCTCTATATGGGAATCCGGTCAATTCACAATCGCGTGTCTCGTCGTACTGGTAATAGGCGGCGGGTGGCGCACATCTCCGGCGGGCGAGCGTAACGGGGGTCGCCCTTGATGTTGAAAGAAGAAGGGGGTGCCCACTTCTCGCGCCTTTCGAGAAGGGGACCTTCTGCGGCGATGACTCTTCAGCGTACCCCGCACAAGTTCCGCTTGGCCCGGGTTTTGAATCCCATCATCACAAATGAGCTGTGATCCCCATCACAGACCTCCCACCCATTCCTGAGCGAGAATGTTCTCTGAATGGGGCAGTTCTGAGGTGTGTCCGTCTCCCAAGACGGCCCTCGAAGCTGCCCCAAACCCATTTTCAGCGCCGTTTTTGGAGTTAAGTCCTTATTCCGGAATATTTTACGTATAAGTCCTTTAAACTCAAAGATTTTGCGGGATTTTTCTCCTAACCCTATGATTCCAAAAGACCGGGTGCAGGTTTTTTAATCAACACGAGTTAATACCTATTCTAGCAACGGGAGGGCCGTTCAAGCTCCGCTTGGGCGGCGATGTTGGGTTGGAGTTCGGCGCAGGCTACACAGCCGCCAACCCCGCTTCGGCGATAATAGAACGATGACAGGTCCCTCGAAACGCAATGCCCGCAGCAACAGCGATGCCGTTGGAGAAAAACAAGTTGGCACAAGAAACGACGGCGCACAAAGCTGCAACGTGGCTCTCGTTGGCTTCGGCACGGTCGGGAGTTCGGTGGCGAGAATTCTTTGCGAGCGCTCGGACACCCACCTGCGCCTGACCCACGTCCTCAATCGCAACGTGGCGCGAAAAAAAGTGGACTGGCTTCCCTCCTCGGTGCAGTGGACGGAGAATATCGACGATGTTTTATCTTCCGGCGTGGACATTGTGGTCGAGGTGATGGGCGGCCTTCAGCCCACCGAAGACTGGATCCGCCGCGCGCTCGCGTCGGGCAAATCCGTGGTCACCGCCAACAAGCAATTGATCGCGCACTGCGGCCCCGAATTGATCGGCCTGGCCCGCCAGATGAAACAGCAAATCGTTTTTGGCGCGTCGGTGGCGGGCGGCGTGCCGGTGATTTCCGGATTGCATGAGGGATTGGCCGGCGATGAACTCTTCAAAATCTGCGGCATTCTCAACGGCACCTGCAACTACATTCTCAGCCAGATCGAGAGCAACGGCATTTCCTTCGCCACCGCTCTGCGGGAGGCGCAGAAGCTGGGCTTCGCCGAGGCCGATCCGACCGAAGACATCGACGGCCTGGACGCGCGGGCCAAGCTCGCCATCCTGGCGCGAGTCGGACTGCACTGCAACGTCAGACCTGAGAGCATCGTGGCGCGCTCGATTGCAGCAATCGACTCGGTTGATTTTGAATACGCGAACCAGCTTGGTTGCACGATTCGCCAGATTTCCTGGGCAGAGTTGAAGGGCGACGATTTGTTTGCCGCGGTCCAGCCGGCACTGGTCGAACTCGCATCGCCTTTGGCGCGCGTCGAAGGCAGCCAAAACCTGGTGGTGGCGACTGGAAAGTACGGCGGCGAAACTGTCTTTGGAGGCCACGGCGCCGGCGGACATCCTACCGCGGTCGCGGTCGTCTCCGACATTCTCGCCATTGCTC
>Ga0116126_1001822_pt1 | contig 12905 bp, 13 predicted proteins | sample June2015DPH_16_5_FD_89730 | JGI IMG/M metagenome (GOLD analysis project Ga0116126, IMG submission 89730) | Peatland microbial communities from SPRUCE experiment site at the Marcell Experimental Forest, Minnesota, USA - June2015DPH_16_40 | ecosystem: Environmental > Terrestrial > Soil > Wetlands...
CCCAGTGACGAAGCTGCCCTTGCCCACCCGTCCCGCGATCATGCCTTCGGCTTCGAGCATCTCGTAAGCCGCAGCCACCGTAGTCCGGTTCAGTCCAAGCGACCCAGCCAATTCGCGAGTGGCCGGCAGCCGCGTGCCAATCCCCAGTTCGCCGGAGCGAATCCTCTCCGCAAACTGCTCATACAATTGGCGGTAAAGCGGCACTTCCGACCCATGATCGAGATGCGGCAAAGCGTCCATCCATCCAAAGCGTACCATATTGGGTGGGGAGGCGAGTGCTCTGCACGGGGAAGAGCTTCCAGTTGTCGGGAGGGCATTGCGGGAATCGGGGCTACGCGTCGATCTCGTCGGCAAGATCTCTGCCCGTGCGCCGTTTGTACTTGACTCGCTCTTCTCTTCTCCAACGCCACGAACCGAGCGCGGCATAAAGCGCACCAACGTCCTCATCTCGCCGCTGAAACGGTCGCATGGATTGCGCGGGCGAGAGAATCCTCCACAGTTCCTCAACGAAGTCCCGGATTGATTCGCGATCTTGAAGATCAATCCCTTGGATGTTCGAGTACGGTTTTGGCAGTCGGGCGGGCTTAAGGCCACCGATGCAAACCGGAATCAGCTTCTTAGTGCCGCTGAACCATGCGCCGCCAGCCTCAAAATTGACCCAGGGGCGCTCGACCGACTCTGGGCTGAAGAGTGCTATGACAACCCTAGCTGATTTCAGAGCGCCCCGGACTTTCTGCAACCAGTCATCCCCGAGCCGCAGCCGCGCTCCAGCGGCGAAAACAGAGCTGCCGGTCGGGAGCTTCGCTTCCAAGAACGTTCGGAGAGCTTGTGCCACAATCTCGTCCTCATGGATATAACCGATGAAAACGCTGGGCATGGGTAGATGATAGAGGACGTTTTCATCATACTACCCGTCGGTTGTCGTTGCCCTGGCTTCACCACGCGACCACATGCGACACTGGTAATGCCACGGAGCGCGGACACCAGCCCGCTATCCAAGCGCACGCCAGCTCGTTATACGGTGTGCGCGGCCCTGAATTGGGGAGGCGCTCATATGCGCCCCATTCGTTTCCTACGGCGGGTTCGCCAGGTCCTGATCGAGGCGGCTGAGACCTTTTTGCTCGCCGTCTTGCTGTACCAAATCATTGCACGATCATTCCAGTAAAGGTTGGTGTCTCAGGGGGATTGGAGGATTCAGGGACGGGCTGCGAAGCTCCGGGGTCCGACGAATTTCGGCTTTTCGGAGCCCGTTCCTGAAGTATCGGATATACTTGTCAATCATGGAGCAATCTTTGCCTAAGGAAGATCCGCCCACCCCTTCTTACTGGATCGTGATCTGTCCAGAGCCCTACGTCCGGGGCGGTGGTCTTTGGGCACGTTGGTATCGAGAAGGCTGTGTGGCCGTTGGTTGGTATCCGCCAGACTGGAGCTTCGAGGGTCAAGGTGAAAACACCGATGACAATGGTTGGGTGTTTGCCCGCAATCGCCTCAGAGAGCTTCGTGCCGGCGACAAGGTGATACCGTTCTTGCTGAAATGGCGCATTGGCCCCGTTGGAACGGTTACGGACGTGAGAGTTTCGGACGCTGAGTGGAACCCGACCGTCGAAAAAGGAACCCAGGTCTTCGGGAACATTGAATCAGAGCTGGGAAGGCGCATTTTGGTGACCTGGGATCGGATTGACATGCCTCCTGACGGCAGGTGTGCACTCGTTCCACCGGATCAGAGGCCGCCCGGCCCGCTTTCAAAACACACCATTGAGCACCTGCCCGCCGAAACATATCACAAACTTTGCTCCGTGTTATCCAATCGCTCGAATTGGATCGACGTGGCACCGGCCGTGACCTCGGGAGGACCCTTTACAGTCGCGGAGCCGCAGCCCAAGACCGAGACTGAAATCGAGGCAGCCCCTCCGTCGCGGCCCGCAGCAGAATTGGCGCTCTTGGAGCGGGACCTTCAGAAATTCCTTTCGAGAAATCTGGGGATAATCGAGAAAGGACTGGCACCGGACCCGGCCTACCAGCTGGAGGAATACACAAGCGATGTCGGCCGTATGGATTTCCTCTGCAAGGACGCCAAAGACAATTGGGTCGTCATAGAGCTTAAGGCCGACTGGGCCGGGGACGATGCTGTTGGTCAGATCCTGGGTTACATGAGCTGGGTAAGAGACAACCTTCCCAACGGCTCGACAGTACGAGGAATCATCGTCTGTAAGAACACCACGGGGCGGGTGAAGGCGGCCATAAAGCTGGCCCCCACCCTCTCTATAAAGCGCTTCAGCCTCAATTGTTCGGTTGATGAAATGAGTTGAGGAATCAGAAATCCCGGAGCGTCGTAGCCCCGCTACTGCTACAATCCAAGTTCTATGCGCGTACCGCGCTTGCCGCAGTGGATCATGTTGCTGACGCTGGCCGCGGTTGCCGCCAGTGCCGCCCAACTACCAGCGGAAGGCAAGCGCCACGCCCGTCCGTCGAGGACTGGTATACTGGCTCTGGATCATGGCTCCGGAACTCCTCCACCGCATCTCGATCGAAGAAGGTAAGTGCGGCGGACGTCCGTGTATTCGAGGCTTTCGTATCCGCGTTACCGACATCCTCGAACTTCTGGGCGCGGGCGCTTCCATCGACGAGATCCTTGCGGACTATGACTTCCTGGAGCGCGAGGACATTCTGGCGGCCATCCAGTACGCAGCGCATCAGGCTGACCACCCGATTTTGCTGGCTTCGTGAGATTCCTCGTTGACAATCAGCTTCCCGTTGCGTTGGCTCATTTTCTAACCCGCGCTGGAAATGAGAGCCTGCACGTAATCGACGTGGGTCTTGCCCGGGCTTCCGATTCCGAGATCTGGCGCTACGCCGCCGAGGGTGAGTTTGTCCTGGTCAGCAAGGACGATGACTTCTTCCACCGGGCGACGCAGCCCGGCGCCCTTGTCCAGTTGGTCTGGATCCGCCTCGGCAACTGCCGCAACGCCGCTCTGCTGGCCGCCATCGAAGGGGCTTGGTCCCGCTTGCTCTCCTGCTTGCAGGCGGGCGAGCGGGTTGTGGAAGTCCGCTAGCGGTCCGGGGCACCTTCACCCCTCTGCTACAATCCAAATTCTATGCGCGTACCGCGCTTGCCGCAGAGCATCCTCCTATTCACGCTGGCCGCGGTTGCCGCCACTGCCGCCGCACAGTCAGCGGCCGACAAGCGCTCGAAAAAGGAAGAGCGGACGCAAGTGCTGCAACTCCCGGTGGAGTTGCCGGCCGTCACCACGGGCAATCCGCGGCGCCTCAAATTCTACGTTACGCCGCTCACCGGCAAGGGGCTGCTGACGCATCAAATCCGCGAGGCGCTGAAGGCCCTCGCGCGCGAATCGGGCGGCGAGACGGTGCTGAAGATTCGCGCGTTCGTGGCGGGTTCGGGCGACGTGCGCCGCGTGCGCGACCTGGTGAGCGAAGAGTTCACCGAACGCAGGGGGCCACTGCCCGCGCTAACCTTGGTGCGCGCCGGCGGCCTGCCGCTCGAAGGCGCGCAAGTGGTGCTGGAGGCGATCGCGGAAGCGCACAAGGACGTCAACCCTCACGGCTTGGCGTTCTTCTCCGCCCAGGTCGCGGATGCCGCCAGCCCGCTCGATCCGGCGGCGCCGCTGGTCCGCCAGGCGTTGGCGCAACTCGGCCAGGCCATCCATGCCGCGGGCGCGACCCCGCAGAACGTGCTGCGGGTAACCTGCTTCGTGAGCACGCTGGCCGACAAGGTTGCCACTCGGATCCTGATGGATTCCGCATACCCGCACGCGGCGCTGAATTACGTGCAGACGCAACGGTCGCCTGGTGCCGCGCTGGCCGCCTGCGAAGCCGTGGCGCGGCTGGGTTCCGATCCGGCGGCGCCGCTCCAGTTTCTGAATCCGGATGGCCTGCCGCGCGAATCGGGACAAGCGTCGGTCGCACTGGTGAATTCTGACGAAGTGGTGCTCACCGGCGCGCAGGTCTCCTTTGGCTACCAGGCGCCCGATACGCAACTGGCTTTCGACCGGCTGCAAAAAGAGCTGACGCAGGCAGGGATTTCACCTGGGAGAGTGGCGTTCGCCGATTACTATCCGCTCTCGCTCGATATCGCGGCGCAGGTGCGCCAGATCCGCGCGGGAGTCTTCGATGCCGCGCATCCGCCCGCCGGAACCCTGCTGCTGTTCGAAGGCCTGCCCTCGATGGACGCCGGTTTCGCGGTGGATGCCGTGGCCGTGAAGTGACTAAGAAATGTCGGCTCGACAGCCGACACAGCAGCCAGGACTGGCCGCGCCACGTTACCGCACCAGCACCACGTCCAGCGTTCTGGGGCCGTGAACGCCCTTGACGCGCGTCATCTCGATGTCGGAAGTGGCGGAGGGTCCGGAGATAGTGGTGAGCGGCGCTGCGCGGAACTCCTCCACGCGGCGGATGGCTTCCGGGAAGGTCTCCACGACCTGTTCCGCGCGGACCACGCAGAGATGATAATCGGGCACCAGGGTAACCGCTCGGCGCGGCTGACCGGCGCCATGGCGCAGGATGATGGTGCCGGTGAAGGCAACCGCCGCCTCGCAGCCGGTGAGCACGCCGTTACTCTGATCGAGCGCGGCATAGCTGAGGGCGTCGTCCTCCACGAATTCGAAGCCATCGGGCAGCCAGCTTGCGGGAACGCCGTGAGAAACCACGATGGCGGTGCGGCGGCGCTGGGTCAGCGCCTGTGCCACGGCATCGGCAATCTGCGCCGAGGTGCAGCGGTAGACGCTGGCGCCGTACTCGTAGAGGCGGGCCGCGAACAGCTCCACCCGCGCCTCGGGCGCCATGCCGCCTTCGCGCCGGTATTCGCGCGGAATGGCGGCGTACTCCGCGGCGCGATCTCGCGCGCCGCCGACGGCCTTGCGGATACGCTCGAGTATCTCCTGCCTGGCGTCCAGCTTGGCGGCGCTCATGAGATCTCCTTGCGCTGGCGCGCAGCCCACCATTGGCGGAACGATTCGGCGGGAACCGCAGCCAGGTCGCGGAAGCGCGTCCAGTTCGCCAGCATGCCGGGCAGCCGCCCGATCACGCCATCCTCGACATACGGCTTCTGCGCGATGCGCACCAGTTTCTGCGCCGATTGGAGGCGCCCGCCACTGGCAAACGCCCGCGCCGCCGCCTTCATCGCCATCCACTCGGCCATTGGCGCGCCGTGGCCTTTCACCACCTTGTTGCGCAGATGAATCAGGATCTCCGGGATATCGATCTTGACCGGACAGACATCGTAGCAGGCGCCGCAAAGCGTCGACGCGTAGGGCAGCGAGCGCGAATGCTTCATCGCCTGCAACTGCGGGGTCAGGATGGCGCCGATCGGTCCGGCGTAAATCGAGCCGTACGCGTGGCCCCCCGTTTGACGGTAGACGGGACAGATGTTGAGGCAGGCGCCGCAGCGGATGCAGGCCAGCGTGGCGCGCGATTCCGCATCGTCCAACACGCCGGTGCGGCCGTTGTCGATCAGCACCACATGAAACTCCTCGGGGCCGTCGCCGGGCGTGACGCCGGTCCAGATGGAGTTGTACGGGTTCATGCGCTCGCCGGTAGCCGAGCGCGCCAGCAGTTGCAGGAACACTTCCAGATCGCCGAACGTGGGAACGATCTTCTCGATGCCCACCATGCTGATCAGAACCTTGGGCAGGGTCACGCACATGCGGCCGTTGCCTTCCGATTCCACCACGCAGAGGGAGCCCGATTCGGCGATGGCGAAGTTCGCTCCGCTCAAACCCACGCGGGCGCGCAGGAACCGCTCGCGCAGATAGCGGCGGGCCGCGGCGGTCAGGTCCTCGGCGCGCTCGCCCAGATCCTGGAGCTTCATTTTGTCCATGAAGAGGCGGCGGATCTCGGCCTTGTTGCGGTGCAGCGCCGGCACCACGATGTGGGAAGGCTTGTCGGCCCCAAGCTGGATGATGAGGTCGGCCAGATCGGTTTCGATGGGCGAGATGCCGGCAGCTTCCAGCGCGGGGTTGAGCGCGGTCTCGTCCGAAGTCATGGTCTTCACCTTGATGACCTCGGAGGCGCCGTGCGAGCGGATGATGTCGATGACGGTCTGATTGGCCTCGTCCGCGTCGCGCGCCCAGTGCACTTTCCCGCCGGCGGCGGTGCAGGCGGCTTCGAACTGCACCAGATAGGCTTCCAGGTTGCGCAGAACGTGGTCCTTGATGGCGCGCGCGGAATCGCGCAGTTGCTGCCAGTCCAGCGTTTCCGCTACGGCGTGGGCGCGCCGGGCGCGGATCACGTCCGTGGCGTTGCGCACGTTATGGCGGAGCTGCGTGTTGCCCAGCATTCCGCGGGCCGCCTTGGCAAACGACGGCGCACCAGCCGCTTGTCCTACCCTGACGCTCATGCGGACTCTCCCGCGGTGGACGCCAGGATCTCCGCCAGGTGCAGGCAACGGACGCCGGCCCGCTGCCGGCTGAGCGCACCGCCAATGTGCATCAGGCAGGAATTGTCGACTGCCGTGCAGATTTCCGCCTGCGTGTCCAGGATGGCGCGGATCTTGTCGCTCACCATGGCGGCCGAGACATCCGCGTTCTTGATGGCGAAGGTGCCCCCGAAGCCGCAGCACTGGTCCGCTTGCGGCAGCTCGACATAAGTCAGGCCCCGCACGGAGCGCAGCAACTGCACCGGGCGCTCTCCGATCTTGATGCTGCGTAGGGAATGGCAGGTGGTATGCAGCGTGACGGTGTGCGGAAAGGACGCGCCGGTATCGACGGTGCGAAACTTATCCACCAGCAGCTCGCAGAATTCGTATACGCGCGGCAGCAGCGCGGCCACGTCGCGGGCCACTTGGGCGTCCGGGCTGGCGGCCGCCAGTTTTGGGAAATGCTCGCGGATCATCGCCACGCACGACGACGAAGGCACGCAGATCGTCTCCGCGTCGCGAAACACTTCGAGAAAATGCAGCATCATCCGCCGGGCGTCGTTCTGGTAGCCGGTATTGTAGTGCATCTGGCCGCAGCAGGTCTGCGCCTGCGGGAACTCCACGGTGTGGCCCAGCCGTTCCAACACCGCGACCACAGCCTTTCCCGTGGCAGGAAAAAGCGTGTCATTATAGCACGTGATAAATAGCGATACGTTCACAGCGCGCCTTTGGGAGGTGCTATCGCAGCTATGCTAGCACGCTTGCAAAGTGATAGAGTGTCGGTAAGTACTGGGCTAAAGGGAGGGAACGATGGCACATTCCACCAGACGAGATTTCCTGAAGACCGCCGCGGGCGTGAGCCTGGCGGCCGGTTTGGGCGGCAGCGCGCTGGCCGATACGGGCAAGCGCACGGCCACGGATTGGGTAACGCTCGGGCGCTCCAACGTTAAAGTCACGCGCCTCGCGTTCGGCACCGGCAGCAAAAGCGGCGCCGTGCAGCGGGAGTTGGGTCAGGACGGGTTCACCCGCTTGGTGCGCTATGCCTACGACCGCGGCATCCGGTTTTTCGAAACGGCCGAAGGCTATCATGGCATGCCCGAAATGCTGGCCACGGCGCTGAAGGGCCTGCCGCGCGATAGCTATCGCCTGATGACCAAATATAGTACGCCGCCTTATGGGCCCCCACCCGCGGAAAAAATCGACTTGTACCGCCGTCAGTTGAATTCCGAGTACATCGACATTCTGCTGCTGCATTGCCTGCGCCCGCCCACCTGGCGGCAGGATTACATGCCGCTCCAGGACGCCATGTCCGAGGCCAAGGACAAAAAGATCATCCTGTCGCACGGCGCTTCGGTGCATGGCCTGCCGGCGCTGCGGACTTTTCCCGGCAACCAATGGCTGGATATCGCCATGATCCGCATGAATCACACCGGCATCCACATGGACACCGAACAACTGCGCGACACCAACGATATCGGCAGCGTGGACGAAGTGGTGAAGCATACCAAGGCCGTTCACCAGCAAGGTATGGGAGTGATCAGCATGAAACTGGTGGGCGAGGGCAGCTACACCGACTTCGCGGACCGCGACCGGGCGATGAAATTCGCCATGAATCTGGGCTGCGTGGACTGCGTCACGCTGGGCTTCAAGAACACCGCCGAGATCGACGAGGCCATCGACCGCATGGCGCGCGTGATGGCGTAGGTAGGGCACGCTTTAGCTTGCCAACGCCCGCTTGCGGGCGGGCTGTTTTCGCAGCGCCGCTCGGCCGCCGGCTATTTCCGGCAGAATCTGCCGGAAAACAGAGCTTAAGTGCTTTGTATCGGTTAAATTTCCGGCAGAGTCTGCCGGAAATGCCACCGCTCGGCCCGGCCCCTACCGCCCCACAATTCGCACCGGGCCGAGAATCCCAGCGGGCAGAGGCTGGATGTTTTTCATGTCCTGATCCTGAAAGCGGTCGCCGTATTTGGCGATTAGCCCGCGATAGTCCGGCGGCGGCTGCGCGGCCAGCGCGTTGATGGCGAGATTGGCCACCACGATGCGCAGCGTATTCTCGCCGGCGTGAAGTTGACCGGTGATCTCGATTTCATATGGCGGATGCCACACCGAACCGGCGCGCTGGCCATTGACGTAGACGATGGCGGCCTCGCGCACCGGGCTTTCGAGCAGCGCCCGCATACCGCTGCCGCGCCGCTCCGGCGCAGGGACGGGCGTGCCTTCGCCGAAATCGAGATACAGGCGGCGCCAGCCCTGCAGCGTCGCCGGGTTCACCGGGAAGGTCTTCTGATAGGTTGCCCGGCCCGAGTAGTTCTTCATGCCGAGAACTTCGGTCCAGGACGTTAGCGGGTCCATAAACGCTCTCTGCAAGGAACCCTCGAAGATCACTTTCCAACCAGCGCTGAGGTCCTGCAGCACGGGGGGCGGGCCGGCCGGCGCGGGAGTGGCAGGCGGAATCGCCTTTGTGCCGCCAGACGCAAGTGCTGCCATCGCTTCCGCGTCGGAGACAGGATGCCCAAGAACCGCCATAGCTCCGGAAAAACAGAGAATGATGCGCGACTGGTAAGGCGCCAGGTCCAGATCGAGTTCCCTGACCTGCGGTCTGCGGGCGGGCTCCAGTAACTCGGTCTTTCCGGTGAATGGGTCCCACGATTCAAAAGGCGTGCTGAAGGTAAACCTCACGGCGCCATGCACGGGATGGTTGGCTGTGTTGACGAGGAAGTAGGCTTCGTACGGTATCATCGAGCGATGAACGAAGCCGATCTCCGGCGGCGCAGTCACATCGGGCCCCAGTAACTTGTGCAGCGTCTCGCCTAGCTCCGCGTCATCCTTCAAGAAATGCCCAGGCGCGCCTGGGGCTTCAAACAATGCCTGCGCCAACTCGCGGATCTGCGGCGTGTCCGTCTTGGCCTCCAGGAACCCTGGCGCCAGAGAGGGAACGCGACCGGTGGCTACGACGATGCCGCCCTCGCGTGCGTACTGCGCGATTTTCGCTAGCGTCTTCACCGGAATACGCTCTACGTTCGGCAACACCAGAGCGCGGTGTTTCGGATGCTGGATCCCCACCGCGGCGATGGCGTCGTCGTCGATGAAATCGTAGTTGTAGCCGCCATCCAGAATCTGCGGAATCACGTTGGGGCCGAGCAGCCTCTCCATCGATTGGTTCACCGAATCGTGCCCCAGCGTGAATCCGGCGTAAGCGTCGGCGGTGGGCAGGTACAGCGCGACGTCGTTGACCGGCTCGCCTTGGCGCAGCAGCCAGCTTACCCGCTGCAAGTAGGCGGTGATATCCGGCATCACAATCCACCACGGGTTGTGCTGATTGAAGACCGCCGCCGCGTAGAAGTGCCAGCCGGGCTCGCCCGCCTGCGGCGGCGAATACGGCCAGCCGTGGCCCACCAATTGATTGATGCCGTTCAAAAAGTGCAAGTCGGCTTCCGCCTTCATGTCGAGCGGGGTGGCGCGGAAGACCGGCGAATGCAGCCACGTCCAGGTCTCCGACGAAGTCACCGGCCGCCCATAGAGATGGCTGGCTGAGGACGCCCAGCGCGTGGCCGAAAAGCGTTTCCACGCGGAACCCTCGCCTTCCGGCAAATCGACCAGCGCATTGCTCGAAAGATTCACCGGCGGAATGCCATAGTTCTGCGAACGGAAGCGCGTGCCATGCGCGGCGGCCCATTGACGCAGCGGCGTCAGGTAATGAACGTTCGCGAGCTCGGTCAGCGTCTTGCCCCAATCGTGCCGGATGCTCGAGGTGATCTCGCCCATCTGATCGGCCAGCGCGGGAAGGTAGGGCGTGAGATCGTAGCCGCGGCGCTTTTGAAATTCCGCGAGAAAATCGCCGGTCCAATCCGAGCCGTAGACTTCCAAACTGTCGCTGAAGACCGCGTAAGGCGGGTGCGCGCCGAAAGCCTGCATCAAGCGGTCGCCGACGTATTTCAAATGATTTTCGATAGCCGCCGCGTTGTAGTGATCGAGCACCGGCCCCTCGGCGCCCACCGCCGCGCGCTTCACGGCCTGCCGCGTGCGGCTCGCAATGAAGATGTACGCGCCGCCGGCTGGGCCTTCCGGCGCGAAATGCAATTCGGCGTCGTCGATATCGGTGATTCGCTCGAATCCCTTGCCGCGCTCGACAAACGCCGCGATGAACTTTTCGCCCTCGCCAATTTTGGGCATCTTTATCGTTCCCACATTGGCCGGCACGGGCCGGCGGTCAACACGCAGCCGGGAGGAAGCGAGATCGACCGGCGTGTGCGGTCCGCCATAGGGCCAGCCGCTGCCAAGCGTGATATCGACGCGCATCCCCAGCTCGCGCGCTTTATCGTTGGCGAAGCTCATGGCGTCGAGAAAGCCATCCGAGAGATACGGCAGGTTCACCAGGCCGCGCGCCGGGTCGTCCAGCGTTACCGGATACACCGGCTGGATCTCCACGCCGCCAATGCCGCCCTCCTTCATGGCGCGCAGTTCGCGCTCGAGCTCGGGCTTTTCCACGGCCGGGCCGAGCCACCACCAGCGCATCATGATCCGGCAGTCATCCGGAGGGTGCGCAAAGGCCGCCCGCAGTTCCGCCGCACCTTCGCCGAGCCGCGCCGCCGGTTGGGCAAAGAGCAAAGCCGCATATGCAGCTGCATAGGCCGCAAGTACGCTCCATCGCATTCCTACATGCTAATCTAATGCAAGCGCCCCGACACACAGTGGGTTTCCGAGCGCCGTGGCGTGACTTAGAACTATAGGCCAGGCAAAACGTGACTAATAATAGACAAAGCGAACTTATCCACGCGGCACTCGACCGGTTTCAAATCGAGTTGCCCAGTTGGGGATTTGCCAACACCGGCACGCGCTTCGGCAAGTTCCAGCAAGCCGCCGCGGCGAGCACCATCGCCGAAAAGTTCAGCGACGCGGGGCAGGTCCACCGCTGGACCGGCGTGTGCCCGTCGGTGGCGCTGCACGTGCTTTGGGATCTGCCGAAAGGCGTGGGCGACGTGGATGAGGTGCACTCGCTGGCCGCCACGCACGGCCTGCGCGCCGGCGCCATCAACCCGAACGTTTTTCAGGACCAGATCTACAAATACGGATCGCTCGGGAACCCCGACGCCGCCATTCGCCAGGCCGCTCTCGACCACCTGCTGGACAGCGTGGAAATCGGCAAGCGCCTGAACAGCCGCGATGTTTCACTCTGGTTCGCCGACGGCAGCAACTACCCGGGCACGCAGAACATGCGCCAGCGCAAGCACTGGTTTGAAGAGGGCCTGCGAACGGCGCACGCCCGCCTGGACGCGAGCCAGCGCATGCTGGTCGAATACAAGCCCTTCGAGCCGGCCTTCTATCACACCGATATCGGCGATTGGGGGATGGCGCTCGAATTCGCGCGTTCCGCCGGCCCGCAAGCCAAGGTGCTGGTGGACACCGGCCATCACTACCAGGCGCAGAACATCGAACAGATTGTGGCGTGGCTGCTGGATCTGGGGATGCTCGGCGGCTTCCACTTCAACGACCGGCGCTACGCGGACGACGACCTCACCATGGGCTCCATCGATCCCTACCAGGTCTTCCGCATTTTCCACGAGATCCTGTTCTTCGAATGGGAGACCGGCGCACGCGCCGATATCGCTTACATGATCGACCAGAGCCACAACCTGAAAGGCAAGATCGAGGCCATGATTCAGACCGTCCAGACGGCCATGGAACTCTACGCCAAAGCCGCGCTGGTGGATCACGAAAAACTCGCCACGGGTCAAAAGAATTGCGCCCTGGTGGATGCCGAGAACTGCCTGAAAGACGCTTTCTCCACCGACGTGCGGCCGGCCATCCGCGAATGGGCGAAAATCAGGGGCTTGCCCGCCGACCCGATGGACGCCTTCCGTCAGAGCGGTTACCTGGAGCGCGTGACGGCTGAGCGCCGCCAGCGAAACATGGCCGGTGTATCGAGTTACGCCTGATATGCCACGCTACGCATACCAACTTCGCATCAAGCCGGACGCTATCGAAGAGTACGAGCGCGAACACCAGCGCGTCTGGCCGGAACTGCTAGCCAAACTCAAGCAGGTCGGCATCTCCGATTACTCGATCTTCCGGCGCGGTCAGCAGCTTGTCCTGAGCCTTACCGTCGATGATCTCGACAAGGCACTGGACGTGCTCGACCGCGACCCCGTTAACCAGCGCTGGCAGCAGTTCATGAGCCGCCTGTTCGAGCCGGTGCCGGACCTGCGGCCTGGCGAGCGCTTCGCCATGATGAAGGAAGTTTTCCGGCTGGAGTAAGCGGCTATCATGACCCTTCCTGAAACTTCACGGGCCGTTAGTGATGATCGGTTGGCTCGCCTGCTCGCGGAGGCCCCCGAAGAGGAGGTCGATGCAGAGACCGTCGCCCGGATTTTGGCTGCCGAGGCCGAGCCGGGACAGACCATCTCGCACGCCGAGTTAAGAAAGCGGCTGGGTCTGTGAATCGCGGCCAGGCTTATTGACTCGGCGAATCCGGCAGGCGAGACCCGCCTCCCGCGGCGCGGGACGCATTACACTGGGTCTAGCCAACATCATGCGC
>Ga0116126_1001831_pt1 | contig 12849 bp, 10 predicted proteins | sample June2015DPH_16_5_FD_89730 | JGI IMG/M metagenome (GOLD analysis project Ga0116126, IMG submission 89730) | Peatland microbial communities from SPRUCE experiment site at the Marcell Experimental Forest, Minnesota, USA - June2015DPH_16_40 | ecosystem: Environmental > Terrestrial > Soil > Wetlands...
AGCCCGATTACGCTGAGGCGCACAACAATTTGGGAAACGCCTTGCTTCGAGCGGGTAAGGTACAGGAGGCCATCGGACACTACGAGCAGGCCGTGCGGTTCCAGCCTGATAACGTCGAGGCGCACTACAACTTGGCAACTACTTTGCACGATACCGGCAAAGTGCAGGAGGCGATCGGGCATTACGAACAGGCGCTGCGGATCAAACCAGACTTTGCCGAGGCGCACTACAATTTGGGGGTCGCCTTGGCTCAACTGGGCCAGGAGCAGAAGGCCATTGAGCATTGGGAGCAGGCACTGCGAATCAAGCCCGATTTCGTCCTAGCCCAGAATGCCCTGGCGGGAGCACGGGCTGTTCAGTGAGACGTAGACTCGGGTAGTTCAAACCGCCAGGTTCGCAAACCGTCCAAAGCGGGGAGCTGTCTTGAACGGTTTGGTGTGGAAGTTATTGGTCACGCGGCGCCCGTCAGCAACGAGACCGAATGACCCCCAAACGAACCCATTTTCACCCCATCTTGAGCCTCTCCAGATCGACCAATACCCCCGAACGAAGCCAATTCTGAACAAACGAAGCCGTGTGACAAACTGTCCCACTTGGTCTCTTAGCTGGCCGATACAAAGTTTCCGATCGTGTCGGCGGCGTCCGAGTTTCGCTAATGCTGGACAGACTGATTCTACAGGGTTTTCCACGTCAAGACCGTCACCGAAATGTCTTGACGCCCCGATACCCACAGTGGTACGAGCCAAGCATCACCCCGCTTCTGGGGCCGCCTCCCGACCCCAAGGAGTCTCGTCTGCGCAAGGCTAGGACATTCTGAATCCGGTTGCGAGTGCAGCGTAGAGGCGAATCGATTGATGAAGAATCCCCGCTGCAACACGGTTTTTGAGTCAAAGGCGGGTTTTTAATAAAAGCGACCTCGAAGCCAACAGGGATCTCTCTCGTTTCACGACCCTCGCTTGGGGAGGAAGAATTGCAGCGAATCAGGGAGGTCTTAGGTACTGGTTGGCTGGGACACGGCCAATTCGTGATGGAGTTTGAAGGCCGACTGAAGTTGTACCTCGGGGCAAGCCATGTTGTGGCAGTCAGTTCAGGAACGGCAGCTTTGCATCTCGCCCTGGACGCCATTGGTGTCAGGACCGGAGACGAAGTTATCGTCCCTTCACTGACATTCTGTGGCTGTGTGCAAGCAATCACTGCCCTAAATGCTAAGCCCGTCTTCTGTGAGGTTTCGCCTCAGACATTAAACATTGATGTAGCGGACGCGCGCAAGCGAATCACTTCTCGTACCCGGGCTATCATGCCCGTGCATTACTGCGGGAACGCGTGTGACATGGATGCATTGCTGGCGGTGGGGCGTGACTACGATGTGAAGATTATCGAAGATGCCGCTCACGCGTTTGGGTCCTCATATCATGGGCGGAAGCTGGGGAGCTTTGGAGACCTGACGTGCTTTAGCTTTGATCCGATTAAGAATATCACTTGCGGCGAGGGTGGAGCAGTGGCGCTCTCCGACGAGAAGAGGGCCCAATTAATACGTCACAAGCGCTTGCTGGGAATCGATCGCGATGGGTGGCTTCGGCATTGTGAACAACAAAGCTGGCTTTATGACGTGTCCACTCAAGGCTACCGATATCATATGAGCAACATCAACGCCGCCATCGGCCTAGCCCAGATGGAGAAGCTTGATGGTTTCTTGCAGCGGAGACGTCACATCGCTCAGCGGTACAACGAGGCGTTTTCCGGCATTGAAGGAATTAAACTGCTCGAATGGAACTTGGAAGAGTCCTGCCCATTTGCATATGTTGTTCGCATCGTCGATGGACGCCGAGACGACTTGATCGACGACCTCAAGCATCAACAGGTAGCCACCGGGGTTAACTATATCCCCAACCATCTTCATTCGCATTTTGTGGCGCACGCCTCGTCTCTTCCGGTTACCGAGCGACTGTGGCGGGAAATCGTCACACTTCCTCTCTACTGCGATATGAAAGAGACGGATGTTTCCCGTGTGATCGAATCCGTCTACTCGTTTTTCGCGCGGCGCGCATGAGTTGCTTGCTCTTCGGTGGTATTCTTTGGATCACGTTGTCGCTGATTGAACCTGAAGGTGTGCCTTAACTCGATTACAGGCTATGGATACCCGCCCGAGTGTTCCTTCGCCGTGTTGGGTCAGAAAAGTTGTCACTCTTACTTGTCACTCCTCATGAAAAAATGAGCCGATTCAGGATGACGTGGGAGAAACTGCAGTCGGCGTGTAGCCCTTGATTTTGCGTCGTTTGATGACCTCGGAGGACATGAGACAAAACCAGCGAGATTGCCCTTATCGTCTTATGAGTCCCCTGCTCTACCACTGAGCTACCTTGGCACGGAATGCGCCGTACGATGAGCGAGGACACCCGAAATTTCAACCGCGCTCTTCCGCCTACGAACCCGACAATTCTCGCGAACGTTTTTCGGCGGCCCGCATCGCTTCGGCGAAAATCTCCACCAACTTGCGCTCGGTCATCACCTTCAGCGCGGCTTCAGTGGTGCCGCCCGGCGACGTCACCTTGCGGCGCAACGATTCGGGTTCCTCGCCGCTGTCCACCAGTAGTTTCGCCGCGCCATAAACCGTTTGAATCGCCAGTTTCTTCGCCAGGGCTTCGTCCAAACCGGCGGCCATTCCGGCCTTGATCATCGCTTCGGCCACGTAAAACACATACGCCGGGCCGCTGCCGCTGAGCGCAGTGACCGCATCGATAAAGTTCTCCTCCACGCGGACGCAGATGCCGACCGCGCCAAGGATCAACTCTGCGGTCGCCAGATCGTCATCGGTTGCCTGCGAGCCTTTCGCGACCGCCGCGGCCCCCGCGCCGACCAGCGCAGGCGTATTCGGCATCACGCGCACGACGCGTGTCCCCGGGCCCAGTTCCCGCTCGATGCGCGCGGTCGTCACACCCGCCGCAATGGAGATGACCAGCTTCCGGTTGGACATGGCCGACTTGAAGCCGGCCAACACCTCGCCCACTTGTTGCGGCTTTACGGCAAGCACGACGATGTCGGCAGCCTTCACCGCCTGACGGTTGTCGTCAACCGCTCGCACGCCAAACGTTTTGGCAAAGAACTCGCGCCGTTCCGCCCGCACGTCCGTCGCAATCATTTGCGACGGCGAGACTGTCCGCGTGGCGAGCAGGCCGCGGATCAACGCCTCGCCCATATTGCCCGCACCAACAAACGCGATGGTCTTACCTTGCAGTGTCACGTGCTTTCCTCTCCCGCCTCGCCGCGTGAGGGCGCGCGGCCGACAGCTTTTCGTTCTCCGAAAATGGCGCTGCCGATGCGCACCATGGTCGCTCCTTCTTCGATGGCCACCTCGAAATCGTGGGACATGCCCATCGACAGATCCCGCAGACCGAGTGCGTCCCGCAGCTCCCGCAGCCGGCGAAAATACGGGCGCACCTGCGCGGCTTCTTCCGCGAACGGCGCCACCGTCATCAGCCCGCGAACTTCCAGTCGCGACAGATGATTGATGTCATTGAGGGTGGACTCCAAATCTTCCGGCTTCAAGCCAAACTTGCTGCCCTCGCCCGAGACATTCACTTCCAGCAACACCGCCTGCGTTTTGCCGGAACCCTCCGACCACTTATTGACTTCTTCGGCCAATTTCCGGCTGTCCACCGAGTGGATGAGATCGAACAACGCCACGGCGTCGCGGGCCTTGTTGGACTGCAAGTGGCCGATCATATGCCAGCGGGCGCGACTGGAAACCGCCGGTATTTTTGCCTTCGCTTCCTGGACCTTGCTCTCGCCGAAAACCGTTTGGCCGCTGGCAAGGGCGGCCTCAACGAAGTCGGGTTCAATCGCTTTACTCACGGCAATCAGCGCGATCGTCGATGCGTCGCGCCCCACCCGTTCGGCGGCGGCTCGAATCCGTTGGTTGACCAATTTGATGTTGTCTGCGATGCTACTCACGTCTAGATTGTACCCAGAAGATGATCCATATCACAAGACGCGGCTACACACAAAACCAAGACGTTGGGTGCTGGAGCGATTCTTTGTGTCGTGCGGCAACAACCAAAGCTTGCGCACAGCCTGAGAATCACTAGAATCGACGGTTCAATGCCGGAGCCATCAAAGCTGGGACATTTTAACCTGCTGGAAGAAATCGCCCACGGCGGCATGGGTACCGTCTACCGCGCCTTTGACCCCACGTTGAACCGTGAGGTGGCGATCAAAGTTCTGCGTGGGGAACTGGCCCGCGATCCGAAGTTCCTGAATGACTTCCTCCAAGAGGCGCGTTCCGCCGCAGCCATCAGCCATCCGCATATCGTTCAGATTTATTTCGTCGGTGAAGAGAAAGCCCAGTACTACATCGTGATGGAACTGCTTCAGGGGCGGACCATCCGCGAGATCATCGAGAAGGACGGCCCCCTGCCCGAGGAGCGCGCGTTGGAGCTGGCCATCAACGTCGTGGAAGGCTTGCGCGCCGCCTACAAGAACAAGATGATTCACGGCGACATCAAACCCGCGAATATCTTCATCACCGAAGACACGGGCGCGAAAGTTCTGGATTTTGGTCTGTCGAAATTGGCCAATGTCGAGGTGGCGCCCACGGACGGCATCTGGGGTTCCCCCTATTACATTTCACCGGAGCGCGTTGGCCAGAAGGCGGAAGATTTTCGCAGCGATGTGTACAGCCTGGGCGCGACACTGTTCCAGATGTTGACCGGACATCCGCAGTTCGAAGCGGACACACCCGAGGAACTGGCCGGCAAACGGCTTAACGAAAAGCCGCCGCTGTTGCGCGACCTGAGTCCGGACCTCACGCGAAAAACCGAGGAAGTGGTCAACAAGATGCTCAACAAGAGTATCTTGTTACGGTATCGGGATTACGACGCCCTGCTGGAGGACTTGAAGGACGCCAAGACCGAGGCGACTGCCAAACGGCTCGGCGTCGATTTGCATCCGGAACTTCAGCCGCCGCCGCCCGAGCCGGAGTCAGCCCCGGTCCAGTCTCCGCTGCCGTTGGTGATCGCCGCCGTCGTGGTTGTGCTGGTCATCGTCGGGATCCTGGCGTTTTTCTTCTGGCCACGCACCAAGCCAACGGCCAGCTTCACGGCTACTCCAACCAAGGGCGCTCCGCCGTTAACAGTGAGCTTCACCGATACCTCGACCGGCCCGATTACCAACCGGTTTTGGAATTTTGGGGATGGCAATACCACCATCACCACGGCTACCAGCGTCGCCCATACCTATGCGGCCGGCGCGTACACCGTAACACTGGTGGTCAACGGCTTCGGTGGAGTCAGTACCAGCGCCCAGCAGAACTACATCAAGGCCTTGACACCGACGACGACGCCCAGTCACCCCTTGCCACCGCCACCACCGCCACCACCGCCGCCACCACCGATATATAGGCCGCCGCCGCCGCCAACTCCGCATGTAACGCGCACATACACTGTGGAGTTTACGATCACGGCGCCCGATGCCCACATTGTGAATCTGGCAGGTGAGTTCAACAAATGGAGTCCAACCGCGGCTCCCATGCACAAGCGACCCAACGGGACATGGGCGGCCACAGTACAATTGCCGGCGGGCCGGTACCCCTATAAGTTCATCGTGGATGGCAAGTGGATTCCCGACCCCGAAAATCCGACCCAAGAGGACGACGGGTATGGCGGCAAGAACTCGGTGGTCTCGATCGGTCACTAGTTGTGACGATGGATTCGCCTTTGCTCGAATTCGTCACGCGCTTTCGCCGCAAGATGTGACAGATGGTGGAAACATCGTAGCGGGGCGTATCTGGCTTCGACCGGAGTCTTCGGCCCGATGAAACTAATCCAGGTCTTGTGCGTCGTGCTCACCGAATTGAGCGTCGGCAGCCTGTTGATGGCCTGCCTGCTGCCACCGCGAGAGATCCGTGCGAGCTTTTTCACGTTCATCAGTCTGTTGTGCGCACTGTCGGCCGCCGTCGCGTTGGTGCTGTCGAAGTGGTTGCTGCAATCGGCCTGGGTGGACGTGCGGTACCTCGGTCTCACGGTCATCGGCGCCACCGCGGCGTTCGGCGCGTTCCGGTTGGAGAAACCCGAGTTCGGCCGGCTGCTGCTCCTGGTCTCCGGGCTGCTGGGTTTTGTGCTCGGCTTGCTGCCATTGGCCGCACACAACCTGACATCGCGCGGGATCGACACAACCGCGCCCGGATTTTTTGATGCGGGGGTGATCAGCGGGACGCTGTTGCTCGGGGCCACCAATGTCGCGATGATTCTCGGGCATTGGTATTTGTTGATGCGGCGTCTGAGCTTTGAATACCTGCTGCGGTTCTCACAAATCGTTCTGGCAACTCTGGGCCTGCGCATCGCGGTCGTGTTCGGCACGCTGCTGATGCTCGCGGATTTTGACGCGGACCTCGCCCGCACGTTTATCCCGTCGCTGTGGTCGATCCATGGGAACCTTTTCTTCTTCCTGATGCGCCTCCTCTGGGGTCTGGCGCTGCCCATGGTGTTGGGCTTGCTCGTGCGGCAGTGCGCGCGACAAAAATCCAATCAATCGGCGACGGGCATGCTATACGTGATGGAAATCAGCGTGCTGTTTGGCGAGCTGTTTGCCGCGTACCTGCTGATTTGACCCAACGGTCGGCGACGCGGCGGGCTTGCGCTGCAAACGCCCTGTGTGTTAGACTTGGCTTGTCATCAGAGCGTCGGGACGTAGCGCAGTCTGGTAGCGCACTTGCATGGGGTGCAAGGGGTCGCGAGTTCGAATCTCGCCGTCCCGACCATTTTCAAGTTTCGAGTTGATTATTATGGATCCACTACTAAAACTTCTGGAAGAACACGCGTTGCGCACGCCGGTTGATCTGTCGAAGATGCTCAATCTTCCCGCCGACGAAGTCCAGCGACGCATCAAGCAATACGAGGACGACAAGGTCATCCTCGGCTACAAGGCCGTCATCAACGATGACAAGGTGGATACCGACCTCGTCAAGGCGGTGATCGAGGTGAAAATCCAGCCCGAGCGCGAAGGCGGCTTCGACCGCATCGCCAGGCGCATCGCCAAGTTCGATGAAGTGACCTCCCTGTTCCTCATGTCCGGCGGCTACGACCTGCTGATTTTTGTCGAAGGCCATTCGTTGCGGCAGGTTGCCCAATTCGTCGCCGAAAAACTCGCCACGCTGGAAGGCGTCACGTCCACCGGGACCCACTTCATGCTCAAGACCTACAAGGAACAGGGCGTGATGATGGACGGCGGCGAAGAATACGAGCGGCTGAAGATCAGTCCGTAGCGGGTGGCGGCGCGTCCGGCGCCAGCCACTTGTGGGCCGCCCGCAATGCCTGTCTGATGACACCACCTTCTGTCGCAAGAGTATCGTTGCGCTGGCCGGCGCGCAGCACCAGTTTGCCGGTCTTGGCATCGAAGAATTCCAGATAAAACGTCCCAAACCGCCAGTAGAGATCCCAGAGGTATTGGTACCGAATCCGACACCACAGTTCATTTATTTCTTCCTGACCAGGCAACACATGCCCGGAACGCACCAGTACGACGGAATCCTTGACCTGATCGAATGCGATCTTTGACTTTTCTCCAGCCGGCACGCCGTTGGAGACCCCACCGTCCTTGAGAAATTGGCTCAAGATATCCGGCTTGATGGCAAAATTCACATTCTGCGGCAGCGTGCCCTGCGTCCTCCATAACACGTTCATCGCATTGAGAGTGGAATCGATCATACCGACCACTTCCCCGTTATCGTTGAGCAACGGGCTTCCGCTGCTACCCGCCTGAATCTCCACCGACACCTGGACGCTCTTGGGATCGTCGTGCAAGCCGACCGTCGAACTCACCAGACCCTTGGTCAGCCGTGGCGATTTTCCCAGGATGTCGCTGAGGGGAAATCCGATCGTGAACACTTCCTCGCCCATCTTCAAGGAAGCATTCGGATCAATGAACAGTTGTTCCACATGGTTCGTCGGCTGCGATTCGAGCTTCAACAGGGCGGCATCCACGTTCGTGTCCACGCGCAGTACGTTCGCATACAAGAGCTGTCCGCCCGACCACACCGTCGCGTTGGTTTCTTCGCCAACGACGTGGGCGCACGTCAGGATGTGGCCCTGGTCGCCCACAAAAAAACCGCTTCCCTGTCTTTCCGCTGGCACTTCCTCAAGACTAAGGAACTCCACGTCAAATCCCATGGACTTCAAGGCGGCAACAACTTTGCCCTGCACCCCACGCGGATCATGATCCATCTTTAACATCAGCACTTTGTGGTATGTCTTGTCGGGCGAGACATGAGCGACGAGCGTGGAGTCGTGAGGGAGAGTTGCCGTGGGTTTCGATGTGGCGCAGCCGGTGAAGCACAGGGTCAGCAACCCAACAATTACGAGAGGAAAATGGCACAGTTCAGATAAATTCCCCACGACCGCGTCTCTTACGGATCTCATGGTAATAGACTACCGGTTTGCATTTGGGGGCACAATCCTAATCGGATCGATGGTCGCTGCTTGCCTTAACGTGGGCGGATGTGTACGCTACTAGCATTATGCCTTCCGAACGACAAACGAAACGGGATTTTATTGCCGAGCATGTGCGGAGTATTCCGCGCTCGGGAATCCGTGATTTCTTCGACATCGTCCAGTCGATGGACAACGTCGTATCGCTGGGCATTGGCGAGCCGGGTTTCGTCACGCCGTGGCACATTCGCGAGGCGGCCATCTTCGCCCTGGAACGTGGCAAGACGGGTTACACGTCGAATTTTGGATTGCTGAAACTGCGCCGGGCGATTTGCGCCTACCTCAAGGAGCATTACCACATTGAGTACGATCCGAACACCGAAGTGCTCGTGACCGTCGGCGTAAGCGAGGCGTTGGACATTGCCCTGCGCGCCATCACCAACCCGGGCGATGAGATCCTCTATCACGAGCCCTGCTACGTTTCCTATCACCCGAGCGTGCGGCTCGTGCACGGCGTAGGCCGAGCCGTCCGTACCCGCGCCGAGAACAAGTTTGCCCTGACGGCCGAAGACATCGCCGCATCGGTCACACCGCGCACCAAGGCGATCGTGCTGAATTTTCCCAGCAATCCGACCGGCGCGACGTTGTCGCGCGAGGACGTGGAAAAAATTGCCCGCGTGTGCGTGGATAACGATCTGCTCGTGATCACCGACGAGATTTACAGCGAACTGACCTACTCCGGCCAGCACGCCAGCATCGCCGCGGTGCCGGGAATGAAGGAACGGACGATTTTCCTACACGGGTTCTCGAAGGCGTTTGCCATGACCGGCTTTCGCATCGGCTACGCCTGCGCGCCGGTGGCGCTCACGGAAGCCATGCTGCGGGTCCACCAATATTCGATGCTCTGCGCGTCGATCATCAGTCAGGAAGCGGCCTTGGAAGCGCTGCAGCGGGGAATGGACGACATCGTCACGATGCGCGAGCAGTACCGGCTGCGCCGCAACTACATTGTGAAATCGTTCAACGACATCGGTCTGCCCTGCCACATGCCCAACGGCGCCTTCTACGCGTTTCCGTCCATTCGCGAGACGGGCCTGACCTCGCGCGAGTTCTCGGTCCAGTTGCTCGAACAACAGCGCGTCGCGGTCGTGCCCGGTGACGCCTTCGGCCCCGGCGGAGAGGGTTACGTGCGCGCCAGCTACTGCGGCCCGATGTCCGACATGGAAAAAGCCGCCGAGCGCATTGCCCTATTCGTCCGCAGTCTCAAGTAGTTTGATTGGGACCACCCGCTCGCTCCCGGACGACCGGGTCGCGGTGGTTACTTCCCCTGCTCGACTTTCTTTTCGTAGGCGCGGTCGGCATAACCGGAGGCGCGTTCGAGTTGCTCCCACTCGTGTTGGACGCGCGCATACGCGTCTTGCGTGAGCTTGTCGGCATTGAGGTTCGGGAACGTCTGTTTGACCTTCACCCACGCTTTGATCAACAGCTCGTAGTCATTGCTGACCCGGTCGTCCGATTGCCACTGTTCGGCGGTGCCCGCGAAGTTTTCGGCTTGTGCGTGGAAATCAATCACGGCCCGAGTGGCGTCTTCGGCAGCGCCCTGGGCGTGCTGATGCCGCACGATATCTTCAAGGTCGCGCGCGGCAATCGCCAACACCTTGGCCTGCGACGCCATATTCTCGTGATGCGTCGGCGTGACCGCCACGTGCGTAGCGCACCCGACTGTTGATGCCAATGCCAAACTCAGAGCGACCGCCAGCCTGCTGAATCTGCTCATATCGCCTCCCGTAGGTTGTTTTGCCATGTAACCATACCGCACGGCATCGGTCTAGACAAACTGCCTGCGGGCCGCTACACTGCCGCTTCAAATTCTTCCATGAGTGAGGCGAAACAACTCAATGTCGGCCTGGTCGGCGCCGGTGTCGTCGGTGGCGGCGTGGTGAAGCATCTCACCCGCAACGCCGACCTGATTGCCGAGCGGCTCGGCGTACGGATCAACCTCGACTGGGTCTGCGACAAGGATGCGTCACGGCTCAAGGGCCTCCCGCTTCCCGCCGACCGGCTTACCACTGACGTGCAGCGCGTGCTGCAGGACGGCAATGTCCAAGTCCTGGTCGAACTCATCGGCGGCACCGGTTTTGCCAAGACGCTGATTCTCGATGCGTTCAGCCGCGGCAAGGTGGTCGTCACCGCCAACAAGGCGTTGCTGGCCCACGATGGCGAGGAAGTTTTTCGCGCCGCGGCGAAGAATTCGACCAACATTTTCTATGAAGCCAGCGTCTGCGGCGGCATCCCGATCATCAAGGCGCTCCGGGAAGGATTCGTCGCCAATCGGTTCCCGCTGATTTACGGCATCGTCAACGGCACCTGCAATTACATCCTCACGCGCATGACCGCCGAGGGCAAAGATTTCAATGACGTGCTCGCCGAGGCGCAAAAGCTGGGCTATGCCGAGGCCGACCCATCGCTGGATGTGGACGGCGGTGATTCGGCCCACAAGGCGACGATACTGGCCTCGCTGGCGCACGGTTTCTGGACCGGCCTCGACAACACCTACGTGGAAGGCATCCGTCACGTTTCCCAGTTCGACATCCAGATTGCACGAGAGCTGGGCTACACGATCAAATTGCTGGCGATTATCAAGAGCGCCGACGATACGGATTCGGCCCCCGTCGAGGTGCGTGTGCATCCGACACTGATTCCGCACAACCACGTGCTGGCCAGCGTCAACGGCGTGTTCAATGGCGTGGTGGTGCGCGGCGATGTCGTCGGCGACACCATGTTCTACGGACGCGGCGCCGGCGCCGACGCAACCGCCAGCGCCGTCATCTCCGATCTGGCTGATGCAGCGCTGAACCTGAAGTTTGGCAGCAAACAACGCGTACCATCGTTCGTGTCGCATCGGCTGAACGCGCGGGTCCGCACCATCGACGACGTGGAATCCCGCTACTATCTGCGGTTAACGGTTGCGGATCGTTCGGGGGTTATCGCCAAGGTGTCGAAGGTCCTGGCTGACTCCGACATCAGCATTGCGTCGGTGCTGCAACGTGAAGCTCCCGAAACCAGGCCGGGCCAATCGCCCAGCGACCAGGTCCCGCTCATTTTCATGTTGCACACCGCGAAAGACCGGGCGGTGCGGAACGCCGTCGCCGAGATTGACGGACTGGAGGTGGTCAAGGGCAAGACCGTGGTCATCCGCGTGGAGAGTTTCGATTGATGGACAACACACCAGCGAACAAGGTTTTGAAGATCACCAGCGAATAAACTGTAACATTCGAATTTCCAACTCTTATGGCACTGATTGTACAAAAATACGGCGGGACATCGGTCGGCAACCCCGAACGGATCAAAAACGTGGCACGGCGCGTCCTGGCGACGCAGCAGGCGGGCAACAAGGTTGTCGCCGTTGTGTCGGCGATGAGCGGCGTGACGGACTCGCTCATCAAACTGGCGAAAGAGGTTCATCCCGAGCCGAACGAGCGCGAAATGGACGTGCTGCTGGCCACCGGCGAACAGACCACCATTGCGCTCCTGGCGATGGCCTTGCACGGCCTGGGCGCGAAAGCCGTGTCATTGACCGGCGCGCAGGCGGGCATCGTCACCGACGGCCTGCACACGAAAGCCAAGATCGCCAACATCACGCCCAAGCGCGTCCATGCGTTTCTGGACGACGGCAACATTGTCACCATCGCGGGTTTTCAGGGCGAGACACCTGACGGCCAGATCACCACGCTCGGACGCGGCGGCAGCGATTTGACGGCGGTCGCCATCGCCGCCGCGATCAAGGCCGACCTTTGCCAGATTTATACCGACGTGGACGGCGTGTACACGTCCGACCCGCGGATCGTGCCGAACGCCAGGAAGCTCATGGAAATCAGCTACGACGAGATGCTGGAGCTGGCCGCGCTAGGATCGAAGGTGATGCAGGCCCGTTCGGTGGAATTCGCCAAGAAATTCGGCGTGGTGTTTGAAGTGCGCAGCAGTTTCAACGACAACCCAGGAACTATCGTGAAAGAAGAAACCGCAAAAATGGAAGATGTGGTCATCCGCGGCGTCGCGGTTGACAAGAACCAGGCCAAAGTCACCATCGCCGGCGTGCCCGACAAGCCCGGCATCGCCGCCCGGGTGTTCAAGACCATCGCCGACGCGAACATCAACATTGATGTCATCGTCCAAAACGTCAGCGAGAAAGGGTTCACGGACATCTCGTTCACAGTCGGATCCAGCGAGGCGGCGAAATCGACCAAGGTTCTGCAACCTGTCGTCAAGGAGATCGGCGCGCGCGAGGCCACGTCCAGGGCGGACATCGCCAAGCTCTCGGTGGTCGGAATCGGTATGCGCTCGCACCCCGGCGTCGCGGCGAAAATGTTCGAGACGCTCGCCGCCAACGGGGTCAACATCGACATGATTTCCACCAGCGAGATCAAGA
>Ga0116126_1001834_pt1 | contig 12818 bp, 15 predicted proteins | sample June2015DPH_16_5_FD_89730 | JGI IMG/M metagenome (GOLD analysis project Ga0116126, IMG submission 89730) | Peatland microbial communities from SPRUCE experiment site at the Marcell Experimental Forest, Minnesota, USA - June2015DPH_16_40 | ecosystem: Environmental > Terrestrial > Soil > Wetlands...
GGAGTGCTGGAGCTGACGTTGCCGGTGAACGGACTGGCAGTTATCGAGGTTTCACGCAAGTGATGCGAATCCCCGGTTGGCGATTGAACGGACAGCCAATCTGCTGGCCGCAATCGGCCGCCGAAAAAGCAAAGGGAGAAACGGAGCGGGCGCGATGAAACATCGAAGTAAAATGCCAATGTTGAGCCGACGCCAGATGATCAATACGACGGCGGCGGCAGCAACAACGGGCTATGCGGTTCCTTCGGTCGCCTGCGGCCAGATGAATCGGACTGGCTCGAGACGCTTGGCAAACAGATATAGGTCATCTCCGTCCCACCACAAAAGCTTAACGACGTCGCCTCTGCGCCCTCGAAATGCGGACCCGTGACTGGGGAACGGTTGCTGATCGAGTACCGTCTGTACTTGCGCACTCAGACCGTCGAAACCACGCCGCATATCGGTCACGCCGGCGGCGATCCATATCTTCGTTCCGGTGCGAAGTTCGATCACTTGCGTAAACTCTCAAGGATTGATTGAAGACATCCGAAATCTCTTCCATTGGGGACAACTGTCGGAAGCCTAGCGAGCTATGGTAACTAATTTCAATGACTTAAAGAAAGTCTTCGGTAGTCGCCTCGCCTACCATTTAGAAGCAATTTTGCCGGTCCGCACAGGCAGCCCTCGAATGCCAGTGACTCGGGTCGCGGTCTGCTTCCGGGAAATGCGGAGCGCCGGTGGTTGCCTGAAGCTAACTACTGCTTTGTGTCTAATGGATGCTGCGAATCCTCGAAGAATTGGTTTTGCAGTTTGAGGCTTTCCTGGTCTGCCTTGATCGCCTTGAGCGCCGCGGCAATCTGGCGCGACCACTCTTTCTGGTCGAACGCTCCCAGTTCCTTGTTTGCCGCCGCACCCTCACCCGAATAATGATTGGGGAATCGCGCATACCACCAGATGCCGGTATAGACATTGTCAGGCAGTGATTGGCGTTTCAGATCGGCGCCTGATTCCTGGTCCGCGCGGTCCATGTGGACAAGGTCCGGCCTTGCAATGAGCATCTGCGAAGTTTCCGTTTCGCCTGCGTGCTGGTCATTTTGAGTCTTCACTGCCGGACGTCCCGGCACGTTCAGTTTCGGCAGTCCGAAGACGTAAACCACGTAGTCGCGCGGGCTGGCCATTTGCGCCTGCGCGAAGAGCGGGAGAAGATGGTTGTTTCCGCCGTGGCCGTTCACAATGACTACCTTCTTGCAGCCATTGCGCGCCATCTCTTTTACGGTTTCCTGCAGCAACGTGAGTTGCGTTTCCAGGCTGTAGGCCACTGTTCCCGGCTGCTGTTGGGCCTCAAATATCTGGCCGAAATAATACTCGGGGAATACGACGGCATACTTCTGCTGCACCGCATTCATCAAAAGGCTCTGCCGGGCGCGTCCGGTTCTTTGGCTCTGGAACGAATGCAGAAAAAGATCGCAGCAGCGGCAACTGGTGGTAAACTGTCGTCGCCGGGAAAGCAAAATGGAAATCCCGGTTTAGAGGGTGAGGGCCGGCTTTTCCCGGATTGTCCCCGGCCGTATTACACTCATTACGACCTCTCAAAATGAAATGGCCGGTTCGCGAAAGATAAAGATTCTTTTGTATTGGTCCTGAGTAGATATAAACCATGGAGGAGTTCCGAATGGGTGAAACTGTAACGATCGTAGAGCAAAAGATGGAGCGCAATATAGCGGTCGACGCTTACCGCGGCCTGGTGATGCTGCTGATGATGGCGGGAGTGCTTGAGCTGGCGCACGTATCTCATTCTTTCCCCGGCAATCCCATTTGGAGTTTTCTGGGCTACAACCAGTCCCATTCCGAATGGGCCGGCATGAGCCTGCACGATACCATCCAACCGTCGTTCACATTTCTTGTGGGCGTTGCGCTTCCTTACTCAGTGAGAAGCCGATTGAAGAAAGGCGCGACGTTCCCGCGTTTGCTGGCCCATACCATCTGGCGTAGTTTTATTCTTGTGGCGCTGGGCATTTTTCTCCGCTCAATCCACAGCCCCATGACCAACTTCACCTTTGAAGACACGCTCACCCAGATCGGCCTTGGCTACACCTTTGCCTTTCTGCTCACCTTCGTTCGTCCGCGCTGGCAGTGGACCGCGTTCGGCGTAATCCTCTTCGGCTACTGGCTGGCATGGGCGCTGTATCCTGCGCCAGGCCCCGGCTTCGACTACGCGGCCGTGGGAGTGCCCGCCGGGTGGAATCATCTTTACACCGGCTTCCTGTCGCACTGGAACAAGAACAGCAATCTCGGCAATGCGTTCGATATCTGGTTTCTGAACCTGTTTCCACGCCCCAGCCGTTATCTGTTCAACAGGGGCGGCTATCTGACCCTGAGCTTCATTCCCACGCTTGGCACCATGCTGCTGGGGGTTTTCGCGGGCCGTTGGTTTCTCTCTTCGGAACCGAAGATTCCGCTGCGCAAGTTCCTGGTAGCCGCAGTCGTATTGATCGCAGCCGGCCTGCTGTTTCACTTCGCCGGAGTTTGCCCGATTGTGAAGCGCATCTGGACGCCATCGTGGGTGCTGTTCGGCGGCGGCGTCTGCTTCCTCTTTCTGGCAGCGTTTTCCTGGGTCGTGGATATCAGAAAGCATCGCAGCATCGCGTTTCCGCTGGTGATCGTCGGCATGAACTCCATTGCGGCTTACGTCATGGCGGGTTTGTGCAGGGAGTTTTTTGAGGATAGCTTTCGCATCCACATGGGCTGGGCGCTGAATATTCTGGGAACTGCGCTGCAGCCGATTGTTCTGGGAACACTGGTGCTGGGAACTTACTGGGTGATTCTCTTCTGGATGTATCGCAAGAAGCTATTTATCCGGATATAGAGCGGTATTCACAATACAAATCGCCAATGCGAAATCGGGCAACGCGGCAATTTCTCAGCAGAAATGCCTCGTTGCCCGATTTAGTTGAACGATCTGAGTTTATGCCTGGGTTGCGATGGCGGAGGCGCTCCGCTGCATCCACTTGCCCTGCGTAAAGTCAGGGAACTCAATGGGCGCGCTGCCGTTGCTGACTGAAGTGACGCTGAGCGCGCCAACCGCTGACCAGGCTGCCGCGTCATACACATCGATATCCGGCGGAAGGCCTTCGCGCACGCATTCGAGCAGGCGAATGAGCATGAGGTAATCCATGCCGCCGTGGCCGCCCACCTTCGCGGCCAGCTCGCCTTGCTTCTGCCACAGCGGATGCGCATACTGCTTCCAATCGTCGATCGAGCCCCACGACTCATCCTTGTTCATTTCGTCGAAGTAAATGCGCGGCGGATAGTCTTCAAAGACGCCTTTGGTCCCGGCAATCATGTTCACGCGATCGTAGGGATGAGGCGTGGTGACCGTATGCTTGACCGTTATGGTGAGCCCCTTCACGGTTTTGATGAGCGAGGTGTTCATGTCGCCGCATATATAGCGCTCTTCGAAGCGCGGATCACCCGGTTTCAGGTGCGCCTGGCGGTACTCATCGAGGCCACGCTGGCGCGAACTCATGGAAACAATGTATCCGAAGCGGTCGCCGCGCTGGATGCCCATATAGTTCGCCACGGGGCCGAGACCGTGGGTGGGATAGAGGTTACCGTTGCGCATGGTGTGTTCAGCACGGCGCCAGAGGCCCTCGCTCTGGTCGGAAAAGAGTCCGGCGCGAAGATCGTGAAGGTAGGCGCCTTCGCCGTAGAGAAGATCGCCGAATTTGCCGTCGTTGACCATGCGCAGAATCAGCGTCTCGTTGTAGCCGTAACAGCAGTTCTCCAGGATCATGCAGTGTTTGCGGGTTTCTTCCGATGTTTTTACGATCTTCCAGCATTCATCGAGCGTGACTACGGCTGGCACTTCAAGGCACACATCCTTGCCGTGCTTCATGGCGGCGACGCCCATCTCGCAATGCCAGCTCCAGGGAGTGGCGACGATGACCAGGTCGCTGTCGTCTTTGGCCAGCATGGTTTCAAAGGCATAGGGGCCGTCGGTATAAAGCGGGGGCTTGGGCTGGCCGGCGGCGACGACCAGGGAGGCGGCGTGATCGGCATGCTCGGGATCGACGTCGCAGAGAGCCACAATCTGTACGCCGGCGGCGAGCAGATTATTCAACAGGGAGGTTCCGCGGTGGCCCACGCCGATGAATGCGATGCGCGGATTGCGCTTTTCAAAGGGAACATCCACCATGGTGCCGTGGGTGGTGGCTTCCGGTGCAGCGGCGCCTTGCGCATTGGCGCGCACCATGTTCATTACGCTGAGAGTGACTGCACTGGCCGCGCCCATTTTAAAGAACTTGCGGCGGCTTAACGATTCGGACCCATGATTTTGCTCGTTGGAATTCATCAATTTATTTTCTGTTTATCCTTTGCCTTGCTTTTTGCTTACTTTATCACTTCGAGATTACTGCTGACTAGGGACCGGCGGCCAGGGATCGCGGAGCAGCGAGCAGAGGCCAAGGTTGTTTTCGTAGCATTCCACCTCAACCTCTGCCATATGAACGGGGTGCGCCATTCCTTTGAAGGCTGGGACGGCATCGGAGCCCATGATCTGCGGGGAGATAAAGAGGTGAATGCGGTCCACTAGCCCACCGGCAAGCAGGGCTGTGTTCAGCCGCGTGCCGGTTTCTGTGAGCAGGGTGAGTATGCCTTCCTCGCCAAGAATTTCCAGCACCTTATCGAGCGGAACGCGGCCGGCTTCGGCGGGGAGAACATCTACGCGGACGCCGCGTTTGCGGAGTTCTTCGATGCGTTTCAAATCGTTGGAAACAGTGAAGATGGCTACGTCGTTGTGAGCTGTTGCGACCATCTTTGAGTCCAGCGGCATGCGCAGGGCTGAGTCCAAGACGATGCGCAGCAGGGGACGGCGACGGCGGAGACCGCTGCGGTCGGTGAGCATGGGTTGCAGGAGACGGCGTACACATCTCCCCAGTGCGGGTAATACCGACATTGGGCGAAGGGACTCTGGGCACTTGGCGGTTCCATCAAGCAGCGCGGCGGTCAGACACAGAGCTGGCACAAAGCCGACACGTGCAATGGAACGAGGCTATGGGTAAACCACGGAAGTCGGGGCGTATGCGAACCAGCGCTTAAACTCCGCCAAGCTGGGAAGGCCCATGGAAGATAGGCCAAGGCTTCAAACCGGACCCGGGAAATCCGGCAGTCCGGCATTATAGGGGGGCCTCGGGAAACGTGGCCATGGTGGAATAGTGAACCCACCCCGCAACCGAAAGGGCGAGGCTGGTAACCCTCCACCTGTAAGTCGACGCGCCCAAGCTCTATCCAACTGTCTGAGAAATCGCTTCGAAATGGGGCAAATCATGGCCTTTTGGTTCTGGCAAAGGCCCTGCCGGACGCGTCCGGTTCTTTGGCTCTGGAACGAATGCAGAAAAAGATCGCAGCAGCGGCAACTGGCAGTATACTGTCGTCGCCGGGAAAGCAAAATGGAAATCCCGGGCAAGGCCAGTTCAATCGCGAAGGAGTCCTTCGATGCTTCAAGACCTGTCTGAAATTCACCAGCCCCTGGGCAAGCTCGGGGAGTTACCAAAGAGTGCCGGGCAATGGAAGAAGTTCCAACTGAGCAAGCAGCAGATCGCCGATTTCGACCGTGAAGGGTGTCTGGCCGGCATCCACGTGCTGGATGATGAGCAGATAGAGATTCTGCATGCCGAGCTGGCTGGTCTGATGAAGAAGTCGCACCCGGCGAATCATCTCTTCTACGAGTTCCACACGAACGAGTCCCAGGACTCAAATAGGGCGCTCTTCCATGCTTTGGGGGCCTGGAGGACGGGGCCTGGATTCCACGATGTGCTATGGAGTCCCGCGATTCTGATGGCGATGTCGCAACTGCTGCGGGGACCGATCCGCTTTTGGCACGACCAGCTCTTTTGCAAGCCTGCCGAGCACGGAGGGGTGGTTGCGTGGCACCAGGACTACTCTTACTGGACGCGTACCGTGCCCATGGCGCACCTCACCTGCTGGATTGGCCTTGATGACAGTACTCGCGAGAATGGATGCCTGTATTACGTGCCTGGCAGTCACCGCTGGAATCTGCTGCCGCGAACAGGGCTGACGGGGGACATGGACGAAATCATGACCGTACTGACGCCTGAGCAAAAAGAGGCGTTTTATCCGATCCCGATTGAAATGAAGAGGGGTGAATGCTCCTTTCACCACCCGCTGCTTGTGCATGGATCCTATGCGAATTCCTCCAACAGGCCGCGTCGCGCGACTCTCGTAAATGCCTTCCGAGATGGAGTTCTTTCCGCCTCCGATGATGAACTGCTTGCGGGCGTTCCTCGCATTCCCAACGGCTCTCCCATGGGTGGGCAGTTCTTTCCGCTGCTCTTTGACCCGCAGGTTTTGGGCTGCGAACCATGCTGACTTGTTAGAATTGAAGGCGCGTTGGGAATGCCGATTGTGCAGTCGATATTGGGTTTTCCGGTTAATCAATGCCGCAATCTATGGAGCCGTAAAATACTGGCTCCATCTAGCTCCACTACCAGCCGCGTTCTATTTGTTTCTCAGTGCTTTCTTGCTTTGTTGATTCACGATTTTCTATTTTGGCGAAAGGTACATAACGAGAAAATCGCTTTCCATGTGCAGACACCCATCTGGAACTTCAGCTATGTGCCGGAAAACTGGCTATCACGATCTTTGCTAGTGCCTCTGCAACTTGGTCGTTGAATGCTTCGTAGCCGGTCACAAGGGCGTGTGATGAGTCAGATTCATCGCCGTCTTGGACAATGCGAATTGTTACGAACTTGGAGGCTGCATTGAGTGTATCCCGCCTCAATGCAAAGCTCGATCTGTGGGCGGGAGCGAACAGGGATGAACTGGAACGGGCAATGAAGGGGCACATGCTGGCGCAAGGGGAACTCATGGGCAAGTACGGGCGGTAAGGAACGCTCACGCCGAGGAACGCCGCATCATGAGCATCAAGCGCCTCCCGACCTCCGCTGTCATGACTCAGATTATGCCTTCTAGTCCCAGCCCACAAAAAGTGTCGTCGGCTCTGCTGAGATTGCGAATTCCTGACGTTTCAATGAGGACTCAAGAAATGATCTACTCTGCGAACACCGACCCTGAACTCACCGACTGGCTGCGCTGGGCAGCAGCCGAGAGCAGCCAAGTACCTATGTTCGTTAAGACAGTCGCCGAGGCCGCTTCCATTTGATCGGCCCCGGTATTTCTGAACCAGCCTGAATGTTAGTCTTCGGCAAGAACCGAGCCTGAAGAGGGCGGAGGATTTTGCTGATGAAGAAGAGGCGATTCAGTGTAGAGCAGATCGTTGGGGTGCTGAAGCAGGCCGGGGTGGGCGTGCCGGTGGTTGAGTTGATTCGCAAGGCGGGGATCAGTGAGCAGACGTTTTACCGGTGGAAGGCGAAGTACGTCGGCCTGGGGGTGGATCAGGTTCGGCTGATGAAGCAACTACAGGAAGAGAACCTGCGGCTGAAGCAGTTGGTAGCGGAGCTGATGCTGGATAAGGCGATGCTCCAGGACGTACTCTCAAAAAAATGGTAAAGCCCTCGCGGCGTGGGCCGATGGTGGAGCACCTGGCCGGCAGCTACAGGGTTAGTGAGCGGCGAGCCTGCCAGGTACTGTGTGTGGCAAGGGCCACATATCGCTATCGAAGTCACCTTGATCCACGTCTTGAGTTGCGGATGCGCATCCGCGAGATCGCTCAGTCAAGAGTTCGCTACGGATACCGTAAGATCCGAGCACTGTTGAACCGCGAGGGCTGGAATGTTGGCAAATATCTGGTGTACCGCCTCTACAAGGAGGAAGGGCTGACGCTCAAGAGGATGCGACCTCACGGGAAGCGGAAGGCCGTTAAGCACCGCGAAGAACGATTCCTGGCTAAAGGACCGAATCAGGCATGGAGCATCGACTTCATCGCGGATCAGTTGCAGGACGGGCGGCGTTTCCGAGCGCTAACTGTTGTCGATGTTTTTACGCGGGAGGGAGTGGCCATCGAAGTAGGACAGAGCCTGAAGGGCGACGACGTAGTAAGAACGATGAACCAACTAAAGAATAAGCGCGGAGCGCCGAAACTCCTGTTCTGCGACAACGGAAGCGAGTTCACCAGTCAGGCGATGGATCTGTGGGCTTATCAGAATGGAGTAAAGATCGACTTCTCGCGGCCGGGCAAGCCTACCGACAACGCCTTCGTAGAATCGTTCAATGGCACCTTCCGGGCCGAGTGTCTGGATGCCCACTGGTTCACAGACCTCAACGAAGCACGGAGGCTTATCGAAGCCTGGCGAACGGAATACAATGGGAGTCGCCCTCACAGGGCTCTCGGAGAGAGGACGCCGAGCGAATTCGCCAGTCAATTCGCGGCTAGCCGCGAATTGACTGCAACCTAAACCAGTTGAAGACTAACATTACGATTGGTGCAAAAAGACTGGGCCCCTCACTGCCGCGCTACACTAACAATTCAACTGGTACAAAACATCGGGCAGGCCAACCCCACCCACAATCAGCAGTAGCAGGATAATTTGGATACCACCGATAATCCACTGAAGCGGCTTCGTGACGATGTCCAATAGGCCGTAGGCTCTACCTTCGCGTTCATGCATCTCTTATTGCCCTCCGTTGTCCAGAATTGTCCCAGTACCCCGCAGCCTTCGGCCTTTCCAACATCAGTGATTGAGTCGTGTACAACGACGACAGTGAATGTGTCCACTGTCGTCGTTGGCATAGCGTTTCCGCCGACCCAAAGCCGCTCCCAAGCTTTGCGAGGGGTGCTGCGCGAGGCGAGGCGCCTGGGGCAGATGTCCTACGAGAGCTTCCGACGTGCCAGCGATCTCGCAGATGTACGGGGTGACCGCTACAGTCATGCCGCCGGTGTTCAGGAGGTCGGTTGGAACACGGCAATCAGCAACATTGCGTTTCCTGAACCAGGGCAATTGCGCTCCCGCAAAATTGTTTCGCGGTCGCGGGCCCGTCCTACGGGCAAGTATCCATCCTGGAAGATGAGGCGGATGGTTCAGTGGGAATCAGAAAACGAACTCAACGCCTTCCGTCTCCTCGATTGCGATCCGGATGTGACGGGCTTTCATGAGCAGCCATGCGAAGTCGTATACGTTCTCGACGGGCAGGCCAGGAGCCATTATCCAGACATCTTTGTTGAGAAGAACGGTCGAAAGGAGCTGTGGGAGGTCAAGCCCGAATCCCAAGCGGAAGAGCCGGAAGTCGTTACGAGGACCACTCTGCTTATGCAGGGACTTCCATTATGGGGCTACACGTACAGGGTTGTGTTGGCAAAAGACCTTGCTATGCAGCCGCGGCAAGGTAATGCATGCGTCCTTCTTGGCTTCGGCCGACGTGCCGTCACCGACTGCGAGCAAGAATTCATCAGGCGAGCTCTTTCTCAGCACGGATCACTGCTCTGGTCGGATGCCTGCCGTGGGAAATATGGCCCGCGGGGCCGCGAGATCTTATGCAGCCTCGTTCTCAGGGGCGTGCTGAGCATAGATTTGAACTTGCCGATCGCACCCAGCACCCGCTTTGTTGCCTGGAAGGAGGACATCTAATATGGGAACCGCCTGCTTGGAGCAAAACGCGATAGTGGAGATTGACGGCAAGAAGCATCGTCTTCACCGCAAGATCACCGACACCTGTTGGCAGTTGGAGGAATTAAAGACGGGCCTGCTTGTTACGAAAGAACACAATGAACTGCTTCGGATGGTAGCTAAGCAGCAACTGACTTTTCCTGGCAGCATCCCGATGAGCAAAAGCAGCGTGGACAATTCGCAAGTCCCCAAGATTGCGAAATTGCGGCGAACCTACGTCCTTGCAGTGCTAGACGTTCCTAATTCTCGCAAGCAAATGGAACAGGCCATCAACGATGTTTGGAAAAGGGTAAAGCAGCCGATGAAGCCCCCTGGATGGATTAGCGCATACCGCTGGAAGGCTCGCTTTCTCCAATCGAAGAGCGACGTCCGCGCATTGGCTGACAATACCTACAGCAAGGGCAACAGAAAAAGCCGCTACACCGCGGTTGTTACGAGCCTCTGCCAAGAGGCCATCTCAACCAAATATCTGAAACGGGAGCGCAACACCATCCAGGAAACACTTGAGGATGCATTGCTGAGGGTCATGAAAGAGAATGAACTCCGTCCGGACTCCGACCAATTGCCGATGCCGACACGGCGACTCGTTACTCGCCTGATCGCAGACATTCCCGCGTTTGACAAGTATTCGGCCCGTTACGGTCATGATGCCGCTTTGAAAAGATTCCGCTCTGTAAAGGGTCATCGCGTTGTTGCCGCACCGCTTGAGCGGGCAGAGATTGACCACACTCACCTCGATCTCTTCGTGGTAGACGACAAGACATCCCTGCCTTTGGGCAGGCCATATGTCACGGCCTGCATCGACAGCTACACCCGATGCATTCTGGGCATATACGTATGCTTCAACCCGCCGAGCTACCAGTCTGTTGCCGCCTGTCTGAAGGACTGCTTTCTGCCGAAAGTCAATCCCAAGGAAGAATATCCCGAGATAGTCAACGAATGGGCAGCGCACGGCGTAATGCGCCAACTCGTGGTTGACGGGGGGCAAGAGTTCTACAGCAAGAGCCTGGAGCAGGTTTGCCTCTCGTTAGGCATAGAGTGGTGCGCCGCACCTCGCCGCGAGCCGTGGTTCAAGGGAAGGATTGAACGCTTCTTCGGGACCTTCAACAGAGGCATTGCACATGGAATCCCAGGCACTACGTTCAGCAATATCTTCGAAAAGGACGAATACGACCCGTCCAAGCATGCGGTCGTAAAGTTCTCAACCCTGAAGTGGATAATCCGGAAATGGATCGCGGATGTATACCATCAGGAAACTCACAGGTCGCTGCAGACTACGCCGGCCAGGATGTGGGCATCCAGCATCAGGCCCGAGGATATCCACCTGCCAGATGAGTCTACGCAGCTTGATGCCATGATGGGCCGGGTATATCGGCGCGTGCTTACCCACAAAGGAATTGAATTCGAGGGTTTGTTCTACAGTTCGCCCGAAGTGAACGACTTGCGGATCAAAGCGGGCTCGAACCTGGAGGTTGAGATTCGCGTCGATGAATGCGACATCGGTTCGATATACGTCGTGTGGCCGAAGACTAACAGCACCTATCGCGTCCCGGCTCGCAACATTGAGTACGCGAATGGCATCAGCTTATGGCAGCATTCGATCTTCAAGAAGTGGCAGAGAGAAAGGGATCCGTTAAACCAGAGCCCGTATGGCTGGCTAAAGGCACAGGAAGAAATACAGCGCAGGATTGAAGAGGATCTCAACCTGAAGCGGCGCAGGACGAGGATGCGTGTTGCGCGGTTCAGAGAAGCTTCTGGGAAAACTTCTACCCAAACAGGCGCCCACGAGGCGACATTGATCCGGCCCGAGGCACGATTTCATGCCTCAACGAGAAGTTTGACAGCACAGTGTGGTGACCTTGAAGCCGCTCCGATGGGGAACTTCAGGTATCAGTCCGTAGATGACATCGAAGACGGTGGGCTGAACTTCACGGTCGTATACAAGAAAGGATTTGAAGATGAATAAGGCTCTGACGATCATCGAACGGATCGTGATCCCCCATACGGCTTTTGCGGATGCACAGCGACAGATTGAGCAGTGCTTTACTTTTTCAGCCGGCCAGGGAGCACAAAATCTCGCAATCGTCGGAGAATCCGGTACTGGCAAGACCAGCCTCTTGGAGAGCTTTGAATCGAAGCACGAGCCAATTCGCCGGGATGACGGGATGGAAGTTCCGGTCTTACGCGCAACCGTGCCAAGCGGGCCAACTGTAAAGAGCCTGGCGGGAAAACTGCTTGAAGCCCTCGGTGCACCAGATCCCGAGCGGGGAACGGAAAATGAGAAGTCCAGGCGGCTCCGGATACTGATGAAGAAATCGGGAACTCGTATGGTCATGATCGATGAGTTCCAGCACTTCTATGACAGAGGTAAGCGGCAAATCATGCATAACGTCGCAGATTGGCTCAAGGTCCTGATTGATGATACCCGGACAACGCTTGTCGTGGCCGGACTCCGTTCCTGCAGAAATGTCATTGACGGGAACGAGCAATTGGCAAGGCGGTTTCTCGCCCCGATTCAATTGCCGCGATTCTCGTGGACCGATGTTGGCCAGCGCGGCCAATTCACTTGCATCCTGAAGGCGTTTCATAAAGAAATTGCCAAACAATTCGAGGTTCCTGCTTTTCATTCGGAACAAATGGCCTTCCGGTTCTATTGCTCCACTGGGGGACTGATTGGCTATCTGGCCAACCTATTGAAACAGACTCTCCGGAATGCAGCAGTTGACGGAAGAAACGTAATTCGCCTCGACGATCTCGCTACCGCACATGAAGAGTCCGTCTGGTCGTGTGAGTCCATCTCAACTCTACCGAACCCGTTTGAACGAAGCTTTCGACTCGTGGAATCCGTTGATCTCTTAAATCGCGCGAGCAAGATAGGCGCTGTCACCGAGATGGCGCCAGTGTATTCGTCACGTGCTGGAAAAGGGCAGGTGCGCGAATCGATTGATTCTCTGCTGGTGCGCTCATGAGCACACCTCTATTGGTTCGGCACCCTGCGCCATATCCGACAGAGAGTCTCGTTGGGTACGTTCTTCGGCTGGCCGAGGAGAATGGCTACACCTCGCCGTGGAGTGTGTACAACCTGGCCAGCCTGAAGCAGAACGAGATCCGGACAACCGGCTTCAAATTGGAAAAGCTAGAGCCTGTTATTAACTTTATTCCTTTGAAATCAAAGAAATATCCAAGCATCCCGTCGTCGCAGACGATGGGAGTATGGGAAACAGAGGGCAGAGCGGGTATCCGAGCGATGTGAGCGAC